>Ga0182024_10004608_pt1 | contig 31556 bp, 26 predicted proteins | sample P32metaG_FD_120480 | JGI IMG/M metagenome (GOLD analysis project Ga0182024, IMG submission 120480) | Permafrost microbial communities from Stordalen Mire, Sweden - P3-2 metaG (Illumina Assembly) | ecosystem: Environmental > Terrestrial > Soil > Wetlands > Permafrost | place: Sweden: Stordalen...
AATGCCGGTTCAGACATCACCATTACATTGCCCGATAATACGACATTATTGGCAGGCAGCGGCAATGTCGCAAATGGAACAATAGTAAGTTATTTGTGGGCAAAAATTTCGGGACCTTCATCAGGAACAATAACAAATGCTAATTCTGCTTCCGCAACGGCTTCATCATTGACACAGGGAGTATATAAATTTGAATTAAAGGTTACTGACAACAATGGGGCAACAGCAAAAGACACCGTGCAGGTGAAAGTGAATACTGCCTTTAGCGTCGCAGTCCCGCATATTGCTAATGCCGGTTCAGACATCACCATTACATTGCCCGATAATACGACATTATTGGCAGGCAGCGGCAATGTCACAAATGGAACAATTGTAAGCTATTTATGGACAAAAATTGCCGGCCCTGCAACCTATAATACTGTAAATGCATCATCAGCTGTTACGGATATTTCCGGGTTAGTAGAGGGAGTCTACAATTTCGAATTAAAAGTTACCGACAACAACGGGGCAACAGCAAAAGACACCGTTCAGGTGACGGTGAATGCGGCTAATTACATAGCACCACCTGTTGCCAATGCCGGTTCAGACATCACCATTACTTTGCCCGACAATACGACCTCACTGACAGGAAGCGGCAGTGTTGCAAATGGAACAATTGTAAGCTATTTATGGACAAAAATTTCCGGCCCTGCAACTTATAATATTGCAAATGCATCGTCTCCTGTTACGGGTATTTCCGAATTGGTACAAGGAGTATACAATTTTGAATTAGAAGTTACAGACAACAATGGGACTACGGGAAAAGATACTGTGCAGGTCACGGTGAATAGTACTGCTAGCATAGCCGCACCTGTTGCCAAAGCAGCACCTGTTGCCAATGCAGGACCTGATCAAACGATAAAATTACCAGAAAATACAGCCTTATTGAGCGGAAGCGGAACGGATCCTGATGGAACGATAACAAGCTACTCGTGGAAACAAATATCCGGTCCTTCGTCGAGTGGGATTGTATCCTCAAATGCTCCGGTTGCAATCTCAATTAATCTTGTTAAGGGTGCCTATGAATTTGAACTTACGGTAACAGATAATCTGGGGGCAATTGGAAAAGACAGTGTACTCGTGGTCGTTGATGTAGCCGGGTCTGATCTTGATGTACAAGGCAACAATATAAAAATTTATCCAAATCCTGTGGTTGGAATGACGACCTTGGAAATCAACACGACTCATGCGCATTCAAAGCTGTTAGTAATCATAACTAATATGCAGGGCCAGATTGTATATAAGAATGAATTGGTTTCAGAAGAGAACACTATTAGAGATAAAATAAACATGAATAGCCTACCCAATAGTACTTATGCGGTAACCGTCTACTTCGGTAATCAAGGGAGACAAACTGCAAAGATAGAAAAGATGGATTGAGTTTCTTTGAGTTTAATAAAGCAACCGTATCTAAATTGCAACACTTTATTGTAATGCTCCCATATTAGGCGCACTTCCTGTAAACGGTATTCCTACATCTATCCCTGCTTTCATAGCAGGAGAACCTGCTTGTAAATGAAAATCGGATGCTGACTTAAATAAAGGATCGCTGCCGATCGAGTGAGCTTCCTGACCTATTGCAGATTTCCATAAGGCTAATGTTGGATGCGAAACCCTATCCCAGCTCACGTAAGCGATTATACCTCCCTTAGGCTGATAATAATCATTATAATCTAAAATCATATTTGTTAAATCATACATCGCAGGCCTGACCGGATGGCCTGGGGCAGTTTGAACTTTGACTAGACTTTCGGTGGCATTATAGATTATGTTGTTCCTTATGAAAATATTTGATTTTGCAGCGATAAAGAAACAGATGTAAAAACATGTACCATGTACCACATCGGGTCTTTGGTTATGTCCCCAGCCTCCTCCTCCGTTGACGCAGGTATTATTTTCAAAATATATATCATGTGCGCTTGAGGAAGAATCCTGTTCCCAAAACTCAAAATCCATTTCACAATTTGAAATTATATTATTTCTCATGTAAATATTATAGACAGTAAATCCTCCCGAAATTGCCGCCCCTTGTGGTGAAATGCCGGAATCAAAAATATTACTGATATTACACCTCACAATAGTTATATCATGACGGCCCCGCCACATTTGTAAACCGTTCCCATATCTTACTTTGTAGTCACCATGGAAGTCGGCTCCTCCAATATAAGACATGTCCACACTATCCCATGTAATATAATCACCATTACGTTCCCATACACATTGGGCATAATATCTAAAATCCAAGTTCGTGAAAGTAATGTAGGTCTCTCCAGTGGATATATTTACCGCACTATACCTTAAGGCGCACTGGATATCAGTATAAAAAGAAGCCGGGTTACCAACGGAATACATTCTTATTCTGTGGTTTGTGAAGTCGTACCAAAATTGCCCTTGAGTAGTAAATGTAGGGGATGCTGACATTATCTTTATTCCGCAACTTGCTTCGTTATTAAATATGAGATTTCCTACATCAACTGTAAAAGCAGGATCACTGTCCTGCCAGATATTTCCACCCTGATCTACCCAATAAGTTAAATTGTTTGCTTGTTTTGACCCAAGAAATAATGGTTTCGCTCCTGAGCCATAAGCCCCTATTACCATTTGGTTGTCGGCACTCCCTGAACGACTTATGATAAGCGATCCCCGAAAAGTATCTCCTCTTTTAAAAAATATTTTGTCACCTGGATTTAACGAAGCAAAAACAGAATTAAATTTTGAAATGGTTTGCCATGGCGTGCTCGTTGAAGTTCCTGAATTGGCATCACTACCCTTATTTGAAAAGTAATAGTTGGTAGCTTCCGCGTGAACGCAAAATAGTATTGAGAAAGTGACTAGGAAAGAATTTTTTGCAAACCTTTCTTTAAAATTGTGCATTATTGCCCTTCCCGAACTCTTGTTAATTTGATCAGAAAGGATTCAGTAAAACTAGGATATTTAATTATATTTTATTTAAAGAATTTCCGGAAAAAACCTGTATGTGTTCTTCAGTCACTTTATCCCAATTGAATTCCTTTAATGCCCTTTTTTGAGCTTCTACAGCCAAATTCACCATTTCATGATAATTGTTCTCCGCATAGTTGATTTGGTCGGTAAGAGATTTAATATCGGTTCTTTTAAACTTTAAAGCGGTAGCTTGAACTGCATATAAATTTTCTTCTATATCACTAACTATTAGAGGAATACCAAGTCCCATAACAGTTAATACAGCAGGGGATAAGCCTTCTACATCCGAAGGCTGTATATAACAATAAGAATTAATCATAAGCCGGATCACATCGTCTCCGTAGATATATCCCGGGAAAATTACGTTCTCATTTGCCATTTGCCGGATTTCCTGCTCATACCTGGAGGGATTAGGTGAACCTCCGATCAGAACTAATTTCTTATTTGTATGGGCTTTGATAAATGCAGGAATAAGGTAATGAAGACCTTTATCCGGGATAAATCTCCCGACAAATAAATAATATCCACCCTTATTGAGATTATATTTTTTTAAAATTGTATCATCTTCTGTTACAGCCAATACCTCACTGCCAAAGGGAATAAATTCAAACTTTTTCTTAAACTTTTCTTCAAAAAATCTTTTTGATATTACATTATCAAAAATTACCTGATTAGGTACCGTCGAAGTAATATAAGCAGCTAATTTGAGATATAGTTTACCGTACCAAGGCCATTTATTTCGTTTCCAATCAATCCCATCCTGACTAATGAATACTTTTTTCCCAAAAACTCTTAATGGCAACGCGGTGATACTATTTCCTCCATTTTGGATGTGAACAATGTCTGCAGTATTGTGAACGATAATGTCCACAGTACATTTCAGAGAGTGCAATAATGTATCAAATCCTTTTATATTGATTGTTTTAAATGTTTTTATCTTGACACCTTTGTACTCAGTTCCTTCAACATACACATCAGGATAACGCCTGTTATAGGCTATAACGGAATGCCCCCTTTCAACAAGTCTTGGGAATAATTCTATTGCAAATTTATCGGCGCCTGCTGCACCTTTCGATAGTGGAATGGTTCTGAAACCAAAAGCTGCTATTCGTAATTTATCCATAATTTAATCAAGATATCCGTGATAGTACTGTGAAATATATTCTTTTAACGCAATCTGCCAGTCCTGCATGAGGTTAAGACCGCGGACTGAAAGTTTAAGGTTAACCAATCTTTCGCTTGCAGGCCTTTGTGCAAAATATGTTTCTTTAAAATATTCTGATTTAACGGGTGTAAGCTTTATAGCTTTGTCAAGATTTAGAATACTTAAAAGTTCTTCAGCCACTTCATGCCTGCTGGTTTCACCTCCGCATACCATATTATATAACCCCCAATATTCCTTTTGTAATAAAATCTTTACATTTTTTGCGAAATCATGGGTGAATGTGGGTGTACCATCTTTATCATCTACGATGAAAAGTTCCTTTTTCCCATCTTTGAGTTGTTTCATTATTTTTTGAATGAATTTTTTATCCTTTTTTGGACCACCACCCATCATCCAGCCGGCCCTGCAGATAAGATGCCTTCTTACATTCTCCTTTACAAAGCATTCTCCAGCGTATTTAGATCTGGCATAATGGCCAAGAGGGTTAGGCAAATCCCAATCGTCATACAATTTCTTGTTGCCATCAAATATGCCTGCAGTGCTTATATAAAGCAGAGGAATATTAAGATCGTTTGCTATATGGCATGCGTTTTCAACGGAAAGCGTATTGGTTCTGTATGTCTCTTCAGGATGTGATTCGCAATATTCCAGATCTGTGAACGCACCCAGGTGAAAAAGATAATCGGGTTTGAATTCTATAACATCTGCACGATAAGCTTCATAGTCCCGGAAATCGAGTAGACTGAGCCACTTCTCATTTAAATCGATATCCGAGCATTTTATTTCATAATCATTTTTGAATTGGGTATAAAATGCTTCACCAAGCATGCCGCCGCAGCCAGCCATATAGATTTTCTTCAAAACTTAGTTGTTGATTTTATTTTTTAAAATGCTTATTAAAAGCAGTAACAAGCCTATGGGTAAAGACTTGCCTTATTTTTCTCGTACCAGGTAACAAACTTTTGAATACCAATTTCAAGATTATATCTGGGTTCATAGCCAAGTTCATTGCTGGCTTTTGTAATATCTGCAAAAGTTTGTTGTACGTCTCCTGGTTGTTGAGGACGCTTGTCTAACACAGCTCGTTTGTCTAATACTTTTTCGATCGTTCGGATTAGTTCATTCAGCGGAATAGGCTTGGATTCTCCTAAATTGTAGATATGAAATCCTTCCAGCTTATTCAAAGAGCAAATTATTCCCTCAACGATGTCATCAACGTAAGTATAATCACGTGCTGTAAAACCGTCACCATAAAAAGGTAAAGGTTTATCGAGGTCAATGAGCCTGGTAAACTTGTGAATTGCGAGATCGGGCCTTTGGCGGGGACCGAAAACAGTAAAAAATCGAAGGCAGGTTATGTCAAAATGGTATAAATGGCTGTATACATGGCATAGCAATTCTCCTGCTTTTTTGGTAGCTGCATATGGAGAGATAGGATGATCAACGGAGTCCGTTTCTGAAAATGGCACTTTACTATTATTACCATAAACTGATGAAGAAGATCCAAAAATGAGTTTTGAAACACCGTTTTCACGCATGCATTCCAACAAATTTAGCGTGCCGGTAATATTAACTTCATAATATTCGGCTACGTGGACAATTGATGGGCTTATGCCGGCTTTTGCTGCGAGATGAATAACAACGTCGATTTTGTTACTTTCGAAAATGCTGTTAATTGATGATTTGTTTCTTATGTCTTCTTCAAAGAAACAGAATTGGTTGGAGTTATTTAACTGTTCAAGGTTTGCCTCCTTAGAGGCCTTTGGATAGAAAGGGTCAAAATTGTCTATTCCAACCACAGTATGCCCGTTTGAGAGTAATTTTTCTCCTAAATGAGAACCAATGAAGCCAGCGATCCCTGTTATTAATATACGCAATGGAAAATTTTTTGTTGTTGAAGCCCAAAAGCAATGTTTGCTATACGTTTTTTTTTAGGCTTTGATATTTTTCTATAACATTTTCAAACAAACTAATAAGAATTCTATAATGTTCCTTTGCTGAATATTCTTTATTCAACATATTAAATGCGTTTTCTCCGAGATTTTGACAAATAGTTTTGTTTCCAAACAAGTGTGCAACTTTCTTTTTTAAATCTTGAATATCTTTGATTTTAAACAGTAATCCGGTTTTATTATCAATTACCAGTTCTTTTAAACTACCTGTATTTGTTGCTATAGCACATTTTTTAAATGCAAAACTTTCTAATAAGGTATTGGGGAAATTGTCATAGCATTCAGATGGAACGATCGTGAATGCGCATTTGCTTAAATAAACCTGGATCTCATCAAATTCTTTCTTTCCTAAAAATTCAATATGATGGTTTTTACCCTTTAGATATTCCTTTAACTCTTCATCAAATCCCGAATTTGAAAAACCAATAATTTTGAGACTAAAATGAGTGTTTTCGAACGATTTAATCAATGTCAGTAATCCTTTCTCGGGCTCTATTCGCCCAATATATAATGCAAATGGTTCATAAGCAATTTGCAGCTCTTCGGAAATGGATTGAAAATTGAAAAACGAAGGCACGTGTACCAGGCTATGCATTGGAAAACCGTGGACTATAAGCTTCTCAATCGTGAATTTGGACGGGACTACAAACGCCTGCACTTTCTTTGTTATTCCGTTTATTTCCTGAAATTTTAAAGATGCGACTTTAATGGCTGAATAAATATAAGAATCGTGCACGCATTTATTGACTATTGCGTTGAATTTTGATCCGGTCAAACAACGTTCGCAGATATCCTTTTGCTTTGGTCTGTAAAAGAGCGCATTGGCGCATATTTGACCAAAATCCGAAACCCGATGAATTATCGGAATCTTATTTTTTTTAGCGGTGTCGAATATACTTGCAGAGATCTTGTTTTGATAATGGAGAACATAAATGAGGTCAGGCTTGACAGCCTGGATTAAGGAATTTAGTTTCCTTTTCGCTTCCAAGGAATAAAACATTCTGGAGAATGATCTTAGAATTGTCCTAACCTTGGTTTTTTTATATTCTTTGAAATATACCTCATCTTCCCCAATTGGGTCCAGGAAATAAGTTTCATATGGTGATGGGGCATTACGCTTATTTTTTACACTGAATGGAATAACCTCATGCCCGTTTGCTTCTAATAATTCCTTAACGTTAAATAAATATCTTTCAGGCCCACCGGAGATAAAATATCGATAGTTTACGATAATTATTTTCAACCTTGATTCTTTTTAGAATGATTATGTGTCATAGAACTAATGGTACAGTTTGAAGACTTATTTTCCTTAAGTGCAGCCATTTCCTTAGGACTATAACCTTCCAGAGAAAGTTCTCGACATCGGATTTTGCCTCCTTATTTTCATTTATTAGTTTTTCAATCTCTTTTGAATTATAGATCGAATTATCATTATTTTTTAGAAGTATGTCTTTTATTTTAATATCTAAATCCTCTTCTTTAAACCAATCTCTTAGAGGTACACTAAAACCCTTTTTTGAGGAAGTAAGTATTTCATTCGGGAGCGAATGATTGGCAACAGCATTTCTTAAGATGCTTTTATTGGTGTAGCCTTTCATTTTTATCCTTTTATGGGCGCGAAATAACAACTCAACAATGCGATGGTCCAAGAAGGGTATTCTTGTTTCGATAGAATAAGCCATGCTCATTCTGTCCACTTTCTTTAACATGTCTCCTGGCAAGGTAACTTGATGCTGAAAATACATCAACTTATAGAGTGGGTCTTTGAATTTGCATTTTTTCATTGCATCTTCATAAAAATCAAAAAAGGAGATTGAATTTTACACTGGTGAAATTATTTGAGCTAAATTATCCGGAGATGTGTGGCAGAGTTTAAATAACAAACGTTTTTCAAATGGCAGATTGCTTGACTCTAATACTTTCGCTATCCGATTTAACTTATATCTTAAATTCCCTCTGAAGGGGTTTGCCGATATTTTTGCTAGCTTGGGAAGTAATTTCCTGATTGGGGAGTACAATAGTTGATATTGTTTTGCGAATTTTTCGCCTTTATAAGTCGTATATCCGGATAAAACTTCATCTCCTCCATCCCCGGTCAACACCATTTTTACGTACCTGGCAGCATATTTTGAGATCTGACCTACAGGAATCGCTGATGCATCACCAAAAGGATCATCATATTGGAGCAGGATTTTATTCAGTGCCTCATCAAAATGCTCAGAGGTTACAGTCCCTTCACGGTGAATGGTGTGATACTTTTCAGCGACCAGCTTTGCGAGATTGCGTACATCGTATTGTCTATTTTCAAATCCCATGGTAAAGGTTCTTATGGGATTTGATGCATGGTTGACCATTGTGCTGACAACAGAGGAGGAATCTAAGCCGCCACTTAGGAAGGCACCAAAATCCACGTCACTCCGCATTCTTATCTTTACGGAATCGTCAAAAAGTCTTGCAAATTCTTTTTCAACGAATGATTTATCTTTTATAAGTTCTACTATTTGATAATTCCTACTCGGTCATTGATTTTATGAAATCTTCAATCATGAAATATTCGGGGTCTACTTTTTTTTCATTCCAAACGAGATTTTGATCCCAATAACCGTCGCAATTTTTTACTATATCCTGACAAAAAATATAGCTTATTTCACATATTCTTGGTTCTTTATTATCCAAAATAAAATCAAATGTAATCGATTGTGTATTTAATTTCTGTGCTGTTTCGAAAGCAAGCTGAATGCTTTTTTTGTCAAATATCTCCGGATTGTTGTCATATAAGCCGCTACCGGAAGCCCGGAAGTCATTTGTTCTGCAATACCTGCGCGTTCCGAAGCAGCGATTTCCAATGACTATAAGTCTGGTATCGTACGTATTGTTTGGAAGAAAATCCTGAAAAAAGACATATCCTTTTTCATTGTGCGAAAATCGTTCAACTTCTGTTGGGATAAATATTCGGGCAAACCCCGATAGGACACCTCTCACGGCATTCATATCTTTATCTCGTTTCAATACCCATATTCGATCTTTAAGACGGGAAAAACGATTGATATGCGAAAAACCTTTTCCAAAGGCTTTTTTTATAAGGCGTTTGGCCTTGTTTTTTGTTTTGACAAGACTTACATTTACGGAACTTGCTCCGCATCTTAGTTTAAAAACCTTTGGAAAAGTGGTTTTAGTCAACCAATCCAATGCTTCCTGCCTGGAATAGAATACATAAGATTTTACGAGTGGTGCGCCAACAGCCTCAAGCAAATATTTTTGCCCCAATTTGTCGTCAAAATGCCAGGCTGTGTTTACATTCGGGAAAACTTTAATTCCTTTTTTCTCTAACGAAATAGTTAATTGTCGCGCAAATAAAACTGCTTTGTAATCATTTTGGCTCCAATGCCACATCAATCCTTTGCAATCATCGAGCTGCGCCAAGATATCAGAATCATAGCAATTTACCAGTTTATAAGGAATCTGATTTTCATCACAATACTTCATCCATCGATCGCTTAAACTGCCAGCAACATCGTGAATTGCTATTTTCATTTTGTTTTTAAATAATTGAGAATAACTTGAAAGGTAATATCCTTATGTGCTTCACAACGAGAATAATTCAGGATTGATTTTAACTGAATCCTTCTTAAGAAAAAACGATTTAGTCCAAGTCTTTGTATAGCTGACCGAAAATATCTTTGATTTAAAAAATACGAAGTGCTGAACACCGATAATATATATTTTTTTTGGATCTCTACAAGTGCATTAAATTTTTCTTTCAATTTTTCAGGGTCGGCTATTACAGAGTTAATAATACTGATTTCATTTTCTATCTCTAATTTTTCCTCTCCTTCTAATAACTCTACTTTCAAATTTCCTTTACATTGTTTATATGGATGTAAGTCCCAGGTAATTCCTTTTTGGGGATTAATCTGAATATTTAGTAGTATTCCTTCATACCATCCCTTCAATTGGGTCGTTGAATCAAATAGAAAATTACCCAATCCATAAAATATTGGTATGCCTTTAAAAATTTCATAACCACTAATAAAATGAGAATGGTGTCCGATTATTATTGAAGCTCCCTGCTCTGCATAGAACCGGTATTGCTCAACCATTCGGGGACTTGGATAATGATAATATTCGTGACCTCCGTGAATTATTAGGATTACAATATCCGCCAGATTCTTAGCTTCTTTAATAGATATTGTGTTGGCAATGATGTTCATGGGGTTTGCTCCTCCATGATTATCATTTGCATTTCCCCATTCGTTTTCAGCAATATTTACAACACCAATAGTAAATTGATTTATCTTTTTTATGAATATTTTCGAAGCCTTATTTAAGGTAAGTTCAGCACCAACAGTAGATATATTATGTTTTTTGCATAATCCCAATGTGTCAGATAAACCCTTATCGCCATAATCGTAAATATGGTTATTAGCAAGTGTTACCAAATTTGTTTTTAGTGAATCTAAAGCGCCTATTGTGTTGGGTGAAGCTTTTAGATTTGGGCCGGTTTTTAATATTTTATGTTCGTCTCCCGCATTTGTTAATGGACTTTCAAGGTTTAAAATATTAAAATCAGAGTCTGAAAATAATTTTATAACTTTTGTATCAAAAAGAGATTCAGGCTTTTTTTTCGCAAGTAATTCTAATCTTCCGCCAAGAAACAAATCGCCTGCAATATTTAGTTTAATAGTTTCCACTTAATATTCTCTTTTATTATAGTTCTCTAATATAATTCTTTCTAAGCGTTGTTGCAATGTCCATGGGGCTTATATTCTATTAGTATTGTTTCGAAGTTAAATATGGAAGCTCTTTGAAATCATTGTCTCTATTGGATTTGAGCACATTTTAGAATGGAACGCTTGAAATTCATAAAATTTTGTGTTCCTTTAATGTATTGATAATCAATATACATGAATCATGAAAATGTTACTTTTCCAGAAAATGGAATTCGTTTCTCACAAAGTGTTTAATGCTTGCGTTAATTGATACGGTAAAGGATACTGTAGTTTGTTCGCACACTAATGGTGGCGAACTATATCATCTAGATATTGGGCAGGCAATTGCAAAAACTTCAAATGAAGGCGGGGATTGCAGAATTATCCCCAAGATAGCCGAGATTTTAATTGGAGAAGCAAGATCGTTATATTTAAACGAAAGTGATTTGGAAGTTGACAAAATCTCGAAGAGCCAAATAACAATCAGGTGAAAATCTTTTTAATTAGGACAAAACGTTAGGAATATCCTATTAAATTTCAAGAAACATTTTTTCAAGAACCTTAGCCTGTGTTAAATAATTAAATTCATTATATACTAATTTCTTTCCTTCAATACCTATTTGGAGAGCATTTTTACTTAACAAAGCTTCGCGCAATTTTTGTGAAAATATTTCTGCACTGTCAGGTTCGGATATGAATGCATTTTTTTTGTCTTCTAAAAATAGGTTTATCTCTCCAACATTGGTAACGATCACTGGATTTCCGGTGGCTAAATACTCTCCTAATTTTGTTGGAAAACCACCTTCAGCCTGTTTGTTGTTAGGTCTTGCCAGAGCCAAAATTTGGGAATTACAAAGTAATTCAGGTATTTCATCGCGTTTTACGAGTCCTGTAACAATTACCCTGTTTTCTATACTTAATCTTCGTATCAGCGATTCAATATTATACTTTGTCAATTGATTATCTAAAGATCCTATTAATTGTAATTTTAATTGCGGGAATTCATTGGCAATATTTGCAAAAGATTCAATCAAAATGGGAACGCCATCTTTGTCACCATCAAGAGTGCCGCAATATGTAATTAATCTTTCTGTATTTGTGCATTTCCTGTTGCATTCAAATCTTGCGGGATCCACGATCATATTAATGACCCTTACCGGAACTTTCCTTATTGTTTTTTTAGAAAAATAATTCTTTAAGGCGTTGTTAATTACATATATTCCATCAAATCTTCTTATAAGAAATTTTAAGTAAAAATATAGATCTATTTTACCTGATATTGTTTTCGCCGCAACTACAAAAGGATATTCTGTTCGCTCATGAAATATTTTTAATCCCAGTTTTTTCCCATGTCTTAACAATGGAATTAATATTGATATACTTGTGTCAAGCAAAATCAGTTTTGTAATCAGACCTTGATTATGCGCAGCGAATATTTTTTCTTTTGTCCTATGGATAGTTTTAATAAAGGAATGAATTTGCTTAAATTTTGAGGATTTATTAAGAGTGTGCACATACACACATGTGAATTTTATTCCATTCTCAACCGTTTCTATTTCTTTCCATTTTTGTTCATTTAAGAGTAGAAATTCAATCTCATGCCCTAACTCTTTTAGTCCTTTAGTATATGCAAGGTGTCTGTTGGTGGCGGCTCCTCCATCAGGGTATTGGCAGGTAGAAACAAAAATTAATTTCATGTTTTAATTGCCCGCTATTGGTTGCTCAATTTTGTAATGCAATTGTAAGTGCCTCTAAAACATTATTGCCACTACAGCAATCTAAAAAGTCAGTGCTAACGTATAGCTCCATTTCTAATAAGTACTATTGATGAATAAGGAGCAAGAGTTATCGTTCCGTTATAAGTTGTCCCTTTTACGTCGATATAATTATATGGTAAAGAGATTATCTTTTTTGATCCTGTTGCATTGTACTCATATCTCAAATCTTTTATATCTGTAATTTTATTGGGTGAATTATAAGAGTGTGCATCAAAGCCTGAATAATTGTGCCATTCACCCAATGTATAATTTGTAGAAATAGCATAATGATTTAATAATACCTGAATTACCGAATCATCGGCTATTGGTCTTACATAATAATTACTATCAGCAACATTCCAAAAACTTGTGACATTGGTGTTTATTGACCAAAAAGAAGCCGCCAATTGTGTGGACGCCTTGCAGAATAAAATATTATTCTTCAAAGTATCATTAGCAAAAACTCTTGTGCTACCATTTGAGAAAGTGGATGAAAACACCATTTGGTCAAGTCCATTATTGTAAAATGTATTATTATAGAAATTGCAACTATCTTCATTATTTCCAAAAAATCCGGAATAAGGAAGATTAAAACAGGAATTATTATATACCTGCATATTTCTGGTATTATCATCCAGATAAATACCAAATACTGAGGGTGTTCCAACATTCGTCGTGCCAGACTTATCACCGATACCATCATGAACTATATTGTTATATATTTTTCCTCCTGTTGTTGGTGGCCACGTTGTCCCATAGTAAGTATAAATACCACCAACATCCATTAAGTTTAAGCCATAATGCATTACCTCATTATTATTTACTCTGGTATTAGCGCCATTAAACCATATACCTGCATAGCCTGTAGAATCTATTAAATTATACTCAACAACAAGTCCTGTGTTGGCGAAGTTATATATTGATCCATAGGCTCCAAGCGCCTGACTTGTTCCGTTAGTAACCTTAAACATGCCTGGCAACACCCCGCAATTTTTAAAAGTGTTGTATCCGATATATGGATTAACATAGTCATTGCCTAATATTATTCCCATACTATTTATGTGATTAAATGTATTATTGTTAAAATTTACCCCAGGAGATGGAGTTCCAAACGTCTGTTCACCCCAGACGCCATAAACGTGATAATTAATATTGCAGTTTTGAACTGTAACGCCGCCTGCGCCACCCAAATAGAAAGCAGCTCTATTAGAGCCAGTAAAATCTATACCATCAAAAGTGAAATTGGCTTTCTGTGTTATAAAAACAAGGGTATCTAAGGTGCTGGCCTGCACATTTGTTGGAGAGGTTGAGCTATAAATTCTTAGTTTCTTGGTTGAAGGATTATAATACCACTCCCCTGCGGTGTCAAGCGTCATCGAATCATTTTCAATAAAGAAGCCATAACCATTATTTCCATAATCAGGCAGTGTGTGAGTATATGTTAATGTGTCACCACTCATTGCAGTGATTAAATTCCGTGAAATATTAAAATCATATGTCTTCATCACCACATCCGCTCCTGTCCAGTTGGTATTAGCCGCATTTAAAGAGGTGCTGATAATTTGTGTATTTGAAACATGCCCCTGATAAGTTAGATAGCCGCTATTAGGGTATCTGCCCATAGCAGTATTCACACCATTTATAACTACAAGATTCAAATCATTCAACGTGGATACCGCGCTCGTACTTTCCCAAATATTTCTACCTATATTCGTCCACGCACTTACCAATGTAAACCCGGTTATCACAGGATTTACACCTGTACCGTAAGCACTAAATACAAGTGGATTTCCTGATGTAAAACCTTTAGTGGGTAAGATTGTACCATAAAAAACATCTCCCCGGTTAAATAATACATGATCGCCTGATACAAGACTTTTGAAGAATGAATTAAGTTTTGTGATCGTTTGCCAGGGTGTTGAAGTTGATGTTCCATTGTTGGAATCATTACCCGTTGCCGAGAGGTAATAATTGGTTGCATTTGCTGTGAAGCCAAAAAGAATGAACGGTAATAACAATAACGATTTCATGGACATTCCTAACGGTCTAATAGAATATTTAATCTTAAGCTAACACATTTTCATTAATTACTATTGTAACTTTTACCTATACATTGTGAATGACAAGGCGTACGGCGAAGCAAAACGGAGCGGTCCCCTTATCTAAAACATTGGGTAATCTGGAACAACTCAAGTAAATGATATATTTTTATTATCAAATCTCCGTTATATATTTAATTACCTTACAAGGATTACCTGCTGCTATTACATTTGCGGGTATACTTTTTACGACTAGGCTACTTGCTCCAATTATGGAATTCTGACCAATTTCAACGCCTTTCAGAATAACCGTATTTAATCCTAACCAAACATTGTCATGGATAATTACAGCTTTCGCTTCGGTAGGATATCTTGACGAATGCCAATCAAAATCTGTAATTACTGTGTTGGCGCCACACAGAACATTATTCCCTATGACTATTTTCTCAAATGCACCAATCGTTACTCCGCTAAAGCCACAATTATCCCCAATTTGTATAACCGCTTTTTTGCTATGAGTGGATAAAATGCACTTATGATTAACCCCTATCAGATTGGAGGAGACATCTGAACGAAATTTGTTATTATTCCCAATTTTTATAAACGACAATGGCATCCTGCTAATTTTTGGCAGTCCAAAGTATTTATTTCCTCTTCCATAGCTTATTCCATTCAAGTAAAGCATTATTTCAGAAAAGAACGTGGAAATAAAACGGTAAATACCTAGACGAAATATACGTATAAAAAGAAATAGGTAACCTTTAAAGTCTTTAAAGTATTTCATTTAGAAATAATATTAATCATTCGCAGGAAAACTGCAAGTACCGATTCTGAACCAGCCGTAACATCGGGCATCAGATAAAGTGCAGATCTCGGACTCTTTTTATACGTTTGAATCGGCTGCTTCGGCGTCCTACGGTTTAGGGAACGGGCTGGTCTGAAGCTGTTATTTTCTTTTCACCAGGCATCAATTTTTCTTCTGCATCTTCCATTGATAAGACCCAATTAAGTAATGTATATAATCCCTTTTCTTGAGATAATCCTCCAAAATATAGAAAGTATTTCCCTTTTCTATGATTTACTTCTATGTCATTAATTCCTGGAAAGAAATTATAAAGATGAATCAATTGGTTCCGAAGATTTTTTCGCAGGTAATGCTTGTTAAAGCTAAATAAACCTGGGGCTATGATTTGACCAAAATTTTTCTCTGAGCTATAAACTACATTGTTTAAGTTATATTCGATAAAATTTACTGTACTATATAATATGTTCTTACGATTGCATCTATGAATAATACAATTTATTGACGATGAAGTGATACATTTTTCACAAATCTTGTTATCACCATTGAATAGTATATTTCTTGGACATAACAAACCATAATCGTGGGGGGAGATTGATGTAGGAATTTTATACTTTTTAAGAACAGATAATATTGAAGCAGTTAATACACCTTTATATAAATGAATATGAGCAATATCTGGTTTAGTGCGCTCAATTAACTTAGAAAGTTTTTTTGAACTTTCAAAAGAGAATAATTGTCTTGGCGTTTTCAAGATTTTTTTATGAAAATGTAATTGCAATATTTCGAAATTATCTACAAAGAAATCAGCATATTGGGATTTTTCATTCAAATCTGAGGTTTGGGAAAATTCTATAACTTCCTCTCCATATTTTTTTAATAAATTTATAGTATTCAAATAAGCAGCATCAGCACCACCCCGGCGGTAATGGCAATTGTTTATTTGAAGAATCTTCATATTTTAATTTGTCTATTTAAAGATAGTCGTATTTGTATCTGCATGTGCAATTGTTTATATTCATTTTCTGTACCTTGTTCCATGGCATACGCCGATACACTACTTTGATCCACAAATACGCTTACTTTATTCATAAAATACCCCTCTCTACAAAACTGCCCCCCAAATGACGTTTTACTTTAGGATGACAGGGTCATTTCATAAAAAGAGACATATTTACTTGCCATACGATTGATCGAAAATCTTTCTTTTATTCTTGCTTTTCCGGCCAACCCCATATTATTACGCAATTTGGCATCATTTAAAAGTATTTCTATTTTTTTTGCCAGTTCCTTTGGATCCGAGGGGCTTATTAAAAAACCTGTTTTTGTATCATCAACAATTTCATTAGTTCCTCCGCCAGAACTTGCTATAACAGGTTTCCCTAAAGCCATATATTCAAGAATGGAATTTGATATTCCTTCAGTAAAAGTGGATAAAACACATATATCCATGGCATTTATAAAAGATTCAATGTCCGATTTCTTACCTAATAATCTAAAATGTTCTATGTGTTTATTGAGAATGAGACTTTTTGATAAAATTGAATCAGTGTTACTTCCTATAGCCAAAAAAATAATATCATTCCTTTGGTTTAGTAGTAATTGTGCCGCACCGAAATAAGTCTTATAATCCTTATACTCAGAGAAAGATGCAACCATGCCAATCACAAATTGTGTATTAATTTCTAATTGTTTCCGGATAATACCGGTTTCTATAATATTATTTGTTCTTTCGAAATTAAAACCATTATGAATCAAGAAACTTTTTTTTTTAGGAACGCCATAAGCTTCTAGACCCGCTTTCGAATTCCCAATAATAATATTTGAAAATGGAAAAGTTAGTTTAGCGCGGAACAAGCGGTTGTTAAAAATATTTTGTTTTAGAGGTGCATCTACAACCATTCCATTTACAAATTTTATATTTAAGAATTTACAAGCAGGAATCGAATATATAGCTGTCATGCTATCCCAACAATGAACTATATCAGGATTATATCGCTTACATATTTTATAAAACTTATAAAAAACATATGGATCTTTTTTTGTTTTCCTTATGAGATAGTGTATTTTGATGTCAAGGTCAAACACCTCTTTATAATGAATATCATTGCTCATAACTATTAGCTCAAATTGGATATCTTGCCTTAATATAAGCATTTTCATAAGTTCGATAAGCCTTCGTTCTTTTCCTCCAGATGTTAAACTATCAATAAAAAAAAGTATTCTCATGGTACTTAATTTGGCTTTAACTACTCTTCAAATAAAACTAACCTAGTTCGACGGAATTATAGAACTCGGTTCTGCGAATTTCTGATCCAAAAACAAATTTTGCATTTTCGGAATAATGATAAAAAAGGTTTTATCACGGACCGATCGTGTACTCAAAACATCGGTTCTTATTTTAATAAAAGAAGAATACATTAGAAAACCAAAATTCTTTCTTTGTAATATTTGGACTTTGATAAGGTATTTCTTCTATTTACCAAGCTATACTTTAAAGACAGAAATATGAGATGTCTTTTGATTCTGTAGATGGAGAGCGAAACGTTGTGAGGTGTGTTTTGTGGAAATAAGGCGTAAGTATCCTACGCCTTAGCGGTAAGTACCTGGCTATTAATCCACTTATATGTCTTGGAAATGCCTTCAACCAGTGATTGTGTAGGAGCCCAATTTAATTTTTCTTTAATTAATTTGTTATCAGAATTCCTTCCTCTTACACCAGTAGGACCAGGAATATTTTTTATTCTAATTGCTTTCCCGGCTACTCGGGCAACTATTCTTACTAAATCGTTTATTGCTATCATTTCTTCAGATCCTACATTTACAGGGCCAGTAAAATTGCTGTCCATTAGTCTTCTTATAGCTTCTATGCATTCATCAATATATAAAAATGACCGCGTTTGCCTTCCGTCTCCCCAAACCTCAATTTCTCCGCCATTTTCAGTTTGAGCAACTTTTCTACACATTGCGGCCGGAGCCTTTTCTCTTCCACCATTCCAGGTTCCGAGAGGGCCATAAATATTGTGAAACCTTGCTATACGAACGTCCAGGTTGTAATTTCTCTTATATGAAAGATATAAGCGCTCACTAAATAATTTCTCCCAACCATATTCACTATCTGGCGCGGCTGGATATGCTGAATCTTCAGAACATTTTGGATTATTGGGATCCAGTTGATTATAAGCGGGGTACATGCAGGCAGAGGAAGAATAAAACATCTTTTTCACTTCATGTTTTCTACTTGTCTCTGCCATGTTTAAATTAATAGTTGCTGAATTATGCATTACCTGTGCATCATGCTCGCCTGTAAAAATATAACCTGCACCACCCATATCAGCGGCTAATTGATAAATCTCATTTATCTCTCTGTCAAATAATGCCTCACAAACCACTGGATCTGTTAAATCACCAATGATAAAGTCATCAGCATGATTATTTCCATATTCATTTTGTTTAAGATCAACACCTCTAACCCAATAGCCTTCCTCTTTTAATCTTTTGACTAAATGGCCGCCTATAAAGCCACCCGCTCCACATACAATAGTGGTTTTGTTTCTGGACATAGTTTGTATTTTAATTAATATAAAATTTATTCTTAAAGTTGTGAAGTAGACTTTTAAGGGTTAATGCTTTCACTTATTTTGATTCTCGAGTCTATATTTATTCGACTAAAATTCAGAATTAAGAAAATCGTTTATAACGACCGCCCTTGTTCGATAGTCGAAAATGTTTGATGCAATATTTTTACCCTTTATGCCTATTTTTTGAGTCTCTATAGGATTGTTTATGACAAATTGCATTTTTTCAGCGTATAAATTTATATCGTAACTATCGGCCAAAAGCATGTTTTCCATATCTTCAAAATAATATTTAACCTCACCATAATTTGTTGAAATAACTGGATTCCCTGAAGCGAGGTATTCTCCGGTTTTATGTGGAAACCTGGCAATATCCTGAAATGTGGGTCGTAATGGGATTAGAAGCGCTATTGCGTTTTTATAATAAGTAAACAATTGTTTTTCAGTTAGCTTAGAAAAAATCTTTATCTTGTCATTTTGAAGATGATTGCTGATATATTTTTTAATTTCTCTAATATTATTTTCATCTCCATTAATAACTAAGTACAAAGAAATAGAAGTATTATTATTTAACAGTCCAAAAGAATCAATAATGAATTGAACGATTTCTTTATAACCTGCATGCCCGCAAAAAAGAAAATATTTTTGATTCTTTAAAATTTCAATATTATTATATTTTTGAAAATCAGTTAAGCCCGGAATCTTTAAATATTTCTTGTCAGGCGAAACCTCTTTTATATGATTAATGAGAAATTCGCTAATTGGAAAAACAGCATCAATAAGTAAGGGCGCAAACTTATCGTATAATTTGTCATTGAACCATTTGTCTATTTGAAACCATTTCTTTCTTACTCCAGAATAAAATTCCACATAACTTAGAATTGTTTTAAAGCCGTATAATCTTGATAAAATAAAATAGTATAAAATAGAACAAAAATTGTGTGTAGATAAAATTGCATAATCCAAATTATTATTCTTCTTTCTTTTTTTCAATAGGGAAAACTCATTAATTAATCCCTTAACCTTTAATAAATTTCTCTTAATAAAATTTTCATTGCGAAAGGGATCCCCTGATGTATAAAGAAATTCTATACCTTCAAAATTGCCTGATACTTTCAGCTCTGGATGATCTGCCTTGCTGTGAGTACCCTGAGTAATGATAACTGTAACAGAATTGCCGGTTAAAATAAGGCTTTTTGAAATTAAAATAATTTTTTGAATTTCGGCTAAACCATAAGGAAATCCAGAACAACCTAAATACACTATAGATTTGCGATTTGTCATAGCTTTTTAATTGTCTGACATTTTATAAACTATGAAGAATATTTCTAACAATGTTTTCGGTCATTTTGCGAATTTGCTAATATTATTATACAAAAAACGATTTAAAACTGCCTGCCAATAGTGCCGGTACCGCGAGTAATTAGAGCGGTTTTGCTGCGTAACGTATTCTGGAAGGCCTATGGCATTTAATTATTAAAATAAATTATTGTTCGAGAGCATCTTTTAATTCCAAATGTTCGAGATCTCATGCGTGTGCTTATTCTTAAACAAAGGAATTCTTAAATTTTTCTCTTATTTTAATGTCATCAAAATGATTTATGGCATAGTCCTTTGCTGTATTGGCAAGTTTAATTCTCAACTCCTTTTTTTCATAAAGTTCTAAAATTGCTCTTTCCAATTTTCCTTGATTTTTTTCGCAAACGACATAGGCCCAATGATATTTTAATGCATGAAGAGTAACAGCTGTTTCAATACTCGAGTATAAAAGTATTGGTGACCCGGAAACCATATATTCACTTGCTTTTGTAGGCATGGAATATCTTAGATAAGTGATGGATTTGCTTTCGAAATCATTTGGTAGCAAAAGGAGATCGTATTTCGAGAAGATTTCAGGCAATTCGGTGTAAGGAACAGAAGTATTTAATTTTACAAAATCAAATTTTATTAAACCATCTAATACAGGGTTAAAATTAGTTGACTGTATATGAAATTCGATTTTTAGACCTTTTAAAATGAGGCACCTGATAGCTTCAGCGATGTCAAAGAAACAATTTTGAATTCCTATTCCTATCCTTCCTGCATAAAGAATAGTGAAGCAATCATTAAATTCATAATTTGTTTTAGAAGATAAGCTCCAAAACTTTATATCTATTGGATTGTGAAATGGAATAAAATTGTAGCCGTACCTGGTCATGTATTCTTTGCTCATAGCTTCACTAATGCTCAACAAAACTTTCGAATCAGACAATAATCTTCGAAACTTTTTGTCTATGGTTTTGTGCCAATAAGATTGAAAAAGCCCCATTTCACTAATAGTAACGGGCCAATCGTCCATTATATGAATAGCGAGAGGTAATTTTAATGTTTTACGAAGATCACTTACTAATTCGATTAACTGAACGCTAGCAAGCTGGGAATATATAAAGTCGGGTGAATATTCTTTTATCCAGTTTATAAATTCTTTGCTAATTTTATATTTATATTTATAATGGTATAGTCCGGTGAAGTGAAGTAATCGGAGATATATCCTTTTTAATGCAGAATTTTGAATATTAGTATAAAAGGGCGAAGTTGTAGAGGTCTCTTTTTCATGTATTATCCCTGATTTAATTGGTTTCTTCCAGCGATTTAGATTAAAAGGAAATCTTCGTTTAATTTCTAAAGTTCCAAGCTGATAGTATTTATCACAAACTTCAAAATTTGGGTTGTCTATATTTGCTGCAGCAATAGCGATATTTTCTTTATTCCAACCTTTAAAAAGATTGGTTATAATGATTCCCCCCCCCGAACGTGTAGTGCAGTATTGTCCAACAATTAAGATTTTAGGATATTTCATTTTCTCTCAATATGTTTTTTAACAATGAATAGTAATGAGTGCTTTGTAAAAAGAATGGAAGAATTCGGCAAAGTTTGGAATAAATTCATATTTTTTGTGTATGAGCAATTTATATTGAAATGATTGTTGTAACCAGGATTTCCAGCAATGTGTTTTTAGAAATCTTAGAGTCAAAATATTTTATATTGAAAATGTTCTTTTGTAAAAGTTTCCGGCATTTTGCGTATTTGTTCAGAATAAGAAATACCAATTGAAATCAAAATCAAGATATTTTAAGAAAAAAGTAGGTTTACTTGCCGATAATAGGTCAGTCAGCCCAAGTAAAATCCAGGTTGCTGATACTTTTGAAGGGATTTTTGAATAAAAATGGCTTTTAAATATAGCAAGAATTTCTACCTGCCTTGATCTACGGTATAGCCTTACCTTTTTTTACTAGTAGTATAAGTACTTTACATGGAACTCTTCCTGCAACTACATTTGCAGGAATTTTGCTTAAAACCAGACTGTTGCTCCTATAATTGAATTTTCTCCTATTTCTACACCTTTAAGAATTACGGTATTTAAACCTATCCAAACATTGTCGTGAATTATAACAGGATCAGGAAGCGTGTTGCTGATATCTAAGTGCCAGTCAAAATCTGTAATTACAGAATTAGCACCAAATAAAACGTTATTACCAATTCTAATTTCCTGGGCTGCACCTATAGTAACAACACTAAATCTACAATTATCTCCAATCTTTAAATTATAACACTCCCCGAATTTCGATACCAAAAGGCACGCGTGTTATATACCTATCCTTTGATTCATAAACAGGCTTAATATTTTGCTTGATACAAATATTGCTTTCATATTTATGGTGATAAATTCAGGTTCTTTTTACTTACATTAAAATGTGATTTATGATTATAGTACCTTAAATAGATAACTAAAATAATAATTCCCATCTCGCTGAAATTAAAATATACCGTAGTCAAGTTTGCTATGCAGAATGAAAGCAGGCCGTAGAAACATCCCCAGAAATCATAATTTTTGCCAACGAACCATGCATCTTTCAATAAGTAATAGATTGCAAGAAATATGAAAAAGCACCCTGTTACTCCATAAAAATACAAGTAAGAGAGATACCCGATATGAATAAGAGGTGCTTCGCCGCCTAATAATTTAACTACATCTGGCCTGGTTTGGGGACCAACTCCAAGGAAGGGGTGTTCGGGAAATTTTAGTAGAAAAACCTTGAATGAAAGAATCCTTGCTTTTGCAGAGCGCATATCGGATTCCTCTTCTAATATTCTGTTATTTATAACTTCTTTTATATTAAAACCAAATTGTTCTGCTACGGGCCCTATGAAAAAAATTCCGATCACAATGATAAGGAGAGTAGATATTCTTCTTATAAGTGATATTTTCTTATTAAAGAATACTTGGGAGAGAGCTACAATGCCTGATATCATTATATACCTTGTCCTAGTTAAAAAGCTAACAGCAATATCGCTGAAGATGACTAACGGTAAAATGAATTTTCTTTTATAATATAAACTCACCAAAATCGAAATCAGGATGGGAAAAGAGATTCCGACAGAATTTAAATCTGTCCAACTATAAATTGAAAAGTTTCTATTTTGGCCTATGTAAAACAAATCTTCATCAACATTTGTATTAAAAAAGAAGGTAGGAAATTTTATTTGAATTAAACTCACGATTAATGAAATAATTGCAATCAGGAGGATGGTTTTGTTCATTCTACGGAAAAACTTATTATTAAAAACCGAATATTCGATTATGATAAAAAGTGTGCATGCTAGAATATTTGGATCAGAAAGGAGGAAATAAATTTTATTTGTATCTGGGGGAAAAGTATTATCAAGAAATAGAGAACCTATATGATAAATGGTAAAGAATATAAATAGGAGTAAATATTTGGGTAATTTCTTATTCACAGAGATTACAAAATATAGGCAGATAGGAATCGATAATAGACTTACAAAAAAACCAATAGGTTTTTTTGTAAGGGAAGAGGAAAGCCATGCCCAAAAAGGATAAAAAGGTAATAGCAGTATGAATAAATTCCGAATTAATTTATTCATTTTAACTAAACCCTTTTACGCAATTAATGATTTTATTTATTTCTTCGTCTTTCAACTCATAAAATAATGGAAGCCTGACTAGACAATCTGCGTATCTATCACTATTTATTAATTCATGACCTGAATAAAAATTTTTATAGTAAAGGCTTTTATGAAGACTTAAATAGTGAAATACAGCATAAATACCATTATTTTTTAAATGTTCAATAAGAGATGTTCTCTGTTGAAGCGAATTACATACCATATAGAACATATGTCCATTATTAGTTGCATAATCAGGTATGTATGGAAATTGAATATCATGTTGCTTACTCCAGGTTTCTAATCCTTTATAGTAAGTATCAAAAATATTTCTCCTTCTTGCTTGTATATCATCAATATTTTCGATTTGTGCATAAAGATATGCGGCATTTATTTCCGAAGGTAAAAAGGAGGAGCCTGTATCTATCCACTCATATTTATTTACTTCACCACGGAAGAATTCAGTGCGATTTGTTCCTTTTTCCCAAATTATATCAGCTCTTTTGAAGAATCGTTCATCATTTATAGCCAACATCCCACCTTCACCGCAGTTTATATTTTTAGTTTCGTGAAATGAGAATGCTGCAAGATGACCTATTGAACCCAATGCCTTTCCTTTGTAGTAAGAATTAATAGCCTGGGCAGCATCTTCTATAACAAGCAAATTGTATTTATCAGCAAGGTTCATCACTACAGCCATATCGCATGCGATGCCTGCATAATGTACCACTGCAATTGCTTTGGTTTTGGGAGTAATTAGTTCCTCAATGCGTGTAACATCAATATTTGGGTTTTGGGAACTACTATCAGCAAATACAATATTAGCTCCCTGACGGACAAATACTAAAGCAGTTGAAACGAATGTATAGGAAGGAACTATAACTTCATCACCCGGAACAATGTTTGAAAGAATTGCGCACATTTCTAAAGCATCAGTACAAGATGTTGTAAGTAATGTTTTTTTTAACCCATATTTTTGTTCAAAAAAGGCCTGGCATTTTTGCGTAAATAACCCATTTCCGGAAATTTTGCCAGAATATACGGCCTGATACATATAATGCATTTCCTTGCCGGTAAGGAAGGGTTTATTAAAGGGGATCACTTGAATATTATTTATAAATTACGTAAGCCTGCTGAATTCCAAAATCACCTCCTGAAAATTGCTTTTCAATATTGTAGAAAATTTCATTAATTGGATTTGAATAACCTTCGTAATCTTCAATATTAGTAACTAATTCTCGTAAAAATCGTGAACCTAGATAATAAATTGAGCTGAAATCTATGATTTCATATTTAGCCTGCAATTGATTCAAAAAATCTGTCAACTTTTGCTTTTTCAGGTACCTGTTAAAATCGTGTTCTACTAGCGGGGGCAGTTGCTTAATTGTACGGATACTATTTAATAAAATAAGCGGTTCCCAAAATGCTTCTGATAATATAACAATTCCATTACTTTTTGTAACTCTGAGGCATTCGTTAATTCCTTGCTTTTGTTCCTCCCAATTCGGAAGATTTATGAGCACGCGGGTAGTATAGGTTAAATCGAATGTTTGGTCTTCGAATTGTAATTGCCTAATATCCCCAACTTGAAAGCTTATATTATTAATCTTTTCCTCTTTTATTTTGAGCTGAGCGAATTCTATCATTTTTTCGGAAAAATCAACGCCAATAATGCTATTGGGTTTTTTATTTAATTGCATGCATGAAGAATATCCATTTGCACAACCTACATCAAGTATGTCTGCTCCTTCCTTTATATAATTTGAAATATTTTCAATTTCCAATTCAATAACATATTTATCGCCCCATGATGCCCAATGGGAAGTATTGTAAACAACAGCTTGATTATCCCATGTTTCCTTAATAAAATCTTTGCCATTCATGATCTGTTCTGGTTTGATTGATTTAATTTTAAAATAAGTATTTTAATTTCACTACGAATGAATTCTATTTGTTTAGTGAATAGAGTGATAATTAATCTAGTATAATTACTATTTAGTTTGAAAGTAACTTCATTATTCTTTCTGCAGTTAGGTTCAATGTAAAACTGTTTATCGCAACACTTCTGCAAGAAGAGCACATTTTTTCATGTTCTTTGAAGTTTAACGACAATACATAACTAATACCCCTGCACAGGTCAGCGCTATCAAAAAGTTTAGCACTATATCCCGTTTCGCCTGTAAGCACTAAGTCCTCTGCTGCTCCCATTTGGAAGGAAACTACGGGAGTACCGCACATAAGAGATTGATTAATCATCATCGGACCTGCATCTTCAATAGAGGGGCATACAAAAACATCCGCAGCCTGATATGCGGAAGCCAATTGTTCATTATTTTCTAACAATCCCAAATGCCTGTATTCATATGGGAGTGAGGTGTGCAGGGTATCAAAATTTCCCGCGATTAGAAGTAATACCTTATCGTTTTCTAGATTAAAGCTTTCTTTAAGAATTTGTAAAGCATCAATAAGATATTTCATTCCTTTTCTTTTAAGAATTATTGAGATGGCTCCAAAAAATATTACTTTTTTATCAACTGGAATACCAAGTTTTTCTTTGGCTTGAATTTTTGGTACGAAAGTATAAACATTTGGGTCGATTGATAAAAGCACTTTATGAATTCGTTTATCCTTAAATAAAAGGCTTGCTAACGCTTTTTTCATCAGCCACTCTGAAGAAGCAATAATATCAATATCAGTTTTAGTTAAGTATTTCTTTTTGTAGTTGAAATTAATTGCAGATTGATCGTTCTCATTAGCAGAATACAACGCAGGGCATTTTCCACAACCACTCATATATCCCTTACAATCCCATGAATAATGGCAAGCACCAGTTAATGGAGCCGTATCCATTAAATACCAAAAAATCTTCGCACCCGTTAACTTATTTAACTCATACAAATTTTTTGCATTCAAAAATTTTTGTTGAAACAGATAAATAATTGCATCAGGCTTGAACTTTATTTTTTTTAAAAGTTTCTTTGTGCTATAGTACTGTACGGTCTGGTCAAATTCCTGTATTTGATAATCTGGATTTATAGTAATTTTTTTATTTATAATACCTAATCGGTTTAATATTCTTTTAAGCTTATGCTTCCAATATTCCATAAAAACATCAGTAGAAGTTTCCATAGAAATGATATCTTTTGAGTTGTATTTACCATAAGGCTTTATTAACAACTTAGTATTACTTCCTTCATTTTTTAACCCTTTGTAAAGATTATACGCAACAACACCAGAAGTTTTAAAAGGATTTACCATTGAGATAATTAAAATATTCATCTCCTATTTTACCCACATACCTTGGGCATTATTATTTATAATTTTATTATATTGAATTGGCAATAGAACAGCAGGTATTAAACTAATGATTGTAATAGATAATACCACACCATAAATTCCAAGGCTCTTTCCTAAGAAGATACCCAGAGGTATATTTATAAGACTGCCAAGTAGAGATATGTACAATTGCAATTTAATTTTCCCCACTCCATTTAAAAAGTTACTATAGATTGCATTCCAGGCATTTAAAATAACATAAATAGCCATAACTGCAGACAAACTAATTGGCACAACTATTTCTTTTCCCACCCAAATTCTAAAAATAAAGTTTGAAAAGATAAGCATGACCACTGATATTGCAAACACCAGAGCCCAAATCAGTTTAAGCTTTTTCATAGTGTTCTCAATCCAGACTGTATCTTTTTTGCTCCATGCTTCAGTAAAGGCACTCCAAAATGGTACGAGTATAATACCAAAAACCATAGGTATAATTCCAAAATACTTATAAGCAATATTATATGGAGTAACCTGTGCAGGACCAAAGAGCTGCGCAATAATGATGTTACTAGTTTGATATAAAACGACAACAGCAATTTGAATAATAAAAAATTTTAAACCAAGACTGATCAGGTTGTGGGCGAAACTAAGCTTTACAAATTTAATAGAAGGAGCATATATTCTGTATTCATGCGTATAATACCATATACTCGAAGCAATAAGTACTACTACCGGTGCAACGCTAAATGCAGTTCCTAAGTAAACTAAATTACCGGAAGTTGTTTTTGTGAGTATAAATATAATTGCTAATGAAAAAACGCTTCCAAAAAGGTTAAAAAGTGCAGCTTTTGCTGGTTGCTGATTGGCAGTCATAACGGTCATTATTAATTGCAATACAAACCGCAAACAAAAGAAAACAAAAACAATCAAGGCCAGCAAACTTAATTCACCGGCCATGCTGAAAGGAGTATTTAATATTTTCGGCCAGTTCAAAAACGGATTAATGCAAATGAATAAGATTAAGACAACAGCAATAATAATACTTAATATGGCATACGTTGTACTCACATATATCTTCGCCATTTCATGTTCTCCCTTTGCTATACTTTCTGCAAATTTGTTGCGCAATCCATTACCAAAACCAATATCAAAAAAGCTAAACCAACCAATAATAGAACTTAGTGTAACCCATATTCCATATTGCGTTGGATTTACGTAATGTAGCGTTAGAGGAACCAGTATAAGACTTATAGCAATGCTAATTCCTTTGAGCAAAAATGAGGCAATTATATTTTTCTTAGCCTTAACGCTGCGATGATGGCCTTTGCTAATTATGCTATTAAAAAATGTGATAGGCGCTAAGATCTTATCTTTCATTGTCTGTTTTAAATTGTGGATCGAAAGGAGATATGAAGAAGTCTTCTCAATATCTTTTCAATTTATTTGTTATTTATAAAGGCGCTGTGATTATATTCATAATACGAGGACCCGGTTTCAGTAATCTAATAAGCATTTTTGTCGCCTTTCAGGGTAGTATAAATGGTTAACCAGATGATTTTCGCGTCCAGCCAAATGCTCCAGTTTTCCATATACCAGATATCGTGTTCAATGCGGTAGCGAAGCTGATCATCTTCCTTTATTTCTCCGCGGTAGCCATTTACTTGGGCCCAGCCTGTAATGCCGGGCTTTAAGAAATGCCGTATCATATATTCCTCCATGATTTTTGAGAATATTTTGGTGTGTTTCAACATATGGGGTCGGGGGCCAACAATAGACATGTTGCCGAATAATACATTCACGAATTGAGGCAGTTCGTCAAGGTTGGTTTTCCGGAGAATGTGGCCTAGTTTTGTAATTCTGCCATCATTTTCCGTAACCTGTTTTGTGTTTGCTTCATTATTGACATGCAGCGTACGGAGCTTAAAGCATGTAAATTGTTTATTGTTTTTCCCTGATCGCATCTGAGTAAAGAATATGGGCCCACGAGAGTTTAATTTGATCAATATAGCCAGGATGGGGATTAGCCAGGAGAGTAAGAAAACAATTACCAGCAGACTAAAAGTGATATCGATAATCCGCTTTTTGATTCCGTTTCCGATATCTTCCAGTGGTTCAGGGCGAAGGGAAAGGATCGGAAAATTGTCCAGATATTCTATGTGGGTGACCCGGTTAACATATAAGCGGAAATCGGGAACGAACTTAAAACGAATGAGTGATTTCTCTGCTACGTGCGCCATCTCATAAATACTTTCATTTTTTTCCGGAGAGATGGTGGAATATATCTCGTGGATTTTGTTATTGACGGCGTAATCAATACAGTCATCGATGTTACCAATTATCGGCAGGGTGGAGAGTTCGTGAACCTGATTCTCATTTTCAAAGTAGCCGTCTACCAGAAATTCCTTACGGATACCAAAGCGCTGAACGAGTTTTTTGGCTACGTCGTTATATCCAACAATGACAATCCGCCGGGTAATGCTATTAACTTTTTGCATATAGGAAGAAGCTCCAATCATGCCGATGCGTGTAATCATCAGGAAAAGGAAAAAGCTGATAAAGCTTATTAAGATGAACAGGCGCGAATAGGGATAATGGTAGAGAAAGGCGAACATCAGGATGCATATCGCGAAAAGCATAAATGCCTTAACGGTACGTTTTGCAAAGCGGTAAACACCTGGCTGGGCATCCTCAATGTATAAGTTCACGCTATACGCTGACATGAGCCATACCATATTTCCGACGAGGAAGAGCAGTCCGTAAGCTCTTTCCCCACTTTGTGGGATGCGGTGAAAGTTAAGCATGAGCACCACATGAATCATATTCAATGCTATAAGATCAATACAGACAAAAAAGAACCTGAAAAGGTTTGTATACCGGCTATTCATTAAAACTTTATGTCATGCCTTGAGAGAAAGTGATAAATGGACTCAGAGCCTGAGACTTTGATTTTTGAACTGGAGCTTAAACCATTCAATCGTTTTTTTCAGACCCTCTGAAAAATTGAATTTCGGACTATAACCTAGCATCCCTATTGCCTTATCAACAGATGCTAAGGAATGCGGAATATCGCCATCACGATTGGGCCCGTGTTTGGCTTTAATATCAGCTATTGAATTATCAAATTCGGAAAGATATTTTTTCAAAGATTGAACCAATTGGTTAATGGATGTTTGTTCACCACTTGCTACATTGTATACTGTGTTTAAGGCATCCGGACGGCTTGCAAACGCCGAGAGCAAATTAGCCTGAACCACATTTTCAACAAAAGTGAAATCCCTGGAATATTCTCCATCTCCGTTGATAACTGGCGATTGATGGTTTATTAGTTGATTCAGAAATTTGGGTATTACTGCTGCGTATGCTCCGCCTGGATCTTGCCTGGGTCCGAAAACATTAAAATATCGCAGGCCTATCAATTCCATCCCATAAATGTTTGCAAATACCTTCCCATACAATTCGTTTGCGTATTTGGTGACCGCATATGGCGAAAGCGGATGCCCTATATTTTCCTCCACTTTAGGAAGTGTTGTGCTATCTCCGTAAGTTGATGAAGAGGCCGCATAGATCATCCGTTTTACTTTACTTTCCTTTACTGCAACGAGCATATTTAAAAATCCGGAAATATTAACCTCGTTGGTCGTGATGGGGTCGGCGATTGACCTGGGGACTGATCCTAATGCAGCCTGATGAAATACAAAATCTGTATCCCCCGTTGCGGATTGGCAGGTGCGAAAATTGCGGATATCCCCTTCTATGAACTCAAAAGCGGGATTAGATAAAAAATTCTCGATATTATGGATATATCCTGTGCTGAGATTATCGAGTACCCTAACCTTTCGTGCTTTGTATTTCAGTAAGTACTCGACAAGATTTGAGCCTATAAAACCGGCTCCTCCCGTTACCAAAAACGAATATTTACCCAGGTCCTCCGAATGATACTTTGTTTGGTACATCTTATAATCGTCCATCTATGGCCCCGTCTTTTAATACCCCCTTAACATCATAGATCACAGACCGGCCATTTACAAAATCGCGGATATTTAAATTCATGAACTCATCGTGTGCTACAGCTAATATAACCGCATCATATTTCTCTGGATTCGCTGAAAGCGTTTTAAACGTCTCAATTCCATATTCTTGTTTAACTATGGCCGGTTCAGCCCAGGGGTCATATATGCTTAGCTCGGTTTGGTAGCTTTTTAATTCCCGTACGATATCGATCACCCGGGTATTACGGACATCGGGACAGTTTTCTTTGAAGGTAAAGCCTAGTATTAATATCCTGGCCTTCTTTATGGGAATCTCTTTCTTTACCATCAGCTTGATGGTTTCGCTGGCCACATAGGAAC
>Ga0182024_10004609_pt1 | contig 31550 bp, 30 predicted proteins | sample P32metaG_FD_120480 | JGI IMG/M metagenome (GOLD analysis project Ga0182024, IMG submission 120480) | Permafrost microbial communities from Stordalen Mire, Sweden - P3-2 metaG (Illumina Assembly) | ecosystem: Environmental > Terrestrial > Soil > Wetlands > Permafrost | place: Sweden: Stordalen...
CCTGAACGCGAGGCCTCATTGCTCGGGATTGCCAGTGGTGGGCCGGTGCTGCTGCTCTGTCGTCAGAGCTTCGACCCCATCGGGCGACCGATCGAGTTCGTCCGTTCCCTATACCGCGCCGACCGTTTCCGGTTCCGTACCCGCCTGCAGCCGCCGGCACCAACCGCGGCACGGCTCCCCCCGCAAACCCGCCTGCGCCTGGCGACAACGGCCGACACTCCCGGTCTCGCCCGCGTCTTTGTCGCCGCATGGCGGGCTGGGTACCCCGGGATCGTGGACCAAACCGTCCTTGACGCTCTCGACGAGGAGGAGGTAGCTGACTGGCTGCGGACCCTAACCTCTTCCAACGGCCCCACAACGTGGCTGGTGGAGTCGGTCGACGGCGACATCCTGGCGTTCTCGCGCCATGGCGAGGACCCGTTGGACAGCCGGCGCGGCCACGTCTACTCGCTCTACGTGGCACCAGGCATGAGCGGCCATGGGATCGGTAAAGCGCTGATCGACCACGACCTCCAGCTCCTGTCCGAGCGGGGGCTCAGTACCGTCACGTTGTGGGTGTTCGAGCAGAACCACGCTGCGCAAAACCTCTATGCATCTTTTGGTTTCGTTCCCGATGGCGCTCGTCGAGTTGAGCCCGAGTACGGCGCCCAGGAGATCCGCCTTCGCCGCGTCCCCGCTCCCGCTGGTTCGTCCGGCACAGTGTGAGGAGCTCCTTGACCGGCCAGCTCTCGTTCGACGTCCACCGCCGCAGCTTGCTGGTCCGCTCGCCCGCGGTTGACAGCCTGCGTGGGTACCTGACGGGATTGGTCTCCGACGGCTTCCCCCCCAGCGTGTCCCTCGCTGTCGTCGATAGGGAAGGTACCGCGCTCGAGGCCTTCGGCGGCTACGCCTGCACCTATGAGGAGATGGTGCCGACCGCTGCCGAGACCTTGTACGACCTCGCCTCACTTACCAAGGTGGTATGCACCGTCACCTTGGCCTTGGTCGCCCAGCAGCGCGGCACGTTGAACCTGGACGACCCGGTTGCCAAATGGCTTTCCAGCTACCCCCAGCGGAGCACAACGCTATGGAACCTGCTCACTCACACTTCGGGGCTCGTCGACCACCGGCCGTTCTTCAAGACGTGCACGGGGCGCTCGGAGATCCAAGCCGCGGTCGTTGCCGAGGCGCGGGAGGCCGCGCCGGGTACCGACGTGCTGTACTCGGACCTCAACTACATGCTCCTCGGTTGGGTTCTGGAGGCCTGCTTTGGGCAAGGCCTCGATGCCGCCTTCGCTGAGGAGGTTGCGGTCCCACTCGGGCTTTCGCGAACGAGGTTCCGGCCACCTGAGGCTGAGCGAAAGCTGTGCGCGGCCACGGAGCTCGATGGGGACCAGCGGCGTACACCTGGCCTGGTCTGGGGCGAGGTGCATGACGGCAATGCCTACGCCCTGGGCGGTGTAGCAGGCCACGCAGGTTTGTTCGCCCCCCTCTCCGAGCTGGCACGTTTTGCCCAGGTCCTGCTGGCACCCGAGCTGGCGAAGGTGATCTCCGCTGAGTCAGTAGGCCTCATGACCGATCGCCAGGCCGGAGAGGGTGAAGACGTGCGGGGGATCGGCTGGCGGCTCGAGCCCCATGAATGGGGGCATTGGCCTGACGGGACGATTTGGCACACCGGCTTCACGGGCACGTCGCTGCTTGTCGCCCCTGCCCTGGGCGCCGCGGTCGTGCTGCTCACCAACAGCATCCATCCCTACCGCCGCCTTGAGGACCAGGCCGCGGTCAGAAGCCAAGTCCACCGGTTTGTGGCGGAGGCACTCCGATGACCCAGGCCGATGGCGCCGAGCTGGCCGGCCTCGGCCTGCTGACCACCGAGGAGGTGCGGCCCGAGCTCGACGACCTTGATCTTCTTGGCGCTGCCGACCTGGTGTCCCTTATGGCCACCGATTCCCGCCGCGCCACCGACGCAGTCGCCGCAGCCGCACCTGCAATTACGTCGGCCGTCGCGCTCGTGTGCCGGCAGCTCAGGGCGGGAGGGCGGCTTGTCTACGTTGGTGCCGGGACGGCGGGGCGGCTAGCCGTCCTGGACGCAGCCGAGCTGGGCCCCACATTCAACGTGCACGACGGGATGGTAGAAGCTCTGATCGCAGGCGGTGACCTGGCCTTGCGTCACGCCGTCGAAGGTGCTGAAGACGACCGGGCTGCCGGCGCGGCCGCCGTCGGTCCGCTTGAGCTGGGCGAACACGACGTCGTGATAGGCGTTTCGGCAAGTGGCCGCACCCCCTACGTCCTCGGCGCGCTCGAGCGCGCACGCGCTCGTGGCGCCGCGACGATCGGGCTGGCGTGCAACCGGGCAACTCCCCTTGCCAGGACCGCCGACCTCGTTATCGAGGTTGTCGTCGGCGGAGAAGTTATCGCCGGCTCGAGCCGGCTGAACGCGGGCACAGCCCAAAAGGTGACCCTGAACACCATCTCTACGTCAGTCATGGTGTTGCTCGGCAAGACCTACGGGAACCTCATGGTGGACGTGCGGGCGACGAACACCAAGTTGCGGGACCGAGCGGTCCGGATCGTGCAAGCCGTCACCGGGGTGAGCCTGGAGGAAGCCGTCGACGCTCTCGAGACGGCCGGGTGGAACACAAAGCTCGCCAGTTTGGTGGCAGCGAGAGGTATGGACCTCCCCACGGCCATGTCGGCTCTAGAGGAGTCCGGGGGGCGCCTCCGCCAGGCGCTGTCCCTCTCGGGCGCGAACCCCACCGATGGCCCGGGCCCGGGAACGGGCACCGGCACGGGCACGGGGACGGCGGCGAGTCCTGCCAAAGCCCGCTCAAGGCCCCTCGGTTCGGCGAGGCGTCTAGGCGTGGCCGCCGCCCTAGTCGACGGCGCCCTGGTCGCTGGGGACGTCGCCGTTGATGAGGGTTTGATCGCCGCCGTTGGGCTGACGGGAGGCGGTTCGGGGATCGCCGCGCCAGGTTTTGTCGACCTCCAGGTTAACGGCTACGCGGGGGTAGACGTGGCCAGTGCGTCCATCGAGGACCTGGAGTCGATGAGCCTTGCCTTGGCGCGCGATGGGGTGCTCGCTTACCAACCCACCTTGATCAGCGGTGACCCCGAGGTGACCGCGGCCGCGGTGGCCTGCGTCACCGATGTCGCGAGTCGCCGCCCGCTGTCTGGGCCCAGCTTGGGGGCCTTCATCCTCGGCACCCACCTGGAAGGCCCGTTCCTGTCATCCAGCCGGGCCGGGACGCACCCGGTCGAGCGGCTCCGACAACCAGATCTGGGCCTCGCTCGAAGGCTGCTCGCCCCCGGCCACGTGACGATGGTGACCCTCGCACCGGAGCTGCCGGGAGCGATCGAGCTCACAACCTGGTTAACCGGCCGGGGCATCGTGGTGTCCCTTGGCCACAGCGCAGCCAGCGCGGCCCAGGCTGCGGCGGCGGTCGACGCCGGGGCGTCAGTGGTAACTCATTTGTACAACGCTATGGCCCCGATCTCGGCGCGTGCCCCCGGCCTGGCCGGCCTTGCCCTCATAGACAGTCGGGTCCGGGTGCAGCTGATCTCCGACGGGGGCCATGTAGCCGATGAGCTCATCCGGCTCGCTTTCATGGCGGCGCCGGGACGGTGCTCTCTTGTCAGCGACGCCACCAGCCTGAGCGGTGGCGGCGAGAGTGGGCGCATGCTCGGCGACGTGCCCATCACCTTGGTCCAGGGCGTGGCTCGCCGGGCAGATGGGACTATCGCGGGCGGCGCATCGACGCTCCTCGAAGCTGTTCAGCGGCTGGCATCGCTGTCGCTCGGGATGGCGACTGCGCTGGCCGCAGTGACCGAGCTCCCCGCCCGCGTCCTCGGCCGCCAAGACGTTGGCTATCTGCGCCCGGGGGGAGCAGCCAACCTCGTGGTCCTGGACGACAGCCTCACTCTGCGCCAAGTTGTCATCAACGGTGTGCCGGCTGGCGGTCGTTGACCATGAGGTAGCGGGCGCTCCCTCCGTTCAGCTCCCGAGACCGGCTAAACCCGTGGCTTTTGGCTGAGGTCCAGTGTCAGCAAGGCTTGTAGATCACCTCTGACGCCTGCTGCCCTTTCACGATATGCAATGCACGGAGCAGGCCGAGCAGCACGGCATAGCTTTCGATACCTGATAGGACGAACATGGTCACCGGCAACGCCAGGGAACACCAAGGCGATCTCGGCCTGGCTGAAGCCACGTTATTTATGCGGTACCCGAGCGCATAACTCCAGAGCAGGAACGCGAGGTTGAAGCTCCATAGGACGATCACCCAAGAATGTACCGGGGAGGCCCCGTTGCGGTCGAGGATGAACGATAGCGGCAACAAAAGGCCCACAAACTGGAATGGTGAGCTGACCCAAGCCAGCACGCAGTAAATAAGGGGCAAACGACTGAGCAAAGGGATATCCCTTCTGAAAATCAGCTTGAGTAAGCCTTCGGACCACCGGCGCCTCTGCTTCACGAGATCGGTTATGGTTGCCGGGGATGCTCCGTAAGAGAACGAGTTCAAGGTAGTTGACCTGCCGGGATACCGATTCGCGAAGTGAAGCGCGAAGAGGGCGTCTTCGATAACTGTGTCCGGGTAATCCCATCCAATATCGTCTTCGATATCGGCGCGCACCAGTAGGTGCTCACCGTGCAAGCCGCCCAGTGGCACGCCGAACGTTTCGGTAAAGAGATTGAACCTGGTAAGGTCATCGGCGGGCCGGATGGAATCAGCCATGTTGCTGAGCCAGGACGGGCTGAGCTCATTTGGGAACGCGAGAACGCCTTGCGCTAAGAGGTGCTCGCCGTTGCGGTTGCCGGCGATGAACTCCGCGATCGACGCCACAGTGTCAACCCCCATAGAGGTGTCGTCGTCCAGATGGTAGACGTAGGTTGAGGATGTGTTCTCGCGTCGGGCGCGCCGATGCTCCAATGCGTAATGGTTGGCCCGGGTCTTGTAGCGAGCTCCTCGAGGCGTCTGGTAGTCACCGGGAACAACCAGCAACTGCACGAGTTCCGTTCCACCAAGCCAATCCTTGAGGGCTTGTACCGTCGCGCACACGTCGTCATCGCCCTCGTCGATCACGACGTCAATGCGGTAGTTGCTCAGGTTTCGCCAAACCAGGTCGCATATCGATGTCAGCACTCTCTTTAGAGCAGGGAGGTTCGCGCTATGAGCGAGGGTGGGCACCAGGATGATGACCTGCTCGTGGACCGATTCCTCGCAAGTCGAACGTTGCCACCGAGGCCCGCGCTTGCCTCGGGCTAAGACTGCCCCGACGAAGCCCACAGCCGCGACGGGGAAGTAGATCGACCATGCCAAGGACAGGTAGTAACTAAATGCGGCCCTGGAAGGAGACGTTATCGACAGACCAATAGCGCAGCACCCCAGCCATAAAATAGCGAGGTACCATAGGCGTATCTCGACATCAGTTTTGCGAAAGAAATGAAGTCCATTTGGTTTGCCACGGGAGCGCCCGGCGGGCGCGGTGCCAAGCGCCGGAGGAGTAGTCCGTATTGGCGCCAAGGAGCGAGGTAAGAGTGTACCCAAGAGGCCAGTTCCCGGCGGAGGTGCGAAAATGCCGACGCCAGCCAGCCTTTCTTCTGGGAGGTACATGATTTAGAAGTTCCTTGGTCGGTAAATCGGGGGAGGGGTGGCTGGCTCAGGTACAGGAGCTGTCAGTCAATGGCGTTGCCATTTCGCGTCCCGGGCAAGCTCGCTCCTATTACCAAAGGAGCTTCGGCCGTCCTAGACAGCGCTTGGCAAGTATTTCCCATCAGGGAACTAGATCGGGTTATGAACGGCGCCACTTGAGGAAAAATGCGAACCTGACGTCCTCGTGGTTTTACCAACCTCTCAGAGCGTTTTTCCACGGTGATCGGCGCTAAAACACTCCCGTCCGCCTGACCACGGAGTGTGTTTCTGTGCTCCCGTCCTACCTGCAATAATCCCGATTACCGCGCGTTGCTAGCCAAATACAACGCGCAGCGCGTTTGTGTCCTCAACACTTAGCGTGTACCCCTGCGCATCGAACCACGTGACGTTTTCGATGCGCGGCATTTGGCGCAGGGCAGCAGGGAACTCCCTGATCCATGCCGCGCTGGTTTCACCAGCTGCGGTCCCCGTCGGGACGCACCCGGTCTCGGCAATGAAGACCGGCTTGGTGGAACTGATCGCGAGCAACTGGCCATATGTGTCTTCGAAGAGGGTAAGCGGGGCCCGCCAGCTGTGAGCTAGGTCGTTGTAACCGTCCATTGCCAGGACGTCTACTACATCGTCGCCGGGGTACAGGTGGGCCAAGGAGGGCGAACCTGAGTAGACGATGTTCGGTGACCAGACCCAACGGACCTGGTCAGCACCCGCGGCATCAAAGATGCCCCTAACGTGGCGCCACATGGCGACGTAGGACTCGGCGGTGTTGACTTCACCCGTAACAGTGCTCCGGCCCGCTGCCCAGGGAGACCACACGCCGTTCATCTCGGGATTCAAGCGTAGGTAAACAGGTGCGCGGAGCTCGGCGAAAGCCTGCGCACAGGCTGTGAGGTACGCGTCCTGCGAGCCGCGGGCGACCTCGGCATTGGCCAGGCCCGCCGGTACCGTGGAGGGCGCTTGGTCCACTGTCATCCACGTCAGCATCGGCGTACAGCCCGCGGACGCCACGAGCCGGCACTGGCTCGCCAGTTGCGATGGCGTTGCCCAAGGCGAGCTCCACGCTTCGTACCACAGCAACAGGCGGGGGCCAGTGCCCACACGCTTAGCTAAAGCGTCCACGCTGGCCATGTTCCCCGGGGCCTCGGGTCGGTAGACGCCCCAGCCGGGGCGAGGCACCGTGGCCAGGAGGCTCCCGGTCCGTGCGGTCAGGCGAGCGCGTCCCAATACGTGGTTCGATAGCACTGCTGCTGCGCCAAAGGCAGACGCTCGCAAGAAGCTGCGCCGGGACAGCTTGGGGTTGTCAGCCGCGCAGCTTGTAGGCCCAGGCTCCGCCTCGCAACCGCTCGGCGCTGGGCGAAGTCGGTTGAATTGCTTCGTCTCATCCTGAGACCGACCGCTTTCCGTGTTGTTAAAGGTCACTCGTACTTGTAGAACGACCAGACGCCGCCGCGCGCCAATGGATTGCCGCTATTGCGTGAAGGTAGCGCCGGGGGCGTAGGACAGAGCCGTAGCCGCCTACCCGCCTTACGCCGAGTACCAGACCAAGACGGACCGGCAGATACCGGTTTTTGTTGCCACGCGCCGGGACTGAACTGAAGGCTCGCCCGCGCGCGGCGCACGGGTTGCGCAAGTGCCTTTCCGGGCCTGCGGAGCCCCTTAGTTGCTCAGGCGCGTACGCAGCCCTCGAGGGCCACGCCTGCGGAGGAGCTGCTCGGGGCCGGCAAGTAAGGCCCGTAGCCATAGAGCATGTCCTCGTTGCCTTTGGCCCCGACCAACCCGAAAAGCGCATGGTGCCCTGAGGCGACCCTGCCGGCCACGGGCACGAGCGTGGGCACATCGCTCTGGATGGCCTTGTCCTCGCCACGAGCCACCAACACCTTTTCTCCCTCCGCCCACACCTGCAACGAGGGGAGGCGGTACTGGACGTGGGTGATCTGGTTACCCGTGAACTCCCCCGTCGCCAGCAGCTTGGAAAGGTTGCCGACATCAATTACCCATGCCTCGTCTTCGGTGGGCGCCGCCGTAGTGGTGCCGTCCAGGTAGTCGAGGACGCTCCCGCGCACGACGGGGTTTGGAGCAAACAGCACCACGCCCGCATTGGTCGCGCCGGAGGCGTCCACGCCGTAGATAGGGGCATACGCCACGCCCAGGTCTACCGATTGCAGTTGGGCGTCCGCCTCCCCCAGCCACTCCAGGACATTGCGTTGGAGGCTCTGGCCTTTCTGGAGCAACGTGGTGTCCCCGGCCGCGATGAGCTGGCTTAGCAGGTCACCTTCCTTGTCGATGACGACGCGCCCTGGCACCGGTGCCACGTCCACCGACGCGGACACGATCGGTGCACCGCCGGGCCCGGGCTGATAGGCGTCGATCACCCATCTCCCGCTTACGGTACCGACGTAAAGGGTCAGCAGCACCTCGCCGGAGCTATCTGTCGTGGCCCAAAAATGTGTGCCCAGAAGGGAGCCGTCGTGCAGGCGGACAGGCGAGACGAGCTTATTGGTGCCGTTGCACAGGAGCCCGCTGGCCACGGCGTCACTACCGACTTCGACCGGTGGCTCCACCACGATCCTCGCCCCGACGACCGGGCTGGGCCCGCTACCGCCATAGACGCCGGGAGAGGTGTCGCTGATGGTCACCTGCACCGTCGCCAAGCCCGAGGCGTCAACCTGGACTGGGCTCAGCTGGATCGCCAGCGTGTCCTGTTGGATGACAGTGAAATCGGCGATGGCAGCTCGGTCGACAGTGGCGGTCCTGCTTACCGAGACGGGGTCGAACGTAGCCTTGGCGGTCGAGATCGTACCGTTGAGCGCCAGTACGTGAACAGGTGCCACTTTGTAGGTACCTGGCTTAACGACGAGAAGGTACTCGCCGTTAGTGCCGCTCAGCCCCGTGGTAATGCCCGACGGGCCCGAGGCCTGGACCTGGACACCCGGGATCCCAACGCCCTGCGGGCTGTCGGTGTAGCCCTCGATCAATGCGCCCTTGGGCACTACTGCGTAAACCCCGCACGACGCCCACTCAAGGCCCCCGACGCCCTCTATGCAAAAACCCAGAAATGAAAATGAGGAGCCGAGGTTCCCCGTCATGGCGGTGGTCTTTATCGTGCAGACTTTGGCACCCTCGGTACAACCGGCCACAACCTTACCGACTGGCATCGCCGGGCCCCACGCCCAACTGTCACCGCAGTTGGCTGTCCAACCAGAGCCTCGAGCCGCTTCGGCCGTTACCGTCTTACCGAGCTGGACAACACCATTGGTGACGGTGACGGTGCCGCAGCGCGACTGGCCGCCCGAGCTGGCCTGGGCCTGTGCCGGGCCAGCCGCACCCGGTGCAACCGCCGCCGTGATGCCCGCTGTCAAGCAGAGGAGGGCCGCCAGACGGCCAAGCAGCAGTCGAGGCCTCAGGTGGGATCGTCGGGATCGGCGGCTGGGGGTCAATTCTTGAACCTCCGGGCTACGGCCGCCTACCGTCGGTCGGAAGAGGCCTAGGGTTTTCGTGCGAAGAATATATGATGCCAAGCTGTCGATCGCAGAACCGGGCGGCCCTACTCAGAGCAGGGGCGGCCACACTGCTCGTGACAGTACTCATGCTCGGCCTCGCCGCCTGCGGTGGGAAACCTGCGGCTCCGTCCGCCGACTACGGGACGATCTTCCCCAAGCCGCGCCAGGTGCCGGCGACGCCGCTCGTCAACCAGGACGGCCAGGACATGTCCCTTGCTTCGTTCAGGGGAAAGTACGTAATGCTCGCCCTGTTCCTCACGCTTTGCCAGGAAGAGTGCCCGTTGACAACTGGCGTGTTCCAGGAGCTACAAGCCTCGTAGATAAAGCGGGTCTTGGGGACAAGGTCGCATTCGTCGAAGTGACGGTCGACCCGGGGCGGGACACACCGGCCCGGCTATCAGCCTACGAGCGTCGTTTCGGCGTTAGCTGGACGCTGCTCACCGGGACGAGGGCCAACGTAGGGGCCTTTTGGAAACCGCTCGGGGTGTGGTACCAAAAGGTGCCCGAGGAAAAACCGCCTGAGATCGACTGGTGGACAGGCAAGCCGCTCACCTACGACGTCGACCACGACGATGGTTTCCTCCTTATAAACCCATCGGGAGAAGAGCGCTTCATCACCCTGGACATCCCCGACTTAGATGGGAAACTGGCGGCCGGGCTCCGCTCCCTGCTCGACAGTCAAGGCCTTCACTACCTTGACCGTGGCTCCCCAGGGAACGACTACACCATTCCTCACGCAGTGCGCGCGCTCTCGTGGCTTGTGGGCCGCTCCATCCCGCTCGCATGATGCGCTGTAGGAGCGACCGCCAACCTCCATCTTGCCGCACGTCCGGGGAGCATCGAACCCGTCTGACCAGCAAGGTTCGTCCCGCAAATGCGATGGAGCGACGCCGCACGTCCCGGGACGGGCCTGTCTGACGAACAAGGTCCGTCCCGCGGCCGCAACGGTTCGCCCCCTCAGTCCCTAGCGCCGCCCACGGGGCCCCTCCCTCAGCTCCGGACCAAAATCTTTGCGCCAGCCCTTGACGCGTCGAACATACGTGTTGCTAAAGTGGGTGAAGCGCTCGGGACCGGCCTTGACGGTCTCCTCCTGGTTCGTTTCTTGGCTTTGGAGGAGGTGGCATGTCGAGCGCTGGTCTGTCTTCTTCGGCTGCTGCGGCTACTGCTTCCCTGGCTTCTGCTGCTGCGGCTGCTGCTTCGTTCCGGCAGATGCTGGCGGGCTTGTCTCCCGACCTCGTCTCCGGCAGCGACTCGGCGGCGTTCTCAGATGACCTGGCCACAACCGAAAAGGCCTGCGCGGCAGCGCGCCTTTTGTTCTCGGCACGCGCTGTCGCCTGCGGTGCTCACAAAGAGCTTGGTTTCAACGATGGGGCGGCGTGGATGGCGCGCCAGGTGGGCGGCACCACCGGACAGGCACGCCAAGCGTTGGAGACCGCGGCTGGCTTGGCCGATTGCCCCGATACCCGCTTAGCCCTGTTGGGCGGCGAACTATCGCTAAGCCAGGCAGCCGAGATCGTGAAGACGGAGTCCGAGACGCCCGGTGCTGAAGCCGAGCTGCTCGAAATTGCACGGAACTCGGACCTCGGGCAGCTCCGCGACAAGGCACGCGAGCACCGCCAAGCCAACACAGATGTCAATGAGCTCCATCGCCAGCAGTTGAAAGCACGGCACTTCCGCCACTGGCGCGACCCCGTCGGCATGGTCTGTTTCACGGGTGCTCTCCCACCCGAAACCGGTGTGCCTTTCATCAACCGCCTAGAACTGGCAGCACAACGCGCGCGACGGGACGTCCAGCAAAGCGGCGGAGAGCGCGAACGCTTCGAGGCTTACGCCGCCGACGCGCTCGCCGCGATGGCGACAGGCGAAGGCCCTGCTCGCTCTGCGCGGGTGGACCTGGTGATCGTCTGTGACGTGTTCGCCTGGCGGCGTGGCCATACCCACCCGGGCGAAGTGTGCCAGGTCATCGGCGGAGGGCCGGTACCAGTAGAGCTCACCCATGAACTGGGCAAGGACGCCTTCTTGAAGGCTGTTCTGCACGATGGCGTGGCACTACACACCATCAAGCACTTCGGACGTCACTTCCCCGCAGAGCTGCGGACTGCTTTGGGCCTGGGCCCCGTGCAGGCTTTCACAGGAGCCCAGTGCGGCGAGTGCGGGAGCCGCTTCGGGCTCGAGTACGACCACATCAACCCCGTCACCAACCAGGGCGAGACTTCATTGTCCAACGTCCAGGCTCTGTGCTGGGACGACCATCAGGCCAAGACCGAACGAGACCGCCAAGCGGGTCTCCTCGGGCCGGGCCCGCCTTATCCGCCATGAGCGCCATAGACCGCGGCCCGCCATGGGCGGCGGGCAGGCGCCAAATACATCGGCCGGCGAATCCCCCCGGCAGAGCCGTACTCCCGGAGACAGGAACGAAAACAAGCAAAATAAGCGAGACAATGTCATGTGTGTTATGTGCAATGGAGGCACCATAGGACGTCTTTCGCATGGCACGATTTGGTCCCGCGGGCTTGCAAGTTGTACTACCTGACGGCGGCCCGCTGTTTCGAGCACCAGACCACGCAGCCCCGTCTCGATGACCGCCGGCACGTACCCTTCGACGGCCCTAATCGCCAACAACGGCGAGCCCGCCCCGGTGCCAGACATCGGAGGTAGATTTAACTTCCTGCAAGAGTTGGTGGAGCGTCTCTTTCTGCGTGGCGATATGAGGGTTCGGACGACGGAGCCACATCTGGAGATGTAGGAGCTGGACCAGGGTCGCCGACAACAAGAACCCAGCTCGGTCATGCCCGGGGACGGCGGCGGCCACCTTGGCTCGCGCACCCGGCACGTCAAGCAAGGAGAACCATAAAAAGGCGAGCTCGTAGCCAGCCGGGTACATACCGGCCCACTCCCAATCGATGAGCACGAAACGTCCTTGACTGTCTCCCAGCACGTTGCGGGCGGCGATGTCGCCGTGGGCGAAACGCCACTTGAGCCCGGCGCTCGCTGCCAGCAGCGTCAGCGCCTCCGCGTCGGCGTCCCCGATGAGGCCGGAACGGCGGTGAAGCCTTAGGCGACGGTCGATATGGAGACGGCGGAACCACCTGCGCCTGGGCCGGTAGCCCTGCAGTGCCAACGCAATGTCTATAAGCGCGTCGATCTCCGAGCCCGGCAGAGAGATGGGGAACTTCGGCCCGAGTGGAGCACCGTCTACCGCTTCGAAGGTCATCGACGGCCCTCGCCGGGAAGGAGCTGAGCAGCATGGGCACCGGGACAGGGGGCGGCTGCTCGCTCAGCAGCCTGTTGACTCGCAGCTCGTTCAGGGCAGCCCGACGTGGGGTACCCAGCAGGGCGGCCCAGTGGGGTATCACCAGGTGGGGCACGAGGGTCTTGGTGACGGCTGCCCCGTTGGCCGACCAGGTCAACCTGGCCTTTCCCAAAGCCAGCGACCACCCGCCGTCCGGTTCTGGGTGCAAGCCGGCAACGTCATAGTCTTCGACCCGCGCGACCAGCTGCAAGACCCTGTTGAGCCCCGCGGGGCTTATTTCGCCCGGGTAACTAGGTGGCAGCTGTGCCATATCCGGCATCGGTCCTCGAGGAAGCTTAGACACGCGAGAGGGAGGACGGCCGCGGGGAGCGCGCCGCCGGGAGCGCGCCGCGGGGAGCGCGCCGTGGGGATCGTCCTGAAGCGCAAGGGCGTGGCCGGGGGCCGGGGCCGGGAGGCGGGAGGCGGGAGGCGGGAGGCGGCGAGCTAATTCAGCTGAAGTGGCCGACGAGGCCGGCGTACCGTTACTGCGATGGAGCCCGCCGACGACGCGATTGTCCGCCACTACCAAGCCCACCAGGAGGAAGCCCGCATATCCGAAGGCTTCGGCCAGCTCGAGCTCCTGAGGGCGCAAGAAGTCCTGGGCCGGCACCTCCCCCACCCACCGGCCAGCGTGCTCGACGTTGGCGGCGGGACGGGCGTTCATGCTCGGTGGCTAGCGGCGGACGGTTACCAAGTACACCTCATCGACCTGGCGCCCCGTCACGTAGCCAAGGCCAACGCTGACCTCGGCGGACTGGGGGTCACGGCCGAGCTTGGCGACGCCCGGAACCTTCCAGTTTCAGATGGCACCTACGATGTCGTGCTTATGTTCGGCCCGCTCTACCACCTGACGGAGCGCCACGACCGTCTGTCTGCGTTACGCGAGGCGGTCCGCGCCGTTCGCCCCGGGGGTGTGGTCGCCGTGGCGGCCGTGAGCCGGTTCGCTTCCTTGTTCGACGGCCTAGCGCGCCAGTACCTCTTCGACCCCGAGTTCCGCTCCATAGCAACTCAGGACCTAAGAGAAGGTCAGCACCGCAACCCGGGCGAACGGCCCGGATGGTGGACGACCGCCTATTTCCATCGCCCCGACGAGCTGCGCGACGAAGTCAACGAGGCCGGTCTCGACGTCCGAGAGCTCGTCGGCCTGGAAGGCCTAGCCCTGTGGCTCCCGCAGCTGGCCGACCGCTGGGCCGACCCAGACGACCGGGAGGCCATCTTGTGGTCGTCGCGAGCAATCGAGTCCGAACCCTCCCTTGCCGGTCTGAGCGCTCATCTCCTTGTAGTCGCGGGGCGCAATGCGGAGCGCTAGCGCCGGGCAGTCGCAACAAGGTCGCTCTCGCCTCGGGAGCGCGAGACACGCTGCACGATGATGTCGCCGAACCCAGCGGCCATGAGAGCAGCACCGAGTTCACGTTGCTCCCAAAAGGCGAAGTAACGTCCAGGGAAATCGTCCTCTGGCAAGGCCTCGCCCTCGTAATCGCCTTCGACAAGGCTCAGCAGCACCAAACCTCCGGGGGCCAGCACCCTCCTCAGCTCCGCAAACGCCTGGGCGATCCTCGCCTTGGGCAGGTGGAGGTAGGAGTGCCTCGCAAAAGCCCCAGCAAACGCACCTTCGGCGAAGGGGAGCGACTCCAGGTCCGCCTGGGCACTCGGGTGACCATACCGGGCGACCAGGGAGAGCATGGACCGGCTCACGTCGACAGCTAGCACGGGGCTACCGAGCTGGCTGAGGTACCGTCCAGGCCCACAGCCGAGGTCGGCTACGAAGCCCTCCCCGACCTCCTCCCGGAAGCGGCGCCCCAGGTCATCTCTCGCTTCGCCCCGCGACGCCTGCCAGGACGCGGCGATACCGTCATAGATAGTGGCGGTTGAGGCGTGCACCAGGGAGAATTATGCCCCCCTCTCAGGTGCTCCGTGCTCAGGTCCGTTCCCTAGGTTGCCGACGCCAATAGGCGTGGAGGCAATCAAAGGAGCCCGTGGAATGACCACGGCGGACCGCAAAGGTGAGGGCCCCACGGACGAGTGCATCAACCAACAGCGTGCCGCCGCCAGGGACCGCGCCCATTGGCTGGTCAAAGAGGTGCAGGACTGCGTACCTGGCGCCGCCGAAGAGGTAACCGCCTTGCTTGCGCGGGCCCGGGGCTCGGAATGGCCGGAGGTCCTGAGAGCGGCGCTCTACGCAGATGCGGTGGCCGCCCTCGTCGCAAACAACGGCAACTTCAGTCAAGCGGTGGACACCCTCCGACAGCAGGCCGAGCTGGACGGCGAACCCGTGATGGAGGCTCTCGCCCTCGCCCTCGGCTCCTGGGACGAGATTGGCGGTGGCGACCCCGAAGCCGCCGTGGCGGCGGACGCCGATCTGGGGCGCGCCACCGTCATCCTCGAGCTAGCGGAGGGCCTCGACCAGTGCGACTCGTACGAGCGGGCCAGCGCTCATATTGCCGCGGCGGTGTCGTACGGGTACAGGAGGCTGTGGGAGCTAGAGGACGAACAGTACGAGCGCGCCGAGAGCGTGCTTTTGCCCGGGGAAGAGAAGTTCCTGCGAGCGGTCGTGTGGTTCAACCGGGCTGAGCTTCAAATGAAATGGGCCTGCGCGTTGCGCGAGATCGGCGAGCCCGAGGATCTCGAACTGCATTGCCAGCTGGGTCGCCAAGCCGTCCAGGCCGCACAGCAGATCGACATGCCCCGGACCTGGAGCATGGGGCTGTCCGTGCTCGAACTTATGTTCGCTGGGCTCATCGGGGAAGACGTGTCCGAAGTCGCGGACGGGCTGGATGCTGAGGACCCCGACCTGTACTACGAGTTCGCTGGTCACCTGAAACTCGCTGCGGCACTTTCTGACGCCAGCAATGACCGGCGTCGTTCGTCGTCGGAGCGGGCCGAACTGGTACTGGCGGAGCTCGACCCGGCGACTAGGCCGACCGAGTACGATCTCGCCCTCTCCCTCCTGGCCGAGCAGAACGAGCCGGTTGTCGGCGAAGTGAGCCCTGCACTGCGCTATGCCAGGCGTCAAGCTCGCCTCCGGTGGCAGAGCCGGCTCACCACTTTGGCGTCCATGCGTTCGCTCGTGCAGGGAGAGCGCCTGCGGGGAGAGCACGCGTTGTTCCGTCGTCATGCCTTCCTTGACGACCTCACCGGGTTGGCCAACCGAAGGGAGTTCTACAGGTTCATGGCCGTCATGGCGGCCAAGGGAGTGGAAAGAGTGACCCTGATCCTGTGCGACGTGGACCGCTTCAAGGAGGTCAACGACAATTGGGGCCATCCAGTGGGGGACATGGTGCTCGTGGACGTTGCGTCCATTCTCTCGACGAGTGTGCGGTCTGCCGACGTCGCCGCTCGTCTCGGAGGCGACGAGTTCGCCCTGCTGCTTGACGATCTCGAGCTGGGCGCGGCAGAGCAAAGAGCGGGGGCGATCGTCCGGGGCGTGGCCGAGCGGTCCTGGTCGCATGTGCAGGCCGGTCTGTCGGTGCGAGTGAGCGTCGGTCTGGCCGTGGGCCACCCGGGCCGCCCCGACGAGCTACTACGGAGAGCGGACGTGGCGCTATACCAAGCGAAGAGCGCCGGCGGGTCGCGCTGCACGGTGGCTGGCTGAGGTTCCAGAGACAAGACTGACGCGTCAGACCACCTGCGCCCACACGGGAGCCTCTCCAGGGCGGAGCACCCTCGTCCCGGGGAGAGAATCGAGCACCCTCTCTGCACCACCGGGCGTGTAAACCACGATGAGCCGCAGAGGGCTCCAAGTTGTGTTGTACGTAGAATGGAGCACGTTCGTCGGGATATAGACAACGTCGCCTTCGCCGATGGCGAAACTGTCAGTCCCCTCCCCAACCGTCTGCTCGCCTTTTCCCGAAATGACGTAGAGCACCTCCTCTTCGCCGGGATGGCGGTGCGGGGCATGGCCTCGACCCGGGTAGACGATCACTTCGCCGGTGGTAAGTCCCGCCCCTTCATCCAGGTCAGGAGTCACCAGCCATTTGATCGTGCCCCAGTCAAGTACCCGAGTCTCCACGTCGTCCGGTTTGCGGTACATCAACTTCTCCCTTATTTACTCGGGGTTATTTATTCGGGGTTATTTCGTCATGTCAATGGACTTGAAATCGACGACCTGCTGCTTGATGGCTCGTTCGGTTGGGAGGCGTTCCACTGAGGAGGCACCGAAGAAGCCTGCAATTCCAGAAGTGTTATGGAAGACATAGGCCACGTCCTCAGGCTCGGCGATAGGGCCCCCGTGGCACAAGACGATCACCTCGGGGTTCACCTCGACCGCCGCATTGTGCATCTCCTGAATACGAGCCACCGACTCGTCGAGCGTGACGGCTGTCTGCGCCCCAATCGTGCCCGCCGTAGTCAACCCCATATGGGGTACAACGATGTCCGCGCCGGCCTCGGTCATGGCTATGGTCGACTCGATGTCGAACACGTAAGGAGCAGTCAGCATGCCACGTCCCGCCGCGGCGCGCACCATTTCCACCTCGAGGTCGTAACCCATCCCGGTCTCCTCCAGGTTTTGCCGGAAGACACCATCGAACAGGCCGACGGTCGGGAAGTTTTGGGCCCCGCTGTAGCCCAAGTCGGCTAACTCACCAAGGAACCTATCCATAATTCGGAACGGGTCCGTACCGTTCACACCGGCCAGCACCGGGATATTGCGGACAATGGGCAGGATTTCCCTGCTCATATCGACAACAATCTGGTTCGCGTCGCCGTAAGCCAGAAGACCGCTCAGCGAACCCCTACCTGCCATGCGGTAGCGCCCCGAGTTGTACACGACGATAAGGTCCGCGCCACCAGCCTCGGCGGCCTTAGCGGAAATCCCGGTGCCCGCCCCGGCTCCGATGACAGGACGACCAGCGTCGATAGTGGCGCGTAGCCGGGCTAGGGCGGTGGTGCGGTCCAACTCAGGCCCCTCCGGTGATGAGGACGTGGAGTTGGTCCGCTGCACGGCGGGCCAGATCCGGGTCATTGATGTTGGCGGGGTCGTCCATTATCTCCACGCTCGAGCCGGCGACCGCTTCGCTTACCGCCTCGAAGAGCATGGTGTCAGCCTCTTGGTCCCAGAACGGCTGTCCCTCTGCATCCAGCGCCGACACACCGCCCCGGGGGATGACCAGAACGGTAGGCGACGTGGCCGACGCCAGCTTTTTCCCCACCCGTCGCCCCAGCTCCTCGCTTTCGGAAGCGGTGGTCCGCATAAGGGTTACCGACGGGTTGTGTGCGTACAGCAATCGCCCGTCGAATTGAGCAGGGACCGTGCCCCGGGGACCGAAGTTGACCATGTCAAGCGCCCCCAGACTGACCACCTGCGGCACACCCGAGGTTCCTGCTCCGGTCAAGCGGTCCGGGCCCGCGCTGAGCACCCCGCCTACTAGATCGTCAGCGAGCTCGGTTGTCGTTAAGTCGAGTACCCCAGCCAAGAAACCGGACCTAGCCAAAGCCTCCAATGCTCTACCACCGGGCCCCGTGGCGTGGAACGTCAGGACCTCATAACCAAGCTCTTCGAGCCGCGCCCGGGCTACGTTTACGGCCGGGGTGGTCACACCGAACATCGACGCGCCGATGAGCGGCCGCTTGTCGTCGCTCGGTTCGCTCTGACGAACGCGCCGGGCCGTCGCCATTGCGGTGATGGCGGCAGCGGCATTTCCAAGCACTGCTCGAGAAATTTGATTGATCCCAGCGATGTCGACGACGCTGTACATGAGCGTGACGTCGCTGGCACCGACGTAGGGCGACACATCGCCCGAAACCATCGTGGACACGATCAGCTTGGGCAGGCCCACCGGTAGATCGCGCACGGCTCGCGCTGCGATCGATGAGCCTCCGCTCCCGCCGAGCGCGAACACGCCGTCGAGATCGTCCTTCGACAGCTGCTCAGAAAGTACCCCAGCAACACCTTCGGCCATGGTGGCGATGGCAAACCCTCGGTCGTTGCGCCGGCGGAGCGCCTCAATTGTCGACCCCGCACGCTCAGCGACCACACGCTGGGTGTAGTCGATGGTCCGCTCGAACCCGGCGGGCTCGGCAATCCCGGCGTCAATGACAAGGACTCGCGCCCCGTTGTTCGTAAGCCGATCACTCACCCACTGGTACTCCCGTCCCTTCGTGTCGAGAGTCCCCACAAGGGCAACCAGTGGCTTGGTCATGATCGGCAACCCCCAGGTCGGTACGGCGGCAAGGCTAGCAAGTTGACCGGATCGCGGCAGTGGTGGCGGCTGGCGTGGATGGCCGACCACAGGGTGGGCGGCTCGGCCGATAGCCGGCACAGGGCCAGGGCGCCGACCCCTCCTGCTCGGTTCCTGGTCACGCCCCGACCTGGGGTTAGAGTGCTGGGTTACGAACCCGATCTCGGCTAACAGGTGGAGGACCGACAGGGGCGGGAAAAGGCTCCGGGGTGCTCTCGTCGCCGCCTGCCTGGCGTTCATGCTGAGCTGCCCGGGATGGCTCGCCCCGGGCACGGTGGCCGGCGCGTCCGCAACGCCGTCGCCTCCGGCTCACACGGTCCACGGCGGCGAGTTCCTCTCCCCGTCAGGGAACATCAGCTGCGAGATCGACAACGGCTACGTCGGCCTCCACCAGGTTTACTGCCAGACGATCTCACCCCCCGAGTCCGTTGTCCTGTCGCTCACCGGCACCTTGAAAGTCTGTAAGGGCCAACAGTGCCTCGGGAACCCGGCCGTCAACACCCCCGTGCTCGCCTACGGGCGCTCGACCGGCTCTGGGCCGTTCCGCTGCCTGTCCACTACGGGCGGCGTCACGTGCACGGCAGGCGCCAAGGGCTTCCAGATCTCTAGGTCCGGGATCAAGGCGGTCCGTTCTGGAAGTTCCAAGTAGTACCAGTGGTGCGGTCAGGCTCGGCGGTCCACGGCCAGATATCGCGCAAGGTGATCGACTACCTCACGAGCGGTCGTTGGCGGCGGCGCTCGAAGGCGTCTCGGCCCGGACGCTGTTGATCGCGTTCAGTTCTGACTGGCTCTACCCGCCCGCCGCGTCCCGAGATATCGAAAAGGCGCTCCTCGCGCTATCGCCAAGGACGCCGTGAGCATCCACGCCCGGGCCCTCTGGTGCCAGTTCGGCGTCATCAACGAGGAGGCAGCCATAATCGCGGAGGGCGGCGGGCTCACCGTCATCATGGACCGCTGCATCAAAGTCGAGCACGCGCGGTACGTGGGCCGGATGCACTGGCTCGGTTTCAACACACAACGGATCACATCGGTGCGGTCCGGGCTCCAGTAGCAGAGACCCCCTTCGTGTTAGCCGAGCAGTGACCGCCTTCTGATAGCCGTGACCTCGTGAAGCATGATCGTTCGGTCATCCACCGAGAGCCACCCGAGGCTACGCAACTGGTGGAGGCCCTTTACCAGAGCCTCGCGGGACATCCCCGAGAGCTCGGCGAGCTCCTGCTGGCTGAGGGGTATCGTGACCTCGATATTCGCGCCGACCGAATGTCCATAGCGGTCGGACAGCTCAACGAGCGTGCCGCAGAGCCGCGTAAGGGTCTGAGTGGTACCGAACTCGAGCTGCCGGAACGACGTCTGGCGGAGGCGCTCAGCTACGAGCCTCAGCAGCTCAGAAGAAACCCGAGGGTGCGTGAGTAGGTACTCACGGAAATCCTCGGTACCGATTACTGCGACCTCGGTTGGCTCCAGAGCGATCACCGTTGCCGACCGAGGGGAGCCGTCGACGGCGCTCAACTCACCAAGTATCGAGCCGGGGTCAAGTACAGAGAAAATAACCTCACGACCCGCACGCTTACCACATACCTTGACCCGGCCCGAATGGAGGATGACGACCTCATTCCCCTCGTCGCCCTCGGAGAAAAGGACGTCACCTCGGGCAAAATGCCGTTGCTCGGCCAAACGCGCGAGGTCTGCTGCCTCTGCAGCGCTCACCGAAGCGAGGAAGCTCCCCTCGGCTAATCCGGTGGCGCTGTCAGGCATTGTGGTCGGCCGTCCCGCGCCTTCACCTGGCGTAGCTGTCAGCTCCTGGTTTCCCTTCGGCTCCTAGTTCCCTTCGGCCCTCAATGGGATCCCCCTGAGGGCTCGCCGTCGTCCCGAGTTCTGTAAGCCGGCTCAAACCTTAAGCTCAGCTTATTTGTCAAACTATTCGCGGATCATCTCCGGTTTCTTGTTGTGGTCCTCTAGTTTGTGGGATGCAGCAAGATGAAAGAACCCGCCAGTGACGTTTTCGGCGGTCTCCGAGTCGATCTCCAGGTCCTCGTCTAGCCTTTCTTGCGGTTCTTGTGCCATTTCGGGCCTCCTTTTGCGAAAGCCTGGTCCCGTGCGAACCAAGGCCGTTACTCGGAGCGTACACCAGCCGTTGGCCCCTGGCCTCCTGACAAGCTGCGTAATCGTACTCACCGGTGCCGCGTACCTGCTCGAGTGGCTCCGTGGGCCGGCTCATAGCCCAAGCGCCTGCTGGCTGTACAGGTAGTAATAGATCCCGCGACGCTCTACCAGCTCCTCGTGCGTACCCTTTTCGGCGATATGGCCCGCTTCGAGGACGACGATCAAGTCGGCATTGCGGACCGTGCTCAAGCGGTGCGCCACGACAAAGGCCGTCCTGTTTTCCATGAGGCGGTCAATGTTCCGTTTGACAATAGCTTCCGATTCGGTGTCCAGGGCGCTCGTCGCTTCGTCGAACAGCAGCAGGGGTGGACGCCGGTAAAGCGCCCGTGCGATGGCGAGCCGCTGCGCCTGGCCGCCCGAGAGCGGCAAGCCACGGTCGCCGACAAGCGTGCCGTAACCGAGGGGGAGGTGATCGACTAGTTCAGCCAGATCTGCGGTACGGGCGGCATCGCGAACGGCTTGCATTTCCGGGGCGTCATCCCCGAGGCCGATGTTCTCGGCGATCGTGGCCGCGAACACGTAGGGCTGCTGGAGGACGAAGCCGATCTTCCGACGTAGTTCGGTGTAACTGAGCAACGTGGAGTCGACGCGGTCGAAAAGTACCCGCCCGCTGGTCGGCTCGATCAGCCCAGCGAGCAGCCGGAGCAAGGTGGACTTGCCCGAGCCAGAACGACCGACGATTGCCACCGTGGTCCCGGGGGCGATGTCGAGGTTGAGGTGCGCGAGGACCGGCTCGTCGCTATTAGCAGGCTGGTACGTAAGGTCGATGAGCTGCACACGGCCCTCAAGCGTCGGCACCGGCAGCAGCCGCCCGTGATCTTCGCCTTGCTCCGGCTCGTGCTCGAGCACGTCTGCGATCCGGTTGAGGAGTACGGCCGACACCTGGACGTCGTCCCAAATGCTGAGCAGGCCGACGAGAGGCCCCGTGGTGAGCATCACGAGGGTGGTGAAAGCCACGAATGCACCGAGGCTCAGGCGGTGGTCGTGGACTTCGATGGAACCGAGGAAAACGAACGACGAATAGGTCAACAAGGAGATGACCTGCACCACCGAGCCATAGCGGGCGATCGTCCGCTGGGAGGCTGCCGTGCGCACGGTGAACTCCTCGAACACTCGACGCAGACGTCGCCGGAGGGCTCCTTCAGTCGCCGAGGTCTTCACTGTCTCGATGCCCTTGAGGAGGTCGACCTGGTCCGAGGCGTAGCGTCCGTAGCTCTCCTCGACAGCGGCGTAGAGCGGCCGCAGCCGGCGCGCCGAGTACCGCATGGCGAGGCCGTACAAGGGCATCACGACCAAGAAGATCGCTGCGAGCACAGGCGAAAGAACGAACATGATGGCCACCCCGACGATCACCTGAGTCGCGGCCGTGAGCGCGGCGATCCCTTGTTGCACAACTAGTCGCCGGATCTGGCGCACACCGGTCAGGCGGCGCTCGATGTCGCCCACCCGGCGGGTAGCAAAGTACGACATGGGCAGCGCCAGGAGACGCTCGGTCATGAAGTCGAGGGTGCCAATGTCGAATGTCGCCGTCGCGCCCACGAGGGCCAGTCGCTGGAGGAGAACGGCGAACGTCCCACCGACGATGAGCGCCAGCATGATGAGCCCGCTGTCGTACAAGAGCGATTCTGCGTGGGGGGTCACCAGGTCATTGACGATCGACTCGACGACCAGTGGCAGGGCGACCTCACAGGCCGCCGCGGCCAGTGCGAGCACGAGGGCGAGCCCGATCGTCCCCCGGTGGGCGGCCACAAAGGGCCGTAGCCAGCGCAGGTTCGGTCCACCACTGCCCACATCGGGTGGCGCGCCCGTCGGGGTCACGATCGCTGCGAAGCCGTCCCAGTGCTGGCTGAGCTCGTCACGGCTCACGACGCGGCGGCCGATGGCCGGGTCGGCCAACTCGACCTCGGCCTCGTCGGCACGGACGAGGACCACCCAGTGGTCGCCGCGCCAGTGGATTATCGCCGGGAGGGCCAGCCCGCTCAAGCGGTCTCGCGACACCTTCATCGGCTGGACCTGGAGGCCGATATGCCCGCCGGCGGTGGCGATAGAACGCAGGGTCGTTCCGGAGACAGTCGTGCCGACAACGTCACGAAGCGAGGGAATTGCCACCTCAATGCCGTGCCACTTCGCCACCATCGCGAGACAAGCCACCCCGCAGTCCGTCTCGTCGATCTGGTGCACGATTGGGAACTGTCGCCGCTTGCGGCCTCGGCGACGCGATGCTGCCTGCGGTCCGAGCGCTGTTGGAGATGGCGTACCGGGCGTACCGGTCGCGTCCGGTGGCCAGTCGCCGGGCACCTCAGTCACTTGCGTTGTAGTCGACGGCGGTGCCTCACCCCCCAGCCCTCCCGGCAGGATCTCGTGGGCGAAATCGAGCGGTAGGCGGGCCGCCGTACGGTAGTCGCGGCCGTCGGCAATCTCCCGCAGACGTCCGCCGAAGACCGGCACTTGTTCAGACAGCCATATGAAATCGGCGTGCCCGAGAGACCAGAGGCGGCTCGCGGTCAGGGCCCGCACCGTCGCAACGCACGGCTCCCCTGTGACCAGGGAACGTTCTCCGAAGAGGTCACCCGTGCTGAGAAAACCGATCTGAGCCTCGGTGCCGTTATCGGATCTCACGGCCTCAAGCCGGCCGCTCTCGACTATGAAGAGCCGCTCTCCCGGGTCGCCCTGGTGGACGACCTCTGTACCTGCCGGGACCTCCTCCTCCTTGAGCCGCGGCTCGATCCGGGCGGCGTCTTCCGTCGACAAGTCCTCGAAAGCGGCGTGCATACGGAGGAGCCGGTCAAGCTGATGTGCCCTTGTCTGGGCCCGGACGGCGTCCCTGACGCCTGGCTCGCTGGCCAGCAGCGCCGCGAACACAACAGCGTCGAGGAACAGGGCGCGGGTCTTCTCCGAGGCTCTAACCGTGGCATTCCTGGTTGTCTTGTTCAAAAGAGCCGTCTCGCCGAACCAGTTGCCCGGCTGTAGGCGGGCAAGGGTCACCTCCTTTCCCATATGGTCGAAGACAACCCGTGCGCTCCCCTCGCTGAGCACGTACATGCCGTCGGGGGAATCTCCTTCCACGACGAGGGTTTCACCGAAGTCGTACTCACGTACTTGGAACAGCCGGACGACGAGATCGGAGAGCTGGGGGGAGACCTGGGAGAGCAATGGGAGGCGTCGCAGGACCTGCCGATCGGTCTCGTTCAGGCTCACAGCTGGTCGATCTCCCGGACCGCACCGGTCGCCGCCCGCTCGAGCGCCTCGGATAGGAGCTCGACGACCGCTCGCTCCACTGCCTCGGCGTCGGTACCGTCAGGCCTCGAACGCTCGCGCAGCCACAAGACAGAAAAGCCGCCCGCATGCTCGACGGGGCCTACCGCTTCGTCCTGGGCCGCACCATCGAGCGGAGCGGCGTGACCGGCCGGCAGCTCTTCTCTTCGTGCTCGGCGAGGTGTGAGCTCGGTCCCGGCCCGGCGAGCGATCTCATCGGCCGGTAGCCGGTCCGCACGGGCGCAGCTAAGCGCCTCCATGGCGGCCGCCCGGGAGCGGAGCTGGAGCTCGTCGTAACGGAAGAGAGCCCACTCCAACCTGTAGTCCTCGATTCGGGGCCTGACACCCTCTGAACTGCGAATTTGGCGCTCTACATCATCCAGCGCACGGGCTCGGGAGTGCAACACCCCAAGACGCTCACCGCACCATGCCAGGTCAAACGCACCGAAGGGCCGGAGTACCTCAAGGACCTCAGCAGGACGACCAAGCTTGTCCTCGGCCGTCAGGGACTGGCCTGGCTCGGGACGGGGCCAGTTGGGATTGCCCTTGCCTGACAGGCGCTCCGCGGCAAAGAGGCGGACGGCCGTGTCGGCAAAGACGCGCCATGCCCCCGAGAACGCCAGCTCACCGAATAGCAGCTTCGAGGTCATCTCACCCCGTTCGGCGTCAGGCTCACTGCTGCCCGCACTGGCCCGCGCCACGACACGGCTTGTGTACCGATCGAACTCGTCCAGCGTGAGCCCCCGTGACGCGAGCCAAACCCTCAGGTCCTCACCACTTTCGAGGTGCCGGGCACGCCTGAACCTTTTCGCTTCGGCGCGGACGGCGTCCCTCGGCGGTCCCTCGGGAGACGAGCGGAGGAGCCCCTCGCCGGCCGCCGCATCGGCGACCAGTCCTGACAGGAGACCAGTCGCCGCGCCCGTTATTAGCAGCTCACGGTAGGTCACCGCTTCGCTGCTAAAACTCAGCACCTCGCGCTCGAGCGGAGGCCAGATTGCAACCGCGCCCATCTCTTCTGGGGAGCCTGTTTGGATGAAGCCGAAGATAGCTCGGCCTCGCTTGTCGGTGCCGCGCTGGCGCGGCCGGCGGTCCCCCCGGGAAAGTTGGGGACCTCCCGGCGAGACAAACAGTCAGCAGCCGATAGAGTCAGGCCGTCCAGCGCAGGAGGCACTCTCTGACGCTCGACTGGTTCGTCGACCAGCACAATGTCGTCTCCCCCTCCTAGGCCGCCCCTCTCCCAGGTCCTCGCCCTTCTAGGGGCGTCGTTGACTACGGCAATGGCCAACCTGGCGCAGACAACCGTTCTAGGCCTATTGGTCTACGACCTGACCCGCAGTGAGCTCGACCTGGGCTTTCTGGGGTTGGCGGAGTTCGCTCCCGCCCTCCTCCTCATGCTGGTCGCGGGCGCCGCCGCTGACCACTTTGACCGCCGGCGCGTGACAGCCTTCGGCGCGATCGCAAACGCTGTCGTTTCCTTGGCCCTTGCTTGGTATGTGCACAGTCCTCGCGGTCTATCGGTCACGCCGATCTTCGTCCTGGTCCTGGCCTTCGGGTCAGGCCAAGCCTTCCTTTCCCCCGCGCTGCGCTCCTTGCCCGCCGCCATGGTCTCCAACGAAGGAGTGCCGTGGTTGGTCGCTCGCCGGTCCGTGGCATCGCAGACCGCGACGATCATCGGGCCCGTGCTTGCTGGCCTGCTCTATGGGGCGGGCGCCTGGGTGCCCCTTGTCGCCGCGGCTGTACTTTCCGGCGCCGGCGCGGCGTTCGTCATGGCTATCCGGGTGCCCGATCGGGCGGCAGGACAGGTGGGTGCTGGCGATGTCAGCCCGGTCGGTGATGACCAGGTCGACCACCTGCTCGAGGATGGGATACCTGCCTCCGGGCGTGGCCTTCATGAGGCTCTGGAGGGATTGCGATTTGTCCGCGCTCAGCCCATCGTCCTCGGTGCCATTTCGCTTGACCTTTTCGCCGTGCTCTTCGGTGGAGCGGTGACCCTTTTGCCTGCAATCGCGGTGCGCCTCCATGTCGGGGCGTTGGGCCTCGGTGGGCTCCGGGCGGCAGTCGGGTTGGGGGCCGGGGCAATGACGCTGGTCATCTCGTTCCGCCCGGTTAGGCGCAGGGTTGGCCGCGTGCTGCTGGGCGCAGTGGCCGTCTTCGGCGTCTGGACCATCGTCCTTGGTGTGACCCGCTCCTACGCGTTGGCGTTCGTAGCGATGTTCGCTTTGTCAGCCGCGGACGCAATCAGCGTGTTCATCCGCTCCACCCTGGTCCCGTTGGCAACGCCCCCCGAGATGCGGGGCCGCGTCCTGGCGGTCGAAAACGTCTTCATCGGGGCCTCAAACGAGCTCGGCGGCTTCGAGTCCGGCGCGGTCGGCCAGTTGTTGGGGACCACTGGGTCGATCGTCCTCGGCGGCATCGGCACTCTCGTGGTAGCACTGGTCTGGGGTGTCCTATTCGCGCCACTCCGGCGCGTCGACCGGTTCCCGACCCCACCTCCTTCGCTGGCTGGAGGACGGGACGGGCCAACCGAGGGCGCGTGATGCCGCAACGGTAATGGGCTGCCAGGGCCAGAGCCGCCGGACGCCCGTCCTCCCGGCTACAGCCGGCCTGCGTTGACGACGCGCTGGAGGAACCGCCGGGTGGCTGGCTCAGTGGGGTCACCGAAGATTCGCGCGGGCGGACCGGACTCGACGATGACGCCGTCCTCCAGAAAGCAAACGGTATTGGCTACATCGCGGGCGAAACCCATTTCATGCGTCGCGATCAACATCGTCATGCCCTGGTGAGCGAGTTCTCCGACGAGGTCGAGCACCTCAGCGACAAGCTCTGGGTCGAGCGCGGAAGTGACCTCGTCTAGGAGCAGAAGCCTGGGGCCCATCGCCAGGGACCGGACGATCGCGACTCGTTGCTGCTGGCCACCCGAGAGGCGGTCGGGGAACTCGGCAGCTTTATCCGCAAGGCCGATCCGGGCGAGCATTTCCTGGGCCCGCTGCTCGGCAAGGCCACGTTGCAACCTGAGGACGCGCCGTGGGCCGAGCGTGACGTTGTCGAGCACGTTCAGGTGCGGGAAAAGGTTGAATGCCTGGAACACCATCCCTGTGTGCCGCCGCACGAGGTCCTCGTCGATCCGCTCGTCTCCCAGATCGTGGCCGAACAGCTCGATCGTCCCTGAGTCAATCCGTTCGAGGAGGTTGCAGCAACGCAACAGGGTCGACTTCCCGGACCCTGAGGAGCCGATGACGCACACGACCTGGTGGGAGGCAATCGTCAGGTCGACGCCTCGCAGCACCTCGAGGGCACCGAAAGCCTTCCGGACACCGACGGCGCGCAATACTGGCGTGGCCGACGTCCCCGTCACATCTCGGTCGGTCAGATCTCGGGCAGTCGCATTCCGGGCACTCGCATCTTGGGCAGTCACATCTGGGGCAGGAGTGCGCCTCGCCTCTTCCCCGCTCACGCCGCCATCCCGGCAAGCCGGCGCGACCGGTCACGTGCCATGACGTGGTCCGTGTAGCGGGTGAGCGGGACGGTAACCGCAAGGAAGAGCAGGGACGCAATAGTGAAACCGGAATAGTTGAACTCCACGCCCCCGGCGATCTGGGCGGAATGGACCGCCTCGGCAACTCCGAGCGTCGAGACGATCGCGGTGTCCTTCTGCAGCGAAGCGAAGTCATTGAGCAGCGCCGGGAGTACGTTCCGCACGGCTTGTGGGAGCACCACTCGAAAAAGCGTCGCGCGAGAGCTCAGCCCAAGGCTGCGGGCCGCTTGGACCTGTGCACGCGGCACCGACATGAGGCCGGCACGATAGACCTCGGCGACATAGGCGGTATAGGCAAAGACGAGCACAAAGCCGGCGTAAACGATGGGCGACTGGGTCGATACCTCGGCCAAGCTGAGCGACGGTACTCCGAAGCCCACCCAGAGCATGACGAGGATGACCGGCACGCCACGAGCGAAATCGGTATACGCGATCGCGAGAACACGGAACGGGAGCAGCAGTGGCCCCCTCGTGAGCCGCAGGCTGGCCAGGCCGAGCGCGAGCACGATCACGATCGCTTCGCACACAAGAGAGAGCCAAATGTTGACGAGGAAGCCCTTCCCTACCGAGAGGATGCCCTCCTCCGGGTGGCCGGCAAACGCGATCCACATCTGATGGACGTTGAGGAAACCGTTGCGGAAGGCCGCGGCCGCCGGGGAGGCCAAGATCAGAGCGACCACTGCTATGACAACCAGCGTCGATACGGTGCTGGCCGCTGTGCCGGCCCGACCGCGCAGACGAGGTCTGTGGCTCGAGTAAAGCGAAATCGCCTCCTCGTCGCCGTCGCCTGGGCCGCCTACGGCGTTGGGGGACCCCAGTACCGGCAGCACCACCGCCTCCCAGGCTCGCCGCGACGCCTACGGCTTTATTGTGGGTATTGAGTTGTAGATCCCGAGGTATTGCTTCGAGAGCTTGGCGAGCGCGCCGTCGCTCGTCATCGCTGTCAGCGCCGAGTCGACGCAGGGAACGAGCGGGTTCCCCTTGCTGAACAACAGCCCATAATGCTCGCCGGTGCTCGGGAACTGGCCCACCTGAACCCCGTTCTTCACCTCGGAGGAGGCCATGTACTGGCCGTCCGGAGTGTCCACGACAATTGCGTCGACCTGCTTCGTCTGAAGCGCTGCCACGGCTTCGTCCAAGGTGTTGTAGATACGCGGCTCACGTGTCGGATGGATCTGTGCGTAAATGTAGGCGAGCCCGGTCGTGCCGATCTGGTCAGCGTAGAGGTAGGTCTTAAGTTCGGCCGGGGAATGGTGCTTAACGATCGCGTCGGACGTCGGAGAAACGATCGATTGGGTCGTGGCGTAGTAGCTGATCGAGAAGCTGACGACCTTCGACCGGTCCGGTGTGACGGAGACCTCGTTAATGTCGAAGTCGAACCGTTTCGGCCCCGGCGCATAGCTGGAATCAAAGGCCTCGGTGACCCACTTCACGTGGGCGTGGTCGAACCCCAGCAGGGAACCGACGTCGTATGCAACCGCTGACTCGTAACCCTTTCCGTTGGACGGTGTGTTGTTCACAAACCACGGCTCGTACCCGGGGTCGTCGGTCGCGACAGTCAGCTCGCCCCTCGAGTACGTCTCCTGTTGCATCGTCTGACGGCACGACGCTAGCGACGGGTAGGGGGAAGTTGGTGCGCCGAAGGAGTCGAGCGGCACCGACGTGTGCGTCAGACCGGCTCCCGAAGCGCCCGCAGGAGGGAGGCCAGCGAGGGCCAACAAGGATACGGCGGCAGCAACGACCGACTTCCTACTGTGCATATGCTCTCCAAAAGGTGGGCGAGGTTTGTACGTCTGCCCGAAGCCGCTCATCGGGTCTACGGGCAGAGGCTCAGCTGGGAGCATACTTCCAGAGCATTGACAGTGGCCATCTCAGTGGTCAACCCAAGGGGATCAACCGCATTGGGGGGCCGGACCGGGGATTTGAACTAATCGGCGGCTGACCGACCAGGGGCCCCAGAGAGCGAGTGTGGTTGCCTCATGACCGCCCTAGACCTCGAGGAGGTAGCGTTGCGCTGCGCTCAGCCTCTCGTAGGTCGCAGGCAGGAGATAATTGCGAAATATTGTCTGCTGTTTTTTGTCGCGGCGGACATACGCGGAATGAAGGGCACGGCGAGGCTTGTCGGTGCGGTTTTGCGTGCCTCCGTGCCACAAGTGGCTGTTGAAGACAACGGCCGTACCGGCTGAACCGAGCAGCAGGATTTCATCAGGGTGGGGCTGGCGTAGGTCGGCCATGTCATCTTGCGGCAGTCGTCCCCAACGGTGGGACCCTGGTATGACACGCGTGGCACCGTTCTCGGTAGTGAAGTCGTCGAGCATCCAGATCGAGTTGCAGATCTGGTAGTCCCCTGGCGCCACGGCGGAGCTCCAGTCGACGTGCAGAGACTGGTGACCCTGCGAAGGGAGCGCCGCCCGTCCGTTCAGAGAGAACACCTTGAACTCCTTCCAACCAAGGACGTGCGAGACAGCTGCCAGTTGCTTCGGGTTGTTCCAGCACAGGTCGAAGGCGGGGTCCTTGTCGACCAGCTCGGCCAGACGGTCCGCACCCTGCTCTTGGTGTGCCTCCACGCCGGCCCGCTCGCCCTCTTCGCTGACTAGTTCGTCGAAGCGCCGGACCAAGGTCGCCACCTGCCAGGCATCCAGGATCCCCTCCAGTCGTAGGTAACCCTGTTCATCGAGCATTTCCCTCTCGGCCTTCGTCACCAACGACGGGCTCACGCCCAGTGCAGACAGAGCCTCCCTGATGTCGCTGAGGAGACGTACCCCGTTCCGGTCCCGTTCTCCTTCGTGCACGGCGCCCATCTCAAGAAGCCTTCTTACTGCAAATCCATACGGTCCGTTGCCGTCTCTGTCCGTTGCCTCCTCGGCAGCGAAGACGAGTACTACTCCTGGCAACAAACCTCGTACCAGGCGGAGCGGCGCGTGCCGGGTCGGTGGCCCCGACGTGCAACCAACGGACAGGGCATGATGGTCCTTGATGGCGTCGATCCCTGAGGGGAGTCTTCTCAGGAGCCTTCACGGCTACGTCTCTGCCACCGTGGGCTCCTCTCCTGACTGCATCACGGCGGTGAGCCGGTTCGAAGACGGCAACCGTCACGCCGTGTACAAGGTCTCCTACCTCGCGCCCAACGGCGCCACCGAAGACCTGGTCGTACGGGTCTCGTTCGGTGGCGCCCCAGCCGATTGCGCCCAAGCTGAGCGAGAGGCGAAGGTGCTCAAGAAGGCGGGAGGCACTGCTGCGCCACTGCTGTACGACTTCCGCTGCAACAGCCTGTGGTTCGAGACGCCGACCATGTGCATGGAGTTTGTCCCGGGGCAACAGAAAGAGCTGACGTCAGCCACACAGGCCGAGATCGAGCGTTTGGGATCGGTCGTCGCTTGGGTCCACGATCTTCCTGTCGACGATCTCCTCGATGGGTCATATGAGCCCGGCGACGTGGTGTCATATGCCGAAGGGAGGCTGCAGTCGATCATTTCTACCCTTGTCTGGGCGCGTGACCCTCTTCCCGTCGCGATCCAAGCACGCCTCAGGAGTGCCGCCAACTCGGTGCAGAAAAGCTGGGAAAGAGCGCGGGGCGACCAGAGCTTCAACACTGGCGCGGCCCTCGCTCTCCTACACGGTGATCCCGGCCCTGGCAACGTCCTTTGGGGCCCGGGCCCTATCCTGATCGACTGGGAATATGCCCGCCTGGGTGACCCAGCGGACGAGGTCGCGTACCTGCTCGACCAGAACGACCTCGCCCCAGGGCAGCGGGAAGCATTTTGGCGTGGGTACCGAGACGGCGCTAGCAATCAAGCGCAACTAGCTCACGTCGTTGACCGCGTCGATTGGTGGGAGCCGGTGACGCTGCTGGGTTCCACGCTGTGGTGGGTCGAGCGCTGGGTGCGGCGCGCTTGCGCAGATGCCGCCGGTACGGTCGACCCTGAGGTGCCGCGGGGCCCGGGTTATTACGCCGAGCGCGTCATCGGTCGCCTCGACCGGTTGGAAAGGCTCTTGGGCCGA
>Ga0182024_10004610_pt1 | contig 31544 bp, 16 predicted proteins | sample P32metaG_FD_120480 | JGI IMG/M metagenome (GOLD analysis project Ga0182024, IMG submission 120480) | Permafrost microbial communities from Stordalen Mire, Sweden - P3-2 metaG (Illumina Assembly) | ecosystem: Environmental > Terrestrial > Soil > Wetlands > Permafrost | place: Sweden: Stordalen...
AGAAGCAACCTGATTTTGCTCTGCCAATCTCTCTTCAAAGCAATCAACAAGTTACATCGTCAAAAAGCAAGTTAATCCGCTAATTTGGACAGCTCTGAAGTTCAGCCGTCCCTGCGGGACTCAGTGGAGATTGTCGTCCACGTGGACTAGAGCCTTTATCTAGGTCAGCTTCCGCAGTCTGCAAGGCCCGCTGCTTGCAGTCTCTTAAAGGTTCACCAAAGTAAGTTCATTTCGGGGCTGAGGTAATTGCTTCCCCATTCGGGTACTTTGGCCTGAGGCGGGTCCTGTGTTAGCCTCCTAGTGTGACTTCCGCTCCAAACAGCTTCGTACGTTGTCGCCGCGCTTCCTCAGCGCCGGCTAGCTGTTGTTGTTCGCGATAGTTCTCGCAACCAGCTCATCAGCAGTATTTTCTTCTATTTAATAACTTCACCAGGGAAATTCTCATTTGAGCTTCGCTCCCCAGCTACGCAGGTCCGCACCACGCGCTTCCCTCTTGCAGCGCTCCTTCTGTCTTTGTTGTTGCCGCTAGTTCTTTCCCGCCTTATTCGAAAAAAATCTCCAGGAGTTCGTTTATGCGTGACTTGCGGCTTGCACTTCCAAATTGCCTTCTTTCTATCCTGATTTTGATTGCACCAGGTGCCAGGGCACAGATGGTGGGTGGCACCATCTCCGGCGATGTTGTGGATCCCGCAGGCTCTGCCGTTGCGCGGGCTGAAGTGGTCATCCGCAACGACGAGACGGGCAGCGAACGCAAATTTGTCACTGCGGATGGTGGAGCCTTTTCCGCACCTTCCGTGGCTGTGGGCGTGTATACCGTCACCGTTTCGCGGGATGGGTTCGCCCCACTCAGTCGCACGGGTATCGGGCTCACGGTGGGCCAGAGTGTGCAACTGCACCTTATCCTCACGGTCGGCAGTGTGCAACAAACTGTGTCCGTTGTGGACACTCCTGCTGTCGTGGATACCTCTACCCTTCAAACGCAGGGACTGGTGGATGAGCGGCAGGTAAAGGAACTGCCCCTCAACGGACGCAGCTTCGACCAGCTTATCGAGCTCAACCCGGCGTCGGTCAGCTACACCACCCAGCGTTCGGGCGGAGTGGGCACATCCAACTCTTCGGTCGGCAATATGTATTCCGTCTCCGGCCGGCGGCCGCAGGATAATCTCTTCCTGCTGAACGGAATCGAATACACCGGGGCTTCGCTCATCAACGTAACCCCGGGGGGCACCAGTGGGCAGCTGCTGGGCGTTGACGCAGTCCGCGAATTTAATGTAGTCAGCGACACATATGGCGCGAACTATGGCAAGCGCACCGGTGCTCAGGTATCGATCATTACCGCTTCCGGAGGAAATAAAGTCCACGGCTCGGTGTATGAATTTCTGCGCAACAGCGCCCTGGACGCACGCAATTATTTCGACCAGGAAAACATCCCGGAGTTTCAGCGCAATGATTTTGGCGCTGCTCTGGGCGGACCGCTGCGCCAGGACAAGCTGTTTGGATTTGGTAACTATGAAGGTTACCGCCAGCATCTGGGTCTTAGCGCTGTCAGCTTTGTTCCGGACAATGCCTCGCGCGCGGCTGCTTCCTCCATCGTGCAGCCGCTGCTCGCACTATGGCCGGTGGCCAACGGCCCTGAGCTGCTCAACCCGAATGGCACACCCAGCGGGATCGCAGAAGCCTTCGCCAATCCACCGCAACATGTTCGAGAGGACTTTGGAACCACGCGGATCGATGCCAACCTGACCGCCAACGACCTGCTCTTCGGGGTTTACACCGCGGATGACAGTGACGCCAACACTCCCTCGCAAAATCCATATTCGACAATTTACGAGCGGCTGCGCGAACAAGTGTGGAGCGCGCAGGAGCAGCATGTCTTTTCGCCCAATCTGCTTAATACAGTCCGCATTGGCTTCTCACGAGGAGCGTATTACTTTACCGGGCAGGCGCCTGACTCAGTGCCCGGCTGGATCGCCGGGAAGCCTGTGGGAGCAGTTGTGATCTCGGGTAGCACGGCATCGAACGGGGCGTCCCAGGTCACGCTCGCGGGCGCGAACACCGGCAGCAATAACCAGGCGGTACGTAACCTGTTTACCGTGGATGAGCATGTTTTCTGGACCCACGGACGGCACCAGGTGGAGTTCGGCGTTTGGCTGCAACAGCTGCAATCCAACGACAACCTGGCCCAGAACCAGTATGGACAGGCGTCTTTCTCGACCCTCAGCGCATTTCTAAAAGGCACCGTCGCGACCTTTACGATTGTGCCTTCTCCGACGGAGCTGGGTTGGCGATCTCTTTTTGGAGCGAGCTTTATTGAAGACACATGGAAAGTAACGCCACGGCTCGAGCTTCGCGCCGGCTTCCGCTCCGAGTCGACCAGCGGTTGGAACGAGGTCCACGGCCGCGCCTCGAACTACGGGTTTACCAATGGGGTGATCGATACGAATCCCACGATCGGCAGCTCCGCTCTGTCAAATAACCGCGCAAAATTCATGCCTGAACCGAGAATCGGTGTCTCTTACGATTTGTTTGGGAATGGCAAGACGGCGGTGCGGGCGAACTTCGGGGTACATCGCGCGCTGCTGGACACACTGGATTACCGGCTCGACCAGACAGCGCCGTTCAACACTACCCTTTCGTTCAGCAACACCACCGTCGATAAGCTGGCCAGCCTTGCCAGTGGATCTTCCACTGGGAGTGGACAGATCTCGCCCAGCAATGTGCAGCCGGATATCGCTACCCCGACGGTGCTGGCGTGGACATTCAAGATTGAGCAGCAGGTCGCCCCTGCTACTTCGCTCACCATCGGCTATGTGGGTTCGCACGGTTACCACCAGATACTTTCCGAGGACCAGAACACGCCCGCCACTGTGACTTGCCCGGCGCCTGGATGCCCTGCTGCGCTCGCGCCGGGGACTGTGTTTTATCCGTCAACGACCAAGGCCAACCCCAACGTGGCGAATACTACCTCGTGGGTTGGGCAGGGAGTGAGCAACTATAACGGCCTGGAGGTTGATGTGCGACGTCAGTTGTCGCATGGATTGCAGCTTCGCGGCGTTTATACCTTTGCCAGCAACCTGGACAACGGTTCGGCCTGGAATACCAGCGTGTCGGCAAATACTCCAGCCTTCGTTATGTATCCGGGGAATCCTGGACTTGACTACGGTCCGGCGGCCACGAATATTCGCCATGCCGCCGCGATTAATGGCACGTGGGAACTGCCCTTCAGCCAGGGACTGCGGGCAAAGCCGGTAGCGAAGGAGTTAGTTGGAGGCTGGTCGCTTAGCGGCATCGCGACCCTACAGAGCGGTTTCCCCTTCTCGCCGCAGCTGGGCTATAACCCGACCGGCAATGGGGACACGCGCAATCCGGTGCGCCCCAACCGGGCTGCTGGCTTCAGTGGGCCGCTCTATGGCAAGACGGTGCAGCAGTGGTTCAATCCTGCTGCGTTTAGTGCGCCGTATCCGGGGACATTCGGCAACGTCGGCCGGGATACGCTCACGGGCCCGGGACTTACTGAGTTGGATCTAGCCCTGGCTAAGAGCACCACGATCCATGAGCGACTGCGCGCGCAGTTCCGTGCCGAGTTTTTCAACGTGCTCAACCATTCCAACTTCACTACGCCGAACGCGGTTGTTTATAGCTCCGGGGCAACCCCAAAGGCTCCCACGGTAGCTGCTGCTGCCTCACCGACGGCCGGAGTTATCAGTGCTACGGCGACGACGTCGCGGCAGATTCAGTTTGGGTTGAAGCTGCTTTTCTAGGAGCGGGGAAGCCGAGGGATCATGATGGATGGTTGTCCGACATTGCATGCTGGACGACCAGTAGTAGCGATCGAAGGGCTACGCCCATCATTTTCGGCCCACGTACGCTTGGGCGAACGTGGGGCACCCGTCCAGTTCCCTCGACTTCTACCTGGTCCTGCAGTAACAACGGCTTGAACCTACGACGAATGGCAGTACGGCTGGATGCAATCTGCAGGCCTTATGAAATTTGTTCCTAGTTTTTTGGCTTTCTTGTACCCTAGCGCTTAGTCTCCTTGAGGGGTTGAGGTGAATGAAAGTGCTAGCGCGAATCTTGATTTGGGCCCTCTTGTCTGCCGCGGTTCCTTCTTTTGCCGACATCGTTGTTCTGCATGACGGCACCAGCTATTCCGGACACTACGCTCCCGGCGGAAACGGAACCCTCTCGTTCACCGACAACCAAGGCATCCACTATGACATACCGGTTGGCGACGTGCAGTCGTTGGTATTCTCGAACGCCGCCGACCACCTGACGCTACGCAATGGAAAAACCTATTCCGGCCAATTGAGTGGAACCGAAATGATTCCGTTCGAGGGCAGCGGAGGCATCGACTACCAGTTCCCCTTACGCGATGTCAGCTCGCTTGTGCTCACGGGATCGCAGGCTCCCTCTGCGCCGCACCACATCCCTACGGTGATCCTTCCTGAAGGTACAGACATCGTTATCCGCACGGACGATGGTGTCCGATCGGGGCAGGACTCTTCGGGCCAGCTGTATCCCGCAACCATTGAACGGGATGTTTACGGCAGCGCCGGCAGCGTAGCGATTCCCGCAGGGACACGCGCGAAGTTGGTGGTGAGTAACGTCCGCAGCGGGGGCGCAGTGCATAGCCCGGAGTTAGTACTGGATCTCTACTCCGTAGACGTTCACGGCGAACAATACCGTGTAGATACTTCTTCCGTGACGGAGAGCAACAAGAGCGGGCTAGGTGCGAATCGTCGCACGGCCGAGTTTGCCGGTGGAGGCGCGGGGATCGGCGCCTTGATGGGCGCTGTGTTTGGCGGAGGGAAAGGCGCTGGTATTGGCGCCCTGGCGGGAGCGGGCGGCGGTGCACTTACCCAGCTCTTTACCCGAGGCAAAGAAATCAGCGTGCCGGCGGAGACCGTGATGACCTTCCGGCTGGAGCGAACCCTGGTGTTGCACCCGTAACGTTAACGGGTGCCCACCACCCCGGCGTCTTTCAAGGCGCGTTTCTCCGCGTCGAGTGATGAAGTGTGCAGTTGCACCACACGCTGCATGGCTGCATCCGCTTCTTGTGCATGGCCCTCGGAGCGCAGGGCCCTGGCTAGAAGATAGTACGAGCCTGCGTCTTCAGGGTTCATGTCTACCGCTTGCCTAAGCAGGCGTACGGCTGCCGCTGTGTCGTGCTGCTGAAAGCGCGCCTTTCCCATGTAGAAGTACGTGGCCCAGGAATCCGGCGTCATGGTTTGTGCTTTTTCAAGATAGGACAAACCCTCCACATAGCGCTGCGACTGGACCAGAAGCGCGCCCAGGAAATAGAAGGCGCTCGCATCCTGCGGGTCGGCTTCGATCGCTAGTTTCAGCTGCTTTTCCGCATCGTCATTTTTTTGCAGGCTGATGTATACCTTGCTTAACTCACGATGGGCCCCCGGCAACGAGGGATCCGCCTGCAGAACCGCCTGGTAGGCTTGCTCCGCTTCATGGAATTGAGCCGCGTCATAATACGCCTGGCCTAGCAGGAAATTGGCCTGGGCTGGCGTCGCGCTGCCGGCAAAGAGCTTGGCGAATACATCCTGGGCTTGTGCCGCCTGGCCCGCGCGCGCATAGGCTACGCCAAGCAGGTAAAGTGCCGCCGGGTCAGCATCCGCTGTGTCCGTTAACGGCTTCAACAAGCTCAAGCCTTGATCGGGATGGCCACTGAAAGTGAGGCATGTGGCCAGAAGCATCGTGGCTTGATGATCAGAAGGAGATCTGGTGTGCAACTCGCGGAAATACGGCAGCGCGTGGACGTAGTCTTCCTGCTTTAGATAGGCGAGGCCGAGATCGAGTTGAATTTCACGCAGCTGAGGACTCACGCGGAGAGCCCGCTGGTAGACCTGGATGGCTTTTCCGTAGCGATGGGTCTTGGCATAGAGCACACCAAGGTTGGCAAGTGCGCTTGCATTGCGGGGATCAGAGGCGAGGATTTTGTTGAAACCCGCCTCTGCTGCTGGGTAATCGCCGGCGTTCAGTGCTTGCATCGCGGAGTCGAATGTCTGCCTCGCTGTATCCGGAGCGAGAAATAGGGCGATCGCAATAGCCGACGCGAGGAGTTTCATGAACAGGTCTTCTCAATCAGTTTAGAGCACCCGGAAAAAGATAGGCCGGACCCGTGATCGTTTGGGTCCGGCCTTTAATTGAGGAGCGAGTTTAGAAGTAGAACTTGCCTCCGAGTTGCAGCTGACGAGGATCACGTGCACTGGTGATCTGGCCCGAGCTACCCGCATTGGCGCCAGAGAAGGTCTGTCCGGGCTGGGGCGCAGACAAGGAAACGTTGATGTTTCCCCACTGTGTGTGATTGAAGACGTTGTAGGCCTCAAACCGCAGCTGGATCCGGGTATTTTCAGTGAAGTTGAAGTTCTTGAAGAGTGACATGTTGAAATTTGCAATTCCAGGACCGTAAATCGAGTTGCGATGGAAGTCACCGAAGCTGCCATTGGCAGGAGCGGCAAAGACCGCCGGGTTGAACCACTGAGGATTCTGTCCTGCGGGTTGGTTGTGATTGTGGGGCGCCAGGATCTGGCCACCAACGTAGTCAGGACGAATGTGGCCGAAGGATGAGCTTCCATTCCCGAGGTTTCCACTTGACTTGAGATCGCAGCCATCACCCGACGTAGCGTTGAGGCAAGGACTACCACTCCAGAATTGCGTAACCCCTGAATACTCCCACCCACCGGCAGTAAGCTGTACCAGCTTGCTGTGGCCCCGGAATTCAGGGAGGTTGTAAACATATTGGAAGTTGAAGACGTTCCGGCGATCAAAACCCGCAGGTGCGTAGAACCTGTGGAGCTGCGTGTAGTCCGGAATAGTGTTCTGCTCGTTGTCGGTGTCTTCGAGGTCGATCGCCTTCGACCAGGTGTAATCAGTGTTTACCGTGAACCTGTCGCTGAAACGGCGCACGAGTTTTACCTGGAGGCCGTTATAAGCGGCTTGGGCTCCGAACCTGGTGAAGTTGATCGAGCTGTAGCCTTTATATGGCAGAATCGCCGCCGAAACGTTGTTGACCGTGGAGAGAATATTCGTGCTTGTGGTCAACCCGAGCGGCAGCTGTTCCAACTCCTGCACATACGCCAAGTGACGGGTTGTATTTCCGACATAGGAGATGTCGAAGCCGAGTTTGTAGGGCAATTCCCGTTGAATACCGAGGTTGTAGCCAAGAGTCGTGGGAATTGGAGAGTAGCGATCCGCGGAAAGGATCCCGCTCGCCGGGGTCAGAGGGGCTCCATTCACGAGCGACGGAGAGAGGGTTCCAATATTGCCTCCGTAGATGGTGGGCGTATAAACCACCGGAGGATTGCTGATACCACCGAAATTAAAGATATTCTGCTGAGTGCGCTCGTAGAAAATACCCGCGCCGCCACGAAGGGCAGTTTTGCCGTCGCCGAAGACGTCATAGGCAAATCCGACCCGTGGTCCGAAGTTGTTCCAGCGGAAGCCTTGCCCACCCTTGGGCAATCCGTTCGTACCCTCCCGGACCATGCCGTTGTAGGGATTCCCAGAGCCGGAGAGGATGGAGCCCTGCGTTGGCGCCTGGCCTGGAATGTTAGGCGCGGTGTTGATCGCCACCGCATCCGCGGCGTTGTAGTCGTTGGGGACAAAGTAATACTGATGGTATTGCCCGGTTGTATAGGTTGGGCCGAGAAATTGATAACGCAGGCCGACATCGACGGTGAGTCTCGGCGTCGCCTTCCACGTGTCCTGGACGTAACCCTCATATTGGAAGAAATGGAAGTGACCGAACGCGAAAACATTCGACTGACTGACCGTGGTGTAGTTCCCCAGCAGCATGTTCGCGATGCCAACGTTGCTATTATTTCCGTTTTGGTTACTCGCCCCGAAGTTCAGGTTCGGGTTCTCGGTCCAGGTTCCTTCCTGACCATTTTCGTTGAGATCGGCAAAGAGACCGAACTTGATCACATGATTGCCGAGGATTTTGGTTACGTCGTCAGTAGCAACCACTGTGTTGCCGGTCGAGGTCCAACCGGAAGGAAAGGGGCTGATGTTGATGTAAGGGGAAGACTCACCGCTATTGATGTTCGGGGCCAGATCGTGAGTATTGGTCGAGGGGTAGAGATCGCTGAAGTTGAATCCAAGGGTTGTCTTGTCGTATAGCGACTTGGATGTACCCGGAACGATGTCGACTACCTGGGTCAAGTGCAGCCAACCGACGGTGGCCTCGTTGGTTAGAGTCGGGGAGATCACATTTACCAGGCTCCAGGCATAGCTCTTGCCTGGCTTCTTGCGGTACTGAGGAAGGACGGGAAAGCTGTTTCCCGAGAAAATGCCGAAACCCTGGCTTTCCTGCTGCCGATCGTCGACATAGCGGAAGAAGGCATTCGCCTTAGGTCCGAAGTTGTAATCGACACGCACGACATACTGGTTCTTGCGGAAGGTGTATGTATCCTGGAAGTTGATTTGCTGTTCGTCACCAAAACCGTTGTTGTAAGTGGGATGAGTGAAGCTTCCCCGATATCCGGGGGTGAAGTACTTGATCATCGCCGCGTACTGGCTATTGAATTGCGAAGCCGGGATTATATTTCCCGGATAAACCGTGCCGGTAAGCACCTCGCCAAACGAGTTGTATTTAATGGTGCCGGGCACAAAAGCAGACCCGTTTCGTACCGGGTTGCCGCTTGTATCCGTGATGTTCGCTTGACATGTACCCGTTCCGTTGGTCACGCACTCGTTACCTGCCCGGTACACCGGCGAAAGATCCGCCTGCCCATTGGGAGTACCAATGCCAAGCATCGACGGTTGCGGCATAGTGTAGAAAGTACCGCCGGCCGCGCCTGGATTGCCGTTGGGGCGGCTGGCCCGGGTCCCTTCATAGTTGAAGAAGAAGAATGCCTTTTTGTTGCTTCGCGGCGAGACTTTTGGAATCGGAATATAGCCGCCGATATTGCCGCCGAACTGATTGAATTTCAGAACGGCTCTGGCCGAACCTTGGTGGTTGCTGAACCAGTCATTTGCATCGAAGGCCGTATTGCGGTCGAATTCGTAGCCCGTTCCGTGGAAGCGCTCACCACCGCTCTTGGTGTTGACCAGAATCATTACACCCGGGCTACGGCCGTACTCTGCGTTGAAGTTGCCGGTGAGGGTCTTGAATTCACCCACAGCATCGATGCTAAGGTTGGTGTACTCACCGTCGTTGGCGCCCACGTCCGTGTTGATGACGCCGTCGAGAAAGAAGTTGTTGGAGGTACCACGCATTCCATTCACGAAGAAATCATCCGTCTCGTTGAAGACCAGGCGGAATTGCGACGTGTTGTTGGTGACAATGCCGGGTAACGTCGTCAGTAGCGATTCAAAATCGCGCCCGTTCAGAGGCTGCTCGGTAACCTGCCGCTGAGAGATGACCGCCGCGTTACTGGAGGTGGCGGTGTCAATCAAGGGGGTCTGCGTGGTCACGGTGACCGTTTGCGAAGCCTGACCAATCGTCAAGGCGAGGTTACCCAGGCTTAGGCTCTGGTCCTGATCCAGAACGATTCCATTCCGGTCAAGTTCCTCCATTCCAGAAGCAGTCACTTTGACCTTGTAGGTGGCGGTCGGCAGATTCAAGGCACGAAATGTGCCGCTGGCGTCCGACACCGCCTCGCGGGTGAGATCACCGGTCGCCTGATTGATTATCTGGACCTGGGCCCCGGGGATGGCGGCGCCGGAGGGATCGACCACCGTGCCCGTAATGGTGCTCGTTTGTGCGTGGAGCTTCGCGCCAGGGAAAAACGCGGCTAGCCACGCCAGCAAAGCGAGTTGCAGGAAGAGACTTGGTTTCAGAAGACGGCGTTCATTGCCGTTTAGCGGTTGAGAGCTTTTGAGGAAATCGAATTGGCTTGGGTAGAAGGCAGCACACTGCCTTAACTGCTGGTGGCGTCGCATAGATCCTCCAAAAAAGGCAAAAACGAATGTTTACTGTCTTGGCTGCCTCAACAAACCTTGTCTGTTGGGCAGGTCTTTCGGTCAGTCTCCGGCGTTTCACAACTACAGGGTGCTCAGAACTCGACCGCCAGCGAGCGTATCGGAGGGCGAGTAGCGCTGTCAAACTAGAAGAAACGTTTCTTTAAAGGAAAGAAACGTTTCTGTTAACGAGCGTTTCCGAGTAGACTCCATTTTTGCCAGACCTGTCAAACCCGGCTTTCATCTCCTAAAAAACGTTTACGATGAGGAACACGCGCTTTTGCACCGCAAAGCTGGATCCCGGGATGTTTCCCGTTTTGACAGGGCCAAATTAAGATGCGACACTCCCTCAGCGAATTCTAAAAATATCTTGGAAGTTACCGTTGACTAGTAAGAAAGCAACTGACAAAAACGGGAACGTAACTTTGCGGACCCTGGCTACCCATCTTGGGCTCTCACTTACCACTGTTTCAGTCGTGGTGAGCGACTCACCTGCGGCGCAGGCGATTCCCCTTGCCACCAGAAAGCGCATCCTCGCTGCAGCCAGCGAGCTCCACTATCGGCCCAACTACTTCGCGCGCTCGCTACGTAACAAACGAAGCATGTCGGTAGGTGTACTGGTATCTGAAATGAGCGAGGGCTACTTCACGCTGGTGATGAACGGCGTGGAAGAGTATCTGATGTCGGCAAAGTATTTTTACCTGTTGGCTGCGCACTACTGGCAGCCGGAGCTGCTCGAGGAATATCCGAAGATGTTGCTGGAACGGTCGGTGGACGGTTTGCTGCTGGTGAATACTCCGACCCCATCCAAAGTACAGGTGCCGATCGTGTCCATTTCCGGGCACCAGGCAGTACCCGGCGTAACGAACATCCAGCTAAACCACAAACTGGCTGCTCGTCTCGCAATTAAACATCTCGCAGACCTGGGACACCGCAGGGTGGCGTTCATGAAAGGCCAGGAACAGACGGTCGATACCGACTACCGTTGGAAGGAAATACTTGAAACAGCCCGCGCCTGCGGCATGGAACTTCACCCTGAGTTGCTTATCAGATTAACTGAGAACAGTTGGTCCCCGGCCCTCGGATATGGCCCGGTGAAGGCGTTGCTCTCGCGTACGAAAGATTTCACCGCGCTCTTCGCGTTTAACGATATTGCTGCCTTTGGCGCCATCAGAGCTCTGTATGAAGCTGGCCTGCGAGTTCCCGACGACGTCTCCGTGATCGGCTTTGACGATGTGCTCAGCGCCCCCTTCCATATTCCGAGCCTGACTACCATCCGCCAACCGTTGCGGGAAATGGGCAAAGCAGGCGCTGAATGCCTGATCAACCGGATCAACCATCCCAAAGCGCCTTATGCCCAGCAGGTGATCGTGCAACCGGAATTGGTGGTGCGTGAATCTACCGCCGAGGCGTCAACCCGGTGCTCCTCCATGGTACCGAAGCGAAAAAGGGCTTCGCGCAACCTTGGTTGAAGGGGCCTTAAAGAGTGGCTAGTAGGCTGGAGACACCGGTCTGGAGCGAACTCAAAAGGTGAAAGAAACTCCCCCGCCAACACGCTGCTCGCGCATGGCTCCCTGGAATGTCGGGCCCACGAACGTAAGGGTCGCGTTATCCACCACAATACCGTTCAGGATGCTGGTCTTCGACTTAGTCCAGAAGTCTGGTTGAGAGGTGAGCGTTTCCCGATAGTCCATTCGAATCATCCACCGTGGTGTGACTCGATAGCGAACGCCACCGCCGTAGTTGAAGCCCACCTGGAAGATACCGCCACCCTCCAGCGGAGGCGTGGACCCGAAGTTATAGGCGGCACTGAGAAGACCGATATTACTTAGCCCCAGCTTCCAATAACTGGGAGCCTTCTTGATCGGGGCGTCATCCAAATGCATCAATTGCAAGGCCGGCCCGATTGCGAAGTACGGACGCAATCGCGACGTCTTCGGGCGAGTGTTGATAAGGAGGTTGTAAGACATCTGCGAAGTGAGCAGCCCGCTGGTGGCAAAGGCAAATGCGCTCTGCACGCTGCCGCTCGTGGTGTCGTTATCCACCACACCTAACGCCATCTTGAAAGTAGTGAAACTTCGGTTGTAACTAAATTCGTGGGAGAAATATTTATGCGGGTTGATGGTCACGGACCCGCCAAGATTCCAACCATTGTGCAGCGAATTGTCGAGGGCGATGACAACCTGCTCTCCGGGGGGATTAATTGAATCCAGAATGAAACCAATTCCCCCGCCATCGCCACCCGCGTAGCCCAGCCAGGAGCCTCGAAAACCGATCTCGACGGAGGGCGGCTTCCAGCGGTCATATTCGATGCTTTGCGTCCCGCTGGTCGCGATGGCGGCCGGATCGACGGCATAGTCGGTTTTGCGCCCGGCCTTTCCGTTGATGGTGTATTCATCACCCTCAATATCCATGCTTCTCTGGGGCCGCGCAGTATCTTTTTTCTTGAATTCCGAGATGCCGGTACGAATTCCGGAATAGGCCATGACGCCAACGTTGTCGCGCAGAACATTGTTCTTGAGCGTAAGCGTCGTTTGCCGGGAGACGCGTTCTACACGGTTACCATGAACCCGCAGCGTGTTGCCGGCCTCCTCAATAGTGTCTTGGGCAATGCGGCATTCGTTCAGCTGAAGCACCGCAATCCTTCCGTCTGTGATCAGTTCTTCGCCGGTCCCGTTTTTTGCATCTTTGGGGATCCACGAGCGCGCAACGAGCTGAACGCTGGATACGCACCCGGTAAAGATCAGGTCATTCACCACCTTGGCACGCTCATTATCGATGTGGCTGTCGATGAGGTGGATGAATGTTTTGTTCTTCTTGGAAAATCCGATGCCCGTGTCGTGGGTGGAGGATGAGGTCCAGACGGTCTGGCCCCCCCAAGGCAGTGAGCTTGCCCAAATACGCAGATGATGCCGTTTGGAAAAGGTGTTCAGCGTCTTGGCATAGGCGTAAGCGGGAGGTTGTCCACCCAGCAGCAAGGTGGACATGGGAGCACTCTTGTAGCCCTGGTTCTCGGCTACGGAGCGAATGGTCGCGTAGGTCGACTCCGCGGTGAGGGAGTCGACTTGCACCCAGTCACTGGCAGCGAATGCGCGCTGAACTTCGTCTGCGCTGCCGATGAAGATGAGGTTAGTGATATCAGACTGGATATGGCTCTTTTCGGTATAGGTCCGAAACGGCAGCTCTTCCACCAGCTTGAGTAAATCCGCCTTGTCCGCGGGTGTGGTGGCAATCGGGGGAACGAGGATAGGCTCCATCTTTGGAAATACGATCGGGGCGGTGAGCTCGGCAATCAATTCTGTGCCTGCGGGAAGTGAAATCTCAGGCTCTGAAAAACGAAGAACCGATGCCGACGCGGCAATGGTAAAGATGGCCGCGATCGGATCGCCAAAGGCAAGGCTGCCGAGAACACCCGAGGCACGATTGCTCAACGTGGCGGTCGAGCGGATGCCCTGAATGCGGCCTTGCGCATCCACAGACTCGCGGGCATTCTCCACCTCAATTACCTTGCATTGCAAAGGAACGCTCTCTCCGTCGGAGAGCACGACGCGGTCGAAGCGCAGATCGAGGCGCGCTGTCTCATGGACTACCCCAAGGCCTACTTTCCTGACCGCCACCACGGAACCTTCGACCGTGGTTCCGAGAGGAAGCAGCATTTCGCCGGCCTCAGTCAGGGGAGCGACCAGGACGCCGGAGATCCTGGTTCCCTTCTGGGTGGCGTAGGAGCTGATCGGCTGCTGAAGACGTATCTCCAGTTTGGTCCCGACGGAGACCGGCTTGGCCAAGGCGTGGAGTCCTGCAAATGCCAGCGTGGCGAAGCAGGACTGGAGAAGGGTTTTCCTGCGCCCAGAACTCATCAAATACGCACCCCTTCAGAGAGAGGACCCACGGTCATCAACAAGTACTCACCTCACGAAGCCTTGGCAAAGACTTAGGTCCAGCTGGACGGGGGAACGTCTTCAGTCTATAGGGGGCCGGTCCATTCTATGCCTTCGCCAGGGAAATTTGGCTTTGGGGTGTGATGGATATTGTCCCCAACCCTTTTCACCGGTTCAATGAGTGGCCGAAACCTTCGGCAACAGGATTTTTGGTACATTAGATTTGCACATCAAGGGTGCACCCCGTCCGCGGAAAGGGATTATCCCACCTTGCAGTAGTGTTCGACCTTACAATCACTCTCTTCTGCCCGACGCAGCGGACCACGGGCGACCAAGAAGGAGTGAGTCATGTCTCTACGCGAATTACCCGCACGCCCCAGCCTTGAACACCTGAAAAAACAAGCCCGGCTTCTGCTGCGGGGATCCCTGCAGGCAGAATCTGAGGCCATTGACCGCTTTCGCGAAACCCAGGTTCAGTCGTCAACCGCCGCCCCGAAACTCGCGGACGCACAACATGTGATTGCCCGCGAATATGGGTTCGACAACTGGGCGAATTTGAAAGCCCACGTCGGGGTTCTTTCGGATGACCCGATGGAGGCGTTGACCGCAGCCATCCAAGCAAACGACGCGCCGCTGTTGCGGCAGGTTCTGGAGCGGTATCCTGCGTTGAAGTCAAAACTGGATGAACCGCTGCCCAACTATAGTTTTGGCACGCCCGCCCTGATCGCAGCAGTGCATAGGGAAAACCGCGAGATGATCGACGCATTGCTCGGCGCCGGCGCGAACATCAATGCTCGTAGCAGATGGTGGGCGGGCGGGTTCGGCGTGCTCGATAGCTCCAGCGCGGAACTCACACCTTATCTCATCGAACGTGGGGCGTACGTGGATGTCCATGCGGCCGCTCGCCTGGGGATGTTCGAGCGGCTAAAAAGCCTGGTCGAGGCCGATGCGGGGCTGGTCCATGCTCGCGGGGGTGATGGCCAAACACCGCTGCATTTCGCGGCAACCATCGAGATTGCGGGATGCCTTTTGGACCATGGTGCGCAGATAGATGCACGTGACATCGATCACGAGTCCACGCCTGCGCAATACATGGCCGCAATCTGGCCGCGGCGACCCGAGGTCGCTCGGTATCTGATCTCTCGCGGCGCGCAGACGGATATTCTTATGGCCGCGTCGGTCGGCGATCTCGAATTGGTTCGTCAGCATCTTGACGAAGACCCGGACTCGGTTCGCATCAACGTATCCGAGAGAGACTTTCCCAAGCAGAACCCGGACAGCGGGGGGTGTATTTATATTTACGGCTTTGGCTGGACGAGGACGGCTCACATGCTGGCCAAGCAGTTCGGGCATGAAGAAGTATTCAAGCTCCTGATGCAGCGCAGTGGTCTTGGGCTTCGCTTTGCGTTGGCCTGCGAGGTGGGCGACGACGCGCTGGCGAAGAGCCTGCTGGCGAAGCAGCCGGACTTGATTGCGAAGCAGCCCCCCAGGGCCTATCGCCGCATTATTGGCGCGGCGGTGCGCAACAATGCCCGCGCCGTGGGCATGATGTTAGCTGCCGGTTGGCCGGCGAACGTTCAGGGTGAGAAAGGTCACACCCCGCTGCACTGGGCTGCGTTCCACGGGAACGTGGAGATGGTTCGGGAATTGCTGCTTCACCGTGCTCTGCTGGAGGTGGAAGAGCAGGAATTCAAGGGAACTCCGCTTGGTTGGGCGCTGTACGGATCGGAACATGGATGGCGTCGCGACGCGGGAGACTATCCCCATGCGGTCGAGGCACTTCTGATGGCAGGCGCAAAGGTGGCGAAGCCTGTTGAGGAGATTGAAGCTCCGGAGGAAGTGCTTGAGGTGATGCGACGGCATCAGGCTTAGTGTGAGGAATCGGCGGGCGACCGAGAATCTACTAGGGGGATCCCAGGTCTCAAAAGCGAGACCTGGGGCACCCTTCGCGTGTCGATCCTGAGTGGGTGAGGGGGATAGGTCGAGCAGAACACCCTTCGCGTGTGATCCTGAATGGGTGAGGGGGATAGGCCAAGCGGAACACGCTTCGCGTGGGCCTTGCGGGTTGATTCAGGGATGGACTTTTTTCGGTGGTAGTCTATAGCACCTACATAATCAGGAGGATCCGAGAGCATGACCTCTTCCGGTCGCTGGGGCTGGTTTTGTGCCGTTGTCCTGATCGTTTCCCTGCTTCCTTGCCGTGGTTTTGCCGTGGACAAGTTGCTCATCGTCAACGGCACAAATCTGACCATGAAGCCGGGACAGACGGAACCCTTCGTTGGCTACATCCTGGTGGGCACTGACGGCAAGATCAAGGCCGTTGGCAAAGGCGAACCGCCGGCCGGCACGGCTGCGCGGACCACTTATGACGCCAAGGGAAAGTTTGTCCTCCCTGGATTTATTTCTGCGCATAGCCATCTGTCGGAGAGCGCGTTTCGCGGACTGGCGACCGATCAATACGTTTACCAGTACCCGGCACTGACAGGTTGGGTCGAAGCGCTGGAAACGCGGGAGCTCGGCACCCAGCCGGAAGACTACTACTGGTTTACCCTGCAAGGCGCCCTCGATCACCTGGTGCATGGAATTACGTCGGTTTACAACTTCGCCTATGCACGGAAGGATGACGAGGCTTTTGAGGAATATCAATGGCGCGCTGAACTCGATTCCGGCATGCGCTTTATTCACTCCTACGAACCTTCAGGGAATTCAAGCCCGGAGGTTCGACGGGCAAACCTGGAGAAGTTTCTGGCGTTTGCCAAGAAAGATATGTCGCGCCCAACGGTCTTGAAGATGGCTTACTCCGGATGGATTACCACGCCGCAGGCCATGCAACTCGATGCTTCGTTTCTCCGTGACTACCATCTCTACTCGGAAATTCATTTCCTCGAATCCCCGGTAAACCAGGAGAAGCAGCGCGACACTTTCAAATACATCACGGCGGTCAATATCCTTGGTCCGAACGTGAGTTTTGGGCATTTCATTCACCCCGATGACGCCATTCTTAAAACCGTGGCGGCCGCGGGTTCGGGGATGGTATGGAACCCCATGTCGAACGGCCGGCTGGCCTCCGGCATCGCCGACATTCCCAAGTATCGCAAGATGGGGATCAAGGTGGGCATGGGTGTCGATGGTGAAGGAAGCTCGGACCTGCCGGACCCGTTTGAGAACATGCGCATGGGCCTGTATGTCATCCGCGCCCGATATGAGAGTGCAAAGATTCTGCAGCCAATTGACGTGCTGCGCTTTCACACCGTGGGCAGCGCGGAAGTTCTGGGAGTCGCAGACAAAGTGGGCAGCCTGGAAGTGGGCAAGTTTGGTGACATTATCATTGTCGATCCCAAGCTGGTGGAGCGCGGGCCGGTAGTGGATCCTTACGCTGCCGTGGTGCTGGCCTGTAGTGCGATGAACCTGGCCAAAGTGTATGTCGGCGGCGACTTATTGGTCGATACTTACCATTTGCAGAAGAACGACATGAGCAAAGTTTCCCGCGAGGTCAATCAGCGGGTCGCTCATCTACACTAATCCGATGGCTGGAAAGTATCGTATCGGGCGCCGGGATTTTTTCAAGCAGGCAGCGGGCGCCGTCGGCGCCGCCACGCAGATCCCCCACTGGTCTCCTTTTGCCGAAGCCGAGAGTCGAGACGCGCAGCAACATCTTCGCGGGGCAGCAGAAAAGATCTCGTTTCCTCGCGTCTTCTCGGGCGATCAGCTCAAGATGCTGGCTTTCCCACTGGGCGGCGTCGCTGCCGGAAGCCTGGCACTCGGAGGCCGAGGCCAGCTACGCGATTGGGAGATTTTCAACCGGCCTAACAAGGGCTTTTCTCCGCAGTACGCGTTTCCCTCGATTTGGATCAAGTCAGGGAATGCCAAACCCGTCACGCGGGTGCTCGAAGCACGGATATTGCCTCCCTATGAAGGACAGGATGGGCTGGGCGCAAACAATTCTCCGGGATTGAGCCGCATCGCGACTGCTGAGTTCACCGCGCAGTATCCCTTGGCGCACCTGCGATTCAAAGACCCGAGCCTTCCGGTCAAGATCGAGCTCGAAGCGTTTTCGCCTTTCATCCCGCATGATCCCGACGCCTCGGGCTTGCCGGTGGCGATCTTGCGCTATCGAGTGAACAACCCTACGGCTTCCAGCGCAAAGGTCGCGATTGCGTTTTCCATCGACAACCCGGTCAAGGCGCCCGTCAACGTTGACGTGGCACGTGGTAGCGAAGATCCCCGCGTTAATGAGTACCAGACAGGGAACGAGTTGGAAGGCCTCCTGATGACCAATCCCAGCTTGAACAGCGTTGACCCGATGCAGGGTAGCTTCGCACTCGCGGCGGTTTCAAGCCCAGGCGCGCAGACCACGCACTGGCGTGGCTGGCCGCGCGGACGTTGGTGGAATTCGCCCATGTTGTTTTGGGATGCCTTCTCGCAAGATGGGGCTTTGTTGAACGAGCCCGCATCCCGCAGCGCCGTAGGCGCGGTTTGTCAACAGAGGACGATTGCGACGGGCGGATCCGCCGAATTCACTTTTCTGCTGGCCTGGCATTTTCCAAACCGCACCCCGGAGTGGTGCGGGTGGGACTTTCCCCCTGGTGAAGGCCAGACCATCATTGGCAATCACTACGCGACTCGATTCAAAGATGCGTGGGCGGTGGCCGATTACACGGCGACGAATTTGCCCTCGCTTGAAAAGCGCACTCGAAGCTTCGCCGATGCCTTTGCTGCCAGCACGCTCCCGGCGGCGGTGAAAGAAGCAGCGAGCGCCAACCTCTCTACGCTGGCGACCACCACCTGCTTCCGCACGGCGGACGGAGAATTTCACGGTTTTGAGGGCTCCGATGACCATCGGGGTTGTTGCTTCGGCAACTGCACCCACGTATGGAATTACGAGACAGCCACTGCGTTCCTGTTCCCCTCATACGCGCGATCATTACGCCAAGCTGCCTTCGGCTACAGCATGGACGAGCAGGGTGGGATGCGTTTTCGCCAGTTGCTACCCGACGGCAAGGAGCGATACCACATCGCGGCGGCCGATGGACAGATGGGCCAGATCATCCACGCGTACCTGGATTGGAAGCTCTCCGGAGACGAGGCATGGCTCAGGATGATGTGGCCGCGAGTGAAACAAGGAGTGGAGTTCGCCTGGATTCCTGGAGGTTGGGACGCGAACCGCGACGGCGTTCTGGACGGGGTGCAACACAACACCTACGACGTTGAATTTTACGGGCCTAATCCCCTGTGCGGAATCTACTACCTGGGGGCTTTGCGCGCGGCGGAAGAGATGGGACGTGCCGCCGGCGATGATGCTTCCGCCAATGAGTATCGCAGGCTGTTCGATCAGGGCAGCCGCTGGATAGACGACAATCTATTTCGCGGGGAGTTTTATATCCAGCAGATTCGCGGCTTTCGCCCCGACCAGATTTCACCACAACTACGCAGCGGCATGGGAAGCGAAAATACGGAACAGCCAGAGTATCAAGTGGGCGCCGGCTGTTTGATCGATCAACTTCTGGGGCAATATCTCGCGGACATCGCCGGACTGGGGCCATTAGTTTCGCCGCAGCATGTTCGGACTACACTGGACTCGATTTATCGCTACAACTACAAACGGAGCTTGGTGGACCATGACACCGTGCAGCGTACTTATGCTCTGAATGATGAGGCTGCCGTCGTGGTATGCGATTACGGCAAGGCGCCTCGCCCACATATTCCTTTTCCGTATTACGCGGAAGCATGGACGGGATTGGAACATTCCACCGCCGCGCTGATGTTCTACTCGGGGATGATTCCGCAAGGAGTGGAGTACGTTGAAAATCTTCGCGCACGATATGACGGCGTCAAGCGCAACCCCTGGGATGAGGCGGAGTGCGGGCATCACTATGCCCGGGCCATGTCTTCGTGGTCGAGCGTGGTGGCCCTGAGCGGGTTCCACTACGAAGGCGATCGCGGGCATGTGCTTGCCCTGCCACGGCTTCCGCATGAGAATTTTCAATGCTTCTGGGCGACGGGTACAGGTTGGGGAACGTACTCTCTGAAGCGTACGCAGTCAGGCACAGTGCAGTTCACGATCAAGACGCTAGCGGGCACGTTGCCGTGCAAGTCGTGCACGTTCGCTGCGCCCGGTTCCCGCGCGACGGCGCAGGTTGCGGCAAAGAAGATAACTGCCCGTTTAGAGAAGAACAAGGAACAGACGACAGTTCATCTTGAGGACCCGGTTCAACTACAAGAGGGCGAGCAGTTAGTGATTGCCGTTGCAGGGTGACACTGCCGGGAAACTAGGACCCTATGCCCAGGCCCACGATGTTGGCTGCGGCAATGATGACCAGCATGCCGGCCCAGAGCAGGCGAACCGGCTTAGAGCCCACGCCAGCCCATTCGCCTAATGCCAGGCCCACGATCCCGCCAAACAAAACATAGCCACTCATGTGCAGCATCCAGTTCACATAGGCGAAGCTGGCCGGGATACTGGCTGCTCCCCAGGCATAGAAGAAAAACTGGAGATACCACATGATGCCGCCCGTGGCAGCGAGCGTTCCGTTCTTGAACAACGTAGCTCCGGGTAGGGCGAGGTCGGCCTTTAACGAAAGATCTTTCTTGAAGGCGAGCCGGATGAAGCAGTAGGCAAAGTTGACCAGGCCTCCCCCGCCCATGATGATGACGTAGCTTGGCAGCGCACTGTAGAGCGGGTTCACTCCCACGGTCAGCGCTGCAGCTTGCATGGGCTTGGCCGCATCGATGGCAAAAGACATGCCGGAAGAGAAGATGCCGCACATGACGGCGAGCAGCAGCCCCTTCTTCACATCGAATTCGCGGACTTCCGAACCCAAGGCAATCTCTTTGCGATGCCCGGCCAGGGACACGATGACAATGCCACAGAGCGCAACCACAATGCCCAGGAGAGTGAGTTGACCGCCGCGTGTGGTCACAAGTTCGCTGGCCTGTCCGTGTACGAGCGGCGGAATCAACGTTCCTACGACCAGAGTGACGCCGATGGCCACCCCAATGCCGAGGGACATTCCGAGATAGCGCATGGTGAGGCCGTAGCTCACGTTGCCGACACCCCACATGCAGCCAAAGAGGAAAGCTTTGAGCACGACGGATGAGTCAAGCGACCCGTAGAACGTGCGCATGTCGGGCAGCAGCATCGCGCTCACGCAAATGGGCAGCAAGACCCAGGAGAAGATGCCGGCAACGGCCCAGGTCGATTCCCAGGTCCAACGCTTCACTTTGCTGATGGGTGCGTAAAAGGAGGCGGCTGATGCGGCACCGACCATGTGCCAGGCAATTCCGGTGATGATGGGCGTCAATGCGGTCCCTCTCAGCTTTCAACAGGATTGCTCGGGTTCCAGAAAGGTTCCCTCGCCGGAACGAATTCGATTGGTACTTCTAACGTAGCTCGACCTGTTTTGCGTTGCCGTCGGCCGCGACGGTCACTCCCCATCGTCCTTCCGCAATCGCGAGTGGGACGCTACGACCATCGGCGGTCCCGCGCATTTGTTTGGGCTTCCATCCCACCACTTCAATCCGGTAGGACCGCCACCACGGTTTCCAGGTACCTTCTTGTTTTCCGACGGTCACGGACACCGAGCCGTCTGCCGCGACTGCACAGGTGAAGCGAATACGCGCGTACTCTCCTTGACGGAAGGAGAAGGTGTGGCCATCGTCGCTATAAACCTCTCCTGCGCATTCTTCTCCCGCAGGGTTCAGGGCTGCGGCTAATGGATAAATGCGCAGGGTCAAAGGACCGCTGGGAGTTTGGGCCGTGCTCTGGGTCAAAGGGGCGATGGGAAGAATGCTGCCGCCACGCACGTATACCGGCATTTGCTCCAGCTTTGGGGTGACGCTTAGCTCCTTTTCCGCGAGTACAAGATCGCGCTGTTCCGCATCGAGCGAAGCGCCGGGAGCCTTCCGAATATATCGCTCGCCGGTCCAGTAGTCGTACCAGGTTCCCGGCGGAAGGAGCACGACGTAAGGAGCGACTTCCTCGGGAGAAGGGTTGGGTGCAATGAGAATGCGGCTGCCCAGGAGAAACTCGGCGCCGCCCGTTGTGAGGTCAAAGGGAGTGCCGTCTTCGGTAGCGTGCGGAAATTCGAGAAACAGTGGGCGATTGATCGGCAAGCCGTCGTGCGACGTTTCCTCAGCAACGGTGTAAAGATAAGGCATCAACCGATATCGCTCTTCAATGTAGCGGCGGCGAATCGCTTCCTGCTGAGGGCCGTCTACCCATACTTCGTGCATGCGCGTTCCTTTTGCGGAGTGGTCACGATCGATGGGTTGAAAGGCTGATACTTCAATCCACTTGGTAAGCAAGTCAGCCGGCGGTGAACCGGCAAATCCGCCCACATCCGCTCCTGACAAAGAAAAGCCACTCAGTCCGAGGTTGACGATCTGAGGCACCGTCATGCGCAGGTGATTCCAGGTGGAACTGTTGTCGCCGGTCCAGGTTGTGCTGTAGCGCTGACCACCGGCGTAACTGGCACGAGACATGACAAAGGGCCGCTCGTTCGGCCGAAGCGCGAGCAGGCCTTCATAAGTGCCGCGCGCGTTCTGCATGCCATACACGTTGTGGATTTCCAGATGAGGAGCAGTGCGCTTGTCGAACCCGGGCTCGTCGATGCGATGCTGAACATCGTCTGGCATGGTCTTGGTTGGGGTCTCGAACACCGCAGGCTCGTTCATGTCGTTCCAGAATCCGGCAACACCATCGTCAACAAACGTCTTATAGAGGGATCCCCACCATTGCCGTGTCTGCGCCTGCGTGAAATCCGGAAAGACGGCGGGGCCGGGCCACACCTTGCCCACGAAGGTAGAGCCATCCGGGTTCTTCACAAAGTGATCGCCCGCAACTCCTGAGTCGTACGGTGCGTAGCCGGCGTTCGGCTGCCTGGCGATGTGCAGATCTGTAATGACAACGAGCTTGAACTGCTCTCGTGCCAGATCATGTACCATCCCGGGAAAGTTTGGGAATGCCTTCTCATTTACGGTGAAGGGCCAGTTTTCGTGCTGGAAGTCGATATCGAGCCAAAGTACGTCAGAGGGAATGCGATCTTTGCGCAGCGTTGCAGCCACTTCCCTCAGTTGCGACTCGGGAAAATAGCTGTAGCGCGATTGCTGGAAACCGAGAGCCCACATTGGCGGCAGCGGAGTAGGCCCAGTGAGCCACGACCAGCCGGAAACTACTTCCTTGGGTTCAGGACCATAAAGGAGGTAGTAGTCCAACGGACCGTTCAGCGCGCCGAAGGTATAGCGATTCGGATCGGCACGGCCAAAGTCAAAATCTGTCCTCCAGGTATTGTCCAGAAACACGCCCAGGGCACGTCCGTGATTCATGTCGATAAAGAAGGGAATGCTTTTATAGATGGGATCCGTAGACTCCTGCCAGCCAAAGGAGTCGGTGTTCCACATGGTGAATGCTTCCATCTTCCGGTCCAGCGGTCCTGGCTTGTCGCCGAGCCCAAAGAAGTGGTCGCTCCATGTGCCCTGCTTGCTTACTTTGAAGGCCGCTCCGTCCCACCGAACCGGCGCTGCATCGCGTTGGATAACGTTACCGGCAAGATCGGCTACGGTAAGCTGCAGTTGATCATCTGCCGTCACCCGGAGTTTCGCGGTGGTAAACCCGTGCGACTCTGCCACGACTGCAACCCGGCTGGAACGCGCCGATGAGAGAACTGCCCAGGAGGCATCTTCGGGCGCAGCATCGCCTTTCCACATGCGTACGCGAAGCACGTCATCGCGTAACGCAGTCACCTCCAGGGTCGATCCATTGGCGGTCATCGTCATTCCAGCAGGCGTCTGGGTTAGCTGTTGAGCCCCCGACTTCACGACTAAGAAGCAGGCGACACTCATTAAAGCGGCGCGGGCCCAATTTCCTGCTGATGTTGACATGGTCTTTCCCCGCAATCTTCCAGGCTTCCATTTGAAGATGGACAACCGGCCGCCGAACTACTGATCGGCTGACAGTATACCTATCGTAGGAGTTGCCCGCCGTCACGGAACAGCGGGGCCAGGGTGAAGCCAACAAAAGGGGGATTTTGTGAACAGCGGAGGGAGGTGAAGCGGGCGTCCGATGGTTCAGAAAGGGTTCTCACTCACCCTCTAAAAGCCTTCGTCGCTGTCCGGCGCCGTGCGGAGGCAAGGTTAAACTAAGCCTGAAATGCGCTTAGCCCTTCTTCCCAACGAGTTCCCGCAGCCATCGGGGCCACCATGACCCGGGTATCGCGTGCAAGATAAGGCCCACCGCAAACCCGGCCATACCATTGCCAAAGGCCACCCACTCCGTCATCGCCGCACCCTGCTGTGGGCTCCTGCGCCCGGTTGCTCGCGTCGTAGCCAGTTGAGGCTGTCCGGCATAAAGATCGACGGTGTCGGGGCTTCCATATCTCGTTCATCGGCCAATTCGGTCGCCCAGTGAAAAAGAGGAACAGTCGTCACGCGCGATTCCAAGCCAAGGCCTTCGCACTGCGTATCGCAGTGAACAGGCCGCGTATATCAAGTTCGAATTGTGGAAGAAGACCAGCGGCACCCCTTATGTCGTTGCTCCGCCCCATTTCTTCGATCTGGCTGGCCCTTTGCGATATCCCTGGAACACACAGGTAACCAAACTCTCCCTTCAAGGTGTGGGCAGTTGTCTCTACTGTCTCCGCTATCCCTTGTTCCACGGCAACACGCAAGGCTGCCAGGTGTTTAGGAGCTTCTTCGAGAAAAATTTCGATCACCTCCTGAAGAAGCGTTTCATCTCCACCGAGTTGCTCCAAAGTCGTTGACGGATCCCAAGGCAGCTCGCTCCCTTCAGTTGCCTTTTCCTGGTGTTCATCGGCGCCCATATCACGGTCGACTTTGGATGTGTCATTGAGTGCAGCGAGGATGGCCGCGTCCACCTCTTCAGGAGTGATGGGCTTGGAGACAAACCCGTCCATGCCCGCGGCGAGACAGCGATCACGGTCCCCCGTCATGGCATGTGCGGTCATGGCGATGATCGGTATGTGGTCATGGGTCGATTTCTCGTGCTCGCGAATTACTTTCGTAGCCAGGATGCCGTCCATCTCGGGCATCTGAACGTCCATGAGCACGAGGTCGAAGGCCTGTTGCTTGAGCTGCTCAATGGCCTCCAGACCGTTATTAGCGATGACTAAGCTGTGGCCCAGCTTGGCCAAGATCCGTGATGCGACCGCCTGGTTCACGCGATTGTCCTCGGCCAACAAGATGTGTAACTCTCTGCGCGCGGTGACTTCGCGGGGCAACGCTTCCTCGGAACTCGACGACTCCGTCACCGCGATGGTGTCAGATTCTATCGTTGGCGCGAGCGCCTCCATACGCACGAACAAGCAGAAACGGGAGCCTCGTCCGATCTCACTCTCCACCGAGATTCTTCCCCCCATCATCGAAGCCAACCGGGCGGATATAGTGAGGCCAAGACCTGTGCCTCCATACTTGCGCGTGGTCGATGAGTCCGCCTGGGTGAAGGGCGAGAAGATGGATTCCAGTTTTTCCTGGGGGATGCCAATCCCGGTGTCGGAGACCGTAAAACGAAGCGTGAGTTCGTCTCCTTCCCTACTCTCAGGTTCAGCTCTTAGCGCGACTTCGCCGCTGTTGGTGAACTTGATCGCGTTACCGACCAGGTTCAGAATAATCTGTCGCAGCCGACCAGAATCACCTCGGACCCTCTCGGGCAGGGTGGGCGCGAGGTCACAAAGGAGTGCCAGTCCTTTTTCGCTGGCACGCAGAGCGAACATCTTCAGGGCATCTTCCACGCAATGGCGAAGGTTGAAATCGGTCACTTCCAGGTCGATCTTTCCCGCTTCGATCTTCGAAAAATCGAGGATGTCATTGACCACGGTGAGCAACGAATCTGCCGAGAATTTGACGGTTTCGAGACATTCACGCTGGTCCAAAGTGAGCTCGGTATCGAGCACGATGCCGGTCAGGCCGATGACGCCGTTGAGCGGCGTACGAATCTCATGGCTCATGTTGGCGAGGAATTGGCTCTTGGCGCGATTGGCGGCTTCCGCGGCCTCTTCTGCATGCCGGCGCTCGACAATTTCAGCCTGCAGATTTCTGCTTCGGTCATCGGCAATTCTGCTGAGACGACTGCGTTCCACGACTCTTCCCAACACAGTGCCAATCTGCGCCATCAGTTGCAGGAAGAATTCATCCGGGGCCAGCGCCGCATCGGCAAAGAACTCCAGAACGGCTACAACGTCACTGCCGGCTACAACCGGAAAAGCGAAGCCCGCCCGTATACCTCCAATACGCGCGACTTCGGCTCTGGAGAAATTGGCGTCCTGGGAAAGATCGAGGATGAGCGCCGGTTTTCCGGAGGAGAGTGCACGTCCAGGCAGCCCGATGTGCGGATCGAACTCCGTAGCTTCGGATGCAATCTGGAATGCTCGAGTACATTCGGTCTCTGAGCTGTACCAGATGCCGGTGGAGACTAAACGTTTGCCTTCAGCAACGGAATGGACATAGTAGGCGTGGCCTAATGTCCAGCCGGTGGTCTGGCAGATTCTTGCGAGCGCAAAGCGCAGCGCATCTTCCACACAGATTGATTCACTGGCAGCAACAGCAATGTTGCCCAGCAGTTCAATCTGGACCTTCTTCTCGTACAGCTCTCGTAACCCGCGTTCGGCGATGGCCTCGGCTTCGAGACGCGCCCGGCGGTCGCGTTCCGAGCGGAGCTTCAACTTCCGCTTCTCTTCCGCGAAATCCTCGGTCGCAGATCGCACGATTTAATTGCTCCGATCGGACGAAAACGAGATGTGACAGAGACACCTCTTATCTCCTTTGTGCATGCACTCCCGATGCTCGAGAATCACCGTTTCGCCATAGTGCGTGGCCGCCCCCTCGATAAATCCCTGAGCCAAGGCACATAATCGCCGGGGGGAGAGATAGCCCATCATGAGGCCGCCGTCCGGCGCGTGGCGAAACTCAAAAGCGGGGACATTTGCGTCAGGATAAATCTTTCGCACTTCAGGATGAATGATACGGTTCACGCTCAACACGAAAGGGCGGGTTGAAGACTGGGAGCTGAAGAACGCCGGATAGCGCTCGAACAGTAAAGGGATCGCTTGCTGACCAAACCAGCGCAATACTTCAAACGCCGTCAGACCGAGCTTGCGCGACGCAGCCCCGACAAGTTCCTGCATCTGTTCATCGGGGTAGCTACCCAACGAGGTATAGGCCCCATCCAGTGCCGCGGTGGCCAGTAACTGGTCCCATGTGTCTTCGCCGTGATTGCTGATCACAACTTCTTCAAGCAGATTGAATATGATGCCCTTCATTTATCTGGCAACTATCTGGCAACGCAGGTGTATAGACGCGACTTAGATTGCATATCGGCAATCCCACAACGATGCTTTAGGAGTGGACAAACACTGTAGGTTGTGGAGAAGATGTGGGCTCGCCTTATGACCAGACTTGTTTGACTGCCGATGATGTCAAGGAAGGGATGCTCAGACCATGCCGATCAAGGGACAGAGCGAGCAGACAGTCAGGTTGCCTTGGGCCCATCTCCGGATTCCGCCATTTCCACAAATCGCCATCCGGCTACTCCAGTTGACCGATAACGAAGACGTTTCGATGAGCCGGGTGAGTGCTTTAATCTCTTCCGAGCCGGCCTTCTCGACTGAAGTTCTCACCATCGCGAATTCTGCGCTCTATGGCGTCCGTTCTCCTGTCACCAGCGTGCTTCAGGCAGTCGCCGTGCTTGGCACCAAACGCCTCAGAGGCCTGTGTCTTACTGTCGGAGTGAGAGCTTACCTTGGCGAGTCGCTCAACAATGAGTCGTTGCGGGCTATGTGGCGCCACAGTTTGGCCTGTGCACTGATAGCTCAAGAGTTGGCCCGCGCAGGCTCGATGCCTAAAGACGAAGCGTATACCGCTGGGATTCTACATGACATCGGACGAGTGGCGCTGGCAGTTATCTCCCCGAAAGAATACGCCTCCCTGTTGGAGACACATATCGGATCCGCCAGCAGTATCCTCCAGGCGGAGCGCGATTTGTTCGGATTCGATCATTGTGAGACAGGACAGTATCTCATCCGGGATTGGAAATTGCCCTCGACCTTCGGAAGCATCGTTTCTGATCATCATTCCGTCAGGCAGAGGGGCGATGCCTGGCATATGCCCGACTTGATCAATGTGAGTTGCAGAATGGCTGACAGCATAGGTTTCGCTGTATTTCAAGGTTGCGAGCTTACCCCGTATGAGGATCTGCTGGAGGAACTTCCAGATAGGGAACGAAAAACGTTCTGCACCGATGTGGAAGTGCTTGCTTTTGAGGTGTCAAGCAAGATCAATGGTGTAGAGTGCCTGTGAACTTTTGCACATCGAAGCACGGGTCAAGGGTGTAATCCCTTTACACAACACCGGCCACCACAAGTGAGAGGCCGCTTGCGGGGGGCCATGCCGCGACGCTCCGGTTTGAGTTTGATGCCGCAATATGGATCGGCAGAGCCCATTCGAGGCCCTGATTCACGACGGTTTGAGTTTGAGATCAGCTGCTGCTCTCTTTCACCCGCCGTCTCCATAATGCAATCAGCTCAAATGCCGATAACAAAGACTGAGGCAAGCATGACCACAATACGCGCCGCATGCTGTCGCTTTTACAGACAGTGAAGGGGAAAAGGGCCGGGGACCTTGCGCGAAACCCTCAACTGCGGCATCGGGCCGCCAGGGGAATCATGAACAGGAGCTCCTTCTTTAGAATACAGTTCATCCTGCAATTCACTACGGCCCTGATTCTCTTTGGGCCGCCGCATATCGCGTCGGCCCAGGTGGGTCCAGCGGCCCGGCTGGCGCCGAATATATCCATATTTGCGACTGCTACTGATGCCAAACCCAATTTCCACTATCTTTACGACCGCGCTGTCTACGGATTCTCAGCGGGTGGCTTCTGGCAGACACGCCGCATCCTCGGCGTCGAAGTGCGCGGTTCCATCCTCAAGTGGGGCAGCGACCAGCATGAAGAGTCGGCCCTTGCGGGTCCACGAGCCGCGAAGCGTTTTGGCCGCTTTACTCCTTATGGTTGCGGTCTGGTGGGCGCCGGCAACGCATGGTCTCGCAACCTGCCTGGCAAACAACCACCCTTTATCGTCGAGGCAGTCGGCCTTCAATGGTCGATCCTGGGCGGAGTTGACGTGCGCCTCGCCCATCACTTCCGCGTCCGCGTTGGCGAGCTCGCTTACTCGCAAATATACCTGGCCGGCAGAACCCTGAACGCGCTCAACGCCAGTGCCGGCCTTGTCTATCGAATTGACTAACGCTTCCGTCTGATTGATAAACCGGGGAGCCTTTCTATGTGGCTATGGCCGCGTAAACCAACAGCACCGTCTACCGACGCCCGTTCTTCACGACTTCGATAACTTGCTCGATCACATAGGAGACTTGATCGAGTGACATGCCGGGATAGATCGGCAACGAAAAGGACCGGTGATACTCCCTCAGAGCAACTGGAAAGCTTTCCTGGCAGTAATGGTAGGCGTCACGATAATACGGATGCATGTGGAGAGGAATGAAGTGGACGCTGGTCCCCACTCCCCTCTGCTTCAACCGTTCCACGACTTCCGATCGCCCGATCGTCAGCCGGTCTAGATGGAGACGCAGAACATAAAGATGCCAGGCGGATTCGCGGTCGGCGAGAACCGTCGGAGTTTGGACTTCCTCGCACTGCGAGAAAGCATCCGTATATTGCCTGGCAATGCGTGCACGGAGATCGCGCATTGCGGTGCACTTGTTCAATTGGACAATACCGATCGCTGACTGAATGTCGGTAAGGTTGTACTTGAACCCCGCGTTGAGTACTTCGTAATACCAGGAACCTTCACTGCTATAGCGCTTCCATGCATCCCGGCCGATGCCGTGTAGTCTCATCATTCTCATGCGAGCGGCGAGATCATCATCATTGGTAGTGACCATACCGCCTTCGCCGGTGGTGAGGGTCTTGGTTGCGTAAAAGCTGAACGCAGTCAGTTTGCTGATGGCCCCTACCGGCGTGCCGCGAAAGGAAGCTGGGAGCGAATGTGCGGCGTCTTCGATTACATGGAGACTGTGGCTGGCGGCGAGTTCTTGAATTCTGTCCATATCGCAAGGCTGCCCGGCAAAATGGACCGGAAGAATGGCGCGGGTCCTGCTGGTAACCTTCTTTCGAGCTTCCTCGGGATCGATACAGAGCGTTATCGGGTCCACATCCACCAACACGGGAATGGCCTTAAAATAAACAACGACCTCGGCAGTCGCTGTGAACGTGGTTGTTGGAACCAGCACTTCATCGCCCTGCTGCAATCCGACCGCTTCGAGTGCAAGGTGCAGCGCCGCGGTGCACGAACTCACGCCGATGGCATGCCGGGCGCCAACATAGGAGGCAAAGTTCCCCTCGAATTCAATGGTCTTCGGCCCCATCGTGAGCCAGCCGGAACGGATAACGTCCGCGGCGGCCCTGGCTTCCTCTTCTCCGACGCATGCAGCGTGAAATGGGATTGTCTGCTCTTTGATTTTCATCGTTGGATTGTGTTTCGCGGAGAACGAAAAATAGCATGGAACAAGAGCGCAGGGGCTGAAGCCCAGATCTTTGTTAGCTTTTTAAGGCCCGACTAAAGTCGTGCCCTCATACAAAGCATCAGAGCGGTGACTCCCGGAAAACTCGCGCATTCCGCAGATTTGGATCTATCCACTCCTCTGAAACTCCAGTCTGGGCCCCTCGCCAAGACCTGTTTTGGACAAGTCTGAGCGGGCGGCGACTCGATCGTTAGCCGCGTATTTCACCACGGTGCGCCCACGCCATTGCGGGTATCCCCGTCCTCAAATTGGAAACAGACCATACTCGCGGCAAGTTCGCAGCGGGCAATGGCCTCATTTCGGCTTGCGGCGGAATAGAGGACATGGCCGTAACGGTCAAGACTGGAACGAATCTCCCCTACAGCAAAGCCCTTGCGCAATATCCCATCCCGTTCGGAGGCAGGATAGATGACTTCCACGCCTGGAATCTCGTAGAGTCCGCGCAGACCCAGCACACCTGTCAGCGTGCCGGCGCGCTGTACATCGAAGTAGCGAACGCACGCGGCGCGCTCCCAAATTCGCGGGCATTGAGGGCGCTCCCCCAAAGCCAGCAGGATTGCGACTCTCACCAAATTGACGCCAGTCGATAGAGGGGTTAAGTGCGTGGAGATGCGGTCCCCTCCGAGCCGGGCGCCGATCTCGATCAACTGCGCTCCTTTGGTGGAGACCTTGATCTCCGCATGAAAAGCGCACCAGGTCAGATCTAATGCGCTCAGTCCTGCCTGAACAGAGCTGTGGATTTGCTGCTCGCGCAAGGGTGCGTGGGTGGACGGCTGACAATGGCCAACCTCGACAGGTGAAACCCCAGGAAACAGGAACTTATCCGTAATGGCGACAATGGACCGATCACGATCCGTGCAGTAGCCTTCGACACTCACTTCTTCACCGTCGACCCATTCTTCTAAGAGCAGTGCTCCTTCCTTCTGCCAATCACGGCAACGACCATACGCCGCCTGCATCGAATCACTGTCATCGACGCGGTAAACCCCGCGACTCCCTGAACCGCGACCGATCTTGAGCCCCACAGGATATCCCAAAGACTCCGCCGCAACCCGCGCCTCTGCCAAGGAATGAATCAGACGAGTACGCGGCGACGGCGCCCCCGATACCCGAAAAGCTTCGCGCATCAGGCGCTTATCGGTCGCGCGCGCTGCCGCCTGGGGCGATAACACGGTGAGGCCCATGCGCTGGCCGACCTCTGCCACG
>Ga0182024_10004611_pt1 | contig 31538 bp, 28 predicted proteins | sample P32metaG_FD_120480 | JGI IMG/M metagenome (GOLD analysis project Ga0182024, IMG submission 120480) | Permafrost microbial communities from Stordalen Mire, Sweden - P3-2 metaG (Illumina Assembly) | ecosystem: Environmental > Terrestrial > Soil > Wetlands > Permafrost | place: Sweden: Stordalen...
CGGCTACCGCCAGCGACCGCAGGCCGAGGAGCTGCCACGCACCGTCTCAGAGCTCGTCGTCAGCCTGCTGCTCGAGCTCACTTACCGCGAGATACGCAGCCGCAAGCCACCGGAGCGCTTCTATGACCTGCTGCCCCTCCTGAACTACCTGTGCATCGCGCCGTTCATCGGACCCCGGCAAGCGAGCAGCTTCGTACAGGCGAAGGTCAAGGAGATGAAGAGGGAGGGCTAGCGATCGAGCTCGCGGCAGCTTGCCGCTGTCAGCCGGCATTGACATCGCCGTACGATGTCCGTACGATACTCGTATGCGTACCCAACGACTGGAGCTGCGCCTTACTGACGATGAGCGTCAGCTCGACGGTGCCGCGGCAACGGCAGTCGGCGAGACGCTGAGCGACTTCTTCCGCCGAGCGGCACGCGCCCGTGCCCAGGAAGTCCTCACCGACCAGCAACAGATCATGCTCGACGACGAAGAGGCCGCACGCTTCCTGGACGCGCTGGAGGACATCGATGAGGACGCCGTCGCCCGCCTGCGAGACCTGCGCCACCGATCGATGATCGACGGGATCGTCGATCGGCCAGCGTGAGCGCCCACTACAGCAACACCGAGCGCTATGACCCCAGCCGGCACGACACCTCGAGCTTCAGCTGCGGCAACGAGCTACTCGACCGCTGGCTGACCCGCTACGCCGGACAGAACGAGCGTCGCGACGCAGCCCGCACGTTCATCACCACAGCCGACGGTCATGTCGTCTGCGGCTACTACACGCTCCTCGCCGGCCAACTCGAACACCACGAGGCCACGCCAGAGGCCCGCCAGGGACTCTCGCGCCACTTCCCGATCCCGGTCGCGATCCTCGCCCGCCTCGCCATCGACTCGAGCCACCAAGACCGCGGACTTGGGGCCGTCCTGCTCGACGACGCGCTTAACCGCGTGTGTCGCGCCGGCGAGCAGGTGGCCATACGCGCCATAGTTGTCCACGCCACCGACCAGAGCGCCGCGGCGTTCTACGAACGGTTCGGCTTCAAGGCGCTCAGCGCGACCCCACGAACGCTGATGGTCACGCTCGCGGCGCTACGAGCAGCCGGCTACGAGCACCACGCGCCTGCTCGGGACGGATAACCTTCCGCGCCCCACCACTACAAGGCGACCGACCACTACAAGGAGACAAAGGGCTATGGGAGTACTCGACGGCAAGTCGGCGATCGTGACGGGCTCGGCCCGCGGCATCGGACGCGCGACGGCTGAACTGCTGGTCGCGCAGGGCGCGCAGGTTCTGATCAACGACCTCGACGGCGACGTCGCCGAGCAGGCGGCGAAGGAGATCAGCGGGGAGACGGCGGTGTTCGCCGGCGACCTGACCAAGTCAGACGCACCCGAGCAGCTCGTGCAGAAGGCCCTCGACGCGTTCGGCAAGATCGACATCGTCGTCAACAACGCCGGCTACACGCTCGACGCGCCCGTCCACAAGATGACCGACGAGCACTTCCAGGCGATGCTCGACATCCACACCGTCGTGCCCTTCCGCGTGATCCGCGCCGCGGCGCCACACCTGCGCGAGCCCGCGAAGAAGGAGCGCGAGGAAGGCAAGGAGGTGTTCCGCAAGATCGTCAACGTGTCCTCGACCTCCGGCACGTTCGGCAACGCCGGCCAGGCCAACTACTCCGCCGGCAAGGCCGCCGTCGTGGGCCTGACGAAAACGGTCGCCAAGGAGTGGGGCCAGTTCAAGGTCAATGTCAACGCCGTCGCCTTCGGCTTCATCGACACGCGCCTGACGCAGGCGAAGGTCGACGAGAACAAGATGGAGATAGGCGGCGAGCAGGTGCAGCTCGGCATCCCCGAGCAGATGCGCCAGATGGCCTCGATGCTGATCCCCCTCGGCCGCCCCGCCACACCCGAGGAGGCGGCCGGCGGGATCTTCTTCCTGTGCTCACCGTGGTCCAACTACGTGCACGGGCAGACCCTCCACATCACCGGCGGCCTGTTCGGCGGGATGTCCGGCTGATTTACATATAGAGCGTGGGAGTTGATATCAACTTCTTAAAGTGCGTGTCACTATAGTTATACCTACTTCGGATTTTGTATAACAACACCCGCTCTCTTTACCTTTCAACACCCCGCAGGTCGAGCAGGCAGCCCGAGAAGTAAGCCCCCGCGGGCGAGGCGAGATAAGCGCACAGCGCCGCGACCTCGCCCGCGGTGGTCGCCTCACCCGGGGCGATCGTGACGACCGTGATCCCGTGGCGCGCCCACTCGATCGACAGCGTCCGCCCGAGGTTCTCGAGGCCCGCGCGTGCAGCGTCGGCGTACTGGCCGAACCGGTCGCGCCCGCCCGGAGCGAGGTAGACGATCCGGCGGGTGGGTGAGCTTCGTTCAGCGGGCAGGAAGGCGAGGTTCACGACCGCGCGGGTCACGTTCCAGGTGGCGTCGAGGCAGGCGCGCAGGGCCACGTGCGAGGTCCCCCCGTACGTCAGCGCGTGGGCGAAGAGACCCGCGCCGTCGAGGACCAACATATTGAGGCCCCCTGTTTCGAGCACGGCGGCGCTGACAATCTCGTCCACAACCGCCTCGTCGGCGACGTCGGAGGCACACATATGCACGCGCGCTCCCAACTCTGTGCATGCCTCGTCCACCGCGGCCCCAAGCGGAGCGACCGGCTCTGTTGTACCCGCCACCAGGACGGAGACTCCCTCCAGCAGGCCCTGGCGCAACAGCTCGGCGGCGAGCACGGCTATGGCACGGCGATCCGCGTGCCGCGCTGCGCCCGGCGCTGCTCGCGTGCACGCCGCAGAACGCCCTTGCGACCGTGCTCCTCGAGGCCGGCGTACAGGGCCCGGATCTGCACGAGGATCTCGTCGGCGACCGCCTGCTGCTGCTCACGCGTGGGATGCTCGATGCGCTCCCAGCGCAGCGCGTCCCCGTACTGGACGGTGGTCTTGGGGAACTGCAGGCGCTTCCAGTTGCGGATGCGCGAGGAGCCGTGAATCGCGATCGGCACGACCGGCGCGCCGGTCTCCAGCGCGAGGCGGCCGATCCCGCGCTTGGCCTGCTCGGCCACTTTGCCCGTGCGCGAGCGCCCGCCCTCGCAGTACATCGTGATCGCCCCACCGCGCGCGAGGATCGTCTCGGCGGTGATGAACGTCTCCTCGTCGCGCGCCCCGCGACGCACCGGGAAGACGCCGCCGTGGGTGTAGATGAACTGCATCGGCCCTGGTTTGAACAGCTGCGACTTGGCCATGAAGCGGACCTTGCGCCGGATGTAGGCGCCCATCAGGAAGTGGTCCATGAACGAGAAGTGGTTGGGCGCGAGGATCACCGCGCCCGCGCCGGGTGCCTTCTCCGAGGAGATCGCGCGTGCGCGCAGGAACGTGTATGCGTACAGCGAGGTGAGTATCCGCGTCAGCTCATAAGCCCAGTCCGGCTCGCGCGTGCGCGAGCGCTCGTGAAAGCGGTCGAAGTGCTCCTTCGGCCGCTCATCGGCGTAGACCTGCTCGCGCATCGGTGCGAGATCGCTCATCTGAGCGCTTTACCTCGCGGGGCCGGCAAAGTTACGCGCCGCCGCGCGCGCGGGCGAGCGCGTCGGCCCAGCCCGCGAGCAGACCGGCGCGCTCGTCCTCGCCCATCCGCGGCTCATAGCGCGCACGCTCACGCCAGGCGTCGCGCACGTCGGAGACCGTCCACAGCCCGACGCCCACACCGGCCAGGTATGCCGCGCCGAGCGCGGTCGTCTCCGAGGTCTCGCCCAGCACGACCGGCACCCCGAGCACATCGGCCTGGAACTGCATCAGCCAGCCGTTCGCGCTCGCCCCGCCGTCGGCGCGCAGCTCGCTGAGCGATTGCCCCGATGGGGCCTCCATCGCGCGCACCGCGTCGAGCGTCTGGTAGGCGATCGCCTCGAGCGTCGCGCGCGCGAGATGGGCACGGCCGGCGCCCCGCGTCAGCCCGACGATCGTGCCGCGCGCGTGGGGGTCCCAATGCGGCGAGCCGAGGCCGGTGAGCGCCGGGACGAAGTACACACCATCGTTGGAGTGAAGCGACGCGGCCAACGATTCGGTGTCCGCCGCGCGCTCGATGATCTGAAGCTCGTCGCGCAACCACTGAACCGCGGCGCCGGTGACGAAGATCGATGCCTCCAATGCATACGCTCGCCCGCGGGTGGGCGGCGCTGAGGCGATCGAAGTTTGGGTGGGCAAGGCTCCAGTGAGCGATGAGGCAGCGGGTGGGGGTCCAATCTCAGAGGCGACGGTGGCAAGCAGGCCGGGGCCGGGCTCGGGCACGATGAAGCCCGAGTGGAGCAGCACAAACGAGCCCGTGCCATAGGTGGTCTTGGCCATGCCGGGATCGACGCACGCCTGACCGAAGAGGGCAGCCTGCTGGTCGCCGGCGACGCCCGCCACCGGGACCGCGTGGCCGTGCAGCGCCGCGGGTCGGGTCTCCCCCAAAACACCAGCGCTGGGGCGCACCTGTGGCAGCGAGCGGAGGGGCACGTCGAACAGGTCGAGCAGCTCCGGATCCCAGTGTCCGGAGACGATGTCGTAGAGCAGCGTGCGCGACGCGTTGGTGGCGTCGGTGACGTGCTCGCCGGTGAGCTTGAAGATCAGCCACGAGTCGATCGTCCCGAACACGGCGGTTCCGTCCAGCGCGCGCTCGCGCAGGCCGGGGACGTGCTCGAGCAGCCAGGCGATCTTCGTGGCGGAGAAGTAGGAGTCGAGCACGAGGCCGGTCCGTGCGCGTATGAGCGGCTCGTGCCCGGCGGCGCGCAGCTCCTCGCAGCGCGCGGCCGTGCGGCGGTCCTGCCAGACGATCGCGTTGTGCAGCGGCTCGCCCGTGGCACGGTCCCAGACGCACACCGTCTCGCGCTGGTTGGCGATCCCGACCGCGGCCAGATCCCCGGGACGCACCCCGGCATCCTCGAGCGCCTCGCCTGCGACAGCTTGAGTAACCGACCAGATCTCGCCCGCGTCGTGCTCGACCCAGCCGGGCTTCGGAAAGTGCTGGGTGAACTCGCGGTAGGCGCGGCCGATCGGCTCGGCCTGCTCGTCGAACACGAAGCAGGTGGTGCCGGTCGTCCCTTGATCGATCGCGAGGATCATCTCGGCGCGAGCCTACCGCCGTGCCCAATACACCCGCACGAAGTCGATCAGCTGCCGCCCGCGGTGGGCGAAGCCTGAGAGCGTGCGGCCGGTGGCGCGGTGAGAAAGGGGGAGCTCGATCTCGGCGACGCGATGACCCGCGCGCACGGCGTCGATCGTCATCCCGATCTCCATGCCGAAGCCGTCCGCGAACGGCAGCACGTGCGCGAGCGCCTCGGCGCGCAACGCCCGCTGTCCGGAGATCGGCGCGCGCGGTGTCAGGCCACACCGCCGGCGAATCGCCCAGCGCGCGAAGGCGACCGCGAGGCCGACCCCGCCGCCGACGCGCGTAGCGAAGGCCGCGACCGCCACGTCCGTGTCGCCACGCCGCAGCGCATCCGCGAGCGCGCCCAGCCTGCCCGCGGACTCGGCGAGGTCACCGTCGCAGAGGATGAAGATCGGCTCGCCGTCCTCGCCGATCGCGTCGCTGTCTCCCGCGCTGTCCTCGTGGATCGCTTTGCTCTTTCGATTGGCAACGCGTGCGTGCGCACGCGCGCGCGTCGAAGCGTTTTGCATGGCATCACGGGCCGCGAGCGTGGCGGCGGCGCCCTTGCCGATCATCCGCTCGCTGCGCACCACCCGCGCGCCGGCCTCCCGCGCGATCTCGGACGTGGCGTCGGTGGAACCGTCGTCGGCCACCCAAACCGTCGCGCCGGGGAAGGCGGCGGCGAGCGCATCCAGCGTGACCCCGATCCGAGGGGCCTCGTTGTAGGCGGTGACGATGACGTAGATGTCTGAGGGCATGGATCGGTCGGCCCCGGAGGCTATTGTCTCCAACCGTCCCGGATCAACCAGGAGGCTGCGACATGGCTGAGGTAGACGCGCACATCACCGGCACCGTATGGAAAATCGAGTGCGCCGTAGGCGACACGATCGAGGAGGGCGACACGGTGGCGATCCTCGAGTCGATGAAGATGGAGATGCCGGTCGAGGCCGAGGACGCGGGCACGGTCTCAGAGATCCGCTGCGAGGAGGGCCAGGCGGTGAGCGAGGGCGACACGCTCGTCGTGCTGGAGTAGGGCTGGTGTCCGCCGATACCGATACGCGCGAGCTGGCCGGCGGCAAGCTGCTGATCGACATACCCGCGGACGGGGTCGTGCGCCTGACGATCTCAAACCCGGCCAAGCGCAACGCGCTCGATCACCCGATCCTCGACGCGATCGCCGCGACGCTCATCGAGCTGGCGTCTGACGGGTCGGGGGCGCGCTGCGTCGTGGTCACGGGCGCGCACGGGATGTTCTCGGCGGGATACGACATCGGCGAGATCCCGGAGGAGGAGTTCGAGGAGCGCGCCGAGCAGCTCGTGGCGCACCCGTTCACCGAAGCGATCGACGCGCTGGAGGCCTTTCCCTACCCCACGCTCGCCGTCCTGCCGGGCCATACGATCGGCGGCGGCCTGGAGCTCGCGCTGGCGTGCGACCTGCGCGTGGCGAAGGACACCATCAAGCTGGGGATGCCGCCGGCAAAGCTGGGACTGGTGTACTCGCACACCGGCCTGCGCCGCTTCATCGACGCGATCGGCGCGACGCGCACGCGCGAGCTGTTTCTGCTCGGCAGCTACATCGACGCGCCCACGGCGCTGGCATGGGGGCTCGTCAACCGCGTCGCCGCGGCCGACGAGCTGGACGCGCTCGCGCTGGAGGTGGCCGATGAGCTCGCGAGCAACGCGCCGCTGTCGCAGCTCGGCAACAAGCGGGTGATCGCCGCGCTGCTCAGCGCCGAGGCAGAGCTGTCCGCGGAGGTCGAGGAGGAGCTGATCGAGCTGCGCCGCGCGTCGTTCGCCTCGAAGGACATGCGCGAGGGGATGAAGGCGTTCGCCGAGAAACGTCCCGCGCGCTGGCGCGGGGAATAGCCGTCCGCGACGCGCCATAACCTGCGGGCAATGCCACCGCTGATCACCCGCGAGGAAGCCTTGCAACTGGGCGAGATCGAGGATCACGGCGAGATCGAGGCGCTGATCGGACGCGCCTGGGAAGCGCGCGTGGAGCATTTTGCCGACTCGACCGACATGTGCTCGCTGGTCAACGCCAAGTCTGGTGGCTGTGCCGAGGACTGCGGTTTCTGCGCCCAGTCGCGCTTCGCCGAGGCGGAGACGCCGCTGCACGCGATGATGGAGCCTGAGCAGGTGCTCGAGCACGCGCGCGCCGCCGAGGCCGCGGGGGCGCACCGCTTTTGCATGGTCACCCAGGGCCAGGGCCTCTCAAAGCGCGACTTCGAGAAGTACCTGGAAGGCGTCCGCTTGGTCGTTGAGCACACCAACCTGAAGCGCTGCGCCTCGGTCGGGCACATGTCCGTCGCGCGCGCGCAGGCGCTGAAGGAGGCGGGCATCCAGCGCGTGCACCACAACGTCGAGACGGCCGCGAGCTACTACGACGAGGTATCGACCACCGTGCGCTACGAGGGTCGTCTGCGCACGATCGAGGCGGTGCGCGAGTCGGGGCTGGAGACGTGCGTGGGCGGCATCTTGAACCTCGGGGAGACGCGGGAGCAGCGCGTGGAGATGGCCTTCGAGCTGGCGGCGATCGACCCGACGAGCGTGCCGATCAACATGCTCAACCCGCGTCCGGGCACGAAGTTCGGCGACCGCGAGTACATGGACCCATGGGAGGCCGTCAAGTGGATCGCGATCTTCCGTCTGATCCTGCCCGAGGCGCTGTTCCGGCTGTGCGGCGGGCGCGTGGAGAACCTCGGCGAGCTGCAGTCGCTGGCCGTGAAGGCGGGCATCAACGGCGTGATGATGGGCAACTTCCTGACGACCCTCGGCAACGAGCCCGAGCAGGATCGGGCGATGTTCGAAGAGCACGGCCTGAACGTCGCGCGCCAAGCCGACAACGGCTCCAACCCGCGTCCGGACAACCGTTCGGGGTGGCTCGCGGGCGAGACGCCGGATGTCGTGGAGGGGCTGCTCGAGAACTCGAGCTCCGCTGCGCCGATCGAGCTGGACGTAAAGCTGTGGGATCCGTCGAGTCAGTTGCGGTTTCGCGCCAAGCGCACCGTTCCACGACGCCCTGACGGGGCGCCGAACGCGGTCCCGGTCGGCTAGGCGGTCTGACCAATGAGCGAGATCGAGACCCGTCTGGACGAACTGGAGCGACTCGGCCTGCACCGCCGCCTGCGACTGGTGAGCGGACCACAGGGTCCGCGCGTGCTGCTCGACGGCAAGCCGGTGCTGCTGCTGTGCTCGAACAACTATCTCGGGCTCGCCGACCACCCACACGTACGTGAGGCGGCGGCGGATGCGGCGATGCGCTGGGGCGTCGGCGCGGGCGCCTCGCGCCTCGTATCCGGCACGATGACAATCCACCGCCGCCTGGAGGAGCGTCTGGCGGCGTGGGAGGGCAGCGAGGGATGCCTGCTGTTCGGATCCGGCTACCTCGCCAACATCGGCACGATCGGCGCGCTCGCCGGCGCGGGCGACACGGTCTTCTCCGACGAGCTGAACCACGCCTCGATCATCGACGGCTGCCGGTGCTCGCGGGCGGAGGTCGTCGTGTATCGCCATCTCGACACCGAGCACCTCGCCTGGAGCCTGCGCCACCACGGCGGCGGCGAGGGACGGCGGCGACTGATCGTCACCGACTCGGTGTTCTCGATGGACGGCGACGTCGCCCCGCTCGTGGAGATCGTCGAGCTGGCAAAGGAATACGACGCGCGGACGATGGTCGACGATGCGCACGCCATCGGCGCGCTCGGCCCGGGCGGGCGCGGAGCGGTCGCACAGGCCGGGCTGGAGGGCGAGGTCGACGTGGTCGTGGGCACGCTCGGCAAGGCGCTCGGCTCCTATGGCGCGTATGTGTGCGCGGACGAGGAGCTGGTCCGCTACCTCGTCAACACCGCGCGCTCGCTGATCTTCTCGACCGCGCCCGGCCCGCCGGCGGTGGCCGGAGCGCTGGCCGCACTGGAGCTGCTGCAGGAGCGCCCGCATCGCGTGGAGCGGCTGCGCTCGGCCGCGCGCACCCTGCGCAAGGCCCTCGCCGGCGAGGGCTTTCCGGTGGCGGACGGCGAGATGCAGATCGTCCCGCTGATCGTGGGCGACGAGCGGGCGACGATGAGCCTGTGTGAGGCGGCGCTGCAGCGGGGCGTGTTCGCCCAGGCGATCCGCCCGCCGACGGTGCCCGCCGGCACCTCCCGCCTGCGCCTGGCGACGATGGCCTCGCACACCACCGAGGAGCTGAAGATGGCGGCGCGCGTGCTCGGCGAGGCAGCACGCGCGATCGGACTGGACCCGGCGGCGATGGGAACACGCGTGGTCGCGGATCGCACGGCCGTGGATGAGGACGAGCCCGAGGAGTCATACCTGCCGGTGGCCGCGGGGGAGCGTCGCGCGAACGCACCATTCGACGTCGAGGGGCGGGCGGGGGCTCCATTCGACGTCGAGCGCGAGACCGCCATCGCCCGCGCGGCGTAGTCGTTTACCTCGAGCGCGCGTGCGAGGACTGTTCGTCACCGGGACGGACACCGGCGTCGGCAAGACGATCCTGGCAGCAGCGCTGCTCGCGGCGATGGCCGCGGCCGGCGAGCGGGTAAGCGCGCACAAGCCGGTGGTGACCGGCCTCGACGAGCCGAACGGCGCGTGGCCCGGAGACCACGAGCTGCTGGCGAGCGCCGCGGGCATGACCCCCGAAGAGGTGTCGCCGCTGCGTTACGGCCCCGCCGTCTCCCCCCATCTGGCGGCGCGACTCGCAGGCGAGCAAATCGACCCGGCCGAGTTGGTGGCGCGCGCACGGAAGGCAGGCGATGACCAGGCGTCGCTGATCGTCGAGGGCGTCGGCGGCCTGCTGGCGCCGCTCGCCGAGGGCTACACGGTGCGCGACCTCGCCGTCGCGCTCGGGCTGCCCCTGCTGATCGCCGCCCGCCCAGGGCTGGGCACGATCAACCACACCCTGCTGACCCTCGACGCCGCACGCAGCGCCGGGCTCGATGTGTGCGCGGTCGTGCTCACGCCGTGGCCCGAGACACCCGCTGTGCTGGAACGCTCCAACCGAGACACGATCGCACGGATGGGCGACATCGAAGTCGCGGGGCTGGGTCAAGTGCGGAGCCCTGCCCCAGCCGACCTCGCGCGCGCTGGAGACGCGCTCCCGTGGCGGAATTGGCTGGCGGTTTAACCGGAGGGGGCCCGGTCACCCGGGCCCCTCGGAGGCGCAAATGCCTAAAGCAATAAGCGCACTAGCCACCGGTCAGTGTAGTCCACCACCCGACGGAACGCAACCGCAACCCTCAACCGCCGGCCGCAGCCACCACCGCCCCGGTCACACGCGCCAGATCTCGCCGTCCACGGTGCTGCCAGTCGCAGTGCTACGCCGCCACGCTCGGCCGTGATCTTCTCCGCGTGCTCGACCGTCTCGTCTGGAGCCTCGGCTTCCATGTACTCAACTACGTGTCGTCGCTCGTGCTCAGGGCTATCCATGCCGGTTATCGTGCCAAACATCGCTAAGGCGTCGGGGTGATGGACCGAGCCCGAACCGAGACGGCACAGCACGCGATCCAGATTCAGGTAGCGGCGACGACAACGGTGCAGCCGTTGCCCTCGAAGGACTCCAGCGCGTTGCGCAGAGCGCGCTTGCCGATCAACTGCGGCTCCTGTCCGGTGGGCGAGATGTCGATCGCGAGCTCGACGCCCAGTGCCTCGGAGATGCGCAGGAGCATCGGGAATGCCGGGTTGTGCTCGCCGCTCTCCAGCCGCGCCACCGCGGGCTGGGTCATCTTCAGGCGCCTGGCCAGCGCGGTCTGACTGAGACCACGCTCTGCCCGGTAGGCGATCACCTTCACCGCGACCGCGCGAGCCAGCGCGGTGCGCTCCCACTCCCGCCGGTACTCGGGGTCGGCATCGAGATGCGCGGCGAGCACCTGCTCGTGGGTAGGAAGATCAGACAGCTTCATGGAAGGCTCCTTGTGTTGAGCTCGACTATACCAAAATTGTGATAGCCGTCGGGACGTCATGGCTCTACCTCAGCGAGCCGTGCCTTTGCGGCCCTCACGGCGCTGTCAAAGCCGGCCTTGTCCTTCTGGCTCCTCAGAACACGATCGTTCGCTTGCCGTCGACGATCACGCGGTCGTCGAGATGCAGCGACACCGCCCGCGCGAGTACCAGTCGCTCGACGTCCCGCCCCACGCGCTCCAGCTCGCGAGCGCTCTGGCGATGGTCGACGCGGACGACGTCCTGGTCGATGATCGGTCCGTCGTCGAGCTGCTCGGTGACGTAATGGGCCGTCGCCCCGATCAGCTTGGCCCCGCGCTCGCGCGCCCGCCCGTAAGGGTCCGCCCCCGCGAACGCGGGCAGGAACGAGCGATGGTTGGAGATCACCGCCACGATCTCCGCGTCCAGCTCGCCGCGACGCCAGCGCCACAGCAGGTCGAACAGGCAATGGTCGTGGCGTGAGACGAGAATCGCGACGCGCCGGCCCTGTCCCCACCAGCGCATCTCCCAGTCCATCTCAAAGCGCGCGGCAACGTCCCTCAAGTGCTTTCCGAACTCTGTTGTCAACGAAGTAGCCGACCGCGACGGTGGTGTCTCAGTTTGAGCCTGTGTCTCGATAAAGCTGGACGTTTACGTGGCCCTTGCGGCAACCCTGGAGGAAGCTCGACACTTCGAACGCGATCCTCAGCTTGTCGGCAAGACGTGCCTTTGGCGAGCGTTGGCCAGCGAGTCCGGCGGCTTGACGAAACTCAAAAGTCACGCCTGAAGTCATGACGTCGACCAGCTGCAACGGGTCCGCGGCCTTCGAATCGAGGCGGCAGACGTTCGTTACGGCCAGCCTCTGCAGCCGGCGGTTGACTTCTCGCTTGACGTCCTGCTCGAACACCACCTCGTCCGGGGCGGAGTAGTTGTCGGCCAAGACCGTGACAAGCTCACCGGGCCTGATGTTGCCTATGAGCAGCTGAGTGGCCAGCTTCTCGTATGCACGCCAAGGGCTACCGAAGCGCGCCACCGCGTCGGCGCTCTCACGATCCACAACAAAGCAGGAGAACTCCGCTTCGGATTTGGCGATCACCTCGACAACACTCGAGTAGAACGGAAGCGAGTCCTTGGTCACGTCTACCCAGTGGATCTCCCCATACCAGTGATGCTGATCGCGCAGCTTCTGTATCCGCCGAAGCAACACACTCGGCTCAGCGAGCTTCAAACACCCGACCGCGAAGAACCTGTCATGCGAGATGGCCCCGCTCTCGTCGAGAAACGCGATCGCCGTCTGGGTGTCCAACGACAACGTCCGGGAGACGACTCCTGGCGAGGAAGAGCTAGAGCTCTTGCCAAACCGCACGAGGATCGTTCCCCGGAAACCAAAAGAAAGCGCGGGCTAAAGGCCAGAGGCCCTCACCCGCAGAACAGAGCATACCACGCATAGCCACAGCCTACCGAGCGCCTGGGACTCGAATGGGGCCCGGCTCAGCCGCCGCGAGACCCGGGATCCAACCCGACCAACTGCCACGCCGGGTGGACGGGCGTAAAAATCGGGCGCCGCGGCCGCGGGATGACCGACCGCAGCGCCCTGTGGGGTCAAAGGAACCATGGCGCGAGAGGGTGCTAACGCCATTGGGTCTGTGGTTCCCCTCGAACGCCGCCGGAGAGGGGACTAAGCGACGTTCAAGATCTGGAGAATTGTGGAGTCAGCGCTTGAAGCTCACCTTCACGGTCTTGGTTTGCTTCTTGCCCTTGCTCGGTGTGAAGGTCAGCTTGATCTTCGTCTTGAGCCTTCCCGCCTTCTTCTGTTTGAGCGTGAACGTCAGGGCTTCGCGGCCTGAATACGATTTCGAGCCGGACGAGACGCCCTTGCCGCTCGCGGTGACCTTGCCCGCGGCGGGGGCGTAGACGGACAGGGTCAGCGTGCGCTTCTTCACGCTGGAGGAGACGACGGACAGGGCGCCGCTGCAGCCGGTGACGTCGATCGCGGTGGACTCGTGGATTTCGGCTCCGTTCTGCGCGACGAACGCGGTCGGCATCGCGAGCTTCTTCTTGCAGAGGTCGCCGTTGGCCGCGAGCGCCGAGTACTTGCCCTCGGGCAATACCAATTCGAAGGTGCTGAAGGGCTGGTCGGGGACCGCCTTGAACGTGGTGCTCGTGATCCCCCCCTTGCTGATGAACGTCGTGCCGACCAGATCCACCGTGACGTTGTCGCCCTGCAGCACCATCGTCAGGGACGGGAACGCTTCGCCACCGTGGCTGACGAAGATCGCCGGGCCTTCCAGCGGCACGGGCAGCAGCGGCGTGTGGACGACCGCGTAGCCGATCTTCGACGCCGCCGGGCAGTTCGCGGGGTTCAATTCAAACTGGGCGTTCGTGCACGCCTTCTGCAGCGTCGTCAACCGCGAGGGGAGGTGCTTGGGGAGGTCGACCTTGACTTTTGCGATGTCGGCCTGGGTGCCCTGTGGCGCGTTGGGGTAGGACAGTTTCGTGGTGAGGCTGGCGCCGTCCGCTTTCGACGTTTTCCCGGACGTGGATACTGAGAATTTGGGAGCAAATGCAAGCGTGGCGCAGTTCGTGACCTGGAACGGCGCCGATACCCCCGAGGACGATCCTTCGCTGCTCGATATCGTGCCCGTGACGGCCATTGAGCTGCAGTTGGTTGGGTTGATCGTGAACCCGGGCCGGTTGATCGTGACGTTGACGTGGCGGATCTGCAGGGGGATCCCGTCGAGGATCCTGGGGATCGGGTATGGGCCCGAGGCGCTGTCGGTCGTGATCGTCAACGCCGCGGTGTGTGGGTTCACTTCGATCTTCGCGCGCACGACGACGCAGTCGCAGGGGGTTCCCTTCTCGAGGTCGAACGGTCCGGCCTTCGCGGGATTGACGATCGACAGGCCGAACGGGGCGCCCTCGTACGGGCCGGTGATGTAGACACGGCCGCCGGTGACGGTGAACGGGTCGTTGCCGATGCCGACGCTGACGGTCGTTTCACCGATCTGGCTTTCCGGACCGCACGTCCCCGCGTTGGCTTCGCCTTCGCCGCAGAGCTTCACGCCGGAGAGCAGGCCGGTGAGCCCGCCCGGCATCTGCAGCTGGACCTGTTTGATGCTCTGGTTGCCGTCTTCGCGGTTGATCGTCGTCGTCAGTTGGCTGAACGCCCCGGCCTGGTTGTTGATCGTCCCCGCATCGAGCGACGGCGCGAACGGCAGCGGGTTGGGGCATGGGCCGCCGTTTGGACCGGTGAGAATTTCGAAGTCCGACGAGGAGTTGACCGGTTCCTCACCGGACCACGCCGTGAACGTCGCGTTCGTGGTGTAGGAGCCGCAGCTCGCGGGCGTCGCGAGCGGCGAGCGGTCTTCCCCGAAGAAGTGCAGTTCGGCCTCTTCGAACGGCAGCTCCGGGTTGTACTTGAACGTCGATTCGATCTGCCCCGACGGGGAGAGCCTCACTTCGCCGGGGAGCTTGACGAGCACACCCGACACCGGGTCCTTCGCGACGAGGTACTGCGCGACGAGCGAACCGAACGGGTTCATCCCGCCTTCCCCGAGTGGCGCCGGCGTCGCCAGGTACACCGACCCTTCGAGCGGGTTCGCCAACAACGGCGATTTGATCTTCACGTCCGCGATCTTCGACGCATCCGGGCAAGACGGTTCGGCATCGGAGAACAGGTCCCTGCCGGTGTGAGCTTCGACGCTCTCGAAGCCGATCTGTTCCTCCGAGCACGCTTCCAGACCATCACCGCCCGCGGGGTTCAGCGCGACGCCTTCGGGCAACATCACCGCGATCTCCTTGAGATCCCCATCCGCCAACCCGGTCGGGTTCAGGCTCGCTTCCTGGGGGACGTGGATACCGACGTTCAACCCCGTCGCGGTGCTCGTGGACTGCACATCCGGCGCGACGCTGATCGACGCGCCGAACGGCAGTTTTTCGCAGCCCGTGAGGCCCGCCATCGCTTCGGTCGGAGCGAACGCCAGCAGAGGCCGCCCCGCCGGTTCGTTCCATCCGTCCCCTTCGACCAAGGTCTGCAACGGCCCTTCGCACGACCTGGGCATCGTCAAGAAGGGCAGGTAGTGTTCAGCCGGGGATACTAAGCAACCGGCTTCATCGCGCAGGCAGGCCCAGCCCCGTGACACGTCATGGCTGGGTTCGCCCGGGACACCCCAGAACGTCACCACGCTGCGCATGAACGCCGCGGTCTCGTCGATGTTTGAGACGGTGACCGTCACACCGTAGTCGCTGCCGCTGCGAACCGAGGTGTCAAGCACGACCGGCACGCCCAGGACCTCGAAGCCAAAGCGCGCCGGCTCGCCCCGCGCGGGCACCAGCTTGAACACCGGCACACTCTTCGTCAGTACGTGAAAGAATTTGGGTTCGTCGATCGTCACGACAGCCGCCCCAATCGCCGTATCGGCCGGACAGCTGTTGGAGCTTTCGTGTTCGAGGTGTCCGAACTCTGTGTCGGTGCAGTCTTCGCCCACGTTTGGGTTGCCGATCAGGCCTGCCGGCAGCTTGAAATTCAGATCCTTCACGAGCGCGGACCGCGCGAGCTGGTTTTCGCCGACATGGATTTGTCCGAGTCCGTTGAGATCGATGGTGGTCGTCAACTGGAAAGGATGCGAGCCGGCCTGGGTGTCGAGCGAGCCGCCTTCGTTTTCGGCGTCGAGCTCGTAGTGTTCGACCCCGAACGCCACCGGCGCTCCGCTCACCGCGACGGGCTCCTTGACCGATGCGGCCGGGACTTCCCCGCCGAGCACGCCTTCGAGGCTCGCCTGCCCGCCGCTCACCGCCACCGCGTTCTCGACCGTCGCTGGCGCGCCGGCTTCCGCTTCCACGGCGATCCTGACTTCCAATGGTTCAAAAGGTCGAAGGTTCAGCCCAAAGAGAGCGCTCTTGAAGGCGCATTCGAGCACGCCCGCTGCCGCTTCTGCGGCGGCGGAGCATGTCAGGGCTCCGCGATCGCCCTCCCCGGCACCGCCTACGCCCGCGGTGCCGTGTATTTCGCTCGCTTTCAACCCGGGCGGGAGCGTGTCGACGAGCTTGACCTCGCGGCTTGACCCGTCGACCTCCGCGTCACCGACGTTCACCGCCGTGACGACGATCGTGCTCTTCCCGCCGGGCGGGATGTTGCTCGGTTCCGCGGTTGAGTTGAGCCGCCACCACGCCGACGGGGTCGCGGCCGCCGACGGGGCCGCGGCGAAACAGGCGAGGGTCAGTGCCGCACAGGCGCCGAGCAGCATCCGATGGGTGGTCTGACGGGATCGCAACAGCATCACTTGCTCTCCTTCTTTGCGTGCTTCTTGGTCTTGATGTGCTGCTTCTGTGGCCCGTACTGCTTTCGTGCCCGTGCTTCACAGCCGCGTCGCTTCTTCTTCGACCGCCGCTGCTTGCACGTCTTCAGTGCCTTGGCGAGCTTCTGCGCCCGCGTCAGGAGCTTAGGCGCAGCGGCCTTGATTGACGGCGAGGAAACGATATTCCCCTGACCCGAGAAGGTCTGGCTCGACGGCGCGCCAAATATCGAAGGTTGCGGTGTCGGCGCCGCTTTACACGACGCGCCGTCCGTGCATGCGGGTGGGACCGCCGCCGACTGCGGGAAACACGGCGCCGCAGCCGAGCAGACATGAGCGTCATACACGTCAAGCTTATTGTCGACGTCCTCCCCCACGAGCTGCGACGTCGTGACGAAGAACACATCGTCACCACTCGCGCTCGCGTCCAAGAACGCCGATTCTTCACTCGATTCACCAGACGAGATCAATCCAACACAACCACCGGCTTCCCCGCTGTATGTCACCCCTTCCGACGATGTCGTGCCCGTACAGCTGCCCACACCCGCCGGCTCAAACTCATACACATCCTCTTTGCCATTCGAGGCCCGCGGCACAAGATCGTCCGGACTGTCAAAGAACAGCCGGCCGCTGTCAGACAGATAGCGCGACTGGTAGATCGAATACGACAAGTTCTGGGGGGTCCATCCCGGGACGCTCCCCGCCAGCCAGTGCCCGTTCCAGACGCCCGGTTCATCGACCAGCAGGCGCCCTCCACCTTTCGTTTCCGTGTCGAAGACCCCAACCGGCCGCGCGCCCGTCGGATTGCACGACGCACAGACCAACCGGCCGCTGCCCGCATCGTAGAGGTAGACCTCCTCGTCGGGCACACCGCTGTTGGCATCGAGGTTGTCATAGCCTGTCAGGGGGCGCTCGGACATGAACGCGAGGTATTCCCCATTGGGCGACACCCGCGCGGTCACACCCTGAAGGTCGATCACGTATGGTCTCAAGCCCCAGTCACCCTGATCTTCGCCGGAGAGGGTGGCGACCAGCTTCGGCGCTTCCCAGTGTCCCCCGCCGGGTTCACCGCTGTAGTGCTCCACGTAGAGGTTACACATCGCCCCGGCCGGGCTATCGGGCGGTCTATATTCTTCTGCTGGGAAGCGGCAATCCCCCGGTTCGGCTTCGCCCGCAAGCGCACCATCAGCAACGAAATACACGTACGAACCGTCTTCGCTCGCACCGGTCACCAGGCCCTCCACATCGGCGTGTTCACCATCTTCGCTGTAGTGAGGGTCGACCGTCAGGTCGGTGAGCGTGCCGCTGAGCTTACCAGCGGAACTATTGACTTCAAAGACATAGAGATCGCCGACTCCTTCCGTTATCCCTTCCGCCGGCGCGGTGGAGTCCGCGGTCAGCCGTTCGCTGTCGGTGAAGAAGATCCTGTTCCCGTTGCTGCTGGCCGTCTGAAACTGCGCACGGCCGCTTATGGGTTCCGCGATTCCCTGCGCGGCGTCGACCTGGACCGTTTCGCTGCTGACCGTGTCGCGCAGATAGAGATGGTCGTCTTCCTCGTTCGTCCAGATCACGCGCGAGCCGTCGTTTGAGATCGCGTGGCGCATCTCTCCGCCCTGGTTGCCAAGCGCCGGTTTGCTCGCCGGAGTGTTTTTCGGCAGAACACTGATGAGCTTTAGCTGCCCGCTGGGAGTCCCCTTGACCCCACCCCACTCATAGAGGTTCTGTTCGGGTCCAGCCGTTTCTTTAGTGAGGGCCACCCCATTTTCGGCCCGGAGCACCACATGACTCAAATCGGGCGTGGCGTTCAGGAAAGCGAGCCGGAGTGAAGGGCCGAACTTCGTGCCCAGCGGTACGTTCGCGGCTGTCACCAGTGGCAGGTAGCCGGGGCTATGCTCGACCGCGCCATTGCCGCTGGCTTCTTCATAGCGTTCCAACTCTTCAGCGGAACTCGACGGCGCGCCGACTTCCGCGTTGGCGCGCAGATAGAGCGTATTTTCCTGGGTTTCGCCGGGCAGCGCCGGTGGCGAGAGCGGCGGTTCCGCCAGCGAGCTTTCAGTGAACGGCTGCACGAGGCCAAGCGACAGGTCGCTGGAGAAGAGTTGATACTCGAATCCCCCCCCTCCCGCCACGAGTCCGTCCGCGCCGACATGAGGCGTTTGGATGTCCGTCGATTTCCATTCCTTCCCGCCGCGGGCGGCAAGGATGCTCGTCCCCGCCAGGCTGCCTTCCGCGCTCGGCAGCGGCACGTCCGCCGTGTAGGAGAGCGCATCACCGTCTTCGGCTGCCTGCACCCCCGGTTCCGCGACCGAGATCGGCCTGATCGCCGCGTCGCCCTTATCCAGCGGAGAGACCATCTCCCACTCACGACCGTCTGGAAGCACACCGACAGGGGTGGGCGGCAACGTGAACGTGTTGAAGGTCTGGGCGCTTTCGACTTCGCCTTCTTTGTTGCTTGCCAGGACGCGGTAGTAGTACGTCGTGCCTGGCTGCAGACTTTGCAGCTTCACGCTGATGCTCTGCGCGCCGAAGCCCGCGGGTATCTCCCCGGGCGGGACCGGAACTTCGGTGCAAGCGGAAGGCTCGCCCGTGCAGCTGACCACGCCCGATATCGGCGCGGTCGAGTACTGGAAGACGTATGTGGTCGCGGAGCCGTGGGGGTCGATCCGTGCTTTCAATTCAGTTTCGGCCGTTGTGAGATCCTGCGAGGAAACACTGTCCACCGTTGGGCGGCCGGGCGTTTCGAGTGTCCCACCCTCGCTTTCTTCGGTCCCGCTCGCATTGGTCGCGGTCAGACGAAAGTAGTAGGTGCTGTCCGGCTGTAGCCCGGTCACATTGGCGCTGACCGCTTCAGGGCTGTCGCCCGTGAACGGGAGGGCCTTTGAGCAGGCTTTGCGCTGGCCATAGGAGGTGCTGGTCCCGTATTCGAATTCACACGCGGTCACAGATATTTCTTCGGGGTTGACCGTGCCATTGAGCGTCACGCTCGTCGCCTGCAGATCAGAGACAGATCCGACAGCGACCGTCGGTAACACCACGGGCGGACCGTAGATGTTGATTACGCCCTTGCCATATTCTTCTTGGGGGTCCGAGACGTAGATGTCGCCGCTTGAGTTGTTCACCGCGACACCATTTGGCGGGTAGCCGCTGAGTGCGCCGCCTCCCCGTGCGCCGAACTTATCGAGCAGGTTTCCGGAGGAGTCGTACTGCGCCACGTCAGCGCCCTCGTCGACGTAGAGATCGTCTTCACCGGCGGTAGAGCCAACGGCGACGGCCGTGGCGTGTGCGTCGATTTCCGTGCCGACCGCCGCCGGCGATCCGAACTGCGACGCTCCGTACTTGGTCACCGGGCCTGCTGGGAACGTGTCGACGTAGACGTTGCCTTCGGAGTCAGCCGCGAGATCGCACGAGCTTTCGCCGAGGCCCGCCAGTGAGGATTCATAGTCGCTGTTGCCGACAGGATTCCCCGAGGACGTGTACTTATTGACGTAGCCTCCAACCAGGCCGACATAGACATTCCCGGCGGGGTCGACCGCCACCCCACACGCCAAATCCCAGGGGCCTCCTTCCGCTTCGACTTCGCTGTTCAGTTCTCCAAGCCGATCGCCGTCTGCGCCATAGACGGTCACGTGTTCGCCTTCGACGACATAGATGTCGCCCCCGGCGGGACCACTAGAGCTATCGACAGCGATCTGACTGAACCCTGCGTAGAGTTCACCAGAGCCTTCTATCACGTTGGTCCCCAACGCCGAGAAGTCTTCCGGGTCACCCGCGGCGTTGAACTTATAGATAAAGACCACGTAGCGTTCGCGAGCTTCGACATATTCACTGCCATAGACATAGACATTCCCCGTCGATTGGTCGACGGCGACGCTCTGAGGTTCAGCAAAGACGCCCACACCCGGGCCGCCCGGGCCAAAGGAGTCAACAAAGTTATGTGTGAGTGACGCCTGCGCCGGAGCGCCCGAGAACACCAAGGTGCCCACCACCATGCAGAGCGTCACCAACATCGCCGTGATGGGCCTACGAAAATTTATCATCTGCCGTTTCTCCCGCTTGACTCTCGGCCTGCGATAGCTCGGCAGGACAGCCGTGCTCGAAGTTTAAACTTAGTCACATGATCGAGAGCCGTCCAGCGCGTGTCTATGCATAAAACACGTGCGTGGAGCATACAAGCGCCCCACGCACGTACTCCACTTGCTTCCTCGCTCTACTAGGCCCTCACCTCCACTTTTGGTACGAAGGTTAACGTCGCTGTGAGCTTCTCCGAAGATCCTTCAGAGGCACATTTTTCTGTAGGTTCCCCTACTTTTTCGCATGTTTCCGTGGTCAGCGTATCTTTCGCCCCGGTTTCGAATTTTTCTATTTTCTGTTTGCCGGGAACAATGGTTTCCAGGGTCAGTGTGAATTCTTTGGTCAGTACGTTGACCGGGGTGATTTGTCCGATGACCGAGCCGGTTACATATATGGTGTTCGGGCCTAGGCCACCACCGCCACATTCAAATGCCGCGCTGGTTTTACCATGAGCATTATGTTCTGGCCCGAGTCCCTTAAAGGATACGCCGACTTCTTTTTTGGCTTTGTTGATGTACCCGAGTTCTGTTTCGAGTTCGGAGGTTTCAATCACTCCTGCCGCCGCTCCATGATTCTGGCACGAGACTGCATGGACCGGTTCTTCGCATTCCATGAATGTCACGGTATCTTTGTCTGTTTTAGAACCCGTGATTTCGCCTTTGTCGGTGCTTTTTTTGCATACAATTTTCGATCCGCTTACGCCTTCGAGTGTGGCTACTCCGCTTTTGGAGGTGTATTTGGTTCCGGTAGCCACAGCTTCTAGTTCAAAGTTACCTGCATGCATGCCCTGTAGTGTCGTACAGGTGCTGTTTGAATACAGACCTGTTCCTGGTGGGACCGCAGTGATGCATTTCCCAGTCGTGAACAAGGGCAGTGATGTTTGCGCCGACGCGCTCGCCGACGCAATCGCGCCCATCGCGAACACCGCCACGAGGGCCATTCCTATGATCCTGATCTTCCTCATTGCTATCATTCCTTTGCTGTATTGATTGGTGGCCTCGGGGCGCTCGTCTTTCCGAGAGGATGCGCTCCGAGGCCGTTTCCTCGCCCCAAGACGGGACGTGGATGGGTTGTACCACGGCGCTTTGGGCTTGTGTGGCGCCGATCCGAGCGCTCAAAGCCGCCCAAACCACGCGCGTTGCCCACCCACCGACTATTTCTGACTCTTGGAAGTGTATGGCTGCTGGGAAAGTCGCGCGCCCGACATCGCGCGTTGTCCACCCCCCGACTAAAGCCCGCCCACGATTCTTATGAGATTCTTACTTTCGGCGCGTAGATCGGGCTCCGGCGACCCTCGCCGCGCCCGCGCGGAGCCCGCTTCGCCCCCGATCTGAGCGCCTCGCACCCGGCTTCGCTTCAGCCGCGCAGCCCCCCGGCGAGCGCGACCACGACCGCGTCCAACAGCTCGCGGTCGCCCTGCGCGTCGATACCGGTCGGTTCGCCGCGCAGAAACGAGTTGCCCCACCGCTCCGCGGTGGCGCTGCCGGTCGCGTTGTGGATGACCACGGGAGGGAGCGCGGTCACCAGGATCTTGCCCCTGGCGACCGTGAGGTGGATCTCCTGCTCGTTCAGCTCGCCCGACTCGCGCTCGACACGCAGCAGGCAGGCGCCTTCCAGACCGGGCTTGAGCCGCGCCAGCGGCGCGATCATGTGGACCAGCCCGCCCACGTCGGAGGGCGCCTGCACCCGCGGGTCCAGGCGCCAGTCATAGCGCGAGGCGTGCAGGATCAGCAGCGCCAGCCGCCGTCCGCACGGAACCAGCCGATGGGAGTCATGGCCCGATGGCTCAGGCCCCACGGCGATCGCGCCGGCCTCGAGCAGCTTCCGCAGCTGGCGGCTCACGGATGAGTGCGAGCGACCGGGAAGCCCGCGTTCGATCGCCGCTTGAGTCAGCGGCCCGTCGGCGAGTAGGCGCCTGATCGCACGGTTGTAGCGGTCCGCGATCAGCCGCAACACCCGTTCTCCAGCCGGACGGTCCTCGCCGGCGTCGGGCCGCTCGCGCTCGATCAGCGCCGCCTCTGCCACGATCTCCTCCAGCCAGCGGCCGCGTTCGGTCAGAGCGCGCTTCGCGCTACGCGAGCTCTCATCAGCGGGGTCGTCGCCGGCGAGAACCCCCTGACGCTCCAGCTCCCCGAGACGATCGATCAGCGTCGTGTGGGGGATCGGGGCCAGCAGCCGCTGCAGCTCAGCGGGCCGCAGCGGACCGCCCGCCAGGGCACCGACGATCCCCACCGTCCACTCGGGCTCCAGCAGCGCAAGCGCGGCGTCCCCGGGCTGCGGGGCGCGATCCGACCACGATCCGGCGGACTTGGGCAACAGCGGCCACCAACCTCAATGAACAGCTTTGCATAGACACAACGAGACGGACCGATGCTACCCCTCACCGCAAGCGGACGCGCACGTTCGATCCCCGCGGTCAAGCGCCGCCTGTGCCCGCGTGTTCTTCAGGCGCGTGCCGGCGAGCGCCCGTCTCGCGAGTCGTTCGCGCGCGGCCCCTCGCCGTCCCCGTCCACGCCCCGCGCGGCGAGGACCGCCCGCACCGCCGCCTCGGCGCCGATCGCCGGGGCGAGCGCCAGGTAGGTGGCATGGCCGGCGAGCGCGGGCAGCAGGTGGCCGGCGCCCCGTGTGACGTGGTGGTCGACGATGCCCCAGATCGCGCCGACGCTCGCCTCGATCGCCACGCCGGACGGGCGCAGTGGCCGCGGTAAAGATCGCGTCAAGAGATCGCCGAACTTGTGCAGCAGCGCTTCGCGGCACACGACCCCATCCGCTCCGGCGGCGAGGATCTCGATGAACGCGACGCGTGTGAACACGGGGTTGCTCGCCATCTGCCCCATCAGCGCCACGATCCCGCTGTGCACGTTCGCCGCGGGGTCGCCGCCGCTTCGCGAAGCCCTTTCCGCGCACCTCAGCGCTTCGACCGTCAGCAGGCCGAGGGTGGCGAGGAAGCACTGCTCGACGTCCCCGTACAGCGCCTCGAAGGTCTCCGCCGAGACCCCGGCCCGGTCGACGATCCGCCCGGCGGTGAGGTGGTCGTACCCCTGGCCGGCCGCGATCCACGCCGTCGCGCGCAGGATGCGGACCCGCTCGTCCCCGCTGCCGGCGTAAGCTCGCGGCCTCGGTCGCGCGCTCGCGCGCGCCACGCGCGCCGGGTCCGGCAGCCGCGCGACGGCGGCCGAACGGTAGCAGAGCGCCCACGCCAGCAGCTCCTCGGTGAGCGCGGGGAACCCCTCGACGTCGTCGGCGAGCCGGCGACGGACGACCCGATCGATCCCGCAGACGATCCCCTTGACGACGATCGGCGGCGGACTCACGTTGTCCGGGGCACGCTCGAAGCTGGCGGCGATCATCTTCGCGAACGTCAGCCGCGTCCGCTCGGTCCGCGCCACCGCGCGCGGACCGGCGTCGAACACCCCCACGAGCGCAAGCCGCGCCCCCTTCGGCCGTGCCACGAACCCCGCGACGTAGGTGTCGAACGCGGCTCGCAGCCGCGACTGCCAATCGTCGCACTCCGTGCGGTAGGCGGCGCCGATGCGCTCCGCGGCGCGCTCGACGATATCGTCGTAGGTCGCGAGCAGGCACGCCTCCCTGGTGCCGTATAGGTCGTAGAACGTCTGCCGTGAGACCCCGGCCAGCGCGCTCACCTGCTTGATGCTCGCGCCCGCATAGCCCCGCTCGGCGACGACCTCGACCATCGCCCCCATCAGGCGCATCCGCTGGTTGCCGACCACCCCCTCGCGATCGAGCCCGCACCAGCGAGGCTGCAGCTGCCGATACAGCGGCCGAGGCGGGGCCGGCTTCGTCTCGGTCAGCGCTGGTGGCATCTAGATCCCATTTTCGCAGACAAGCGTCTGCTATACGGTTTCACGGGTGAGGCCCTGATCGAGCGAGGCAAGCGCGAGATCAGACTCAGCACGCTGATCCGCCTCCTCGACGGCCTGGACATCGCACCGGACGTGCTCCTCGACGGCCTGTACAAGGACCGCACCCCCTGATCGGTGGATCGCACCTCCGACATCCCTGAGACCTCCTGCATCGGCTCCTCCTGTTCCGCCAATTCAGCCTGACGAGCATATACCGCCTGACCGTACGCCCTATAAGCATACAGGCTTAGCAACTAGTCGTTGCATAAGTGCTCACCTCTGCACTCTGCTGGCAGCCTTCCTGCCAAAGGAGCCAGCCAGAATGCAGATCGGTACCCACGTACGCGCGAAGCGCAACGCCCTCGGCCTCAGCCAAATAGACCTGGCGAGGGAGTTGAGCATCACCCACCAGCACGTCTCTCGCATCGAGCTCGGAGACGTGACGCCGTCAGTGGAGATGCTCCTCAAGCTCAGCCGCAAGCTCGGCGTGAGCGCCGACTACCTGCTGACCGGTCAACAGACGACACCGCCCGACGCGGCCGGCGCGATCCGCGCGGCGCCCGACATCAGCGCGGCCGCCAAGCGGCACCTCGTCGGGATCGTCGAGGAGCTGCGCGGTCTTGCTGGGGGATGAGCCTTGGTCGATCGGCCCGGACACGGCGATCGACACCAGATCGTAACCTTCCCCGTGGTGCGGTCAATGCAAGTTCCCACGGCAGTCATGATCGGACGGGTGTGCGCCGTCGCGTGTTGCCTGCTCGCGCTGCTGGCTCCGACCGCGGGCGCCGCGAGCGCGGTACGGCTCGCCGCGCAGATCCCGGGCACTGTTAGCGCGGGCAGCGCGGTGATGATCACCGGTGACGCGCTGCGTGCCCCGCGGGGCTCGTGGGCGGTACTCGAGCGCAAGACCACCGTGGGGTGGCGCGCGATCGTCCGGGATCGGCTGCACCGGGGCGCCTTCAAGCTGACCTGGCGGCCGCAAGCCGGTAGATACCTGACCCTGCGGGTCGCCATCCGCCGGGATGGCCGCGACCTGGCCAGCTCCCCCGTGCGCCAGGTGCTTGTAGGCGCGGCGCCCGTCTACTGCGCGGCGCCGGTACGGCCGGCAAACGTTCCGGCCGGTGACGGTTGGATCGCCGGCGGGCTCTACATTGCGGGCGGCCCGGCACCCGGCGTGTATGAGTGCGTGAACCGGCCATACACGATCACGCTCACCGACCAAACCGGGGCGAGCATCGCGATCCAGGAAGTCGCCGCCGGGCAGAGCTACACATTTGTCCTCCCGCCTGGCACCTACAACTTGAGCAGCTCGAGTAACGGCGGCTGCTCCGGTTCAGCGACCGTCAGCGCCGGCGAGCAGACCAAGGCGGACACGGTGTGCTCGGTGCCGTAACCCCCTCACGGGCGTCGGGCCGAGCATCCTCCGCTAATCCTCGAGCGGTCATTAGGCGTGCTGGTCCAGCAGCACCTCAACGCTCACGGCGCCGCCGTCGTCCTCGTGCACCTGTGCCTGTCCGGCCTGCTGCACTCCTGCAATCCGCAATCGCACGGGTGCGTCGCCGCGGAGGTTGCGCCACCAGAGCTTGCGCTCGAAAAACGACGCGGTTCCGGGCCGCTTGAGGAACCCACTCCGTCAGGCCCGAAAGCCTTTCTTCGTGGGTGGCGCCTTCCTTAACAGACAAGCAACGAGATCACGTCCGGTCTGTCGTCGTGGTTAGATCCCCGTCGATGAACTGTCCCGGTGTCAGGTCGAATGCCTTGGCGAGCTTGAAGATCGTGCTGATCTGAACGTCGCGTTGCCCGTTCTCGATACGCGATATCTCGGTCGCCGTCGCGAGTAGTGGGCGCTTGTCTTGAGCTTTGCAACCATCAGCGTCGCGACCGTCGGCGGATGACAATCGGTGCGTGGTCGCGTGCCCAGGCGCCGAGTAGTGGGTCGCTTACAGCCCACCGCTGCTTCTCTGGTGAGAAGACTTGGCCGCGCGCCCGCATTCGGGTAAGCGCGTCGTTGACGCTCTTGGGATTGAGGTGGAGTTCGTAAGGGCCAACTCCTCGGGCGATCGCGCACACGACGGTGGGAGCTGCGCGGTGTACGCTGCCGAGAAGTCGGAATTGCTGCGCGGTCGATGGTTCGGTGCTATTCCTCAGCACTCGCCATGCAGCGAGTGCGCGGTCGCGATGCTCGCCCGTATGCGTGCTGGCTGAATCGACCGTTCGCCACACGTAGGCCGGAGCGCCAGCAGCAAGCTCGGCCGCGGCCCCGATCACGCCAACGGGCGCTTTGACCCAGGGGCGTCCGATGGCCAAGTCGTCAACGAACCTATGAGGCTTGGGGCGCCGGATTTGAAGGATGCTGCCTGCGCGATAAAGCGGATGCTCTCGATCGTGAAGCGCGGACGCGAGCTGACCGTCGACTCGCCCGACCAAGAGCTGCTGTACCGAACCAGCGCGCTGGTGCTCGGCGCGAAGAGTTCCGAGCACCTCGCGTGCAGCCGGCCGGCTGAGGCGCTCGAGCAGATCATCCAGGTGGTCGATCGCCAGCAATCCCCGACCTTCGCAGAGCTCGCCGACGAGTTCGAGCGCGTGACGGAGTTGCTCGCTCGCCGCACCCGTGCCGGTACGCAGTTGCTCGAGGTCGATCCCTCGCACCGACAGGCTGCGCGACAGCCGAAGCCCCTCGGGGTCGACGACGCTCGCGCCGTTCCACCAGCCTGCCGCTCGCGGTGCGAATTGCGTCACCGCCGCAGTGGCGATCGCCATGGCGAGATCCAAGCCGTCGCCCACTGCCCGGGCGTCGACCTCGATGACTGGTCGATCGAGGTCCTCCAGCGCGATCGCTAAGAGAGCGCTCGTGCCGCTCAGGGGGTCGCTCTCTAGGACGAGGAGATCGGGATTCTCCGCGAGGCTGATTGCGAGCTCTTGGTGCTCGCTCATCAGGCCTACTAGCCATCGTGCCGGCGGCCGTACCCGCGAGTCAGTCGTCTTCGTCGAGGCGGGCACGCGCCTCCTCCAATCCCCTGTTGAGTACGAAATCGTCGATCGTGTCGCTCTGCACGCGACGCGCGTTCTGACCAACCAGGAGGGAGCCGACCATCGTGTCGTAGGGGCGTTCCTCGCCAAACTCAATGATTCGCTCCAGCCGGTCCTCAGAGATCGATAGAGCAGCACGCTCGAAGCGGTCCCTGAGCGGCGCTCGCCATTGGTCGGAAGGCATCGTCGGGGTGAGGGCAAGACGCTGGCCTAGTCGGGCCATACTGTACGGCGAGCCCATCAGCTGCTCGATCGTTCGCTCGTTACTACCGTCCACGAGCAAAACCACGTTGGGATTGCCGGCATAGATGTCCACGAGGTCACGGATGAGCCCTACGCCGTCGGAATAGTCCACCGCCCGCTGCAACTCGTCGAGGAAGAGCGCGACCCTTACACTCGTGCTGACGGGCGATCGCAAGCGGAAGCTCCAGGACGCTCCTACGCGTCGCATCCGGAATCGCAGCCCCGAACGCGGATAGGTCGAGCGGGATGCCCTGTTGCGCCAGGAGACTCTGAATTGCCGGAACGGCCGCCTTGAGTAGCCCCTGCGAGACCCTCTCCAGGTCAAGCCGAGCTGCACGATCGATGACGAGTTGGCACACGCCTTCGGCACTGCTCTGCTCGGGCACCTCGACTTCGATCACCAGAAAATCGTGATCGTCACGTAGCGCCGCGCATGCGGCACCGCATACGCTCGTCTTGCCAGCGCGACGTGGGCCGCTCAAGACGAGGTGCGTGAACTCCCGCAAACGCCCCACGAGATCCGCGACATCGCCCTCCCTGCCGATCATCTGGTCCGGTGCGACGCGCCCACCTGCCGGGAACAGATGTCCGAGTGCCGCCAGATCCTGATCTTCCATAGATGTCAGCTTACCAAATAGAAAGGCGCAACTTTCCAATGGGAAAGTCGTCCTTCAGGGCTATTTCGCGAAGCGCTCGGCGAGGAGCCGTATCAGCCCGAGGGAGGAGGTCGCGCGATGGCCCTACTGCACTCACCTCACCTTGGCAGAGAGGGCGAGGCCACTCAACGTCGGTGTCTCAGAGCCCGTCGCCGATGAAGGCCGCGACGGCGACGCCCACTTCGGCGGCGGCGACCGGCCCGAGGCGAAGCGTCCATGCGTCGTCGAGCTCCTGTCGCAGCTGGTAACGAATGTTCTCGGCAGTCAGCAGACGCTCATGGCGGTGCGCCCGCTCGAAGCCGCTGCTGCCAGTGAATGTTGCGTCAAGCCCAAACCGGCCACCCTCCACCGGCCAGATCGACAGCTTGTCGGGGATTGGCCGCGCCAGCTCGCTCGACACGCACTCATCCTAACCCCGCGCGGCGGCAACCACCGCGGCTGTCACCCGCGCCAGGTCGTCTTCGCCCATCACGTAGGCAGGCATCGTGTAGATCAGGTCGCGAAACGGCCGCAGCCACACGCCGCGCTCGACGGCCACCGCGGTCACCGCGGCAACGTCCACCTCCTCGCGCATTTGCACCACGCCGATCGCGCCGAGCACACGCACGTCCGCGACACCGGGCAGCTCGCGGGCAGGCTCAAGCCCAACGCGCAACCCGCGCTCGATCGCATCCACCCGCCCGCGCCAGCTACCGTCGGCGAGCAGGTCCAGCGACGCGAGCGCCACCGCGCACGCGAGCGGGTTGGCCATGAACGTCGGCCCATGCATCAGCCCGCCGCCCTCGCCGGTGCAGACCGCCTCGGACACCGCCCGCGTGCAGAGCGTCGCGGCGAGCGTCAGATAGCCGCCGGTCAAAGCCTTGCCGACGCACATCACGTCCGGGGCCACGCCGGCGTGCTCGCAGGCGAACAGCGCGCCGGTGCGCCCGAAGCCCGTGGCGATCTCGTCGAGCACGAGCAGCAGGTCGTGCTCGTCGCACAGGCTCCTGAGCAGCGCGACGCACTCCGGCGAGTGGAACCGCATCCCCCCCGCCCCCTGCACGACCGGCTCCACGATCACAGCGGCCAGCTCGTGCGCGTGCCGGGTGACGAGCTCGCTCACGTGCTCCGCCCAGCGCCCGTCCGGCCCGGCGGCGAACCCATCGGGTGGCCGGTCGGCGAACACGTGCTCCGGGAGCACGCCGGTGAACATGCTGTGCATTCCCCCGACCGGATCGCACACAGCCATCGCGCCGAACGTGTCGCCGTGGTAGCCGCCCCGCACGGTCAGCAGCCGCGTGCGCTCGGGATGTCCCGTCGCCCGCTGGAACTGCAGGCACAGCTTGATCGCGACCTCGACCGACACGGACCCCGAGTCGGCGAAGAACACCTGCTCCAGCCCGTCGGGCGCGAGCTCCACCAGGCGCTCGGCCAAGCGCACCGCCGGCTCGTGCGTGAGCCCGCCGAACATCACGTGCGCGATCCTGCCCAACTGCTCGCGCACGGCCTCATCGAGCGCGGGATGACGGTAGCCGTGGATCGCGCACCACCACGACGCCATCCCATCGATCAGCTCGCGTCCATCGGCCAGCTTCAACCGCACGCCCTGCGCTGAGACCACGGGCAGCGGGGCCTGCGCGCCGGGCAGCGCACCGTAGGGATGCCAGACGTGCTCGCGGTCAAAAGCGAGCAATGCGTCCCAGTCGGTCACTCCAGGCCGTGGCTTCGAATCATGCCTCCAGGGCGACGCCCTGGTCAATCCTCGTAGGGGGTGAAATCCCGCTTACGGGCGCCGCACACTGGACAGAACCAGGTGTCGGGGATGTCCTCGAAGGCGGTCCCTTGGGGGATGCCCCCGTCCGGGTCGCCCTCGTCGGGGTCGTAGATGAAGCCGCAGGACTCGCAGATCCAGCGTTGCAGGGTCTTGGTCGACATGGGCGCAAAGATTACCGGCCGCCTGTTTCGACGGTAGGGTCAGCCGATGAGCACGCGCGACGAGGGCGAGCGTTCTGGTGCCCGCCCGCCCCCCGGCGAGGAGTACAACCCCGAGGGGCGGGCTGGCGGGCGGGCGGGCACTCCAACACTCCCGCGCCAGGCGGCGACCGTGATCCTGCTGCGCGGCGGCGCGCAGACGCTCGAGGTGCTGCTGGTCAGGCGCACGCCTCATGCGCGGTTCATGGGCGGCGTGTGGGTGTTCCCGGGCGGGGCAGTCGATGAAAGCGAGGGCGACGGCGACGGCGCCCACCGGGCGGCGGCGATCCGCGAGCTGCGCGAGGAGGCCGCGATCACGCTCGCCGACCCTGACGCGCTCGTGAAGTTCTCGCGCTGGATCACACCGGCCGAGGTGCACACGCGCTTCGATACCCACTTCTTCCTCGCCTCCCTCCCCGCCGGCCAGGAGCCGAAGGTCGATGGCGAGGAGTGCGTCGATTTGGGCTGGTTCACGCCCGCGGCGGCGCTCGAGGCTCATCGCGACGAGCGGATCGTGCTCGTGTTCCCCACGATCAAGCACCTCGAACAGCTCGGCGCCTTCGCCGCGGTCGACGATCTGCTGACGTACGCCCGCGGCCGCGAGGTCCTGCCAATCCAGCCGCGAGTCGTGGTCGAGGGCGAGGTCGCCCGCGTGCTCCTCCCCGGCGAGCCCGGGTATTGAGCCTCAGCCTTGCTGGGCCTCGATCACGTGCGTAACTGCGTTGATCAGCGCCAGGTGCGTGAACGCCTGCGGGTAGTTGCCGAGATGGCGCCCCGAGGATGCTTCGAGCTCCTCGGCATACAGCCCCAAATGCGAGGAATACGAGAGCAGCCGCTCGCATAGATGCTCGGCCTCGCGCCGCTCGCCGATCTCCGACAGCGCCGAGACCAGCCAGAACGAGCAGATCAGGAACGTCCCCTCCGCGCCACTCAAACCGTCGTCGGTCTCGTCGGTGCGGTAGCGCAAGACGAGGCCATTCTCGGTCAGCTCCTCGCGGATCGCGTTTACGGTGGCGCAAACGCGCTCGTCGTCGGGGGGCAGGAAGCGAAGTAGTGGGATCAACAGGGTCGAGGCGTCGAGCGCGTCGGTGTCGTAGTGCTGGCGGAATACACCGCGCTTGTCCACCCCCCGCTTGAGGATGTCCTGTTTGATTTCGTCGGCGAGCGCCTGCCAGTTCTCCGCGTGCTCGGCCTCGCCGCGGCGTTCAGCCAGGCGCGCCCCCCGGTCCATCGCCACCCAGCACATCAGCTTGGAGGAGACGTAGTGGCGGGGCTCGCCGCGCGCCTCCCAGATGCCCTGATCGGGCTTCTTCCAGGCGTCCGCCGCGCACTGCACCTGGTCGGCGAGCACCGGCCACAGCCGCTCGGGTATGTGGTCGCGCTTCTTGGAGTGCAGGTA
>Ga0182024_10004612_pt1 | contig 31537 bp, 22 predicted proteins | sample P32metaG_FD_120480 | JGI IMG/M metagenome (GOLD analysis project Ga0182024, IMG submission 120480) | Permafrost microbial communities from Stordalen Mire, Sweden - P3-2 metaG (Illumina Assembly) | ecosystem: Environmental > Terrestrial > Soil > Wetlands > Permafrost | place: Sweden: Stordalen...
CCGTCCACCGGATGCCTAACCCAGGCTCCGACTTCGCCCTACGACCTCGGATCGAACAGCATCGTTAGCTCTGTCGTGCCTTGGCCGCCTCGTCCATTCTGATGCGCGGAAAGTTCCAGTTCTAGCAAAGGATCCGCACTCATCCGATTTCTCTTCTTAACCCGTCTGCCTCAATCCGTTGTATACTCGCCCGCTAAAACCGTTGCTGCTAGCGAGGCAAACCCGTGGCAATACACTCCAAATCAAACATGAAAACTGCGATGCGCACCTGTAAGAAGCGTTGGTCTCGACCTCCTTTCGTCATTTTGGCAGCACTTTGCGCAATTCTGCTCCCTTTGCCAGCGAGCGCCCAAAGTGGAGACGATTCCGGATCGACATTTGCAGGAAGTCCGCTTCTTGCTGGAGCCAGTGCTGGAGCGCCCGAAGGCGGAAGCCTCGCGGTAGCGGGAGCACTCGCTAGCGCCGACCCATCAACGGGCATCGCACACTCAACCTTTTCGTTTCGTCTGGAGATGGCGCGCGGTAAAGTTCAACCGACCTTGCGCCTGACGTATAGCTCCGCAGATGGTCAGCGCGAAGCAGGAATCGGGTGGGGTTTGAATATCGCATCCATCGAGCGCCTCAATGTCAGTGGTGGGCCGAAGTTCAACGATCCGCCGACCGGTGGGGCAGTGACCGCATCGACCGACAGATTCGTGTTCGGAGGGGAACCTCTTGTGCCCATCTGCAACATCGATGCCACCGGCAACTGCAAAGGAGCGTTGAAGGGTGAAGTGATGCCCTCATGGGCTAAGTCCGGCTGGAACTATTTCCGTCTTGAGGTCGACGATTCCTATGAACGCTTCTTCTGGTCTCCAGACCACAAGACGTGGCGTGTGCAGACAAAGACAGGCGAGACTCGCGAGTATGGCGTGCCAACCTATGGGACCCGGGGTGAAGGTGGTATAGACAAGGACGGTAACGGCCTATTTCGCTGGAATCTTGTTCGTCGTTACGACACGATGGATAACGCAAACGAAATTGTTTACGTGTGGCAGAATCTCGACGATCGCGCGGTCGGCACCAGCCCTATCGCCTCGCTCACCGACATCTATGACACGTCCCTTCCGGGCGCACCCTCTGATCTCGGGTCATTTGCTCATCACACGCAGCTAGTTTGGCAAGCGGATCCGGCCGCAGTCTCGTCCATATTGCAGCCACGTATCTTCAGGGTGCGTCCCATTTTTCGGCTTGCTCAGGTCAATGTATGGAGCATGGGATTCGAACGCGGTAATAATCGGGGCTTGGTCCGTAGCTACGCGCTGACCTATTACAAGCCCGGCTCGCAAAGCGTGCAATATGCACGATCGCTGCTCGAATCGGTCCAGATGACAGGCGCCTGCCCCAACGTCAAGGACTCCGACGGCTTAGGTGTATTAACATTTTCGTGCGGGACCCTCCCACCCACGAAATTCACTTACAATTCGGCAAGTGCGCCCACCGAATGGTCAACTATGTCGGGAATGGTAGCCGCGAACTCGACTTTTGTTGATCTCGATGGTGACGGATATCCAGACGCAGTGAGTGCAGTGAATGGAAGCGAGACGTTCCCAAACTTTGGGCAGAACGTCCACGGGACGAGGTTCGCTCCAACATCTCCTCTTCCAGTCTGGCACACGGGCGCTGCTGATCCAGATGAGGATTTCTTCGCACTTCAGGGGATTTTAGGCGCCTTTTCGTTCGGGAACTGGGCCCAGGTTAGCGGCGCAGGCACGGACGGGTTCTACAACCCGCCCATTAACGGAGGTGACAGTGCGTTCTATGTCCCTCAAAACTACCATGGCGTCTTATCGCTAGTAAATTCCACATATGGCTCGGTAAAAAATCCACCAAGAAACTTGTGGTGCTTCAGCGATGTCTCTCGCAGCGCGTCCCAAGGCCCATTCAACGGGGTTGCGGATATTGACGGAGATGGGTTTCCGGATTGCTGGTCGATTCCCCAAATCACCCCTGCAGGAGCACCTTCCCCTTATTTTGGCCTGACGACTCAGGATGCGGACGGCTCGATGCACCCATTCACGGTCACTTCGTACCCTGTCGTTGTTTTGCCGGGTTTTGATCCTACTTGGAATTTTAACGAAAACGATCAGAATCCTTACGTCAGTTCTTACACGCCGCTGCTTGTGGACGTTACTGGCGACGGGATCCCGGACATCGTGTGGCTCTGGAACACCTTACCCAATCCGCAAAAAGCATATATAACCGTTATCGCGGGCAAGGGCGACGGTACATTCGGTAATGGCTTTACGATTCCAATGCCGACTTGTGGAAACTATTGGCCGGACAGTTGTGCAGTGGCCTTCGTCGATCTGAATGGTGATGGTTTCGCTGACTTCGTCGCCATGGACTCGCTGAACACCACCATTATCCTCTCGGCTGGGATTACATCCAGCGGAATTACATGGGGTCGACAATTCACATTCCCGGCGGCGCCCTTCTCGAACACATCTTCAGGCTCTCCGACGTCAGAAATTTATGGGCCAGAGGCTGCTGACCTGAACGCGTCCGGGGTAGTGGATCTCCTCTATGTTGCTGCTTCTGCACCCACGACGGGACCGACGACAGGATTCGAACCGGGAAAGGTGAACTATATCGACCTGCTCAGTGGCCAACCACCTCCGTTGCTCAAGACGGTGTCGAACGGCTTGGGGGCTACAACGACGCTGACATATGCGTCGACGGCAAGTCTCGGCTATGATGCGGCCTCGAGCGGTCACCCGTGGGGAACCACGAGTACACAAAGTGTGCACGTTGTGACGACTATAAAGACCGAAATCGCTGACAACAAAGCGGCTGGAGGTCCATTTGTCACATCGTACGAGTACCAGGGTGCAAGCACGGATCAATATGCCGGTGCCATGTACGACAAACGATTTCGGCGATTCAATGGCTTTGGATTCGTCCGGACGAGTCTGACAAGTCAGTCGAAGCCAGAAATATACGATGTGACGGACACCTACTACGAGCCTTCCCTCAGCGCCGTCACCAATTATGCGGACGTGCCATGGGACGCATTGAACGGTCTTGCCGTTTTCTCGACGAGGTATGCGATGGGAAACGACTCGGCGGTGATAATGCCCCTATTTTCGTCTCATACAACATACAAGATATCGCGGCTTTACACAGGGATCGATGGACGAGTAGTGCGGCAGGTAGTGCCTGAGATTACCGACAGATGGCTATATGATGGCGCGAAGCCTTCCCGGACGGGCAGTACGACGTTCACACCACTGCAGGACGTGGATGATGTCAGCGCCGGCGAACCGTCCGTTTCGCGGACGCGAACATACAAACCGTTAGCATGGCCAAGCAAGCACACTCAATCGACTATCTCGGTCGACGACTTCGGAAATATGACTGCCATGAATGACAAGGGAGTGCCAGGGGCTGACAAGGTCATTGCCCAGTCATGGAATTGGTCGCCTGTAGACGGCGTCTGGGTTTGGCGCTCAACACATACGTCCGTGAAATATGCGGGAGGGGCGACGGATAGACAATATGACTTCACCTATAACTCCGCGGGCCAACTCATGGAGACCACTGGCAGTCTCTCCGGCACGCTCGTTATAAGAGAAAATGCAAGCTTGACCCCATTGAATGCATCGCCGCAAAGCGATCCAGCTCTAGTATTAGCGGTGATGGACTATGATCCCCAGTTCGGGAACCTGATAGCCACATCCGCAGGGTCAGCTCTGCGGCTCACGAGCTACCAATATGACGGAACGTATCACCAACTCCTGACGAAAGTCGATTTAACAAAATTCCATTTCACCCCAGGTTCTGGCAGCCAAGGCGACCTCAGCACGTCGGCGATCTATGACCGTGGTCTCGAAGTGCCGACGCAGATCACGGATGCGGGTTCGGGCTTGACAGATGCTACGTATGACATCTTCGGACGTCTGACGTCCCTTCATCTGCCCGACCCTATAACTCCTGGTGTTGCGGACGACCAGTCCGGCCTAACAGTAAGTTATACGGACGCACCGGATGGCCCGTACCAACGGACGGATCTCACACGCCATCTTGGCAGAGTCGCAGAGGGCAATTTGGTCATCCTGCAAGTCAGCCGCCGCTCTGTGTATACGGACGCGCTCGGAAGCGTGGCGGCTGTCGTCTCCAACGGAGGCGCACAGGATCCTGCGGGTCAATGGATTGTGAGTGGAATGACCCAGCGTGACGCTCGCGGGAGTATCTTGGAGACCTATGAGTCCTTCTTCGCGGCGCTCACGAACGGCTTGCCGGGTTCTGCTCCGCCTCGTCTGCCGGCCGGCACAAAGTCCGTGTCGTTGTCCCGCGATCCATTTGAGCGAATCGTCGAAGGCCACGACTTGGACGATAAGCTGCTTGGAAAGTACGTCTACCATGATCTTTCGCTCGATAGCTACGATGCAAAGGACGCCAAAGCCGGGGCGACCAAGCCCACATATTCGACAGTCATGCTGGATGGCCACGGACGGCCCGTCGAGTGGGACCAACGCACCGTCAATGCGGGCGGAGAAACTGGGAAGAGTCCCGATACACTTCAAACAAAAGTCACTTACCTGGCAACCGGCGAGCCGACGGTTTTGACACGAGGCTCTGTTCAGCAAGGTGTGCTATACAAGCGGTGGATGCAGTACGATTCGCTCGGACGAATGGTGCTGAACGCGGAACCCAATACGTCCGCTGGCTTCGTATCCGAACCTGGCAAGCCTGGCTCCATACCCCAGGGACTCAAGGCTTGGATGTATGCTTATGACGCGATTGGTGACCTTGTGGGTACGACGGATGCACGGGGATGCGGCATCAATTACACCTACGATTTTGCCGGCCGAGAGAAGTCGGAGGACTATATTCCATGCACCTCTGACCAAGCACCATACACTCCAGTAGACTTATCGTCAGGCGCAGGCGCGGAAGTTTGGAACGTATACGACGCACCTGAACCAGGCGAGCTCGACGCCAATAGCGGTGGGGCGGCATCAGCACCATTCTTCTTGGGAAGACTGGCAGCAACGTACAGCCGGGGAGAGCACACGCAGTTTGCTTATGATGGGCGCGGACGCGTGACCAGCGTAGCGCGGCAAATGCCCAACCCACCCGGCGCGACCGTGGTTTCCTTGGGCCCAGATGGCACCCCTAGGGTGCACCCTGCGGGCCCCTATGCACCGACTTGGTATCAAGCAACAGTAAGCTATGATGAGGGCGATCGGCCGACTGCGCAATCCACCGGGGCTGCGCTACCCGGACTTCTGGGTGCCACCATCAACGTGAATGGCTCCGCGTCGGGCGGGGCCAGCGTCATTACAACCGCCTACGATGCACGAAATATTCCAACACAGGTGAGCGGAAGCTATGGCGTCCTGGCCTTCGGCGAGGAGCGTGATTCGGACGGGCGTCTGCTCAAACGTTCGTATGGTGATCTCGCGACAACCACAGCTGAATATTCGTATGACAGCCGCAAGCGTCTGGCCACTGCGAATATATCTCGTGCGAGACCCCCTGCGCTCTGGACGACGCCCAAGCCTGGCTACACAGTGCCGGGCGGCACCTCCTTCACCACCCCGCTTATTCTTCAAAACCTCTCGTACGGCTACGATGAAGTCAACAACCCACTTACAATTGATGATGTGCGCATCGTTGCTGAATGGCCGGACGGTGCCGGCCCCTTTGATGCGACACTGGGTTATGATGACCTTTATAGACTCACGTCAGTGAACTTTGCTTTTGTCCCACCCAAGAAGACAACGAAATTCCGGCCGTTCCCCGCGCTGAATCAGATACCCCCGTTTGCGCCAAGCGATCCGGCTCCTATCAGCTTCAAGATTCCGGCTGATCGCTTGCAAACTCAAACATTTGCGTACGATTGGATGGGCGATGTGACGGCTTCCGCGGACGATGATGACGCCCTCCTGCAGCGCTCCGCCGGGACCATGACCTATGGCCCAGACTCGGGCCCGGAAGCTGTTGTGGGACCGAATCAGTTGGGACAAGGCAGGTCGGCCAGCGGAGGCTATGTAACAACGTATGATGCTGCCGGAAACCTTACGTCAATCGCAGCCAATCTGCCTGGAACGGAATCCGAGGCATCACGGTTGACCCTTACGCTCGGATATAAGTGGGACGAAGCGGGTCACCTTATGCAGGCCACGCGGTCGGAGTTTACCATTAGACCCGGAAGCGTCGTGATTACTGGATCATCGACGATTACCAATAACTACCTATATGACGGTAGAGGTATTCGGACATGGCGTTCGTCGGATGACACAGGATCTACTCAGTATTACCTGGATATTTTCCCGTCGCTTCGAGTGAACGGGGCGCAATGGAATTATCATCCAGTCCACGGAAGCGAGGATCCATCCGGACCTGGGGGACAAGGTAGAGGCTATAGCTACTTTGTGTCGGACTACAACCTGACGAGCACCAATGAACAGGTCTATCTCATGTCGGGAGGCGTCTCCTACGGTAAGTTGGTAAACGATAGCACTCTGCCTTCTCCATCCCAGCAAGCTCTTCACACTTTCATCGAGATGGGCGACCCGCTCGGCTCTATGAGCTCCGCGATCGACAAGGAGACGGGTGAACTCGCCGAGCAGATCACATATCTCGCGAGTGGCCAGACCGAAACAGATTACAGGCCGAAGCGGTGGAATTCGTTTCGTGAGGCAGACCGATATACTGGAAAGCAGGACGACTATGAGGTTGGACTCACATACTACGGCGCGCGGTATTTCGTGCCTGGCCTTGGACGATGGGCTAGTCCGGACCCCTTGACTATTCATGCGCTCGGCTCGGACTTGAATCCATATAGCTTTGTACAAGGGTCACCGTACAGATATATAGACGCCATAGGTCTCGACAGTCAAGAATATAGCTGTGATAGCTCCCAACAATCATGTCCACAGAAGCCACCGTGTGAAAATCAATGTACTGCCAACGAGGACAACGGTCCCACTGAATACGAAACCAATCCCGGCCCCTTCACTGGTTACAATGATACTGGGGAAGGTCCCAATTTATATGCGAAAGCGGCTGCTTATATTCCACCTCCACCTCCTCCGACACCCCAGCCCCTCAGGAATAATATCTCGAACGAGACGGTGCCGACGTCCTCCAACCTTAACCCACAGGGGCGCTCTGATTCCGGGCCTCAATTGGGTACGAATACAGAAACCCAGAATTGTGATTCTATGCATACGCAGAATTGTCCGCGCGAAATTTCGGGCTTTGTCTTGCCACACATCGACATTACTGGAACGTTTGGGCTTTTTGGGGTGGAAACAGATAGGTTGGGTCCAAGGACCGGTTTTTTCCTAATCGTCGGCGACGCCCCTGAGGAGGGTGGCTACATCAGCGGCATCGTGGAAGGCGGCCCCCCGGATTGGCCCGCATCTGTTGGCTATGAAAAAGTGATTACCTCGTCTAAGATGGGCCTCTTACCCAAAGACAAAGGAACGTATTTTGTGGACGTTAACAATCCCGTTGGCGTTGGAGTTATGGCACCTCTAAAGAATGTTAACACGTTGTGGAATGAAGGATTGAAGGGAGAATATGAACTGTCGCCATATGTATTCACGTCTCTGGGCCCAATAGAGTATGGTGCTGGAGCCGACTTGCACGTTTCTTCAAACTGGGGGTGGCGGTCTTTCCCGTCACAATAAGACCGGGATTGTCAAACATGGATGAAGCCGCTGGGAAGGAAGTCGGCGTGTTGATGCGCGCCCTGAGGGGAGATGATGGAGTGCTTGTACCCAGTGCGTGCGAGAGTTTCATCACAACTTCAGGCTGCGAACTCGAATTAGTGAGAACCAAGAGATTACAGGACGTTTGCGATCCTGCAGCTTCAAACTCCGGACGAGAGAGGTTAGATTGGATATTTCCCTCCGCCACTTCCTTCGAAAGTTGCCATTCGAGGATAACTCCGCCGTCTTTTCTCGTTCTGCCAATGGTTCCTTATTATGGTGATTGTGCGGTCGAAACCAGATACTGCCCCGTCTGGCTGATTGACCGGATCGAGTTTTTTGCATCAAGCGTTTTTGACAGAGTCTACACAAATTGAGCGATCCCGGGTGAGTTGTGACTCCTTGCAGAGCCATGAGGTCGTGGCGGGCCGCGACCTCATGGCCACAATGAACGAAAGACTGAAAAGATGCTTCTGCGATTGTTCAGGAGAAAGCAGCACCATCACACAGGCGTGACTCGCGACGGCCACTCGCGATGCGGCGGGTCTAACGGCGATGTAGAACAACCCGTCATCAAGCTCCGCATCCCTTTGTGGAATTGCTCCGACGGGAGTCGCTCCAGGTCCAAATCAGGCGACGGAAGCCTATCCTGGTCGGTGGGTTGCCTTGTGCGCGACCCGTAGTAGGAGTTGGAATTGACCTGCACCTTCAGTTCGCCGCATCCATTTGTGGTTTCGGATCATGCTTGTTTTGCATCATGTGAATCGCAAGGCCGTACGGCGCACGCGTGAGGGCGAGACGTTGTTGAGTTGTACCCCACTACAAAAATCGTGGATGGCTACGGGGCATTGCGTAAGACCAGGATAACCGCCCCTAACCAACCCCTCGACCATAACCACATTTTGATACGCTCGAGGGGATCGGACGATTCTGCTTTGGCTGACTTCGTCTCCAGGGGCGGGACTGTGTCGGGAAGATTCTTCTGGTCTGGGTTTAGGGAAGACGAAAACTCGTGATCCTCCGTTTTCCCTGGAGGTTGCTGACGGCCTTTGGAATCCTGATTCATGCGGCACTCACGCCATTCAGAATTTCACGGCCGCGCCCGTGGCCGAAGGAACTCTAACATATAATCCCCGCTCGCGATGTCGCCAGATGTGAACCTCGGCGTCTACCAGCCACGCCAGAAGAGGAGCTTCATTCCGGGTGCCCAGATTCATGTGTTTCTGAGGCGCTCCAAAGCCCAGAAAATTGCCTTGTGTTGCTGCTGTCGCAGGTTGACCGCCTCTTGCTCCGCAGAGGATTTTCCTTTGGCGGCGCAGTTGGACGTTCCGAGCTGCCCCGAGGAGTCGATGCAAACCAGAGGCTGTCCGGGGGTTGGAAGCTCCACCCCATAAATGCCCGCGATGGAGGCGGAGGTCTGCGTTGGGCTGGTTCCGATGCGGATGACGCCGCTGTCCGGGAAGAGGTCTCCCCTTTTATAGCCTAATTCACTATAAACGGTACGTTGCTGGAAAGCGTGCCCCCAGGCGTTACCACCTGGACCGTTCCCGTGGTGGCGCCCGCGGGTACGTTGGTGAAGATTGAGGTTTTCGATACCACCGTGAACGTAGCCGCCATCCCGTTAAACGTGACGCTAGTCGTGCCGGTCAGATCGGTCCCCAGGATGTGGACGGGTGTTCCCACCTTGCCGAACGCAGGCAGCGTTTCCACAAAGGGACCGAGACCCACAGACAGGCTGAAGACCGTGCCAGCGAGATTGGCCCCGCCCGCAGCAGTTGTTCCGTAAAAGGTCCCGTTGGTATCTTGGATCAAGCCCCCGTAGGGATTTTCACCGTCCACCACCAGAAATCTGTGCAGCGTCGTCAAAGCCCCGGTCGAGGCGATGCTGAAGATCGTGCCGCCGTTTCTGTCATCACCACCTTGTTTGGTTGTCCCGTAGAACATTCCATCGGTGCCCTGGATTAATGCTCCATAAGGCCGGTTCCCGTCCGCCCCATGGAAGTTATACAGCGTCGTGAGTACGCCCCCTGTGGTGATGCTGAAGAGCGTGCCGCAGTCGGAACCGGTGCCAGGGAACGGTCCGGTACCGCCCTCGACCGTGGTCCCGTATAACTTCCCATCGCTGCCTTGGATCAGTCCCGCGTAGGGTCCCCGGCCGTCGGTACAATTGCTCTGGGAGCAGAAATCGTAAAGCGTCGTGAGCGTGCCGCCCGCTGTTATGCTGAAGACCGTGCCGTCAGAGCCGCTGGGGCCGCCGGAATAGGTTGTGCCATAGAATTTTCCGTCGGTGCCTTGGATTAATCCTCCAAAAGGGTCGGAGCCGTCCGCCCCCTGGAAATTATGTAAGATCGTGAGCACGCCGCCTGTGGTAATGCTGAATACCGTGCCGCAGCCAAAAAAATTGCACGAGCCGCTACCACCCTCGGAAGTGGTGCCGTAGAGTTTACCATCCGTCCCTTGGACTAGAGGTCCATAGGGGTAGGACCCGTCCGTCCCATCAAAGGCGTGGAGCGTGGTCAGATTGCCATTCGGTGTGATGCTGAAGACTGTGCCACGATTGTCAACCCCGCCATAGACCGTCGTGCCGTAGAGCTCCCCATCGCTGCTTAGGACGAGACCCCCATAGAGGATTTCGCCGTCCGTGCCGTCGAAGTCATGCAACGTCGTCAGCGTTCCACTTGCGGTAATGCTGAAGATCGTGCCACAGGGGCTTTGGGTGACGCTACAGTAGTTGGCCCCGCCGCTCGGGGTGGTCCCGTACAGATTTCCGTTGGTGGCCTGGAGCAAAGAGCCGGTCGGCCCCGCGCCATCTGTCCCCGCAAAGCTGTGCAGCGTGGTGAATGTCGGTGCGGCCGTCGCCGTCGCCGGCGCGGTCTGCGCGGGCAATATGATGGCCGCCGTTGCGAAAATTAGAAAGCCTATGGAGGCCCTTTTCCACCAGTTCACTTTGCTCATTTCTTATCTCCTTGCCGCTGAGCGGCGCTATAAACCTCTTGCGAATGAAATCCGACCGCTTTTGATAACAATGGTTGACCGATACTCAGAGCTTAGGGCAACACCTGGAAGGGTTCGTTGCTGGAAAGCGTACCGCCGGGCGTCACCACCTTGACTGCCCCGGTGGTCGCGCCCGTGGGCACGGTCGTGGTGACTAACGAACTCGAAACCACAGTAAATTCAGCCGCGACGCCATGAAATGTGACCTTGGTCGCGCCGGTGAGATTCGTCCCGAGAATGCTGACCATCATTCCCACAATGCCGGAGGTCGGCTGCGTTTTCACAAACGGGCTCAGACCTACGGACAGGTTGAATAGCGTTCCACAGCCTTGGCCAGCGTTGCAAGAAGTGTAGGCCCCACCATAGGCGGTTGTACCGTAAAACCTCCCGTTTACGTCCTGAAACAATGCAGCGACTGGCCCCAGGCCGTCAGTGCAGTCGCTCTGGGAACAAAAGCTATAAACCGTGGTCAGGATGCCAGCTGGAGTAATTTTGAACACAGTGCCGCCAGAGCCAGAGCCTATACCGCCGCTTCCCCCCAGTTCTGTTGTCCCATAGAGATTGCCATCGGTGCCTAGGACCAGCGCACCTCTAGGCCATTCACCATCCGTTAGGGGGCCTGTGAAGTTATGCAAAGTAGTCAGCGTGCCACGGGGGGTGATTTTGAAGACCGTGCCACACCCAACCCCATAGTCGCAGGTGTTGCCCCCCACCCTTGAAAGTGGTTCCGTAAAAGTTCCCATCGGCACCTTGGGTCAAACCTGCATCGACCATATCGCCGTCGGTAAGGTCAAAACTATGCAGCGTCGTCAGCTTACCACTTGGAGTGATCTTGAAAACTGTGCCGTACATGTAGGCTCCGCCAAACTCCGTCGTCCCGTAGAAATCCCCATTTGCGACCTGGACCAACCCACCGAAGGGAAAGCCGCCATCTAGGTTGTCGAAGCTGAAAACCGTCGTCAGTACGCCACTGGATGTGATTTTGAAGATCGTCCCGCATCCGGTGACATCATTGCAGCTAATATAGGCTCCTCCAAAGTACGTCGTCCCGTAAAAAACTCCATCAGTGCCTTGAATCAGGTTCGCAAGAGGTTCTTGGCCGTCGGTGCAATCGCTTTCGGAGCAAAAGCGGTAAAGCGTTGTCAACGTTCCACTTGGGGTGATCTTGAAGACTGTGCCGCATCCGGCCGCATTCGGGCAGTTGGCGAAAGCCCCGCCAGCCTCGGTTGTCCCGTAAAAATTTCCATCGGTGCCCTGGACTAACGAGGCAAATGGGGAGGGATAGTCGCCGTCTGTGCAAGCGCTTTGCGAGCAAAAACTATAAAGGGTGGTCAGCACGCCGTCTGGGGTGATTTTGAAGACCGTGCCAAGGTTGTTGGTTCCACCGGCGGACGTTGTCCCGTAAAAGTTGCCATTAGCTGCCCGGACTAATGTGGGAGGGCTCCATCCGTCCCGTCGAAACTGTAAAGCGTAGTGAGTGTCTGCGCAGGCAAGGCAATAGCCGTCGTTGCCCATAGCAAAAAGATACTGCACGCCTTTATGGTCCAGTTGAGTTTGCCCATGTTCCCTCCTCGCCAATCTGCATGGAGTAATCTCATAGCCGAAGAACTAACTCTATGGCGTCACCCGAAACGGACCGTTGCTTGAAAGCGTGCTGCCGTCCGTCACCACCTTGACAATGCCGGTGGTCGCACCAACAGGTACGGTGGTGGTAATTTCGGATTTCGATTTCACGGTGAACGTAGCCGCGGTGCCGTGAAACGTGACCTTGGTCGAACCTGTCAAATTGGTGCCCAGGATGTTGACAGCCGCTCCCACTTCGCCGACGGTCGGCTGTGTTTCCACGAACGGGCCCAGTCCCACCGACAGGCTGAAGATCGTGCCGCAGCCGGTGAAGCAGTTATCGCTGGTCCCGCCATAAACCGTTGTTCCGTAGAAGTTCCCGGACGTGCCCTGCACCAGCGCCCCTTCGGATTCCGCACCGTCCGTACAGGTATCGCCTTGGGAGCAAAAATTGTAAAGCGTGGTCAGCGCGCCATCTGGGGTGATCTTGAAGGCTGTCCCGCAGCCGACGTAGTCGCAGATATTTCCGTTGCGGTTGGCCCCGCCGCCCGCCGTTGTCCCGTAGAAGTTCCCATCCGTGCCCTGGATCAAGCCCGCTGCGGGATATTCTCCGTCCGTGCAATTCAAGCCGCCTTGCGAGCAGAAACTGTAAAACACCGTTAAACTGCCACTGGGGGTCATTTTGAACACCTCCCCGCAAGTCTCAATGTTGTCTAACCCACAGATGTGATTGGCCCCGCCTTCAAACGTTGTCCCGTAGAAATTCCCATCGGTGGCTTGGACGAGCGCTCCATCGACTTCGGATCCATCCGCCCCGTCGAAGCTGTTCAGTGTCGTCAGCTTGCCACTTGGGGTGATTTCGAAGACTGTGCCATAGGGACCATTGGCCCCGCCCCCGGTTGTTGTCCCGTAGAACTTCCCATTGGTGGCTTGGATCAGCCCCGCTTGCGGACCAGCGCCGTCCGTCCCGTCGAAGCTGTGCAATGTGGTCAGCGTCCCGCCTGGAGTGATTTTGAAGACCGTGCCACAGCCATTGCTGCAGGCAGAACTGGCCCCGCCAAAGAGTGTTGTCCCGTAGAAGTTCCCATCGGTGCCCTGCACCAACTCCGCTTCGGGGACATAGCCGTCCGTGCAATTGCTTTGCGAGCAGAAATTGTAGAGCGTGGTCAGCATGCCACTGGGGGTGATTGTGAAGACCGTGCCACAGCCACCATTCACGCAAGCCGTGTTGGGCCCGCCCGCGCTCGTCGTTCCATAGAGCTTCCCATTGGCCCCCTGGACCAGCCCCCCGTTGGGGTAGGCGCCATCGGTACCGCTGAAGGTGTGCACTGTGGTCAGCGTGCCACCGGGGGTTATTTTGAAGACCGTGCCATCGGCGTTGGCCCCGCCAGAAGAAGTCGTCCCGTAGAAAGCCCCATCGGTGCCCTGGATCAGCGCCGCGTCGGGGAAATAACCATCCGCATAGTCGAAGCTGTGCAGCGTGGTGAATGTCACAGTCGGAGCGACCGTCGTCTGCGCAGGCAATGCGACAGCCGCCCCTGCCCACAGCAGCAATACGCCGCACGCCCTCATGCCCCAGTTGAATTTGCTCATGTTATCTCCTCGCCGACCGCGCGGCTTTCGGCCCCGATTGGGACGTACCCGGAGCATAGTCCCTTGGCCGGGCCGTGTCTATGACCATGTTCTTGTCAAGGGAGTCAGTTTTTCGCAGCGTCGGGCGGCTGCCCTGAGCATTGCCGACAGTAATGCTGGCCCTCGCACAGAAACAATGTTGCGCCGCAGGGCGCATCGTCCCGCTGCCCGTGCTTGCGCATCCTTCGCTCGCTCACGCCGTAATCCGCAAACCTCCCCAGCAGCTTTTCGAGATGAACCATATTTTCGGGCGCAGCCCGCGCGAACGTTGCGCTCGTTATCTGCCCAAATGGCACGCTGACCAAGTTGCACAGTTTCGACGGCACGGACGGCAAACTCCCCATAGCGGGGCTGGTCCAGGACACGAATGGGAACCTCTACGGGACAACATTGGAGGGCGGGGCCAACGACGATGGCACGGTATTCGGCCTGTCTGTGGGTCCGCGGCCATTTGTGGAAACCAATCCAACATCTGGTACGGTGGGACTGACAGTCCATAAGGTCGGTGCGCTCGGTGAACCGGCAGGCGAGATCGGCTGCGAATCGTTGGAGCGCCTGCTCCAGTCGCTTGAGGCTTGCGGGCAATCCGCGCACGTAGAACGCGGGCACGAAGCGGTCAATCAGTCGGTGGCGCTTCTGGTTCGGCTCGATCAGCCACAGGGTCATCCCCTGCGGACTCGGGTAAAGATCGAAGATCCATCCCTGTAAGTGCACCGTCGGCCCCATGCGAGTTTCCCGTCATGCGCGGGCTGTCAGCATAGGCGAATACAAGGAGAACGTCAAGAGAGAGTCTTAAGACCAATTGGTTAGTTTCCGAATATGCCATAATCCAAGCAGCACATGCCGGTTTGAAGGCGAACGTGACCGTATTGATCTACAGGGAATGTTTGGGCACAATGCGGTTGACCGCTCATTGCTCCAGATAGATTCCGGCGAAGGAAGCCAAGCAGGGGTCACATGCATGCCTGAAGAAGTCAAAGATTGGAAAGCAATCACGCCAGAATCATTAGTTGTGCCGACCGAGCACATTCGAGAAACTTTCAGCGAAGGAGTGTGGAAGTGTTCTTGGATTACTGAGAAATTGTGCTTCGGCGAGCTTCACCCTGATGACAAGACCATTGATCTAGATCCGTACAAGTCCGCATTTGCCACGTATCGAAAGGTCATAGGACCTGCGGCGGTACAACAATTTGATAAAGATCATCGACTCGGCACCCCTTCGGCAATCTTTAACGCTTATCTGCAAGCATTTTCCGCAGGTATGGATGTCAACATTCGCGACTGTTTCAAGGACCTGCTACAGATCGGAATAGCTCAGCCGGCAAAATTGAATGCCCACCCTGCCGAGTGGGCGAAGATGCATCTCATTATCCTAATTAACGGCAACCAGCACGTGGTAAAGTCGTGGGTTAAGTCAGTTACCGACCGGCAGGATTTCTCGACACCCCACAAGAAAGTCGATGAGTTCGCCGAGTTCATCCGCTGGAACTATTGGCGGGCACCGAAGTTGATCCACATGCAACCATCTGGCAACTCCCCATTTAATATCTCAACTGCATGGGAACGCGAAGATGAAGCTAAGACGGGGGAATTGTTGCAGGGTCTCTCCAAAAGATTCATTGAGTTTCTCGACATTCATCTGGGAAGAATTGTAGGCAATGCTCACGTAGAGATGGCAAAGACACCAAATCTCATAGCTGCTGATGACCGACCGAGACCCTGGTCTAATTCGAGCGAACTACCGGAATTCGATGATTTATTGCCCCTTTTCCCAATGCGACGATTCGAAACTGACCTACGTTCTCAGTTGAGCAATGCGACAGATTCCAAGCCGATTAGCTTGCTTTTCATTGACCTTGACGATTTCAAAACCGTCAATGACACATTCGGCCACCTCGCTGGCAACGAGGTCCTGATAGGAATCGCGACCACGCTCAGAGGTGCCTGCGACAACAAGGGTCTCTGCTATCGGTGGGGTGGCGATGAGCTTGCCGTGCTGCTGGTGAACTACACCCTTCAAGAAGCCGAAGTGCTGGCTGAGCGGGTCAGGTCGGAAATCGGTCGGACGGAATTCAAATCCTATCCATATCGAGTGACAGTGACCATCGGCGTTGCCACATTTCCTGAGACCAGCGAAAGCGCCAGCGATCTCATAAAGGATGCGGACGAGGCGGCGTTGTCGGCCAAGAAGGAGGGAAAAAATCAAGTTGTCATGGCCAAGAGGCCGATTCCCAACGTTGCCGGGGCGAGGCAATCGAGGATGACCACCACAGAGGCGATAGGGAGAATTGATGCTGTGTGTGTTACAGCTTGCATTCGACAGGGGATAGCCACGAGTTTTTTGATTGACGTGCAGAACGAGTCCGACGAAAAAGTCATAGTGGAGGAGGTCGAAGTGTTTTCCAACGATAATATTCGCCTGACTGATCCTGCACGGCCTCCTGAGAACCATTCATGGCAATTGGCTCCGAGGGCATCCCTTCCTATCAGTTGGCACGCACATCCTGATCCTGCGGGGGCTCTTATCAAGATGAATTCTCAACGGGGCGCTTTGTTCCAAACAGAGGTAAGGATTGCCGTGTCCATTAAGGTGCTCGGGAAGCAAAAGCGTTGTGAGTCTAAACTTTGCGTTCGAGTGGATGCATTTCAACAGAAGATCATCCAACTCGCGGGTTGATAACGAATTTTTGGGACGGACCAACCATCGGCAGCCCTTTACCTAAAAACGAGACATTAGTCTCGTGAGGATTAATCACCCCTCGCCTCCAACCGTTCTTCTCGCCTTCCACAATTCTTCAAACAGCCGCACTGTCGCTGGCCCATGCCCCGCGTAATGATTATTCGCGTACGCATACACCTGGACGCCGCGGCGCACCGCCTGATCGCACACCTCCACCCATTCCTGCAGGGGTTCGCGGCAATCGAGAATCGTCTTGTCCCATGTTTTCGTCAGCCGCTCGATTCCTTTGCGGTCGCCCAGCCAGCGAATGTACGTGAAATCGGCTGTGATCGGATCTCAGTCCCGCGAAGATTCGGGGCACACGAGGGACATCTTCTGTGCTGGGTGGTAAATCACGACTGTCGCTCGTACCCATATGTGGTCATGCGCCAAAAGTAAACTACTCGGAACCAACAACCATGATCGTGGAGGGGACAAATGCACCACTGGTCAAGGGGAACTGACCGCTGCCGAGGGGAGTGAGTCTCCCGTCCACGTGGGCACGGAAGGCATGACGAAGCAAATTCGCGAATATCAGACTGCGGAGAAAAGCCTCGCCGCCGTATATCTTGTAGTCGATGTCGGAGGCTCTCGGAGCCAATTGAATCGGCTTCACAAACACATCCGAAGTCAACGCGAGGCTGGTGCCCGGTTGCCAAAAGTTGTATTCATTGACGCCCGGCCAAAACCATCAGCAAGCAAGGTATGAGCGTGCTCATGGCACCAACATGGCGTCGCCAGTATCCGTCACTCGCGCAAAATCCTTCCGGCTATGCCGAATGCATCTTGGCAGTTGGCTCAGCGCCTGATATTCCCTTTTTGTGACCTTTTGGGGGCGTGGATGGTTCTGCTCCAGATTCTTCAGGAGTTTTCTTTTGTAGTTCGGGATAGTGTTTGGCGATGAAATAAGGGTTACTGCACTGATCAAATTTGAACGAAATCGAATTTGTCTCGTAAAGACCGCAATTCATCAATTCCGCGACATCGCAGTCGTGTTCTTCATGTCCTAATTAAAGCATACGTGCGAGCGAGCGCAAGATGCCGAGTTATCCACACCCCTCAACGGCTGGCGGTTCGGCGGCTTCACGATTTAATCGAGTGAGGAAATAAGCAGAAAAAGCGTTATTTAGAGCGGTAACCCAGGGAACTGTCTGGGGGGTTGCTTCCATGAAAGCGTTGAAGCGAGCTTCAAAATACTCTGGGTGGTAATGAAAAACTGAATTGCGGAAGTCCTTTAGCAGCTTTACATTTGGAGATGCGAGCAACCCGTCAATTGCCGGGTCATGCAGAGCGAGCCTCTTCCACCCCTCGACGACGACGTACAAACCACCATACCAGTAGCTCATGTAATTTACGGCCCGGATCATTTTGTCATCGTACCAATCAGGACCTTGGCTGAAAACACCGGTGGCTACAATCTCGTAATAAAGCAATTTCATCTGGTTGGCCCATATCCAGTACTTGTGTAATGTAAATACCTGGTCGCTGGTAGCCTCTGGCTTGGACACGGATTCCCTCTGTAAAATAATAAGAATGGCCGGAATTATATCGCGCTTTGGGGTTCTGTTTCATATTCCTTGCCCTTGCGCTCTCCCGTGGGTTTCCTAAAGTAAAGGGAGCCCTTTGAAAGGAGGGGCTTCCATGAAAACAAATGTCTGGATCGTGCCTAGGACTGTGTCCGAGTATTCAAAAGTCGTATGTTTTGACCACAACTGCTGGTGGTAGCAGTCTCATTGAAAGCACTATTGCCTCCTACCCCCAAACACCTCATGAACAGCGGGAAAACCACAGGGGGCGTAATTGATGTGGGCGCGCGGCAAGGCACGAGGAGCGGGAGGCTAGGTCTCGCTCCACACAATCCTTAGTTCCCAAGCAGCTGGCAACAGTTCCGCGACAACGAATCGCCAGCGCGCCGCTTTCCCATGCCATCGGTTCACAACACGCCGCGCCTCCGGTTCCCGTCCACCTCCCAGCCGCGGAGCCCAAGGCTCTTGCTTATCAATTAGGTTTGCGCCATAATCCGTCGCCGTGAACGCTTCTCAATTGCCCCAATTGACTATCGGGTTTCTCAACGGCTCGCCAGAAGGTCTACGGCTGGTTTCTCATGCCAATGGGCCAGTGGAATGCTACATTTCTGCGCGCTCCGCGCTGTCATCCAGTCTCAGGGATCACGCAGAGCTCCTCGATGTGCCAGGTGTTTATTTGTTGATTGGCCCGCCAGAGGAAAACGTCCCCGGCGGACCAAACTACGAAGCACGATTGTATGTAGGTCAAAGTGACACGGTCGCAGACCGACTGGACAGCCACCTTGGGAACGAGGATAAGAAATGGTGGCGTACATGCGCTGTGCTTACGCGGCGGAAGGTCCCTCTAAATCTCAGCCAGTGCAAGTACCTAGAATCAACACTCTGCGAGTTGGCGTCCCGGGCGGACGCTTGTGAGTTAACCAACGGCAACGCCCCTGGCCGCCCCAACATTTCGGGACACGATCAGTTCGAGGCGGATGATTTTTTGCAAGAGGCGCTGATAATCTTGAGTGCTTTGGGATGGCGATATTTTGAGCCGCCACCGAGACCCGAGGCTCCGAGCAGTGCAGAAAATTCCATGCCAGATGTCCCCGCAAGATTGAGGCCCCTTCTGCCAGAATTGAAGGCGGCCTTGACAGCGCCGTGTTTTCCGAAAGCTGAATGGTATTGGACCCGCCAGCCAGATTTCCGAGCCAAATTTGTCCCCGATTGCAACCCCACCGAAACTCGGACATTTGCAAGGATCACTTGGACGAAAGATTGGTTTTGGGTGGCCCTGACCACCACCGATGTGAAGAACAGAGAGAAATTTAAGATCCAATCGGTCGCCGACATCAATGATGCTTTTCGGCGGAAAGTGGCAGAAGCCTATAATAGGGCGGAACAGCGCCGTTAGAAATCTTCCGCCATTCGGTGGCAGGGATTGTTTAGCACCGTGCCTTTCCGTTCTGCCCTAGCGTCAAATGTTCCGGCAAGCGCCGAAGTTCGCCGCGTCGCCTTCCGAGTCGTAGCGCAGCCTGGCACGTCCAGCCCTTAGTGGCTACAGGATACCCCGCGCTTTCTTGACTCCTTCGCGCCCATCACGGTACAGGTGTTTCCCGAGGTTCCCAATGACACTCCCAACACCGCCGCTGCAAACCGCGTCACACTTCCGAACTGCCCTATATGCGCGCGTTTCTACCGCCCACAACGGCCAGGATCCTGAAATGCAGCTTCGGGAACTGCGTGAATACTGCCAACGGCGCGATTGGCAAATCACCCGCGAGTACGTTGACGTGGGAATCTCTGGAGCGAAGGAGAAGCGGCCTGAACTCGACCGCATGCTGTCCGACGCACATCACCGACGATTCGACGCCGTGGTGGTTTGGCGTTTTGATCGCTTCGCCCGCTCTGTTTCCCACCTGCTGCGCGCGCTCGAAACCTTTCGCGCACTCGGCATCGAATTCGTCTCGCTCTCCGAGCAAGTGGACACCAGCACCCCGACCGGCAAGATGGTCTTCACGGTCCTAGGCGCGGTCGCCGAACTGGAGCGCAGCCTGATCGCCGAGCGCGTGAAAGCCGGCCTGCGCAATGCCCGGGCAAAAGGAACTCGCCTCGGACGCCCCAAAGCCACCGTGGATGCAGCGACGGTTGCCGACCTGAGGCGCACGGGCGCCTCGTGGGCGAAGATTTGCGCGGAGTTGGGCCTTAGCAAGGGAACGGCTCAGCGCGCGCTTTGGATCTTGCCCAAAAACCCCGCCTTGCCCACAAACCCTGCTGCTTAGCCTCGCGAATCCCCTAGCAAATTGCTTGCTCAAAAGTCCGCTTCAGGCCGCCTCAAAATCGGGTGATTTTGATCCACTGGCGGCACAGCGACACTGCTGAAGATGATCGACGCATGAATCGATCACCGCCTGCAGCAGCGGTTGGTGAAGACGGGCGGACGCCTGATCAAGCACGCTCGCTATTACTGGCTGCTGCTGGCCGAGAGCCACCTGACGCGGCAACTGTTTGGGAGCATGGTGCGGCGGATCGCTACGCTGCCCTTGCCGACCGGATAGGGCTTGGCGGCGGACAACCCAACAGGTTGTAAGAAGGAAGGGGACGGCGAGGTGTGTGAGAAATCGCTTGAAATGAGGCCCTTTCTGGTTTTTCCGTACCCGGAGGAGGCAGAGCCGAACCTTTCAGGGCCACCGCAGTCGCTCGGGGCGGAAAGGATGAAAAAACCGGCTCCAACGGAGGCGGTTGGACGTACAATCGGTGGTGGCTAGGAAGCCAAAACGGAAATTCTGGATTAGAAGTCGCGCAATCGGAGATGTGAAGTGGCACTTCATTTGACTCGTAAACCGCGTTCAATTAGGACCTAGCCGGTTGTTAACGACGTCATGGCAGGGAATTCTCGGCGCCACTGGCATTAGCCAGTACCCATCGACGCGACGCCATAGGAGCCTCTAGCGTGACTCAAGCTCCCTCTGCTACCGGACAAACCATCTCGCGCTACCGCGTCATGGAGGAACTGGGAAGCGGTGGTATGGGTGTAGTGTACAAAGCCGAGGACAATGAGCTCGGCCGGTTTGTCGCTCTAAAGTTCCTGCCCGAGAACGCAGCCCAAGACTCCCTTGCCCTGGAGCGTTTTCGCCGCGAAGCACGACGCGCATCTGCGCTCAATCACCCTAACATCTGCACCATCTACGAAATTGGGATTCACGAAGGCCATCCGTTCATCGCCATGGAATATCTGGATGGCGTAACCCTGAAATACTGGATCGCCGCGCGCACGTTGGATACGGAGCGTATTGTTTCGATTGCCATCGAGGTCGCCAAAGCCCTAGAAGCTGCTCACGGCGAAAGCATCATTCATCGTGACATCAAACCCGCCAACATTTTCATCACGAAGCGGGGTCACGTCAAAATTCTCGACTTTGGCCTGGCCAAGACCATGCGTCCGGAAAGCTTCGCAAGCCAGATCGCGACGCAGGCGACGCAATCTTTTGTCGCCGAAGAACATCTCACCAGCCCGGGAACGACTCTAGGTACCGTGGCCTACATGTCTCCGGAGCAAGTGCGGGCCGAGGAATTGGACGGCCGCACGGATCTGTTCTCATTCGGTATCGTTCTCTACGAGATGGCGACGGGGAGGCTACCGTTTCAAGGAGCCAGTTCGGGCGTCCTGACGGAAGCCATCCTCAATCGCCAACCGGTGGCTCCGTTACAAGTGAATCCCAACGTCCCGTCGGCCCTCCAGGAGGTGATCCGCAGAGCCTTGGAGAAGGACCGCAACCTGCGCTATCAGAACGCGGCCGATATGGGGGTTGAGCTGCAACGGCTGAGGCGAGATTCCGACTCGAGATGGAGAACTGGGGAAGAAGAAACGGAACCGGTGGTGGCAGCAGTCACAAGTCTGTTAGCGTCGAGCGGCAAGCGCAGGGCACAGACTTCGTCGTTGCAAACGGCTGCCGCCCGTTCACAACGAGTCTCCAAGATCATTGACTCGCTTGCAGTTTTACCGTTCGAGAATACCAGTGGAGAGCGCGAGGACGAGTATCTCAGTGACGGGATCACAGGGAGCCTCATCAATACTCTGGCAACAATACCGAAGCTGCGCGTGATGGCGCAGAGCACCGTATTTCGCTACAAGGGCCGGAAAATTGATCCGCAAGCCATAGGTCGCGAACTAAATGTGCGCGCCGTGCTTACCGGAACAATAATGCACCTGGGCGGTTCTCTGCGCATTGGTACCGAATTAGTTGACGTAGCCACAGGTTCTCAACTTTGGGGAACGCAATACAATCGCAAGCCCGATGATATCTTTGTGGTCCAAGACGAAATTTCCAGCGAGATATCCGGAAAGCTGCGGTTACAGCTGACCCGGGCCGAAAAGAAGCGACTGACAAAACACCACACGGAGAATGCCGAGGCGTACCGGCTCTACCTTCAAGGTCGGCATCACTGGAACAGGTGGACCGAACAAGGGTTCTATAAGGCGATCGATTACTTTCAACAGGCGGTCGAGAAAGATCCCAGCTACGCGCTCGCCTATGCCGGTGTGGCCGATTCCTATGTACTCCTGGGATGGAACAGCTATCTGCCACCGAAGGAAGTGTTCCCTAAAGGGAAAGCGGCGGCGACGACCGCCCTGCAGCTCGACCCTGAGCTCCCCGAAGCGCACGCGTCATTGGCGGCGCTGTTGTGGCTTCACGATTGGCGGTGGGACGAAGCGCAGATCGAATTCAAGCGCAGCCTCGAATTGGGCCCTGCGTACGCGACTGCTAACCACTGGTACGCCGAGTATCTGATGACCATGGGGAAACACGAAGAAGTTATGGCGAGGATGAAAAAAGGTCAGGAGCTCGATCCGCTCTCCCTGATTATCAACGTAGCCGTCGGGTGGGCCTTCTATAATGCCCGCCGATACGACGAAGCCATCGAACAACTGCGGCGAACTGTCGAATTGGACCCAAACTATCCCGTCACGTACTGGATTCTCGGCCTGTTGCTCAGGAAGACGGGATGCTACGAACTGGCCATTACCGAGGGTGAAAAGGGGGTGAAGCTGTCAGGCGGCAGCCCTCTGATGCGTGCGGCACTGGCGCACACTCTTGGCGCGGCGGGTAGGACAACGGAAGCAGTTCAAATGCTCGACGAGCTGACAGAGCTTGCGACGCAAAGGTATGTCGCACCCTACTTCTTCGCCGGAATCCACGTCGGCTTGGGAGAAAACGACCGCGCGATTGAATATCTCGAGAAATCGTACGAAGAGCATTCCCACTGGCTTATCTATCTTCATATCGATCCGAGCATGGACGGCTTGCGGGACGACCCGGGTTTCCAAGACCTGTTGCGGCGTGTCGGCCTTTCCGCAGCGACGGCCACGATCCCCACCTGAAGGAAGCCACGGTGAAGGCGGCGCGTCCGGCGGTGGCAGCGACACTCCTTCGACCGTTTGCGCTAGCAATGTTAGTTGTATTATAACGGCCCAATAATCCATACTTCAGATATTTATACTTACTTGCGTTGTGGTGGCGACGGTCGTCGTCCGGCAGCTTCACCAGCTGTGTCGTTTATTCTTGGAGTGGGCATCATATTCTGAAGATGCTGGGCCACACAGCTTTAGGGCCTTCCTACTAGATATGAATAAATTGTTTGAAGAGTTTGTATGCCAGATATTGCGAGAACGTGCCCCTGGGAATGCCACTGTGGAGACCCAGGTGTCCCTCGATCTCGATATGGCAAAGAAGATTCCGATAAGGCCCGATATCATTGTTCGACAAGCAGGACAGATTTCGTTAGTTGCCGATTGTAAATACAAGCGTCTCGAGCCAGATGACTTTAGGAATTACGACATTTATCAGCTGCTTGCCTACTGCACCGCAACAGCTGTTTCTCAAGGGATCCTGGTTTACCCAAAACATATACACCACATATATGAGCAGACTCGGATCAAAAACACAGGGATTACAATTAGGCAATTTACCATTGACCTAAGCGAGGAATCAGAACTTCTTATCAGAAGATGCAACGAATTTGCTGACCGTGTATTTGCGATATCAGATTGTGTTGCATCTGTTAAGAACGGGCTCCTCAGTTAGGTAGAATCGGCTGTTTCTGCTAAGGATTCGGTCCGAGCTAGAGAAACGATTGCGGAAACATGTCGTCATCGAAAAATGCAACGAGGCTAACCGCAGAAAATATTGCTGGGCCTGATAGTCATGGACTGACAGCTGCGGACGCAGAATGGTCCTGTCGTTTGCCAAAATCCCGTCCGTCTTTGAAATCAATCAGTTAGGCCAAGCCGTTAAAGCTTTCTCTCTGCTATAAAAGTACGCCATGCTTCGAACAATTTGGGCTGTCCTTGCGTCATTTGCTCGCCTTTTTCTCGCGCGAGGCAGCTTGCTCCTTGAGAATCTTGCCCTCCGTCAACAGCTAGCGGTTTTGAAGCGTCGCCGATCAAGGCCGCGGCTCCGTTTCGCTGATCGAATGTTCTGGCTTCTTGCTCGCAGATTCTGGTCGGGATGGAAACAGGCCCTCATCATTGTGACACCGGAAACTGTCGCTCGCTGGCATCGTGCTGGCTTCCAGATCTATTGGCGATGGAGCCTCCCGCGTTTCGCCGGATTCGTGGATTCTGGTATGCCGCCGGTATATGAGGCACCAAAGAAAGTTGGTCCGGCTTGCCCAGAATCAAATGATTCTGAGGCGCTCACAACGTACTTTTGGGCAGGCGAAAACCCTACGGTTCCCGCAGGCTCACCCAATGGGGTTTTTGGGCAGGCAGAGGTTTTTGGGCAACCGCAGTCAGGGCAGGGGCGATCCTTGGCCCTCTAGGCCAACCTTGCAGCAGATAATTGTCGCACCGAATCCGGCGACAGCGTACGGCGTCATCGCGTCCTCAGCGCTGGCGGTGGGTAGCATTTGCCAAGGTATTGGCGATCTCCGCGGCGAGTGAGGCGGGGATTTACGTGGCCAGGCCTGTTGGTAAGTACCGCCTGTCATTAGGACCTCAACTCAGAACCGCACTCGATGCGATTTAGAAAGTTAGATTTTGGCCATCATTCAACGATTTCAAACGTATAAATCTTGCCCTGCGAGGCTATGTTCGAGCTTGTGAGCGCGCCTGGCGCGAGGAAGCCAAACTCACCCGTACCAACGTAATAGATTTCGACCTTGTAGGTTCGCGGAGCAACCTTCTCAAAACTGAATGGGACCGCATTGTCTTCCGCTCCGCCAGAACTATGCAGCACGCCTCCGGTCACCGCTCGAAATTCACGACGGTCTCCCTTGTCCCAAAACCGCAGGAGTTGGTATTCGGAAGCGGAATCTCCTTCAGTGCATCGGATGTAGAATTCGAGGGGTTCCGTCATGCCCAAGCCCGGCCCGGCCATATGCAGTTTGCTGTGCGGACCCAGAACCGTTCCATTGATGTGTCCCTTGTCCAGCCCAAGCGTGGCCACATTCTTGAGGACGCCGCCAGTCCGCCAGTTGACGATTTCAGGGTCAATCTCCACAAGTTTCCCGTCCCGACGGACATAGACACCAACGTCATCGGGCAGATCTGCTGATTTTGCGGGAGGCCGAGGAGGAGTCCCATACGTGATGACCACTGGTGGAGGCGGAGCGGCGTCTTTGGAATTCGCCGCAGATAGCATAGCGACGATAACCGACTGGCTCACTCCGGCGTTTTTAAGCTTCACCAGCGCGGCAGCGGAAAGGTCGAAGTCAGCGTCGCTTACTTGGATCGCTTTCAGGATTGTGGAGTCTGCCAGACGCGCCCTCACCATCTGCACAATGTCTTGATTCGTGAGTGGCTTGCTGGCTTCGGCGCGACCGTCCGGGGAGCTGTGGGCTGTGCGTGCGGAAGCAGCTAGGCAGATCAGGAAGGCAAATCCAATTCCAAGTAAAACCACACGTCTGCGCATACACGGCCCTCCGAGGGCGGATGCCCCCCTTTATGCATTGAGCACGAGCGAGTCCGAAGGCAATTCTGAGCAAATGCTTATTTTTCAAGCTATTAGAAATGACACCTAGAGCATCGCTTTGATCTTGGGCCACGATTGGATACGCGCCGTTGTCAGCAACGTCCACATAGGGTTACAGGGGATCGTTAGGGTCTATTGGTTAGAATTGGGGGCTGTTAGAAGACATCGCGGCGCGGGATCACGCGAGGCAGCCGCGCTGCGGTTGGTGGGCAGAAATGCAGTGAACGGCTAGTTGAACTCTCTTAGCGTGCGGACCCAAAAGTGAAGTGGAAACCGTAGGTTCTCAATTGGAGGTTCGGCACGACACTCGCTGCTGCAATGGCTCGATGGGTGAAACTCCCCGCGACCAGAATTCCACGTGTTGCTCCTGCCATGTGGCGCAGATCGCCCATATAGGCCAAGATCTGCCCGACGGCGTTTCGGTCAGCCTCTCCGGCCTTCAGTTCTATAACAACCGTGCTTCCGTCCTTATCGACGACTGTAATGTCGACATGACCAGAATCGACAGTTTTTTCGCTACCGCCGTCTACGATCTTCATGCCTTCTTCAAGCTGTCCAATGTTTGAGCGAAGCGCGCTTTGAAGGTCACGCTCAAGCGTAAATGTTGTTTGCACAGCGTCAGCGACTTTTCCGTCGGGATCTTGTGGTTCCACCGTCTTGACAAGAAATCCGAGGGCACGAAGCGGTTTGTTTACCTGTTCGCCGCCAGCGAATTCGGTCCTTGGGATTCCAGTGGCGAGTTCTATCACCCATTTTGGGGGGTAGCGTTTCCCGTCTTGTTCAACAAAAAACTTAGTTCCCGTTTCGGGTGTTTCGTCAGGGTCTTTTTCGCGGATTTGGTCAAATTTCCTTATGCCCTCCAGCACGCTGTCCCTTGTAAGCTCTGTACGTTTGCCGGATTTTGCGCTGAACGGTATGCTGCCAAGCGGCATGATTTCCTCCTAGTTCTTACCCGCACGATTATAGCCTAGAGCCGGCATTCGTCCCGCCAAAGTCATCCGAAACGGGACACGGCTGAAATCCTGTTTGCAGGCGTATAGGGACGAATAACGAAACCGAACCCGGAACAACCGGGGTCGGGGAGAGGGGGCAGCGACCGCGCCGCGAGGTTTTCTTGTTCTTGACTTCTGACAAGCAGCGTTTTCACCGGGTCATCGGCGGCGCGGCACAAACAGATGTTTCTGCCACGCGGAATAGTGCGCCAGCCAACGCTGAGTGTGAAAGGCTTACGGCTCCTAGCGGGAGGGGGTTTTTGCCACACGCCGAATACTACCTAATGGTCAGTGGCCGCCTGCGCTGAAATCGACAAAGTGTTGCGAGTTCGCGCGCGGTGGCGCTTCTGGCGAATGATTGCCGCCGACATGGGCGTTGGGCTGCCCACTGCCCGCTCCTAGTTTGGCATTGACAGGGCCGATCAGGAGCAGTAGGTTCAGGGGCATCCACGATTACACCCGCGGAGCAGCGAGGAGGCCGCATGAGCAAAATCAATTGGGGTATGAGGGCGTGTGGCGTCTTTCTGCTGTGGGCAGTGACGGCTGTTGCCTTGCCCGCACAAACATTAACCACGCTGCACAGCTTTGCCGGGGCGGAGGGCTCCGTTCCCTATGCGGGCCTGACCCAGGGAGCCGATGGGAAGTTCTATGGGACAACGCGCTTTGGGGGCACCAACAACAACTTCAACTGTCCGTTGGATTTATATAATGCTCTTGGCTGTGGCACGGTCTTCAGCATCACCCCAAGCGGTCCGCTGACGACGCTCTATAATTTTTGCTCGCAAGGCGGTGAAAATTGCACGGACGGCGCGCTCCCCACCGCGGCTCTGGTCCAAGCCGCCGATGGAAACTTCTACGGGACAACGGGCTATGGCACGGTCTTCAACGTCACCCCAAGCGGCATGCTGACCACGCTCAACGGCGCAAGCGATCTCTTGCCATTGCCCTCAGGGATCATCCAGGGCACCGATGGGAACTTCTACGGGACAACGTACTTTGGCGGCCCCAACAACAACTGTTTTTTTGTCCAACCAAATTCTGATGGCTGTGGAACGGTCTTCAGCATCACCCAAAGCGGCGCCCTGACGACGCTCTATAATTTTTGCTCGCAAAGCGGTAAAAATTGCACGGATGGCGCGCTCCCTGACGCAGCTCTAGTCCAGGGCACCGATGGGAACTTCTACGGGACAACGCAGCAGGGCGGCCCCGCCAACGACAGCTGTGTGTTTTCCCTCGAACTTGCTACTGGCTGTGGCACGATCTTCAAAATTACCCCAAGTGGAACGTTGACAGCGCTCTACAATTTTTGCCCGCTGAGCGGTTGCGCAGACGGCTACGGCCCCGCTGCGGGGCTGGTCCAGGGCACCGACGGGAACTTCTACGGGACAACGTTCTTTGGCGGAGCCAACGGCGATGGGACGGTATTCAAAATCACCCCGAGCGGCACGCTGATGACGTTGCACAGCTTCGATGGCACGGACGGCGGCTTACCTGAAGCAGGGTTGGTCCAGGGTACCGATGGGAATTTGTACGGGACAACATTCGAGGGCGGGGCAAATGGCTATGGCGCGGTCTTCAAAATCACCCTCAGCGGCACGCTGACCACATTGCACAGCTTCGACGAGACGGACGGATCTTACCCCATGGCGGCGCTGGTCCAGGGCACTGACGGGAGCTTCTACGGGACAACGGAGTTGGGCGGCGGGAACGGCACCTGCTTTTTTGGCGGCTGTGGCACAGTCTTCAGCCTTTCTGTGGGTCTGGGGACGCAGGTCACGGTTTCGCCACCGAGTGTCAGTTTCGCACCCCAACCAATAGGCGCCACCAGCGCAGCGCAGACCGTGATGCTGACTAACTCAGGCAAACTTTCCCTTACCATCACCAGCATCGCGATTACGGGAACCAACGTAGGCGACTTTTCCCAGACCAACACCTGCGGCACATCTGTTGCCGCTGGCGCGAGCTGCACTCTCAGCATCACGTTCACTCCTTCGGCGACGGGAACCAGCAGCGCATCTGTTACCCTGACCGACAGCGCGGCCAATGGCCCGCAAACGATTGCCCTCGCTGGCACAGGAATGGACTTCTCTGCGCCTGCCAATTCCCCCGGCAGCCTCACGCTCCCGGCCGGCCAGTCGGGAACATTTACTGCGACAGTGACTCCGATTCCGTCGAACACCACATTCAGCGGGCCCGTCACCTTCACCTGCACAGGAGCCCCGCAAGCTTCTACATGCACTCCAGGCAGCGCTGTAACGAATGCCGATGGATCAGTGACCTCCACCGTCACCGTCACCACCACGGCGCGCTCGGCCGTCCCATTCGTGCGCTTCACACCTCCAGCCACAGCGCCGGTTGGGTTGTTGCTTCTGCTGACACTGGGAATGCTGCTGGCTCTGGGAACGTTCCTGGTCGCAAGGCGCTTGCATTTTTCCTGGCTCGATGGTCGGCGATTCGCAACGGTCGCCCTGGTGCTTGTGCTTCTCAGTTGCGGCGTGCTGGCGGCCTGCGGCAGCAGTGGTGGCGGTGCGAGCAACGGAACGCCGGCGGGAACCTACACTTTAACGGTCACTGCTTCGTCCGGCGGGCTGTCGCATAGTTCCACGCTCCAGCTCACGGTTCAATAAGGCATCGATGTCCGAGGGTAGGTAGCGCGCTCGTTTGCCCGCCGCATGCATCAACGGCATCGCGGCTACCTTCACCTTGGAATAGAAATCCGAAATCACTACCACGGTGCCCTCCGGCGCCATCACTGGCACGGTCCAGGTGGTAACGCCCGGCGGCACGCTTTCAAGCAACCTGCCCTTTACAGTGACGCACTAGAGTCCTCGCGGCTGGCCCCAGAGGCAGTGGGCTTCATAGCCTTGATGGATTGCCCACAATCATTTGTTTCTGAGGCGCTCCAAAGGCCAGAAAATCGCCTTGCGTTTTCATAGGCTTACAGCGGGCGTGGAATGGAGGTTTTTGGGCAAGCGGCGCCAGAGCCGGTCCTTGGCCATCTAGGCCAAGCTTGTAGCAGATAATCGCGCGTGGGTGTCCCGGTGGGCGACTTGTGGCCAACGTCGTGGGCGCCAGAATCCTTGGGGCAGGGCCTTCCGGCCCAGCCTGGAGACGCTCCCGTCTTCCCCGCGCCCGGGCAATTATCTCCGCGAGGTTATCCATCACGCCCACTTTCACATCCGCTTCATCAGTGACCTTGCCTTCGATGCGATCAAAGATTTCCGTCATCAACAGGTCTGATTTTACGGTCGCTCGCTGCATCGCCGCGGCCACCAGCACATCGCCGTTGGTTCTCTTGGCGCGTTGTTTTGGCGTGTCGTTGGGAAACAGCTGGTCAAGGATTCGCTGGTTCGTGCAGCGCTCCTCGAAGAGCAAATCGAGCTTGTCTGTGACCTTTTTCGGCCTCCCACCGCCAGGCGTTGGCTTGTGGCCGTTCTCGAACTCCCCCGGCACGGCCTCTTGATTTAGCGCCTCGGGGTCATCTTAATTTTTCGTGCTAGGCGATTCCAACCGCGATAAGCGCTGTTGCAAGTCTGCAATTTGTTGTGCTTGAGTTTGGACCTGCTGCTGCAGGTGCATGATCACCTCTTGCTGCGCGGAAGGTACCCCGTTAGTGGCACAGTTCAGTGTTCCGAGCTGCCCCGTAGGAGGGTCGATGCAAACCAGAGGTTCGTTGGCCGTTGGAAGCGTCACCCCAGCGATTCCCACGATGTAGGATGAGGTCTGCATTGGGAAGGTTCCGATGCGGATGACGCCGCTGTCACCGGAGGATCCTATGCTGCCGATGTGAATATTGTTGCTGTTCCCATCCGAGACATTCCCTGCGGCCCCATACCCGATGGCGATGTTATTGGACCCGCTGGTGTTGTTGGGGAGTGCATCGAAACCGCTGGCCGTGTTGTAGGATCCATAGGTGTTCTGGAACATTGCGCCATAACCGCTGGCCGTGTTTTGGTTCCCCGTGGTGTTGCTGGAGAGCGCTTGGTAACCGCTAGCCGTATTGTTGTTCCCTGTGGTGTTGCTGGCGAGCGCTGTGAAACCGCTGGCCGTGTTGTAGTTCCCCGTGGTGTTGCTGGAGAGCGCCGCGCTACCGCTGGCCGTATTGTAGGAGCCAGTGGTGTTCTGGCCCATTGCTCCATAACCGCTGGCCGTGTTGTAGTTCCCGGTAGTCCTGATATTCCCCGCAAATCCGAGGAAGGCATTGTCTCCGACGCCAAACGCAAAGACCACCCCTCCCAGATCAAAGCTGGACGTAGCATTCACCACCGCTCCTGTCACCGTTCCGCTGGCGGTAACGTTGCCGGTGGTGGTCTGATCTCCGGTGAACGTGTTGGCGCCCAGCGTTGCGTAGGAGCCAGCAGGCTGGAAAGCGCTCGAAGCCAGACCATTCAACAACGCGGCGTTCACGTTACTCACTCCGACCCCATTTCCGGTGAAGCTGCTGGCGGTGATA
>Ga0182024_10004613_pt1 | contig 31523 bp, 33 predicted proteins | sample P32metaG_FD_120480 | JGI IMG/M metagenome (GOLD analysis project Ga0182024, IMG submission 120480) | Permafrost microbial communities from Stordalen Mire, Sweden - P3-2 metaG (Illumina Assembly) | ecosystem: Environmental > Terrestrial > Soil > Wetlands > Permafrost | place: Sweden: Stordalen...
ACGCACCCACCTCCGAGGTTGCGGGCGATCTCTCGTGTTGCGCAACGGACACGACCTCAAGCACCGCTTGTTGTTGAGGGAGCGGCCGTTGAACCCCACGGACCGCCCCGCTCTGTGGCGACGCCTCGTCGCGGAGTACCTCGGCAGTCTTCTCTTAGCCGCGGTCGTCATCGGTTCGGGGATTGCGGCGCAAACTCTGTCACCGAACGCGCTCGGCCTGGAGCTTTTAGAGAACGCCGCCGTAACGGGACTGGGGCTCTACGTATTGATCTTGGTGTTCATGCCGGTCTCGGGCGCGCACTTTAACCCGGTGGTCTCGCTGGTCGACGCGCTCTTTGGCCACATCAGCTGGCGAGACGCCTCGAAGTACATTGGCGCACAGGTCCTCGGCTGTTTCAGTGGCGCCGTTCTTGCAAACGCGATGTTCTCGCACAGTGCCGTCAGCCTTTCGACGCACCACCGGGCTAGCGGAGCGCACCTCGTGGGCGAAGTGGTCGCCACGGCGGCACTGATCCTCGTCATCTTCTCGTTGGCTCGATCCGGACGTGGCCACTTCGCGCCGGCCGCCGTCGGCTCGTACATCGGTGCGGCGTACTTCTTCACGAGTTCGACCAGTTTCGCCAACCCGGCGATCACGATCGGGAGAATGTTCTCCAACAGCTTCGCGGGCATCGCCCCCTCATCCGCCCCTGGCTTCATCGGCGCGCAACTCGTCGGGGCCGCGCTGGGCTACCTCGCTGTGAGGGCGCTCTACCCGAGCGAGAGCCACCAACATGTCGACGTCGGTCTCTCGTGAGCTCAAGGAGAGCTCGCGAGATGACCGAGGCGAACAGGCCCGAGATTCTCTTCCTCTGCGTGCACAACGCGGGCCGCTCGCAGATGGCGGCGGCCTTCGCTCGCCAGCGAGGTGAGGGACGGGTCATCGTGTACTCGGCCGGCACAGCGCCCGGAGAGCGGCTCAATCCCTCGGTGGTCGAGGCGATGCTCGAACGAGGCATTGACATTAGGAATCAACAACCCCAAAAACTGACCGATGAGATGGGACGAGGTGCCAACGTGGTCGTGACCATGGGCTGCGGCGACACGTGCCCGGTCTATCCCGGTAAGCGCTACCTCGACTGGGAGATTATCGACCCCGCCGGCAAGTCTCTCGACGACGTGCGGCCCATCCGAGACGACATCGAACGGCGCGTCGAGGACCTCCTCGAGGAGCTACTCACGCCTCTGGCATAACTCGGCACTCATACAAGGAATGAAGTGCTCGCGGCCCGCACGCTCAAGGTTGCTCGTACGTGCCGACCATGATCGCACGGGCCAGCGTATGAGAGAAGAGATTGAAACCCAAGTACGCCGGCGTTGCACTCTCCGGTAGGCCCAGACTTGCCACGTCCAGCGCGTGCACCACCACGTAGTAGTCGTGCACGCCGTGCCCACTCGGGGGCGCCGGCCCGAGGTACCGCTTCACACTGGCGTCATTGAGCAGTTGTACCGCGCCCTCGGGCAGACCGCTGCCCGCTTCGTCACCCGCGCCCGAGGCCAGCGACGTTGTCGACTTGGGAATATCGGCGACCGCCCAGTGCCAAAAGCCCGACGCCGTCGGCGCCACCGGGTCGTACATCGTCACCGCAAAACTCTCGGTACCGTCCGGGAAGCCGTGCCACGAGAGTTGCGGCGACGTGTCCGATCCTCCGGCGCCCATGATTCCACTGAGTTGCGCCGTCGCGAAGACCCCCCGGTCTTTAAAGTCCGCGGACGTCACCTCGAAGGAGGCAACGTGGGGTAGGTCGGCGTAGGGGTTTCTCGACATCGGAGCCTCTCTTCACTCTGGGCACTCTCCGCCAAGCGAGTCGCTCTACCAGGCCGGCGCCCCCTCGCACCTTAGTAACTCAACTCTTTAGCCACCTGGTGGCGACGTCCGTTGCGAGTCAACTCTCTCGCCCCCGCTCGGGGTGAGGGCGTCGCGGGCGAAGGATCGAGAGATCCTCTTCGCCGAGCGCTTCTTCTGTTTCCGTCGAGATGTCAGTGGTCGGGCGAAAGAACATCTGGGCGATCAGCGTGGGCACGAAGGCGGAGAGAATGACCACCGTCACCAACTCCGTGTACTGAGCTTCGTTAATCAGATTGTGGGTGAGACCGAACAGGGCCGCGATCGACCCGAACGTCAGGCCCGTCGCCATGAGCAAGGTCGTGTACGCCCGCTCCCGCTTGGGCAGGCGAAAGTACGTCGACGTCGGCCAGACGCCGAGGAATTTTGTCACCATCTTCACCGCGAAGAGCGCGCCGATCACCCCGGCTCCAGTAATGAGGGCCGAAGCCGAAATGAGGGTACCCGCGCGCAGGAAGAAAAAGGGCGTCAAGAGGGCGAACGCGATGGTGCGGATTCGCTCCAAGATCACGCGATCGTTCATGAACACGCCCGCCACGACCAGTCCTGCGATGTAGGCCGGCAGCACCGCTTCGCTGCCCGCGGCCGTCGCGAGTCCCCCGAGACCGAGCAGTACGACAAAGATCAATTTGATCTCGGGTTCACTCACGCGATGGCCGAGATTCCTCACCGTCCAACGCAAGATCCGCGGGAAGAAATACAAAGTGACCGCGGTAACGGCGACGAAGACCAACAGCAACCACCCGTAGTTCGCGAACAGTCCGCCCAGCGCGAGCACCGTGCCCAGATCGGTCACAAAACACGCGGCCAGGATCAACTTGCCGATGTCGTGTCGATTGAGTCCGGTCTCGACCATTACGGCATAGACCACCGCCACCGACGTCGTGCTGAGCGCGATACCGGCAATCTCCGCCGCGTGCAGATTCCAGTCCAAGAAGAACCGCGTGTAGCAAAACGCCCCCACTAACGGCAACGCGAAGGAAGCAGCGCCGATGGAGAGGCTGGCCTTCCAATGTCGGCGAAGTGAGACGGGATCGATCTCGGCGCCGGCGAGAAACGTCAGCAGAATCGAGCCGACGCCCGCAAGCAACGTGGTGTAGTCCGTCTGTTGAACGTGTTCTTGAATGCCCGGAATGTTGCCCATCACCGCGCCGACCAGTATCTCGATCAACGCGACCGAGATGCCCACGCGAATACTGATGAACGACGCCACGAGCGCCATGCCGATCCAGATTGCCAATATGTAATAAACGTTCATCGATACCTCCTGACATGGCAGGGGTACGGAGAACCGGCCCTACCAGCTGACGAATCCTGCTGGTAGATGCCATTAGCCGAAAGTTTCGCGGCGCTTTTATGGGCGGGCCTCATCGCTCCACGTTGATAGTACCAATTCACGTCTACCCCGGCGGTCATACGCCCGCTACAAAGTGCACACCCATGACTTCATGGATCCGACGGAATCGCCAATTCTCGCGGCGAGCGCCAAGCCACGAGTGGTACCCCCGAGCGTGGCCATCGTCAGAGCCACCGCGAGGTTTCGCTGCTATTGAGGCGTGGTAATAGTACGTGGGACGTAGTACTGTTGCTCGCATGTCCAAACGAACGAGAAGTGCGCCTAACGACCTCGGGCGCCACAACGAACCCGCGGTTCTCATCTTGACCAGCCTCGCCTCGGGGAACAAGCACGGGTACGCGCTGACCAAGGACATCGAAGAGTTCTCCGGAATCTCCCTTGGCCCGGGAACCCTCTACGGAGCAATCGCACGGCTCGAAGAACGAGGACTGATCGCTCCTACGCCGAGCCCGGATCGCCGTCAGCCCTATCGAGTGACGTCCAGCGGACGCGCCGCTCTCGCCACGGCAGTAGAGGAGATGCGTTTACTCGCCGACGAAGGCGCGAAGCGCCTTCGCTCGCGCCGCTCGAGCCCACGGCTTCGACCAACTCCCGCCGTCCCTGGAGTAATCCGATGAGTAAACCCAAGAGCTACGAGCGGCTACTCCATTGGTATCCCCGCGACTGGCGAGCCCGTTACGGTGAAGGCTTCTCGGCCCTCTTGGAAGATTCGTACGCCCAGGACATGTCCCGGCGCGCGCAAGCTTCGATTGCCAGGGCGGGCCTGGTCGAAAGGGCGCGAGAGACCGGACTCGTCGGTGTACCAGCGAGTTCCAACGATCGCTTGCTCAGCGGATCGCAACTCGTCCTGTGTGGCTGGTCGCTCTTCATGGTGGCGGGTGCGATGTTCGCAAAGTGCACCGAGCACTGGGGAGTGTCGATCGACTCATCTCACCGCACGTTGGCGAGCATCGGTGACCGCGCGGTGCACTGGGCAGGCGCGGCGGGGATGGTGTTGGTCTTATCAGCCGGGCTGTTCGTGTTCCCGGCGCTACTCGGTCTTTTGCGCAACGCCGGCTGGTCTCGCGTTCGACGTTCCGTACTGCGAAGCGTCAGCGTCCTTTCGCTGGCCCTTCTCCTCACGAGCGCGATGACCATATGGGCACAATTTTTGAGCAACCACCAACGCAACGGCGGATTGGCGGTCTACGAGGTGGTCTTTCTCCTATGCAGTGTGGCCCTCGCGGCGGCAATCGTCACCGTCACCTCGACGGTGATATCGGTGACCCGTCAACTCGAACTGTCACGTAGAACGCTCCTCGTTCTGTCCAACACGGCCCTCGTCGTGACGTTCTCGATGGCGATGGTCACCGTCGGGACAGTGACGTGGTGGGCTAGCGAAGCCGTCTACGCGCCCCAGTTCTTGAGTCACAACATGGGTGGCGGACTCTTCCCTTCCTCAAATACTTTGCCGCCCACGCTCGTCCTCGCGGGGCTCTTGATGGTTCTTGGACTCTGGAGTGCGCTCTCGGGCGTCAGGCGCCTCGTGCCCGGCCTTCGCACCAACATCACACCCGCGCTGCAAAGGGACGACGGCCACTAAGGCGACCCGGAGGGTGACCGAAAAGCCATAAGTTCACTGGCGTTAGTCTCGAAGTGACGAGAGGACTCACCATGTCGAGCGAATCCGAGCCGGTACATCTCAGCAACCATCACCGCACAACCTTGGCCAAGGTTTTTCAACACCCGGTGAACCACAACTTGGAGTGGAAGGACGTCCTCTCACTCATGGCGGCGATCGGCACGGTCGAAGAGAAGCGCGACGGCAAATATTCGCTGACCCTGGGCACGGTGACGGAGTCTCTCGAGCGGCCCAAGCATAAGGACGTCAACGCCCAAGAGGTGCTCGACCTGCGGCGAATGTTAACGAGCGCTGGATTCGCGCCGACGTCGACGTAAGTCCTGAGCTCACGAAGCTGCCGCGCGACTAGTCGCCAATGGCGCGTTTGACAGGTCAGCTCATCGAATAGCAAGAATGTCGTAAGAATCACGGGGATAGGCCCGTCTGAACTTGCAATGTTCCGTCACGTGACTTAGTACTGAGGGTAGGCAATATGCAAAAGGAGCACTTGATGCCATTTAGGAACCAGGGCCCGGATATGGGATGGGGCAGAGGCTTTTTTGCACTCTTACTACTGCTCATCGCGGTGTGCGTCGTCGTGTGGATCGTGAGCTCACTGATGCGCCAGAACGGCCACACCCACCGACACGAACTCTCTCCCGGCGCGAGCCCGCCGTCGAAGCAGAGTTCGGACGCGCTACGGATATTGGACGAGCGATTCGCCCGTGGAGACATTGACGCCGACGAGTACACCAAGCGCCGAGACCTCCTTCGAGGATCTCCCTAACGAACCTCGCCGAACCTCGGTCGCGTTGACGCGATAGCTCGACTCACCACGACTTGGGTAGCACCGCGGCAATCGCCTGGGCGATGAGAGAATAGCCGGCATCGTTGGCGTGGTCATCGGGACCAAAGGGAGCGGCGTAACACATCCAGGTCATCTCGCAGGCCACCGCCACGTTTTCGGGAATGACCCCGCCGTTGGGCGCCGCGACCCGAGTCGTGACGTCGGTATCGAAATACGCGGGCACGTTCGCCACCGAGACTCCGGCGGTGACGTAGATCTGGTCGAGGACGGCGTTGAGACGATCCATGGCGACCAGTGACTCCGTGGCGTACGCGGCGCCCGTCGCGCCCCAGAGGTAACGAGAGAGAAAGGGGTCGTTGTACTCGAGGCCGATGAACCGCACGTGCGGTCCCGCGGCAGCTTTCAGGTCACTGAGGACCTTGGGCATATCGACTTGAATGGCGGCGATCGATTTATTGACGCACGCTTCATCCACCGGCTTATCCCAGAGGCACAGTCGAATGTCGTTAAACCCGAGATCGACTGTGACGACGCCGGCCTCATCTTGGTTGGCCTTCAAGAACACCTCGGCCTGGGTCATCTGTGTCTTGGGCAGCGTGTAACAGTGGTCGGCCACCTTGAAATTGAGAATCGTCTCGACCGTCTCGCCAGGACAGCCGACTTGGTCCAGCGTGAGATCGACCCCTTGGTAGCCCTCGATAAAGACGAGATCGTTGGCGTACCCGTCAGGCGTACGACGCCCGTTGTGGTGAAGGATGCCCGTGGGCTGAAACCCAAGCGACGACGACGCGCCGACCGCGAGATAGAAGCCCGTTTCGGTCACGGGAATGGTCGTCTTGGTGGTCGACGCGGCACTGGCCGGAAGATCGTTGGAGGGGCGCGCGATGAGATAGACGCCCACCACCATGGCCACCACCACGGCACTCGCCACAATGTCTCTCACCATTCGATTCATGTATTCCCTTCGGGGTCTTCTGCCTCAGAGTGTCGGCATCTCTCGGTACCCTCGCCACGCCCCACCTGGACAGCCACCAACTCTTCCAGACCCTCGCGATTACCTTCAACTATAAAACAGTTTGACCTCGATCACGGTCGCCTCGCGCGTCGAACCTGCTGAGATATCTCGCAGAAAAATCGCAACTATTCAAGCAATCATCGAAATCTGTGTCGAGGCGCTGTCGCGAAACCCGTAACGCTCAAGCCCGTGGATGACTCACTTTCGCCACCTCTGTGACTCACCTAGGCTCACCTGAAGGAGGCGCCATGCACAGCGAACACTGGAAGTTAGAGCCCGACGAGCACGATTTTCCGGCCGCCGCGACGTATCTCAGTTTGATCTGCGAGCCGACGTTGGCCGATCAACTGATGAAGCGTCTGAAGGTGGCGCCCTCGGCTATCTATCAAGCCAAGGATCTTCTGCGAGCGAGCAGTCTCCGACTGCTCCAAAAAGACAACGCCCACGTGGCGAAGGACTTGGCCCAGGTCAAAGCCGGGCACAAACTCTCGCCCGTGCTGCTCGTTAGAGGCAAATTGACCAAGAGTCGTTCACTGGTCATCGCCGACGGCTATCACCGGATTTGTGCGAGTTACTGGATTAACGAGAACTCCAATATCCCTTGTCGCATTGTCGACGTACCGAACTAGGACCGTTGCCCTAGGTCACGTGACGACAGTCCCGACGAGACGCTCGTGGCGACGAGCGTCGCGTGGTCAGTGTTTACACTGAGCGCATGCGTCGCATCGTTCCTCTCGTGTTAGTCGGGGCGCTCGTCGTGCTGGCCGGTGTGACGTCCGCCGTGTCGCTGCAACAGTCCAGAGCGTTGACGAGTGCCGTTCGCATGGACATCTTGTGTACCAACAAAGTAGGCGTGAAGCCATCGTCGCTCGTTCTCTCGTGCGCCGACGCCAACTCGATGTTGAAGGAACTTCGCTGGAGCGACTGGGGCGACGCCACCGCGTACGCCACAGGACAGATCACGTGGAATGACTGCTCGCCGACCTGCGTGAGTGGCCACTGGAAGGCAGAGCCTGTCACGCTGTGGGCGTGGCGCGTTCGTGACGAGCGATACACGCGCCTCACGTCGAGCGACCCGCGGCGACTCTCCACCACCGTCCTTACCAGTTATCCCCCGTCTTAGCCCTTCGAATAAATCCGCGCCACGTGGTGGCGAACTTATTGGCCCGTCGTCACCTCCTAAACTGATACTCGAACCGACGCGGCGGTTCAACCCATCGCCGCAACGAGCCGGGGTGTCCGCCAAGTGACACTCTCGACACTGGAGCGCGACCGATGAAGCCACTACGCACCGCGATCGTGATCGCGACGCTGGTGACACTCTCGAGCGTGGTATCCGCGTCAGCGAGCGCCACCTTTGCGTGGACGAAGGCGAAACAGGCCGCATTACCGGCGGGCGCGACGGGACTTCCGGCGGGATATCTTCCGACCCTTTCGTGCGTCTCGGCCGGCAACTGTGAGGCCGGTGGCGCCTACAGCTCCGCCAACGGCACCGTGGAGGGCATGGTGCTCAACGAGGTGAATGGTACGTGGACGAAACCCACCACCCTGGTAGCGCCGGCGAATGCGGCCGCCAATCCGGGCCTGACGGTCTATGGACTGTCGTGTGGCGCGATCGGCAACTGCGCGGTCGTAGGTAGCTACCAGGACAGCGCGTTGAACATCCAGGCATTCGTCGCCAATGAGGTCAACCAGAAGTGGTCGACCGCGAAGGAAGTGTCACTGCCGGTGAACGCGTTGGGGACGGGCCAAACAGCGTTGGTGCGCTCGGTTGTGTGCATGTCATCGGGGAGTTGCAGCGCGGTGGGCAGCTACCTCGACAACGCCACCCCGACGCCGCGCAGCGTGGGATTCGTCGTCGACGAGGTTGGCGGATCGTGGCAGAACGCCTCCGAGATATCAGTCACGTCGAGCACGAACTCCGATCCCTACGTCACCATGGGTCAGATCTCCTGTTCGTCGGCGAGTAACTGCGTCGCCGTAGGGTCGTTCATCGACGTCAACGACGTGGGCCAAGGTCTCCTCGTTGATCAGGTGAACGGCGCGTGGTCGCGCGGCGTCACCCTGACGCTGCCCGCCAATGCGAGTGCGTACGCGGGGGCCAGCTTGAGTGAAGTGGCGTGCGTGAAGAGATCCAACTGCGCGGTCTTGGGCACGTACAACACCAACACCGGCGCCGTGGAGGGACTGAGCGCCACCGAGTCGGGCGGACAGTGGCCCCGCGCCCAAGAGCTCGTGATGCCGTCGAACGCCGCGACCAATCCCCACGTCTTTCTCTACGGCTTTCAAGGACTCGCGTGCGCTACGTCGGGTAACTGCAGCCTGGGTGGGCAGTACGAGAACGGCGCCGGACAGTTCGAGGGATTTCTCGAGAACGAAAACGCCGGAGCGTGGAAGAGCGCCGTGGCCCTGGCGCTCCCCAGTGGCGCCCAACAAGCCGGAAAGAACGGTGGGGTCGTGGCGATCTCGTGCCCGCGCGTGGGCAGTTGTCGAGCGGGCGCGGCGTACTTGGACCGCACGGGTATCTATCAAGCACTCGTCGTTACCGAGACCAACGGCACGTGGCAGCGCGGCACCGAGGTGATTCTGCCCGGAGCCGCGACGTCGGTCGGCGTCGACGGCGGCGTCTACTCGGTCGTGTGCGTCTCGACCAACACCTGTACCGCGACCGGCAGTTACCTGGGCGCTTCCACGATGTACGAGGGCTTCATTCTGAACAGTTAGGGCCGAAACGGGGCCGGGTTCGAAGGAAGTTTCGGTACTCGTAGCCGCGCAGTGACGCACCCCGGCGAGGGGTGGTAGTACGCCGCAATTCCGAGATCACACGCGACCGACAGAAAGATGAACGCGTCCTCTCGAGAGAAGCTCCACTCGTCCACGAGAATCTTGAACGCCTCCTCGCAGGCGTGTTGCAACGCGTCGTCAATGGAGTCGGGCGACGTGCCGTGGGTGAAGAACGCCGCCTCGGTCTCAGTGATCGGCCACTGGCTTTGTTTTCGCTTGATGAGCTCAACCTTGATCAGGCCGGTACCGCCGATCTCCACCCCGGTGCCCGAGATCTCACCGTCGCCCATCGACGCGTGCATGTCCCCGATTGCCAACTGCGCGCCGGACTGGAAGACCGGCAAGTGCACCGTCGCACCAATGCCGTTCACGTGGTCGTCGAGATTGCCGCCGTGTCGACCGGCCATGAACGTCGAGATCTTTCCCGATTCGGGCGATACGCCAATGACGCCAAACATGGGCTGGGCCGGAAAGGAGACTCGGTCGTTCATGGTGACGACGCCGTTCGCGACTTTGAAGATCCGCGTCGTGGGTGACGTGACCTCGTTGATGAGCTGTCCCCATCCCGGGATGCACATCGCGGCGCCCTGAGCGCTCGGTCGTATATCGAGCAGCGTCACCGACAGCGTGTCACCCGGCTCCGCCCCGTGAACGCCGATGGGGCCAGTGGCGCTATTGACCCGAGTGAGGTCGAGTTTCTCGAGCGTGTCCTCTTCGCTTTGGACCTGCCCGGTGAAGCAGTCCCAGGTCTCAATCTCAATCACCGTCCCGGGCTCGACGACCACTACCGGCTCACACTGTGCGTCAAAGGACCACACGTGCTGGTCTCGAGTGATCTTGACGTCAGCTTCAATCACGCTGCCCCCCCTTTGTGCGCCCAGGTTAGAACGTTCCGTCGTTGCCTCGTCGCGGGGGAATCGACCAGCGTCGAAGAGCTGCTCACAAGGTTTCATCTACTGACCACCTCTCGATACCCCGGCTTTCACCTTGCGGTAACCCCAGCTTTCTACGGTGGTTTCGTGGCACGCCGACGATCTCTACGTCCCCTTGATGAAGTCGCGCGTGCCGCGCTACGCCTGCGCCCACGTGCGCGTCGACCGTGACGGCCATGGTTGACCAACAAGGTCGCCCCGTCATACTCATCGTCGAGGATGAAGAGAGTTACCAAGACGCGCTCAACATCGGGCTGAGTGTCGAGGGCTTCATCGTGGTCGGCGCGACCAACATCGCCGAGGCCCGTGAACTCCTGGGCACCACCAAGCCGGACCTCGTGTTACTCGACGTGATGTTGCCCGACGGTTCGGGTCTTGACTACTGTCGCGAACTTCACGACACCACGCGCATCCCGATCATCATGGTCACGGCTCGTTCCAGCGAGGTCGACGTGGTCCTCGGTCTTGAGATCGGCGCGGCGGTCTACGTTACGAAGCCCTATCGCTTGCGCGAACTCATCGCTCGAATACGCGCGGTGCTTCGTCGCCCCGTCTCGTTGAGCGAAGGCGAGGTGGTCAGCTTCGGCGACCTGCGAATCGACTTCGTTCGACGCACGCTAACGCGACGCAGTCAAGAGATTGAGCTCAGCCGCAAGGAGTTCGATCTTCTCGCGCTTTTTGCGACTCGCTTAGGACAGGTGGTCACCCGCGAGGTCTGCTTGGACACGCTGTGGTGGGGGCTGGAGCTCGCGGACACCAGAACCCTCGACACCCACGTCAAACGTCTTCGCCAGAAGATTGAAGACGATCCCGCCAATCCGCGACACCTCTTGACAATCCGCGGCGTGGGCTTTCGCCTCGACGCTTAGCCTTCTGGTGTGGACAAGAACGACCTGGCCCCAGACTTCTCGCTACTCGATCAAGACGGCCACGAGCGCACCCTCTCGACGCTGGTGCACGACGGCGCGGTGGTGTTGTTCTTCTACCCCGCGGCCCTCAGCCCGGGCTGCACGAAAGAGTCGTGTCACTTTCGAGACCTGCAAGCCGAGTTCGCCAAACTCGGCGCCCAACTCGTAGGCATCTCAATGGATTCGCCCGAGCGCCAGGCGCAGTTCGCCCAAAAACATGGACTTAACTATCCACTCCTCGCCGACGTCGACGGCGCGGTCGCCCATCAGTACGGCGTCAAGCGATCCTTAAGTTTCTTAAAGGTCAAGCGCGCCACGTTCGTCATCGACGCGCACCGTCGCATACTTGAGGTCATCACCAGTGAGGTCAGCATGAACGCACACGCCGACCGGGCGTTGGCGGCCCTGCGCGCGTAGCGCGATTAACCGGCGATGATTGCCGCGGCGGGATCTTCGAGGTAGCGAGCAACGTGGCTGAGTACTCGTGACGCGAGCGCGCCGTCCACCTGGCGGTGATCGAAGGACATCGCGATTTCACCAACGAAGCGCACGACGACCTCGTCGTTCACCACCCAAGGGGCCTTAGCGATCTGTCCCACGGCCAGGATCGCGCCGGTGCCCGGGGGAAGAATCGGCACCGCCGCGTCCACGCCAAAGGGACCCACGTTGGTAATGGTCAAGGTGGTGGCGTACATCTCGTTGGGGGTCGTGGTGCCGTTGCGGGCCTTGTCGATCAGCACGTCGAGCGCCTGGGCCATGCCCACGAGATCAAGCTCATCCGCCCCCTTGATGTTGGGCACGACGAGACCTCGAGGAGTATCGGCGGCGATGCCGAGATTCACGCTTCTTCGAACAATCACATCACCCGCCGCGGCGTCGAAACTCGAATTAATACCCGGGAAGTGGCGGGCTGCGTCACAGAACGCCAGCGCCACGATGGTCAACGGCGAGAGACGAATGTCTTGAAGATTCGCACGCTTCTTCAATGAAGTCAGAAGTTCCATGGTCTTCGTGGCATCAAAGCGGACCCACACCGCCGCGTGGGGGGCACTGAACGCGCTGAGGACCATGGCGTCGGACATCGAACGAAGCACTCCCTTGACGGGGATGCGTTCCTCCTTAGGTCCACTCGCCCAGGACGCCAACTCTCGTCCGACAAAGCGCGACGTGGTACTCGGCCCGGTGACCGGAGCGGAGCGAAGTGGCGCGGGCGCCGCCGTCGGTGCGCCGCTCAAGGCCCGGGCGACGTCATCTCGGGTAATGAGGCCCTCGCGACCCGTTCCCGAGAGCGTCGCGAGATCGACGCCGTTCTGCTTGGCGTAAAGACGAACCGGCGGGGTCGATCGCGGAGCGAGGGCCGGAGTCGAACTCATCGCGACCGGCGCAACGACGGGCGCCGGTACCGGTGCGGGAGCGCTCGCCGCGGGCGACCCTTGGCGACGACGCGTACGCGTGGCGATGCCGTCTTCGTTCGCGACGCCATAGCCCACGAGTACCGCTTCGCGTCCTTCACCAACCGCCGCTGGCGTGGCTGCGGCCGCGGGCGCTTCGCTAGCGACGGCAGCGGGAGCGTCCGCGGCGCCCCCCACGTCAAAGGTGATGAGCGGCTTGTGGACTTCCATCACGTCACCGACCTTGCCGTGCAGGGCGACGACAGTGCCCGCATAAGGACTTGGCAACTCCACCGTCGCCTTAGCGGTTTCGATATCAACCAGAGGTTGGTTCAAGGCGACCACGTCGCCGACCTTCACCTTCCAGGTGACGATCTCGGCCTCGACCAAACCTTCGCCGACGTCGGGTAGTAGAAAGATCATCTCGCTCAACTCTCGGCTCCCATGACTCGATCGACCGCATCCAAGATCCGGTCAACGCTGGGACGGTACTCCTCTTCGATACGTGTGGGCGGGTACGGCACGTGATAGCCGCTCACGCGAATCCCCGGTGCGCGCAACGAGTAAAAACACCGCTCACTCAATTCGGCCACGATCTCCGAGCCGATCGAGGCCATGTGCGGCGCCTCTTGGACGACGACGAGTCGTCCGGTCTTTTCGAGCGAACGGGCCATCGTCTCCAGGTCCAACGGCGCGATCGATCGCGCGTCGATGATCTCGAGTGACGTGCCCTCGACCGCCGCGGTGTCGGCGGCGCGCAGCATCGTCTTGACCGACGAGCCGTAGCCGATTACCGTCACGTCGCTGCCCTCGCGACGTACCGCAGCCTCGAAGAGTCCTTGGGGCGGATTATCCAGATCGACCTCGCCCTTTTCCCAGTAACGACTCTTGGGTTCACAGAAGATGATCGGGTCGTCGTGTTCGATGGACTGTTGAATCGTCCAGTACGCGTCGTTCGGCGTCGAGCACGAGACCACCCGCAGACCCGCGGTCTGGGCGAAGTAGGCCTCAGGACTTTCCGAGTGGTGTTCGATGGCGCCGATGCCGCCTTGAAAGGGGATACGAATCACCAGGCCCATCGTGTACACGCCGTCGGAACGCTTATGCAACTTCGCCACCTGCGAGACAATTTGGTCAAAGGCGGGGTAGACGAAGCCGTCGAACTGGATCTCACAGACGGTCCGGTACCCCCGGATGGCCAGACCTACCGCCGTGCCCACGATCGCCGACTCGGCCAGCGGCGCGTCAATCACGCGATCCTCGCCAAAGTCCTTTTGTAGACCATCAGTGATACGAAAGACACCGCCCAATTTGCCGACGTCCTCGCCCATAATCAGGACCTTCTTGTTCTTCTCCATTGCCCGGCGAAGCCCTTCGTTGAGGGCCTTGGCCATGGTCATGGTCGCCGTCGTCACGAGTGGGCTCCGACGCTGACGCCCAGTTCAATCATCTCGCGACGCCCCTCGTCCACCAACGGGTGCGGCGCGGCGTAGGCGTTGTCGAACATCGTGATGGGATCGGGTCGGTCCATCGCGAGCACGTCTTCTCGCAGCTCCAACGCCATGGCGTCGGCCTCGGCCGTCACCTCGTCGAACTTGGCGGTCTTGACGTGGTACTCGCGCACCAAGAGCGACTTCACGCGCTCGATGGGATCACGGTGCTTCCAGACCTCCACCTCAGCGTCGATGCGATAGCGCGTTGGATCATCGGAGGTGGTGTGTGCACCCAAACGGTAGGTGTAGGCCTCAATCAAGGTCGGGCCGCCGCCGACGCGCGCATTCTCTAACGCGCGTTTCGTGACTTCATAGACCGCGAGTACGTCGTTGCCGTCGACGCGAATGCCCGGGAATCCAAAACCGTGGGCGCGATGATAGAGCGGGATCTTGGACTGGATCGACATCGGCGTGGAGATGCCCCACTGGTTGTTCTGACAGAAAAAGACGGTCGGCGTGTTGAATGACGCCGCCCACACGAAGGACTCCAACACATCGCCTTGACTCGAAGCCCCGTCGCCGAAAAAGGCCATCACGGCCTCTTCGGCTCCGTCGCGTTGTACGCCCATGGCGTAGCCCACGGCGTTGAGCGCCTGGTTACCGAGCACCACGGTCGGGACCGAGTGCCGGTACTTCTGAGGGTCCCAGCCACCGTTGGACGTCGCGCGAAACAGCCGCAGCATGTCCTTGGGCGGCACCCCTCGACACCAGGCAATTCCGTGCTCTCGGTACGTCGGAAACGTGAAATCCATGGGCGCGAGCGCGCGGCCCGCACCGATCTGAGCCGCCTCTTGACCTTGAATGGGTGCCCACAGGGCGAGTTGACCCTGGCGTTGAAGTGACGTCGACTCGTTACACAGCCGACGAATGATGACCATGTCGCGATAGAGGCCAAAGATTTCGTCGCTGCCGAGCTTGGATTCGTAGTCAGAGTTGGCGACTCGCTCACCCTCGGGTGTTAGTAACTGGACCAGTTCTTCGCCGATCATCGACTCTCCTTAGACCACAACCCCCAGTGCAATACCTTACTCTCGTACGATGAAGTGGTGCCCCGGCTGCTTGTTGACGTCACGCCTCTGCGCACCAGTCGAAACTTCCGCTTACTTTTTCTGGGCCAACTGGTCTCACTACTGGGAAGTAACCTCACGATCGTCGCGGTCGCGTACCAGGTCTACCAAGAGACACACTCGAGTCTCTGGGTCGGCGTCGTCAGCTTCATTCAACTTCCACTTCTCATCATCGGTTCTCTCTGGGGCGGCGCACTTGGGGACCGTTTCGACCGGCGAACGCTGCTCATCATCGCGTCGTTCGTACTGGGTCTCTTAAGTTGTGCGCTCGGCGCGAACGCTTCCCTTCATCACGCCAACTTCGCGGTGTTGGTTATTGTGCCCGCGCTGGCGGCCGGTTTCGCGGGACTCTCGGGGCCCCTTCGAACGGCAGCCATTCCGACGTTGGTCCGACCCGAAGAACTCGTCGCCGCTTATTCGCTCAACCAGATCATCTTTAACCTCGGCGCCGTTGCCGGTCCGGGCGCGGCGGGCGTGTTGTTGGCGACGGTCGGCCTCTCGTGGTGCTACTTCCTCGACGGCGTGACGTTTTTTGTTCTCGTCTTCGCCACCTTCCTCATGGCACCGATGAAGCCCGTCGGCGACCACGCCGGGATAAAGACCCTGCGTGCCATTCGCGAAGGTTTCCGCTACGTGCGCTCGCACGCCGTCGTCCAGGCGGTCTATCTCGTCGATCTCAACGCCATGGTCTTTGGACTGCCGCGCGCCCTGTTCCCGGCGGTGACCGAGCACGTGTATCACGGCGGCCCTTTGATTCTCGGTCTGCTCTACGCCGCGCCGGGCGCGGGAGCGCTGGTGATGGCGGTCTTCACCGGTTGGATGGACCGGGTGCGCCGCCGCGGTCGACTCGTGGTGATCGTCGTGCTCGCCTGGGGCGTCGCGATGACGCTCTTTGGACTGGTGCCCGTGCTGTGGGTGGGACTCCTCGCACTCGCCGTGGCGGGGACCATGGACGTCATCTCGGCGGTGTTGCGCAACACCATCTTGCAGACCTCGATCAGCGACGACTTCCGCAGTCGCGTCTCGTCGATTCAAATGGCCGTCGTGACCGGTGGACCGCGCCTGGGCGACCTCGAATCGGGCACGGTGGCGAACTTCACCTCAACGGAGTTTTCGATTGTGTCGGGCGGCATCATGTGCGTACTGGGCGTGATCGCCCTCGTGCGCTGGCGTCCGACCTTTTGGCGCGAGACCTCGCTCTAGGCGCCGCGCACGGGGATCGAACGACGCCGAGCGTTGGTCACGCTCGCCAGTTGGCCGCAGGCCGCCGCAATGGATCGGCCCCTCGTGTTTCTCACGGTCGCGTTCACACCACGGCGTTGCAGTCCCTCGCGAAACTCGATCACGCGCGCCGCACTCGATCCGCGCACGAGGTAACCCGGTGTGGGGTTGAGCGGGATCAAATTGACGTGGGCGTGCAGCGAGGTGGCGTACTCGGCGAGTTCTTCAATCGCTTCATCGGTGTCGTTCACCCCATCGATGAGGGCCCACTCGAAGCTAAGGCGGCGCCCCGTCGTCTCGATCCAGGTCGCACAGGCCCGGTGCAGCCGTTCGAGGGGGTAGCGACGATTGAGTGGGACGAGCTCGTTGCGGGTCTCGTCATTCGCGGCGTGCAACGACACCGCGAGAGTCAGCGGCAACCCTTCGCGGGCCAAACGCTCAATCGCCGGCGCGACACCCACGGTCGAGACCGTCAGGTGACGCGCCGACAGTCCCCGGTATTCGTGCAACCGGCGAAGGACTTGGACGGTCACCCGGTAGTTCTCCAGCGGCTCGCCCATCCCCATGAAGACCACGTTCGAGAGTCGCAAGGGCGCGGCGGCTCGGGCGGCGAACATCACCTGTTCGAGAACCTGGCCCACGCTTAAGTGACCGCTAAAGCCCATCTGCCCAGTGGCACAGAACGTGCAGCCCATCGCACAGCCCGCCTGCGAGGAGACGCAAACCGTGACGCGACCTTCGTATCGCATCAAGACTGTCTCAATGGTCGAGCCGTCCTCGAGGCGAAAGACCCACTTCCTCGTTGAGCCGTGATCACTCGCCACGTCGTCGAGGACTTCGAGACTCGAAGGGAACGCGTCAGTGAGTCGTGCCCGAAGGGATTTGGGAATGGTGGTAATTTCGCCAATCGCGAGCGCGTCAGCCCAGAGTCCTTGGAACAGTTGATCGAGCCGGTAGCGCGGCTCGTCCACCAAGAGATCGGCCAACTCTTCTTTGGAATATTCATAGATGGAGGCCACGTGCGTACGCTAGAACACCCTCAACGATCACGTTCTTGACACCGTGTTCACGGCCTCGTCCGCGAGGAACACATTGAAAATCCATCGGACGAACAACTTCTTAGTTTCCTCTTGACTCGGTCTTGCGCGAACCTTCCAATCGAGGGTGAGACTACGTCGAGGTTGTCGCCACGTCGAAAGGATCGCCACATGCTCAGCGTCTACTTCTCCGTTTTACTCGTAAGTTGCGGTTTGGTTCTGGGTCTCGGACTCCCCTGGCTCAGCGTGCACCTCGAACGCTCGCGCCAACGTGAGCGTGAACACGTGGCCGAACTAGATCGCCAACGCGCCCTCATCGTGGACTACGAAGCGACCATCACGGCCTACCGCCAGTTCGTTCAGAGCGACCCCGAGCTTGCCTTAAGCGCCATGTGAGGTTCGCCTCATCGGCGAGACCGGCCCGACGCACTCGCCACCCCCTCTCGAAGTCTGCTTGACTCTTTAGCGGTTCAGCCAATTGTTGGACAGCGGACAGGAGCGAAATGGAACTCAAGAACACCTCAGCCGTCGTTACCGGCGGCGCGTCGGGACTCGGCGAAGCGACCGCTCGCGCGCTCGCCGCACGCGGCGTCAAGGTCATGCTCGCCGACCTTAACGACGTCGCCGGCGAAGCTATCGCCAAGGAGATCAATGGCGCGTACGTCCACTGTGACGTGACTAACACCGAACAGGTCATCGCCGCCCTCGAGGCCGCCATCGCGATGGCGCCACTGTGGAGCGCGGTGAACTGCGCCGGTATCGGGTGGGCGACGCGCACCATTGGCAAAGACGGAGAGTACGCATCGGCGCACGACCTCGATATCTATCGCAAAGTGATCGAGATCAACTTGATCGGCACTTTCAATGTCTGTCGACTGGCGGCGCCGGCCATGAGTCACAACACGCCGGACGCCGACGCGATGCGCGGCGCGCTGGTCAACACCGCGTCGGTCGCGGCCGAAGACGGTCAGATCGGCCAGGTGGCCTACTCGTCCTCCAAGGGCGGGGTCGTGGGGCTCACGTTGCCACTCGCGCGCGACATCGCTCCAATTGGCGTGCGCGCGAACTGCATCTTGCCGGGACTGATCGACACGCCGATCTACGGCACCGGTCCTCAGTCCGATGAGTTCAAGGCGCGCTTGGGCGCGGGCGTGCTCTTTCCCAAGCGTTTGGGTTACGCCGACGAGTTCGCGTCGCTCGCGGTGGAGCTCTTGTCAAACAGTTACATGAACGCCGAGTCGATCCGTATCGACGCCGGCATTCGCATGCAGCCCAAATAGTCTTCGTCGAATCGACTAAGTGTTGGGGAAAGTTCAAGATGAACAATTCCTACAAACTCTCAAATCGAAATCTGATTACGGAACACCGTTGGTTGAGCGCTCACTGCCCGTCTCACGGGTGTCCCATAGGCTCTGAGGAATGGCAACGGCGAGACTGGGTTTAACGGCGCTGGACTGCTCTGACCCTTCCGTCCTCGCGGACTTCTGGGCGGCGCTCCTCGGCGGAGAAGTCAAACATCGCAACGACGAGTTCTGCGCAGTCAAGGCGGATGGAGGCATGCTGGTCGCTGTCAAGGTGCAGGACTACCAGCCGCACACGTGGCCGGACCCGACCGTGCCGAAACAGATGCACCTGCACTTGAAAGTCGACGACCTTGACGCAGCGCAAACTGAGGCGGTGGGTTTGGGTGCTCGAGTCGCGACAGAGCAAACAAATCCGGAGCACTGGCGAATCCTTCTCGACCCGGCTGGTCACCCATTCTGCTTGGCAACAGAACTCCTCGACTAACGCGGACCAAGTTCGCCGAGACCTGGAAGCTCAGGCACCAGTAACGACTCGGAGGTTCAAGGTCGCACGAATCTTGATGGACACGGCCCCCAGGATGACGTTACGAATGATCCATCGATGGAACTCGTTCGTACTCAACAGGTTCCGGGATCAAGTCCCGACCGACGCGATTCACGTCTAATGACCAAACACAGTGGCCACTGTCAATGAGAACTTTCCCCCTGCACTAAATCTCGCGTGCTTCGGCCACGTTGTCGAATCGGGCGAACTCGCCGCGCCAGGTGAGGTGCGCGGTGCGTGTAGGGCCATTTCGATTTTTGCCGACGATGATCTCGGCGTCGGCCTTCATGTCGTTTGACACGTCGCCGTAGATCTCAGGGCGGTACAAGAACAGCACGACGTCGGCGTCTTGTTCGAGCGAGCCCGACTCACGAAGGTCCGACATCATCGGACGCTTGTCGGCCCGCTCTTCGAGCTTTCGAGAGAGCTGCGAGAGGGCCACCACGGGACACTCGAGTTCGCGCGCCAGGATCTTGAGCGACCGACTCATCTCAGAGACCTCGACCTGGCGGTTCTCGGCGCGACCACGTGAACTCATCAGCTGCAGGTAGTCGATGATCACCACGCCCAGGTCACCGTTTTGCTGCTTGATGCGCCGGGCCCGGGCCCGCACGTCCATGATTGTCAACGCCGGGTTGTCGTCGATGAAGACCTTGGCGGACTGCAGGTAGCCGAAGGCCTCATGGGCCCGGTTCCAGTCGGCTTCGGAAAGGTCGCCGGTGCGCAACTTCGACGAGTCGATGCGCGCGGTCGAGGCGAGAATGCGCTCGGCCAACTCCTGACGGCTCATCTCCAGGGAGAAGAAGAGCGCCGGACGGTTCACGACCGCACCGACGTGAATCAAGATACCCAACGCGAAAGCCGTCTTACCGGTGGCCGGTCGGGCCCCGACGATGGTCATCGAACTGGGCTGGAGACCTTGGAGAATGACGTCGAGCGACCGATAGCCCGTCTCGAGACCGTTCAGTTGACCCCGGGTCTCGCCGCGCTGTTCGAGAATGTCAGCTTCGTTCAACAAAAGTCGCTGCAGTGGCGACACCGAGTCCATGCGCCGATCGTCGCCAATCGCGTTGATCTTGCGCTCCGCTTCGTCGATGAGACCAATGACGTCGTCGGTGGCGACGTAGGCGTCGTCCACGATCTCGCCGGCCACCGAGATAAGTCGTCGCTGCTGCGCCTTCTCACGAACCAGCTCGGCGTAGTGCTGAGCGTTCGCCGCCGACGGCGTATTGATCTGCAGCGACGAAAGAACGGCCAGCTCGATCGCCACCGCGCCGCGCTCTTGAAGCTTCGCCTGCACCGTGACGTAGTCCACCGGCTCGCCCGCGTGCGCCAGCGCGATGATCGCGCTGAAGATCTGCCCGTGCAGGGGTCGATAGAAATCCTCGGCCTGCACGTTCTCGAACGCGATGCTGACCGCCTCTTGCGACAACAACATCGCGCCGATCAGTGACTCTTCGGCTTCGATGACACTGGGTGGCACGCGTCCACCCGTGACCTGGCGAGGACGCTCAACGTCGATCTGTGTCATAAGACCTCAACGGTTGCCGAGATTGGCTGTGCGTCGCAAGAACAACAACGTGGGGATAAGTCTGTGCCTAAGTTCACGACGCTCATCATCGCAAACAGGTGTAACAACACATCGCCGGAGCCTCAGGCTCCGGCGACGTACGACACGATGTTGACGGTGTTACTTGGTCACGACCTCGATATTCACGTTCGCCGTGACGCCCTCAAAGAGGGTCGCCGTTGCGCTGGCGCTGCCGACTTCTTTGAGGTGCTCGGCAAGGGCAATGGCGTGCCGATCGAGAGAAATCCCCGTAGCGCTGCGTATTGCGTTAACAATGTCCGTCTCGCCGATCGAGCCGAAGAGCCGGCCGTTGGCCGCGGCGCGCGCCCCGATGGTGAACGTCGCTTGCTCGATGATCACCTTTTGGGCCTCGGCGGCCTCGCGACTCTTGGCGTCGAGGACGTCGCGGGCCTTGCGCATTGAGGACGCTTGGACCTCGGTGGAGGAGCTGGCCACGAGAGCCGCACCGGTGGGCAGCAGAAAGTTCCGGGCGTAGCCCGATTTCACGACGACAATGTCACCACGGCGTCCGAGGCCGCGAACGTCGCTGCGGAGCAGTACTTTCATTCGCTGACCTCCTCGACCAACTCAGTCTCCAAGACCTCTTCGGCCACGCTCGCGTCCTCGAGCAACGCCACCTCGGGCTCGGCAGCGCCGACTGGGGTCTCGACGCTGTCGCGACTCGGTCGCGGGGTGCGCGGACCCCGATCGTCACGGCCTTCGCGGCCATCTCGTCCGTCTCGACCTTCACGACCGCGTCCGCCACGTCGCTCGGTAACGGTTCGCTGCGTGTAGGGCAAAAGTGCCAACTCGCGAGCAGTCTTAATCGCGTCGCTGACGTCGCGTTGGTGTTGCTGGCAGTTGCCCGAGACCTTGCGTCCTCGAATCTTGCCCCGGTCCGAGATGTACTTGCGTAGCTGGGCCAGATCCTTGTAGTCGACCCGGTCGACGCCGTGTTGACAGAAAGAGCAGGGCTTCTTCTTCGCGCCGCGACGAATGTCAATCTTCGGCGCCCGTTTGGGCGGCTTGGGGTTATTAATACGTGGCATTAGAAGGGCTCCTCGTCAAAGGCGTAGGTACTCGGCTCGTTCGTGCGCGCCGCGGGACGGTCGTTGGACTGAAAGTTCGAGCCCTCGGCCCGGGGAGTGCGGGTCACGACCGCGGTCGCGAAGCGCAACGACGGGGCGATCTCGTCCGCATTGATCTCAACGGCCGAACGCTTGTCCCCGTTCTCGGTCTCCCAGCTGCGCTGCTCGAGCCGGCCTGAGACGATGACGCGGGTGCCCTTGGTGAGGGAGTTCGCGGCGTTCTCGGCCATTGATCCATAACCCGAGACGTCAAAGTACGACACACGCTCTTCCCACTCTTGGGTCTGGCGATTCTGCCAGCGGCGATTGACGGCAACGGAGATCCGCACCGCCGCCTGGCCACTGTTCAAGAACTTAAGTTCGGGGTCACGGGTGATGTTCCCGACGACCGTAATGGTGTTATCAGCCATAATTTCTCCTTAGTGGTAGGCGTCCAAACCTACGCTTGAGCCGTGACACGGCTGGCGCTGGCTCGCACGTGGTGACGAAGAATCTTGAAGCGAAGGACCTCGTCAGAGAGCGTCAGGATGCGATCGAGCTCATCGACCGTCACCGATTCACCGCTGAACTCCACCAACACGTAGTAACCCTCTTTACGCTTATTGACTTCGTACGCCAAGGGACGTTTTCCCCAACGGTCGATGGTTCCCGGGGTTCCACCGTTGCTGCGAATGGTTTCGAGCGCTCGATCCAGCGAAATCTGAATAGCTTGTGCGTCGACCGAGGTGTCGAACACGATCATCGTCTCATAGGGCCTCATGGCCGGTTTCCTTTCCCTCTGGTCCGGACTGGCCGGGCTCTGCGGAAAACAGAGCAGGGTGTGATTGGTACTTCCCCACCGTTGTGGGAAAGACGAGTCTACTGCCTCGAGCGCGAAAGGGCTAGTTGAGCAGGTCTTCGGGGTTGGCGTAGACCTCGCTCGGTCCTGGAAACTCCCCGTTTCGGACGTCACTGGCGAAGTGGCGCAACGCTTCAGTGATCTCGGGCCCAAGATGAGCGTACTGTCGCACGAATTTGGCGGGCGTACCTCGACTGAGGCCCAAGAGGTCATGAAAGACGAGGACCTGGCCGTCGGTGTCGGGTCCAGCGCCGATGCCGATCGTGGGAATCTCCAAAGCCTCGGTCATTCGCGTGCCGACCACACTGGGTACCCCTTCGAGCACCACCGCAAAGACGCCCTCGTCTTGAAGGACCTTGGCGTCCAGATGAAGCTGCTGGGCCGCCTCGCGGGTCTTCGCCTGCACCTTGAAGCCGCCCATCACCATCACGCTCTGAGGAGTGAGACCGAGGTGGCCCATCACGGGAATTTCAGCGTCCAGAATCGCGCGCACGACCTCGCGGCGAACCCGTCCGCCTTCTAACTTCACGCTGTCGGCGCCGCTGCGAATCAAGGCGGCCGCGTTTCGCACACTCTCGGCGACGCTCAAGTGATAGCTCAACCACGGCATGTCCGCCACCACGTGCACGTCGGGCTTCGCGGCCGCGACCGCGCGCACGTGGTGACACATCTCCTCGACGCTGACGTGCAGGGTGTCACGGTGACCGAGCACCACGTTGGCGAGTGAGTCACCCACCAAGATCAGGTCGACGCCCGCCTCGCTCGCAAAACGCGCGCCCGGCTCGTCGTACGCGGTCACCATCACAAGGGGTGGGGCCCCGTTTCGCCGTTTATGCCCACGCACCAATGGCGCGGTCAGTTTCATTCGCCGACCTTCTTTGCGAACGAGACGCCGCGACGAGCCGGACGGGCACCCGCGCTCCACTTTCGAGCTAAGTGGTGAAATGAACACGCGACGCACACTTCCACCGCGTAGCACTGCACCGGATCTTCGCGCCGCTCAAGTTTCAAGAGGTCCGCACGTGTCGTGGGGCACGTGCCGCCGGAGGGGAGTCGAGCACCGAAGACGTAGGTCACTTCGACGAGCTCGCCGTCACCACAGACCGGGCAGGTCTCGCCCGAGCGGCGCCCGAGGTTGCGTGCGGCGCGCAGCAGTTCTGGGTGTGCGTCGCACACGTCCTCGTAACGCAGCTGGCCCGTGGTCAACTTGGCGAGCAGCGCGTGACGTACTAAACCGAACTCGACAACGGCCCCATTGGCCGTGCTCGTACGGAATCGCTTATCCATTAGGGGTGACCTTACCGCCGTTCAAATCCCTGGCGTGGTAGGTACCGTCTCGTTCGATATATCGATGTGATATGCTCTATCGCGTGTTAGATATTGCCATCCTCGGTCTACTCATGGACCGGGACCACCACGGTTACGAGATCCGCACACAGCTGCGTGACCGACTCGGTGTGTGGGCCAACGTTTCCTTCGGCTCGATCTACCCCGCGCTGGCTCGCCTCGAACGCCACGGTTTCGTCGAGGCCGTCGCGCCGGCAGCGCCGCGCGGCGCCTCACTTTCCACCGGTTCACTCTCGGGTGAGCGCGCGTCACTTCGATCACTGCGCGCCACCACGGGCCTAGGACGGCGCGGGCGAAAGGTCTATCGGATCACCGATCGTGGCCGCCAAGAGTTCGTGGCCCTGCTCGCCGATCCCGCCACGTTGGATGACAGCAAGAACTTCTTTCTACGCATGGCACTCGCCCAGTACTTGACGCCCAGCCTTCGCGTGCGCCTCCTCGAGCGTCGTCGTACCGATCTGGTTGAGCGCCTGGCCGAAGTTCGCACTGGATCGCACAACCAAGAACTCGACCCCTACGCGCGTGGCGTGATGGAACACGCCGCCGACGGCGTCGAATTGGACCTCACCTGGATTGACAGCCTGTTGTCCAAAGAACGTAGTCAGACACAGACCTTCGCCGACGAAGCGAAGTAGGAAAGGAGAGCCATGAGAAAGATTCGCGTGGCTATTGCCGGCGTTGGAAACTGCGCCAGTTCACTCATACAAGGCGTGACGTACTACCGAGATGCGAAGGCGGGCGACCACGTACCGGGTCTCATGCACGTCGAACTCGGCGGCTACCACGTCAGCGACCTCGAATTCGTCGCTGCCTTTGACGTCGACGCGTCCAAGGTCGGCAGCGACCTCGGCAAGGCCATCGACGGGGGCCAGAACAACACCCTCAAATTCGCCGACGTCCCTTCGCTCGGCGTGACTGTTCGCCGCGGCCCGACCCTCGACGGGCTGAACAAGTACTACCGCGCCGCCATCGAGGAGTCTCTTCTCGAGCCCGACGACGTCACCCAGGTGCTTCGCGACACCGGTGCCGAAGTTCTCGTCTCGTACCTTCCGGTGGGCTCAGAGAAGGCCCAGCGCTTCTACGCCCAGGCCGCACTTGACGCGGGCGTCGCCTTCGTCAACGCCATACCCGTGTTCATTGCCTCGGACCCGGTGTGGGCGAAGAAGTTCACCGACGCCAATGTGCCCATCATCGGCGACGACATCAAGAGCCAGGTCGGTGCCACGATCGTGCACCGCGTACTGACCCGACTGTTCGAAGACCGCGGTCTCACCCTCGACCACACCTATCAGCTCAACGTGGGCGGCAACATGGACTTTAAGAACATGCTCGACCGCGAGCGTTTGGAGTCAAAGAAGGTCTCCAAGACCCGCGCCGTCACGTCCCAGTTGGAACTGAACAGCATGGACCCCGACGACGTGCACATCGGACCGAGCGACCACATCCCTTGGCTCCAGGACCGCAAGTGGGCGTACATCCGCATGGAGGGGCGCAACTTTGGTGACGCGCCACTCAACATCGAACTCAAACTCGAGGTCTGGGACTCGCCGAACTCGGCCGGGGTCATCATCGACGCCGTGCGCTGCGCCAAAGTGGCCCTCGACCGCGGCATCGGCGGACCACTCATCGGTCCGTCGGCGTACTTCATGAAGTCGCCCCCGATGCAGTTCCACGACGACGAAGCCCACGACATGGTTGAGGCCTTCGCCGACGCGGGCGCCGAGAACCCCGTCTGGCCGTAGTCGCGACGCCGTAGAAAATGCCCGGCTGAACAGGGGCGTTAACTTTTATTTCGACTGGCTGGCCCACCACGCGTGCAGTCGCGTCTCAGCCTCTTCGGGGGTGATCTCACCCTCGTCGAGACGAATCTCCATCAAAAAATCGAGCGCGTGGCCGACGGCTCGTCCGGGCGCGATGCCGAGCAGAGTCATCACGGCTACTCCGTCCAAGGCCGGGCGAAGTCGGCTCAGGTCCTCTTGCTCACGAAGCACCGCGATGCGCTCTTCGAGTTCGTCCATGCGCAGAGCGAGGGCCGCCGATTTCCTGGCGTTGCGCGTGGTGCAGTCACACCGGGTCAGTTCGTTCAACTCCTCGAGCAACGATCCGGCGTCTCGAACGTACCGGCGCACCGCCTTGTCGCTCCAACCGAGTTGGTAAGTATGAAAACGCAGGTGTAACTCGACCAGGTTGGCCACGTCGTCGATCACTTCTTGGGAGTACTTCAACGCCGCCATGCGCTGGCGAGTGATCTTGGCCCCCACAACGTCGTGGAATCGAAAGGTCACCCCCTCCTCGCTGATGGCGCGCGTCGCGGGTTTGCCGATGTCGTGAAACAACGCGCTGAGGCGCAGCACCAGCGTGGGCGACGTCTTATCGACCACAGCCCAGGTGTGTTTCAACACGTCCTTGTGCTGGTGAATGGGATCTTGCTCGAGCTGCAAGGTGGGTAGTTCGGGGATGAAGAACTGGGCGAGACCCGTACGCACAATGAAGTCGAGGCCGATCGACGGTCGCTTCGTCATCATCAACAAGTCGAGTTCACCGCGGATACGTTCGGGCGAAACCTTAGCCAGCTGTTCGGCCATCGTCACACAGGCCGCCTCAATGGCGGGATCGATCGCGAGATCGAAACGTGCGGCGAAGCGCGCGGCGCGCAGCATGCGAAGAGGATCGTCACGAAAGAGCGTCTCGGGATCGATTGGCGTGCGCAGCACTCGATCGTGAAGGTCGTGAAAGCCACCGTAGTAATCGAAGAGCGTCTGTACGTCGGGCGTTTCGTCGTTGAGCGCAATGACGTCCAGAGCCAATGCGTTCATCGTGAAGTCCCGTCGACTGAGGTCGGCCTCGAGAGAGTCGCCCCACTCCACGGCTGGTTTACGCGAGTGATCGACGTACGATTCTGAGCGAAACGTGGTCACTTCCACCTTGAGGCCACTTTCGCGCAACGTGCCCCCCACGGTGCCAAAGGCCCTCCCCTGCTGCCATAACGCACTGCAGAGCGGCTTCATGAGACGTTCGATGTCGTCGGGCCGAGCGTTCGTGGTGAAGTCGATCTCCATGTCGTCGCCCCGAAGCTCACCGAGCAACGCGTCGCGTACCGACCCGCCCACGGCGTAGAGAGAGAAGCCCGCCTTGGCGAAGGCGAGTGAGAGCGGACGCGACAAACGTGCGAGTTCGCTCAGTCGATCGTGGGCGTACGCGAATGAAGTCACTTCGAATGAAGGGTAGTGGGCGTCCGAAGTGGCGGCTTCACGAAGGTAGCCTGTAGCAGCATGTCGCACCGAATGACGACCTGGTGGCGGGCGCTCAGCGTCGTACTCCTCAGCCTCGCAACGGTGACGTGGCCCTCGGCCGCGCAGGCTGGCACGACGCCCCAGTTCACACTGGTTCACCAGAACGCGCTGACAACCCTCTCCTCGCCGGGGACCTCACACTTCACCACGACCCTGCGCCTATCTCCGTCAACGGCGACGGCGAGCGCGAACGTCACCATCTACCCTTCGCTGGTTGCACGCTCACAGCTCACCCCCATCGTGAACGGTGCTGGCACCAGCGCAAAACCTCTCTCGTCGACCGGACAGTTCGACCTGCGATGTCTGCGTAACGGACAGGCGACCTTTAGCGTCACGCTGTACACGCACGGGCCCACCTCTACGAGCACCTGTTTGGGCGTCAGACCTCGGCTGCATCTCACTTGTGCCAGCGGTCTGTGTGACGGCGTCTATCCATTGCGCTTCGTCGTGAAATTGAATGGGACCTGGCTGACCAAATGGTCGCTCCTCGCCGTACAAACGACCTCCATCGCTAAACCGCTCGATGTCGGGTTCATCGAGACACTCACCCCCTCGGCCCTCACACACCCGAAACGTTCCCTCGACGTCTTAAACACGATTGGCCACTTTGCCGCGTCACCGCTCACTCTTAGTGCCAACTACGAAGCTCTGGCGGCGATGGAGTTGAGTCCGACGCAAAGCACAAGTTGGCGCACGGCCCTTGTCAAAGCCCTCGCCAGTCCCCTGCACCGAGTCGTGGCCGCCCCGCCCGGCGCCATCGACTTCGCCGGTCTCGTCGCCAACGGCCTTACGACCCAGGTCCCCCAACAACTCACGCTGTCGGAAAACCTCTTGACATCGCTCACGGGGCGTTACGTCGATGGGCCGGTCTTATTGAGTGGGACCCAATCACCCGCGAGCCTGCTCGCGCTCGCCGGCGCCGGCGTGAGTGACGTCGTGCTTCCCGAAGGCGACCTCACCGTGCCTCCCTCCAACACCCTCACCTGGGGCGCCCCATTTCACGTGGAGGGCGCCGGAAATGTGAGCGCCCTGAGCGTCGACGGTCCTCTCTCCGCACTCGTCAGTGACACTTCGATCGAACCGGGGCGCCGCGCCGCCTTGACGTTGGCGACGCTCGCCTTTTTGCACTTCGAAGCGCCCTACGCGAGATCGAGTCGAACAGTGGTCATCGAGGCTCCCGTGGTTTCCACGTCCAAGACCTTCGTCAGCGATCTGCTCACGGGACTGCGCCACGACCCCTTTAGTCGGCTGACGACACTCACCCCGTCGTTCAACTCCTCGCTCATAGGCACGGACAACTCGCCTAGCGTTCGCACCCTCGCGGCCTCGACGGTGTCCACATGGTCGGCGCACAACGTGAGCTCGCTGCTGACGTTGATCGGCGCGGTCAACTCGTACTCCCAGGGCGTCAAATCCGGCCACGTCGCCACGGCGTTGCGCGTCGCGGTCGCGCGCACCGAAATCCTCGCCACCGCCAACCAGCGGCAGAGCGCGATTAACGCCGCCAACGACCTACTCAACGCGCAGCTTGCTCAGTTCTCAATCGACGCCAGCGCCGTCACCCTCGCGGGTCAAGGGACCTCGCTCCCGGTCACCGTCAACTCGCGCGCGCCGTATCGAGTGGCGGCGGTCATCCACTTGGTGACGGACGGACTGTCGTTTCCTAAGGGCGGCGCGATACCTCTCACCCTGAGCTCGCCGACCCAGTCCGTGCGCGTACCCACGGCCGACCCTCGAGGTAGCTCGCTCACGTTACAGATCGTGCTCACGACGCCCAACGACCAGGTCGTGCTGGCGCGCAGCGCTGTGCAGGTTCGCATCACGGGAACCTCCGTCGTTGGATATCTCTTGACGTTCGCCTCACTGTTCGTGCTCGGGCTGTGGTGGTGGCGCACCAATCGACGTCGCCCAAAGGGCCGTCACGTTAAATGAGCGTGGACTCGACTCACTCCTCGCGCGTCGTGGCCATGGCCAGCGGCACGCTGGTCTCACGCGTCACGGGGCTCTTTCGCGTCTTGGTGCTCGCCTGGGTACTCGGCTTTAGTCCGATCTCAGACGCCTTCAACCTCGCCAACACCGTACCCAACATGCTGTTCGACTTGGTGCTCGGTGGGGTCTTAACGGCGACGTTCATTCCGGTGTTCGTCGAACGACTCGCTCTCGACGGCGAGCGACGAGCATGGAAATCAATTTCGAGTGTCGTCACGGGGTCGCTGGTCGTTCTCTTAGGCGCTTCGCTGGTGTCGTGGTTCTGCGCGCCGTGGATCATCGACGGCTTCACCTTTCTTCAACACTCGTCTTCGGCCCATTCGGCCGTCGTCCTCGTGCAGCAACGAGCCATCGCCACCGAACTCTTACGGTGGTTCGTTCCTCAGATCTTCTTCTACGGAATAATCGGCGTCGCGACGGCGCTACTCAACATTCGCCATCGCTTCGGCGTGGCGACCTGGGTGCCGGTCGCCAACAACGTGGTCTGCATGGGCGTACTGGTGTGGTTCCATCTGGTGGACCCGACGCCCGTACTCTCCTCGCTCGATGGCTCGCGCGACCTGCTCTGGCTCGGAGTGGGCACGACCCTTGGCGTCGCCGTGCAGTTCCTCTGCCTCGTGCCCTCGCTCGCCCGCAGCGACCTCTGGCGTCTCAGCTTCCGACTGGACTTCAAAGACCCTGCCGTCAAGGCCATCGCCCGGCTCGGCAGTTGGACGTTGGCGGTCGTGCTCTCGAACCAACTCTCACTCTTTGTGGTGCTGGCCTTCGCTTTTGGCATTGGCGGCAGCGGTCCGGTCAGCGCGTACACCTACGGCTGGTCGTTCATGCAAATGCCCTACGCCGTTGTGGTCGTCTCGGTGCTGGGTGCCCTCACGCCCCAACTCGCCGGACTTTCGACCGCCCAGGACTTCGCGGGACTGAGCGAACGGCTGCGCTTCGGGCTGCGCCAATCTCTGGTGATCATCGTGCCGTGCTCGTTGGTACTCATCGTGCTCTCGCAACCCATCGTGGCGATACTGCTGCATCACGTCAACGCCGAACACGAACTCTCCGTCGGCACCGTACTGGCCGTGCTCGCGGCGGGACTTCCGGGTTTCACTGTCTTTCAACTGGCCGTACGCGGACTTCAAGCGATGCAACGGGCCCGCGAAGTGTTCATGCTCTACGCCTTCGAAAACGCCCTGACGATCGTGTTGTGCGTGCTGCTCGGTCGCCACTCATTGGCCGGGCTCACCGCGAGCGTCTCGGTCGGCTACACCGTGACGGCCGTCGCGGCGCTCGTCGCACTCGCCCGTCATCACGTCAACATCATCACTGGGGTGTGGAGCGTGCACGTGCGGCGAAGCCTCGTCGCGTCGCTCGTGGCGAGCGCCGTGATGGCCCTGGTCTACGCGGTGCCGACCTGGACGCACGGGCTCGGGCTCGTCACGCGCTTCGCCGCGGCCGTGGTGATCGGGGCGATCGCCTACGGCCTGGTGGTGGTGCTGTTACGCCAGCGCCTGCGCCGACGCAGCGCCAAAGGTGCAAGGCTTGAGCAGTTCTAGGGGGACCATGGCTCGGATTCGAATAGTCACAGACAGTGCGAGCGACCTGCCCAAGGAGTTCGCCAAACGTCTCGATATTGACGTCGTCTCACTGACGATCCGCTTTGGCGACGAAGAGTTCACCGACGGCGTCGACCTCACGCCCGAAGTCTTTTGGGCCAAGTGCAAGAGTTCCAAGACCTTGCCCGAAACGTCCGCTCCCTCACCGGGCGCCTTTCAAGCGGCCTACGAACGAGCGAAACACGACGGTTGTGACGGCGTTTTGGCACTCACGCTCTCCTCGAAGCTCTCGGCCACGCACCAGTCCGCCAGCCTCGCGGCCGACGCGGTCAAGGACCTCATCGAGGTACGCGTGCTCGACACCGAGACCGTCTCCATGGGCCAGGGTCTCATCGCCTTGGACGTCGCCGAACTGGCCGCCACGGGCGCCGACCTCAATGAACTGGTGGAGCGTACCGAGACACTGATGAAAAAGACCGGCGTCGTGGCGGCGTTGGACACCCTCGAA
>Ga0182024_10004614_pt1 | contig 31517 bp, 28 predicted proteins | sample P32metaG_FD_120480 | JGI IMG/M metagenome (GOLD analysis project Ga0182024, IMG submission 120480) | Permafrost microbial communities from Stordalen Mire, Sweden - P3-2 metaG (Illumina Assembly) | ecosystem: Environmental > Terrestrial > Soil > Wetlands > Permafrost | place: Sweden: Stordalen...
AGCTCCTTGACCTGGGCGGCAGAGATATTTTCAGTCACAGTAGACATCCTCTTGCAGTTCCTTTGCTGGCCTGTTAACAGGCCCTGAATCAGTAGGTTTAAAACGTGGTTACAGCGTGCGCTCGGCGACTTCCGGCTCGTCAACTGCGGCTATCGCCCCGGGGGCTTTGCGGATGCCTCCACCCAGCGCAGCTTCGAGATCGACTACTTCGCCGTCGCCTGCAGGCTCATCCGCGCCGGCATCAAGACCGCTCACTTCGACCGGAGCCGCCTCGAGCTGTTCATCAGCCGTCACTCCAGCATCGGCGGCGCGCTTATCGCCAGCCATCTGCACCCCTTCCACAACGGAGTCGGAGATTTTGGAGGTAAACAGGCGGATGGCGCGCAGAGCGTCATCATTTCCCGGAATCACATAATCGACCACGGTGGGATCGCAATTGGTATCAACCACGGCGACCACCGGGATGCCCAGCTTGCGGGCTTCCTTTACGGCAATAGCCTCATTATTCGAGTCGACTACGAAGAGAGCATCGGGCAACCGGCGCATATTCTTGATGCCGGCCAAGTTCGCCTGCAGATGCTTGCGCTCGCGCTCCAACCGGATGACTTCTTTCTTGGTCAGCAGCTCATAGCGGCCATCGGTGGCCATCTCATCCAATTCCTGGAGGCGCTTGACGGATTTTTGTACCGTGATCCAGTTGGTCAGCAGTCCACCCAGCCAGCGCTGGTTGATGTAGAACATGCCGCAACGGTTTGCCTCTTCGGCAATTGCGTCCTGGGCCTGGCGCTTGGTGCCGACAAACAGAATGACCTTGCCTTGTCCGGTCAGATCGGTCACGAACTTGCTGGCTTCCTTGAACATCTTCAAGGTCTTTTGCAGGTCAATGATGTAAATTCCATTCCGCTCACCGAAGATGTATTCCTTCATGCGCGGATTCCAACGCTTGGTCTGATGCCCGAAGTGAACTCCTGCTTCGAGCAACTCCTTCATCGTGATAGTGGCCAAACTACCTCCTCTTGAGTTGCATTCCGGCGTGGCCGGAATTGATTTCCCTGGCCCGCTCCCAAAAGCGGGCGGGGAAGATTATGAAAACGACTACATCGACATTTAGCGCTTGCTGAACTGGAACCGTTTGCGGGCGCCCTTCTGTCCGTACTTCTTGCGCTCCTTGATACGCGCATCGCGAGACAGCAGGCCGTCGGCCTTCAATGTTTTACGCAGCTCGAGATTGAACTCCAGCAGGGCACGCGCGATACCCATCTTCACCGCATCGGCCTGGGCACTCACGCCCCCACCTTTGACCGTGGCCAGAACATCGAAGGTGCCGGAAAGTTCGGCCAACTCCAGTGGGCGCTTGGCCGAAACCCGTTGCTGATGGGTAACGAAATAAGTCTCAAACGGTTTCTGATTGACGACGAAGTTGCCGCTGCCGGGGCGCAAGAATATGCGTGCCACGCTGGCCTTGCGGCGCCCTGTTCCGTAGTACTGAACTAAATCTGCCATGTCCGTCCTGTTCTTTATTGTTCCTGCTTAGCGGGCCGCCAACTCCAACACTTCAGGCTGCTGCGCCTGGTGAGGGTGCTTGTCTCCCCGGTAAACCTTGAGCTTGGTCGCCATCTGGCGGCCCATTTTGCTCTTGGGCAGCATGCCCTTGATCGCTTCTTCGACAATCTTTTCCGGCCGGCGGGCCATCAGGCGCACAAAAGACTCTTCGCGCAGCCCCCCAGGAAACCCGGTGTAGCGGCGATAGACTTTCTGTTGGCTCTTGAGGCCGGTCAGCACGATTTTCTCCGCGTTGACCACGATCACGTGATCACCCATGTCGATAAAGGGCGTGTATTTGGGGTTTTTCTTGCCGCTCAGGGTGCTGGCTGCTTCCGTCGCCAAGCGCCCCAGGGTCTTGCCGCTGGCGTCGACCACAAACCATTTGCGGGTGATATCGTGCGAACTCGGAAAATACGTAGACATCGTTACCTGCTTCTCCAGGAGAACCCTTGTAAGGCCACGCCTTGCACACCGCAGAAAGCTCGCGGCCGGCAAAATGCGCTCCCGCAAACGAAAGGTTCAGAATCGCTTGAGTGGCGAAGAATAGATTCAGACCGATTTCACGTCTGCCGTGAAAACGCTCAAAGCGCTTCTTCGGTTCGCTTTCCTGGCAGGCTACCTGGGCTCGCTCATCTTCAGATCGGTTTCCCGTGAAGCGGCTTCCCAGACTTCACTTCGTTCGGATCAGACAGCGACTACAGAGGGCCGGACGCGGCGCTGCGCAAGAAATTCAGATTAACGCAATCGGGCAGGGGAGTCAACGGGGGTAGGGTTACTCATCGCGCACAAAAGAGGCATTTCCGCTTCATTCCGAACGACATACGCTCTTCTTGGAATATAGCGGAGGTCCCCCACACATGACGCAACGTGGCTCTGAATCTTTGGTAGCAGCGCTTATTCGCGTCGGGTTGTTGCTGGCTCTGGCCATCATGCTGATGGCCGAGAACGCCCAGGCTCAACCGGCGTCACCCCATGTACGAACTGGCCTTTCCACCAGCTTGCAACTGCGAATAAACGGTGCAAGCACTCGAACTAACCGGACGGCGTAGCGGGTACTTCGCTTCCCGGCCGGTGAGTTAAAGCAAGGAGAACTATGATTTTTGAAAAGCAGCTCTCGTCGCTTATGACCGCGGCTCTACTGTGCGGTACGTTGACCCCCCTCTCCAGCGGGCAGCAGGCAGCGCCCGCCAGCGGAGCGGTGGTGGGTGCCCCAACGGCGCTTCCCGCAGTTTCGGCCGCCGCGGCAGCGGATGCAGCTTTGGTCAAGTCGACTCCTCCGCTCACCGAAGACGCCCTGCAGGCCCGTTACGTCGGCAAGCTGATTTTTCTGCGTGGGTCCTACCTTGGCGATGACTTGAACTTCGACATGAATGGCAAAGTGAACGGTTCGCCCACGATCGGGTCCTTCACTCTTTCCGGGTTCGAGGTCAGGAAAGTAAAGCTTTCCAAGCACAAGCTGGATATTGAGGCCGATCGCTATGGATTGCACTTCTTCGGCGCGCTGCCCTACGAGGGCGACACCAAGGCGTTTGACCAAGTGAAGATTTCAAAGAAGCCGGTCCACATCTCCATCGAGCGCGAGGTCATCGTTGTACCCAAGATGAAGAAGGACAAGAAGAAGAAGGATGAGCCCACGCCCCAGGAGTTGGCAGCGGCCCAGACGCTGAAGACCAGGGAGGCGGCCACGGCAACGGCAACGGCAGAAGCGCCCAAATCCGCCACCCCAGCCGCGACGGTCGAAACCTATGAAGCCCTGGCGGCCATCTCACCGGCCCATAGCGCGATGGTAATGAATAAGGCTCTGAACAACATTTTCGCCAACGACATCGACCCGGTCATGATGTCTCATCTGCCTGAGTATTGGCAGGAGTATTTCAACAGCAAGAGCGAGCACCGCCAGTACATGCCCAAGGATGCCAGCATCAAAGTGATGAGCGAGGGTATGACGCCACCCAGGGTTCTGAACAGCATTGATCCCAGCTCCAATGAATATGCTCAGAAGTATGGGATTGCGGGCATGGAGTTGCTGCGAACAGTGGTCGATGCCACGGGAGTTCCCCGGCAGATGGCGATTGCCCGCCCCATCGGCTTCGGACTCGACGAGAAGGCGGTGGATGCTATCAAGAACTCGCGCTTCCGCCCTGCGACTCTGAACGGTCAACCGGTGCCGGTCGTGGTCGATCTGGTGGTCACTTTCCGCATCTACTCCAACCGCACCAAACCGGGTTCGGTCGTCAAAGGGTCAAAGGAAACTGTGTTGGCTGCATCCGTCGCGGATACGGACGGCCAGGTAGTCGGGCACTGATGCTAAGCTGGCTCGGTGAGCCAGCGCTTTCTTAACCTGATCCGAAACGGCCAGACGGCAGAAGTCGCCGCCTCCGCGGAAGAAGATCCATCGCTGATTGCTTGCAGAGACGCCCAGGGCGTCTCTGCTTTTTTGTGGAGCATTTACAGCCGCCAGCCGCTGATCAGGGATTACCTGCTTACCCACCTGCCCTCACTGGATATTTTTGAGGCCTGCGCCCTGGGGGATTGCGGGCGCATCGAACCGCTGCTGCAACAGGATGCCATGCTGGTTCATGAGAGCTCGGCCGACGGCTGGGCGCCTCTTCACCTGGCAGCCGCGTTTGGAGGACCCCGGGCGACGGCTCTGTTGCTAACCCACGGAGCGCATGTACACCGCTTTTCGCGCAACCCCATGCACAACCAGCCTTTGCATGCATGTATTGCTTTAAGCCAGGAGTGCGAGACGGTGCGCCTCCTGATCGAGCAGGGAGCGGATGTCAACATGGCGCAGGCAGGAGGCTACACGCCTCTCCACCAGGCTGCGGCTGCCGGACGTGCGGACCTGACGCGAATACTCCTCGAAGCGGGAGCGGACCCGGCTACCCTCTGCCATCAGGGCAAAACTCCGGCCGACTACGCACGCGAACGTCAACACGAGAGCGTGTTGCAGCAGCTTTCAGCTTCGCGGGTTTAAAGCTAAGGAACGAACTCTGCTCGACCCCACTCAAGCCAAAAGAAGGCTTGAATGGGCAAAACCGTTGTGCAAGGACCTGCAGTTCTCTTTATTCGTACGCCAGCGCCTCGATGGGGTCTTTGCGAGCGGCCTTTAGAGCTGGGTAGCTTGCGCCGACCAGTGCCCCGCCTAGAGCAATCAGGGTTGCGGCAATGATCCAATGAAGATCGACAGGAAAAGGAATGCTCGGGAAGCGAATATCCATCGCTTTCTTCAGCAATAAGGTGACGGCGACGCCTAAAACAATGCCAACGATCGAGAGAAAGGCTGTTTCTCGCAAGACCAGATCGACGATGTACGTCTGGGAAGCGCCTAACGACTTCAAAATACCGATTTCGCGTGTGCGCTCGAGCACGGCTGTATACATCGCCTGAAATATAACGATGAAGCCGACCACGACGGCCAGCCCGATCACGACGTAGAGCGCATCAGTAAAGGCGGGAAGATGTTCCGGCGTCATCTGCGAGAGCGATTCCGCCAGCGTCTGTACCTTGTACTCAGAGAGCCCGGGGTAGGCATGGATCTCCTGCTCGATGAGCTGCTCGTTCTTAGGGTCATCGCTCTTCAGGAAAATGATCGAGGCGTTGTTCTCCGCGCCTAACAGTGCGCCCAAAGTTCGGATGGGCAGGTATTTGCGTCCACCTTTCCCGTGTTCGACGATGCCACTAATGCGGAACGGGTGGTCGAGTATCTGGATCGTCTCTCCCACTGAGTAGTGCTTGTCAGACCTGGCGAAGATATCGTCGACGATAACGTCGTTGGGCCCCTGGAACGGCCCCCCGGAGAGGAACACGAACGGCCGCAGCGCGTTGAAGCTGTCGTAATCAATGCCCCAAATCGTCTCTACGCTGTTTTTCACGGACAACTGCTGAATTGCAGGTGAGGCCACCGCTACGTGCGGCAGTTTGCGCAGAACGTCGGCCACCTTGGCGGGAATGGGAGCGCCGCTCACCCCGGCTATAAAGCTGGCATTGGGAGGGCGGACGATAAGATCGGCGCCAATGCCGCTGGTCTGCCGCCGGGAACCCTCGATCTGGCCGAACAGGATGCCCACAATCGAGAGGATCATGGCCACCTCGATGGCGACCGCGAGAATGCTGATGGCGGAGCGCAAGGGCCGATGCAGCAGGTTGCCGATGACTAACCTATTCATGCTATTCGCCTGACTGTGCCGAGTGTAGCAAAATTGTTTTCTAAGGCTTGATCGTGGCTGATTTGCGAGTGCCATGGACCGTGACTCCAGTAACTCAAAAGATGCTGTAGCGTGCACAAACTAAAGGGCTACACGATTTGCTTTTGATCTGGCTATAGAGCGGCCTTATGGTTGAGAATGTTGGTATAGGTCCAGCCGACGGGTTGAACGTATGGGGAAATTCGGCGATACATTGCGGCAGGAGCGGGAGTTCCGCGGGATTACGCTGGACGCCATTACCCGGGTTACGAAGATCAGCAACCGTCACCTGGTAGCCCTGGAACAGGAGCACTTCGATGTGCTTCCGGGCGGTGTTTTTAATAAGAGCATGGTGCGGGAGTATGCCCGGGTTGTTGGCTTGGACCAAGAGGAGTGGGTCGGGCGCTACCTCTCAGCCCACCACCCGACCAAGGACCTCGACGAAGACGGCTGGATGCGCTTTGCCGAAAATGCCAGCAAAGCCCGGGGCGACGCTGGTCGACGGAGCCGCCCTGATCAGCGGTTGCGCTGGACGGGCATTGGGCTGCTCCTGCTCCTGGTGGCCGGCCTCAGTTGGTTCGTCTGGAGCTATGTGCACAAGAAAATTTCTCTAGGTACGCCTTCCCAGGTGACTCGTTCCATCTCCGCAGTAACTATGGACGGCCGTTCAGGTAACCACAATTTGGTACCACTGGCAGCAAAGAGGTTTTGCCTGGCCGACTCCCCTCTGATACGGTCTTAAAAGGCTCAACAGGACGACAACCGTGCCTGATAGGCGCGATCAAGAAAGAGGAGGAATCTGCTTTGCCACAACATGATCGATTTCTATTTACGTCCGAGTCGGTGACGGAAGGACATCCCGATAAGATTGCCGACCAGATCTCTGACGCCATCCTCGACGCCTGCCTGGCTCAGGATCCTTATAGCCGTGTAGCCTGCGAAACGCTGACGGCCACCGGCCTGGTGGTCATCGCCGGCGAGATCACGACCAAGGCATACGTCGACTTCCAGTCCCTGGTGCGCGGGGTAGTGGCTTCGATCGGCTATGACAACGCGCTCTACGGCTTCGACTCCAATACCTGTGCCGTCATCTCCAGCATCAATAAGCAGTCCGGCGACATCGCCATGGGCGTGGACACCGGCGGAGCCGGCGACCAGGGCATGATGTTCGGCTACGCGTCCGACGAGAACGAGGACCTGATGCCGACACCCATCTCGCTCGCCCACAAGCTCAGCAAGAAGCTGACCGATGTGCGCAAGAGCGGCCTGCTTTCCTACCTTCGGCCCGATGGTAAGAGCCAGGTGACCGTGGAATACGACAAGGATATGAACCCGGTCCGGATCGACGCCGTGGTTATCTCCACTCAGCATTCCGAGACCATCTCTACCGAAGAGCTTCGTGCCGACATCCTGAAGCACGTGATCCAGGCCACCTTGCCTTCCAAGTTGCTGGATGAGGACACCAAGTACCACATCAATCCGACCGGGCGTTTCGTCATCGGCGGTCCGATGGGCGACACCGGTCTGACCGGGCGGAAAATCATCGTCGACACCTACGGCGGTATGGGACGCCACGGCGGCGGCGCATTCAGTGGCAAGGATCCGACAAAGGTCGATCGCTCGGCGGCTTACATGGCCCGCTACATTGCCAAGAACATCGTGGCGGCTGGCCTGGCCAAGCGCTGCGAAGTGCAGTTGGCGTATGCCATCGGCGTGGCTGAGCCGGTCAGCGTGCTGGTGGAAACCTTTGGCACCGGAGTAGTGGACTCGGCAACCCTGCAAAAGCTGGTGCGTGCCAACTTCAAGCTGACACCGAAGGGCATTATCGAGAGCCTCGACTTGCGCCGTCCGATCTACCGCAAGACAGCGGCTTACGGTCACTTCGGGCGTTCCGACAAGGACTTCACCTGGGAAGCCACCGATAAGGCGCAATTGCTGCGCGAGGCGGCGGGTCTCAAGGGGAAGCCGGAGCTGGCGTCTAAATAATTCACCGGCAAGATACGGATAGCGTCACACTCTGCTTTGGGTTGATGATTCTGGCATGTCAAGTATCCAACAGCCTGATCTCAACCCAACGCAGGCGTGGCGACAAGTTCTGGCGCGGGACGCGAGCGCTGATTTCGTCTATGCCGTAGCCAGCACCGGGATCTTCTGCCGCCCATCCTGCCCTAGCAGGCGGCCTATCGCAGCCAATGTACGATTCTTTCCTGACGCCGCCGGAGCCTTGGCTGCGGGTTACCGTGCGTGCAAGCGGTGTGCTCCGCTGGGCGAGCACCGGGAAGCAGCAACCGTAGCACGGCTGTGCCGCTATCTTGCCGCCCATCGCGATCGCACGGTAACTCTGGCCGATCTGGCCAAGGTAGTTCATGGCAGCCCTTTTACCATCCAGCGAATGTTCACCCGGGTTCTGGGAGTAAGCCCGCGCGAGTACCAGGCGCAACTGCGGGCAAGCCAGGTTCGGCGCAGCCTCTCCGAAGCCGGGGCCAGCGTAACCGACGCGATTTACCAGGCGGGTTATTCCTCCTCGAGCCGTTTTTATGAGCAGGCGGCGGAGAATCTGGGCATGAGTCCGACCCGCTTTCGGGAGCGGGGCCTGAACGAGACCATCCGCTTTGCCACTGCGCCCTGTGAGCTGGGACTGTTGCTGGTGGCAACGACCGAGCGTGGGGTTTGCAGCGTTATGCTGGGCGACCAAGCAGACGCGCTGGAGCGTCTGCTGCGGCAGCAGTTCCGCGCGGCGAAAATTCATCCTGACAGTACCGGCATGGCGGAGCAGGTGAAGGCCATCCTTGCCGCTATGACCGATCATCCGGCGGCCGGGGACATTCCACTGGATGTGCGCGCAACCGCGTTCCAGGCGCGAGTGTGGCAGGCCCTGCGCGAAATACCACGCGGGCAGACGCGCAGCTATGCACAGCTGGCACAGGCCATTGGCCAGCCAACCGCGGTCCGGGCCGTGGCCCGAGCGTGCGCTACCAACCCGGTCGCGATCGCGGTTCCCTGCCACCGCGTTATCGGCAGCGACGGATCGCTGACTGGATACCGGTGGGGCGTGGAGCGCAAGAAGAAGCTGTTGGGTATGGAGAGAGGCTGATCAGGGGATCCGGGCGGGGGGGCGGGGGGGCGTCTCGCGGGGGAAAAAGTGTGCGCCTTAAGCGCCCTAGCGCCATAAGTCCCTCAACTGCTGCGAAAGTAGTGCACTTTCCCCCGGTGCGACACGGGATTGCTGATCGATTCAGGAAAGCGATCGTTCGTGCGAATCGAGGGGCACCCGTCCAGTTCCCTGTGAGCTTAGTCAGACGGCTTGATGCCTGTAGCCAACAATGTCTGGAAAAAGGGTGCTTCGGTTTCCTTGTGGACGACTGCGGTGTGCACGTTTCCGAAGCCGGCCTTGCCCAGCAGCAGCTCTAGCTCCACCTCGCTGAAGCCGAGCCAGACGTCTGCATATAATTCCCTCGCCTCGGCAAACCGGTGCTGCACCAAATCCAGAATCGCGATCCTTCCCCCAGGCTTCAGAATCCGCCACGCTTCTGCGACCGCGCGCTCCGGGTGCTGTGCATGGTGCAGGGATTGGCTGAATAGCGCCAGGTCGACGGAGGCATCCGCAATCGGCACTGCCTCCAAGTCGCCTTTGCGATATTCCAGTGCAGGGACGCCCTGCTTGCGAGCCAGCGCGCTCCCCAGCTCGACCATTTTGTCTGAGTTGTCGACGGCAATCACCTGCTGCGCCCGCTGGGCCAGCAACAGCGAGAAGGCTCCTTCACCCGCACCCAGGTCGGCGATCACCATTGGCGGCAGCATCAATAACAAAGCCTCCGCGATACTCTTCCAGGATCGCCCGGGAACATACTCCCGCCCCAACCGCCCTGCCATGTCATCGAAAAAGGCGCGCGTCTTGTCTTGCCTCTTGCGCAGCACCAACTCCAGGGCCGCCTGATCGTGCCGGGCTTCAGTGAGTTCCTCATGCTCCAACAACGCCAGCATTTTGGACAAGACCTCGCCCGACTTCGACCGGTACCAGATGTTCTTGCCCGTGCGCCGATCCTCCACCATACCTGCATGTTTCAATTGCGCCAGATGAGTCGAGATGGTGCTCTGCCCCATGCCCAGAATCTCCTGCAACTCGGCTACGGAAAGCTCCTCCCGTGACAGAAGTAACAGCATGCGCAGGCGATTTGCGTCTCCCAGCACACGGAGAGATTTTACGATTGACGAGATGGCCATTTCTGGTATTGTATCAATATATTCTGATGTATTGATATGAGGCGATGAAACATGTCACCAACAACGATTGACCGCACTGCCGCCGTTCCTGCTTTCAAGGTGGCTGACCTTTCCCTGGCCGACTGGGGACGCAAAGAGATTTCCATTGCCGAACACGAGATGCCCGGGCTTATGTCCATCCGCCGCAAGTATGCCGCGGCCAAGCCTCTCGCCGGCGTGCGCATCACCGGCTCCCTGCACATGACCATTCAGACCGCAGTGCTGATCGAGACCCTGGTGGAGTTGGGCGGCGATGTGCGCTGGGCAAGCTGCAACATCTTTTCCACGCAGGACCATGCAGCAGCGGCCATCGCGAAAGCCGGAGTTCCGGTGTTCGCCTGGAAGGGCGAGTCGCTTGAAGAGTACTGGTGGTGCACGGCACAGGCTCTCGATCATGGAGAGGGCAAGGGTCCTGAATTGGTCGTGGACGATGGCGGGGACGTGACCCTGCTGATCCATAAGGGCTATGAACTGGAAGATGGCGATGGTTGGGTCAATACCCCCTCTTCCAATCATGAGGAGCAGGTGATCAAGGACCTGCTGAAGAAGATCCACGCCGAAAATCCGAAGCACTGGCATGAGGTTGCGAAGCACTGGCGCGGCGTCTCGGAAGAGACCACGACCGGTGTGCACCGGCTTTACAAGATGAAGGAACAGGGCAAGCTTCTGGTTCCTGCAATCAACGTCAACGATTCCGTCACCAAGTCGAAGTTTGACAATCTGTATGGCTGCCGGGAGTCGCTGGCCGATGGCATCAAGCGCGCCACTGACGTGATGGTGGCGGGTAAAGTGGCCGTGATCTGCGGCTACGGCGATGTAGGCAAGGGCTCGGCTCACTCTCTGCGCGGCATGGGTGCGCGGGTGGTGGTCACCGAGATCGACCCCATCAACGCCCTGCAGGCAGCAATGGAAGGCTTTGAAGTCACGACCGTCGAAGACACCCTCGGCCGCGGCGATATCTATGTGACCTGCACCGGCAATCTGGATGTGCTTACGCTTGAACACATGTCGCAGATGAAGGACCAGGCCATCGTTTGCAACATTGGCCACTTCGACAACGAAATCCAGATCGATCGCCTGAACGCCGCGAAGGGCGTGGAGAAGGTCAACGTCAAGCCCCAGGTGGACCAGTACAACTTCGCCGCAGCCAAGGGAAAGCCGGCGCACACCATCTTTGTGCTGGCAGAAGGCCGCCTGGTTAATCTGGGTTGCGCTACCGGGCATCCCAGCTTTGTGATGAGCAACAGCTTCGCTAACCAGACGCTGGCTCAGCTCGACCTGTGGAAGAACAAGGACACGTACAAAGTCGACGTCTACACCCTGCCCAAGCATCTGGACGAGGAGGTAGCGCGTCTGCACCTGGATAAGATCGGCGTGAAGCTGACCACGTTGACTCCGGCGCAGGCCGACTACCTGGGCGTCGCGCCCGAAGGTCCCTACAAACCCGATACCTACCGCTACTAAACAACCGCCGTACAATTCATGGGCCCCGGTCTTACTGGCTGGGGCCTTTCTCTTTGCCACGTTATCTCTTTCCCTCACTCAAACGTCTTATGAGCATGAAACAGAGAGTCCCCATCATCGGCTGCCTGCTGATTCTCGGCACTCGCATGCTGGCGCAGGCGCCTGCAGCATCCACGACTTCTCATGCGCCGGTCGAGGTGATTAAAGCCACGGCCCCGGACGCGTCGCAGCTCAAAGCTCGCAAGGGGTCGTACTCCTTCAAGATAGAAAGCGGGGATTGGACCGACACCGGCGTCACCATCACGCCTGCGGATCACCTCAACTTCACTGCGACTGGCAATCTCGCCCTGGCCGACGGAAGATCTGCCCCGCCGGACGGGCTCACCCGGGGATGGAAAGACCTGGTGCGGGTTTACCCGTTGAACTCGGCCAACAGCGGCGCTTTGATTGGCCGCATCGGCAATGGCGACGCGGCCGTACCTTTCCTGATCGGCGCCAGCAAGGATATGGATGTCTCCGCCACCGGCAATCTCTTTCTGCGGCTGAACCTCAGCTCCGATCTTTCCGGAACCGGCGACATCGCGGTCAAGATGAAGCTAACCAATCAGCCCACGCAGAAGACCGTCTCTGCGCCAGACCTAGCCGGTCTTTTGTCACCGCAACTGTTCGCTAATATTCCCCGCCGGGTGGGAGATCTGCAAGGCAATCCGGGGGACATGGTGAACTACGCCCTGATCGGTACCCAGGACCAGGTGACCAAGGCTTTTACTGCCGCCGGTTGGGTACACGTCGACAAGACTACGCAGGACGCGGTTGTCCACGGCTTGATCTCGACGCTCTCTCACGCGGCCTATACCGAGATGCCGATGAGCACGCTTTACTTGTTTGGCAGGTCGCAGGACCTGTCGTTTGCCCGCGCGGCTCCGCTCGAGGTGGCTGCGATCCGGCATCATTTGCGAGTATGGAAGACCACCGAAATGGTTGGGGGCGAGCCGCTTTGGGTGGGGTCTGCGACCCATGACAATGGCTTTGAGAAAGATCAGCGCAATGGCGGGATTACTCATCACATCGACGCCAATGTTGACCAGGAACGAGATTTTCTGGAGCAGAGCTTTGCTGGAGCCGGGGTTTTGGCCGGCGCTGCTTATGTCATGCCTGCAAATGCGTTGACCACGGCAAAGACGGCCACCGGCGGTAGCTTCGAATCAGACGGACGGATCGTGGTCATGGACCTGAAGTGAAAAGCTACCTGCTCTACTAATGGGTAGGGGTTTGGGGAGGCGTCGTCGGCGGATGGACATTTGGCTGCAGGTTGGTCATCCGGTTCTTCAATATCTTGTCAAATCGTCTCGTGTATCCAACCGTTGAATGTCGAGAGATGTTCTCCGAGCTGAAAACACAGTGACCGCGGCGCGCCCAAATGCGTCTAATCGCGTAGAACTGTATACAAACGATGAATCGTTACCCCGAAGCGCGTGACAGACGGAGGGTGCTGGCTGGAATACCTTACTCTAAAGGCAGCCCTCCCCATTCCGAGCCGCCATTGCACGGGAACCGGCCAATCGGGTGCTGAATCCCAAGCCTGGTGAATGGATGCGCTTAGGTTTTTACCTTATCCCTGCGACGCTTGCAACCAGCCTTGCCCTGCTGGCGTCACCCCCCGACCTGTTCGCGCAGGAACCTGGCTCCGGCCCAGCCGTGGCTAAGGCCGAAGAGCTCATCGACGCTCCGCAGCCGCAGTTCACGGCTGCTTCGGTAGATCCAACAGGACAACAAACACCGTCTGGTCAAGACCCGGGCGCGGGCACGCAGCCGCCTGCCCCCGGTTCCACACCCGCACAAACCGGGTCGAGCCAAAGTAGCTCCAGTTCACAGACGCCCACTCCGCAATCCGACGCGGAAAAGAGTCAGCACGAAAAGGCCGAGGAGCAGATCAAGGAGCAGGAGAAACAGCGGATAGTGGGGATTTTGCCCTCCTTCAACACCTCCTATCGCAGCGACGCCGTTTCCCTGACCGCGGTCCAGAAGCTTCGTCTCGCCTTTCGATCAGCGACCGACCCTGTGATCTTTGCCAGCGCATTCCTGGTAGCCGGCTATCACGAGGCTCTGGACGATGACCAGGGATTCCGCTGGGGAATCGAGGGATACGGACGCCGCACTGGGGCGGCTTATCTCGACGCATTTAACGGCGACATGATCGGTAACGGCTTTCTACCCGCTCTCCTGCACCAGGATCCGCGCTACTTCCGGCTGGGCCATGGCCCCGTCCGCCACCGGATACTCTATTCCCTGGCCACCAATGTCATCTGCAAACACGACAACACTGGTAAGTGGGAGCCGAACTACTCCAACGTGCTGGGCAACATCGCCTCGGGCGCAATCTCCAACCTGTACTATCCCGCCAGCAACACCGGCATCGGCCTGACCATCAGCAACGGGTTGATCGTGACCGCCGAGGGAGGGGTCGGCTCCATCTTCCAGGAGTTCTGGCCAGACCTCTCGCGGAAATGGTTCCACAGGGATCCCACCCACGGCCTGGATGCTCAGGCGCGCGCAAAGGACCAAGCCGAAAAAGAAGCCAAACAAGCCAAACAGAACCAGCAGTAGGATTTGAGTAGTTTAGAGCGGTTTCACGATTACTGCGTCGATCCAGCCTCCGTGAAGTAGGGCTCTTCTTGGTGAAAAGCCACGTGCGAGGAATGTTCACCGGGTACACCTATTATGAAACCGCTCTAACTTGTGTTTCGGGAGCAGAACTCAGCGCCGTCGGGACGCCGGCCACTAGCCCAAGGCGTTCATTCGACCTCAAGGCCTGTGCGAGCTCGTATCATTAGGTGAGCTTCGTATCATCAGGCGAGTTCGTCTTCTTCTCGGCTTGCCGGAGAGGAGACGGCCGATGATTTCCTCTGCTTAGCGATCGCATCCAGCACGCCGTTCAGGAAATTCAGCGACTCTGGGGCGGAGTAGCGGCGGGCAATCTCGAGCGACTCGTTGATCACGACCGGCACCGGGGTATCTGGGAACCCCAGGAGTTCAGCGATGGCTGTCCGCAGCACGTTGCGGTCGACGGCGGGCATCCGGCTCAGTCGCCAGTTCGCCGAATGAGATTGAATCAGGGCATCGATCTCTTCGTTGCGGGCGGTGGCCACACGGAAGATATCTTCGGAAAAGCCGCGGGTTTCGGCATCCACCTCGTCCCGCGACCCCCAGAAAGTTTTTCGTACCTGGTCGGGAGTGTGCTTGCCCACATCGGCCTGGAACAACATCTGCATAGCCAGTTCGCGTGACTTGCGCCGCTTACCGGTGGCGCTCATGGGGTCTGCATCTTACGGTCAAGCGAGACCATTTCAATGGCTGCGATGGCGGCCTCGAATCCCTTATTGCCGGCCTTGATCCCGGCGCGGTTCAGCGCCTGCTCCAGGTTCTCGCAGGTCAACACCCCGAAGGCATGAGGAATGCCGGTCTCCTGCTGCGATTGGCCGATGCCGCGCGATACCTCGTTGTAGATGGCCTCGTAGTGCGCAGTTTCGCCCCGCAGCAGCACTCCGAGGGTAATCACCGCGTCCACATGGCCACCCGCTGCGGCCTTGCGCGCCGCTAACGGGATTTCCCAGGCTCCCGGCACCCGGATCACTTGCACATCGCGCCGGGCGGCGCCGCTACGGTAGAGCCCGTCGAGTGCTCCCTGGAGCAATCGGTCGGTGATCACGGCGTTCCAGCGTGAGACCACGATCGCAAAGCGCATGCCGTGCGCGCTCAGATCGCCTTCGATCGCGACCGGTTTTCCCTTATGAGGATCGTCCCACTCCCAGAATGCGATGGAGTGGCCGGGCGCCGGTTCTACCGTGAACAGGCGAGCCTTCCAGTGGGTTTCGGTCACGGCGCTCAGCCGGTGCCCGGCTTCCTGCTCGCCCCAGGTGCGGATCATCCAATCGCGCGCCACCGCCTGCACTGCGTCCAGCCCGGTCACTTCCACCATGATTTCCGCCGGGGAGGGCGCGATGCCGTCGGCAAACTCCAGATTTCCCAGCGGCGCAAGGAATGAAACCCCCCGGCTCAGCTCTTCTTCCCATCCGCGGCCGCCTTCAAATCCCAGCGCGGAAAAGAAGCTGGCCAGCTTGGCGTAAGCCTCGGGCGTGCCTGCCGGACGCACGATTGTGATTCCCTTAATCATCCTCTTCTGACTGTACCACCGGCGCTTTGGTAGACTCGCAGCTTCGCCCCCGGAGTGGATCGACATGGTTTTGGAGAATATTCGCTACGAACTGCGACCGCCGCTTGCGCTGGTCACCATTGACCGGCCCAAGGTGCTCAATGCCCTGAACCGCCTCAGCATGACGGAGCTGGAGCAGGTGTTTCTTGACATTCGGCAGAACGCCGCAGTGCGCGCTGTTCTGCTTACGGGAGCCGGAGAAAAGGCATTTGTCGCCGGCGCCGACATCGGGGAGCTGGCTTCGCTTTCCCCCCTGGAAGGCGAGCAGCTCGCGGCCCGCGGGCAGCGCATCTTCCACCTGATCGAGAATTGCGGCAAGCCGGTGATCGCCTGCATCAACGGCTTCGCTCTTGGCGGTGGCTGTGAACTGGCGCTGGCCTGCACCCTGCGTATCGCCAGCTCCACCGCCCGCCTGGGTCAACCTGAGGTAAAGATTGGCATTATCCCCGGCTATGGCGGGACGCAGCGCCTGCCGCGCCTGATCGGCAAGGGGGCTGCGCTCAAGATGATTCTTACCGGCGAGGCTATCGGCGCAGCGGAAGCCCTGCGGCTGGGCCTGGTCGATGAGGTGGTGGAGCCGGATCAGCTATTGCCGCGCGCCGAGCAGATTGCCCAGACCATTGCCGGGATGGCGCCGTTAGCCATCCGCGACTCGATCCGCGCGGTAAATTCCGGCTACGATCTGCCCCTGGCGAGCGCTCTTGAGCTGGAGGCTTCGCTGTTTGGTCTGGCTTGTTCCACCAGCGACAAGGCGGAAGGCGCACGGGCTTTTCTGGAGAAGCGCGTGCCAAAATGGAGCGGAAAATGAACCATGCTCACCAACCGGTCCGCGCACACTCAGCGGCAATCTGGTGTTCCCCTTGCTATGCTTGATTTTGTGGCTCGGCCGCAACCTGCTCCCTTCCCGATAGGCCGGCAACGGCGCTTATCTGTCCAGGCTCTCCAGCTCGCTTTGTTATGCGCGCTTCTGCCCGGCGTTACTGGCTGCCGAAACGCAGCGCAGACCTCTGCGCCCTCCCGGGCAGAGGTACGGCAGGAACGCCGAGCCGAACAAAGCAAGATGGACGCGGCACGGCAGGAATTGGAAGAGATTCCGCCGCCATCGAAGAATCGCTATCTCAGCGTGCGCACCAAAGAGGCGTACGGCAATCCATTTCTCGTAGTCCATCCTCAGACCATCACCATTACGGTCCTCTATCGTGACCAGGACCCCAATGGCTTCAACGCCGGAGGCCTGTTGCGCCCGGCGAAAGCCCGCAAGCAGGAGGTCGACGTGCGGATTGCAGATTTGCCCCAGGCACTGGCCTCCCTTTCACCCGATGTCTGGCCCTATGGCCGGGTAGTGGCGATCGAAGAGTCGCCCACCGCGCCCCGAACCGAGCGCGTCGCCATCCGCCGCAACGTGGAGGCCACCATCCAGATCCTCAACGACCTTGGTGTCGTGGTGGACGAATGGACTGGCTCGAACGGCGCGCTGCTACGCTAGCATTGGAATCTTGTCTGCGTCCATCCATCCCGTAGCTCTGGCCGTTTTCTGCGGCTGCTTCCTGCTGGTTACGGGAGCCGGGTTCTGGGCTGTACGCTGGCGGCGATCGGACCTCGCCAGTCCCGGTCTGGATGAGTGGGGCCTGGCGGGGCGCAAGTTCGGCACCCTGGTTACCTGGTTCCTGATCGGCGGTGACCTCTACACGGCCTACACCGTCATTGCCGTTCCTGCCGCGTTATTCGGCGCCGGCGCCATCGGCTTCTTCGCCATTCCCTATTGCATCCTCAGCTATCCCATCATGATGCTGGTGCTGCCGCCTCTTTGGCGTATATGCCATAGAAACGGTTACATAACGTTGGCCGATTATGTGCGTGGCCGCTACCAGAGCCGCTGGCTTTCGGTCGCCGTCGCAGTTACCGGAATTCTCGCCACCATGCCCTATATCGCGCTGCAGTTGATCGGCATGCGCGAAGTCATCGCCGCCCTCGGCATACGCGGAGAATGGCCGCTGATTGGAGCCTTCGTCATTCTTGCGGCCTACACTTACTCGAGCGGCCTTCGCGCGCCTGCGCTCATCGCCATCGTGAAAGATGTGATGCTCTACATCATGGTGCTGGCCGCGGTACTCATCATCCCGGTGCGGCTCGGCGGCTATGGCCATGTCTTTGCGGTTGCTTCTTCTACGCTGGCCCAGCACTCGCCGCCGGCTTCGATCATCCTGCGTCCCGCGCAATACATGAGCTATGCCTCGCTCGCCCTGGGATCGGCGCTCGCACTCATGCTTTATCCCCACACCATTACCGGCACGCTCAGCGCGGGCAGTGACCGTGTGATTCGCCGCAATGCCGCACTCATGCCCGCTTACAATCTGCTGCTTGGCTTCATCGCGCTGCTTGGTTACCTGGCCATTGCGGCTGGTGTCCACACCGCCAATACATCGAGTGCGGTCCCGTTGCTGCTGACCACCGTCTTCCCCTCCTGGTTTGCCGGCTTCTGCCTGGCCGCAATTGCCATCGGAGCGCTGGTGCCGGCAGCGATCATGTCGATTGCTACCGCCAATCTCTTCACCCGAAATCTCTATGGAGAGCTCCTTCACCGCTCGTTCTTCTCCGCAGCCATGACGGGCGGCCAGGAAGCCGCCACGGCGAAACTAGTCTCCCTGTTGATCAAGTTGGGCGCGCTCGCGTTTGTTCTGCTGGTGCGGGCTCAGTTTGCCATCGAGCTACAACTGCTGGGCGGGGTCTGGATTTTGCAAGTGCTGCCAGCCGTCGTAGGTGGGCTGTTCAGCCGCTTCTTTCATGGCCCAGCGCTGCTGTGCGGGTGGCTCGCAGGCATGGCTGCCGGTACGGCCATGGTCGGTTCGCTGGGGCTGAGGAGTTCGATCTACCCGCTGCATATTGCTGGACACGTTTATGGTATGTACGCCGCCTTGCCCGCGCTCGCGCTCAATTTAGTGGTTGCGGCAATGGTGTCTTTGCTGTTGAAGATTTCCGGCAGAGCGCCGGCGGAGGATTTGACGGCGAGCGTTGCTTAGCCAGGTGCCCATGGTGCGTCAACGTTTACGTGCGACGAAGGGGACGGGCTAGCACGATTGGTTTTGAAAGTGACAGCCTCGCGAGAAGTACGCGTTCAGCCGAGTTGATTGCAAAGCATTTGATTCCGGGCTGAAAGACGTACCTCAGGGGCTTAACAGGCTGCGGAAAAAGGATGAGTTCGGTAGAAATGAAGTGGAAAGCGTACCTCAGGGCCTAAAGGCCAAATGATTCTGCTGGGTTTATGTACGGGCTGAAGCCCGTACCTACCTTCCTGTACCCTTGCCATTGAGTTTTTCTGCAGCCTGTAAAGCCCTCATCAGCTACCTCTCAGTGCGGCAGGGCTAAAAGGCGTGCCCTTCGTTCAGAGACTTTTCCCGCGGCCGGTTTGGCCGCTGAGATACGCGTTTCAAGGCATGTGGGGCGAAATCATCCCTTTCCGCAGTCTCTTCAGTGGGAGAGAAGGAGAAACAAGTGAGTGAAAAACAAATCGGACTGGTTGGGTTAGGCGCCATGGGCATGGGTATGGCCAAGTCGTTGCGTAGGGCAGGTTACAGCGTTCATGTGTTCGACGTCCGTCGAGAGGTGGCCGAGGCCTTCGCCACCGAGGGCGGCGTGGTCTGCAGCAGCCCGGCCGAGATGGCTGTGGCCTGCGAGGTCCTGATCAGCGTGGTGGTCAACGCAGCGCAGACAGAGGTTGTCTTGTTTGGGGAAGGTGGTGCGGCTACAGCCATGAAGGCCGGCAGCGTCTTCGTGATGTGCTCTACGGTCGATCCTGGCTGGTCGATCGCACTCGAGAAACGTCTGGCGGAGAAAGGCATCCTGTACCTGGATGCACCGATCTCGGGCGGTGCAGCCAAGGCTGCAAAGGGTGAGATCACCATGATGACATCCGGCCACCCCGATGCGTATGCAAAGCTAGGCGGCGCCCTGGATGCCATGGCAGCGAAGGTATATCGCCTTGGCCCGGCGGCGGGCGACGGCAGCAAGGTCAAGATCATCAACCAACTTCTCGCAGGGGTACATATTGCGGCCGCGGCGGAAGCGATGGCGCTGGGCTTACGCCAAGGAGTGGATCCCACAGCTCTCTATGATGTGATTACCCATAGCGCCGGCAATAGCTGGATGTTCGAGAACCGGATGGCTCATGTGCTGGCTGCCGATTACACTCCGCTTTCGGCAGTGGACATCTTCGTCAAAGACCTCGGTTTGGTGCTCGACACTGCCCGCGCCAGCAAGTTTCCCTTACCGCTTGCCAGCACTGCACACCAGATGTTCCTGCAAGCCTCGAGTTCTGGTTTTGGGCGCGAAGACGATTCAGCCGTGATCAAGATATTTCCGGGAATCGAGTTGCCTGGGACGAAATAGCTTCCTGCAGGGCTATTGATTGCGCGATTTGAGGTGAGGTGAGCAAGCCGTTGAAAATGGATTGGCCAGGAATGTTCCCAGGATTCCAGACACAATGACTGTTCCATCAGAATTAAAGTGGGCGGAACGAAATTCCCCATCGGGAAGCTCATTGAGCCTTTTCCACGTTTTCCCACGATCGCCACTTGCGTAAACACCGGTGAGGGAGGTCACGACTTCTCGATCTGGCTTCGACGGGTCAACGTCTATGCTGAAGGCTCGAATGTTGGGACCCGCCTCATCACTCTCTCTATGCAAAAGAAATTGGGCGTGGGTCACCCTCTCAACCACCTCTGCGCCTAACGGGTTGTAAACTCCCCAACAAGCTGCCAAATGTGGACCACCCACCATACTGATTCCCTGTATCGCTGAATCATCACCCACTCCATCAATGCGCGTCCATTTTTTCGTCTGACTATGAAAACGGAAGGCTTGATCCCCGGTTCCCACATAGAGGGAGCTTGGACCAGGACTTTTCTCGTTGGCAAATTGCATGGAGAGGATATCCATTTCGGTAGGAATCGCGGGCAGGGGTCCATCTTCAATCCAGGAGCCATCGCGACCTTTGTGATAGGTAAAGATTTGAGGGTCCAGGTCAAAGTAACCATAACTGACCGCCATAGCCTTTCCATTGGCCGTTATCTTGACCACGCCTGCGGTTACAGGGTCGCCCTTTGTTTTTGCAATGGTCACCGTTGGATCCAGTTGCGCCACCCTGGGTCCACGGATGGACTTCACCACAGCATCAGATCCACCTGACTGAGGCAAAACCTGAAAAGCTCCCTTCTGGGTCGTGACCACGAATTCAGTTCCGCCGGGAGACACGCCTAACCCGTTGCGCTCGCCCTCACCGATGTCTGCGTCGAAATATTCCGCAGCTACCCGTGCCACCTGAGTCCAGGTTCTTCCACCATCGGCTGATTTCGATATGTACAGAGCCCGATCCCGAGCGGGCACCTTGGTGCTTAAATCTGCAGTAAGACCCCAAACGACATTGCGATTTTTGGCCTTAGGATCGGGATCGTTGGCCATGGCTTCAAGAAAATGACTTCCGAACTCATGGCTTCCGGGAAGATTGGTCACTTCGTGAATATGACAACTGTCCGAGTCTTTATTTGTACGATGGTCATTGCTGTTGTCAGAGGAAGACGACGCCGGTAGGTTCATGCTTACTGCCGCCAGCTTTGGAATCTGTCCCCATGCCACCATGGGAGCCGCCATCCATAGCAAAAAGAACTTCCGTTTCAACCACCAACAGCCCCATACGTTGCGCGCTGAAAGGAACGCAAGCCCATGATTTCCCTTTTGGCGGGGCGCGGAGCTCGACACAGTGGGTTCATTGTAGCCGGACAGGAGAGTTGATGACGATCCCCCAGCGCGTTCGTCACTTCTCGCAAGGCAGGGAAAGGCTGATGTTGAGGCCGCCTTCCGGACGGTTTCGCGCCCGGACTTCGCCGTGGTGGAGGCGCACCGCGCGGTCTGCGATCGCCAAACCGACTCCAAAACCCCCGGTGTCCTGCTGTCTCGCATCGTCTACCCGATAGAAGGGACGGAAGATGTTTTCCAGTTCCGTTTCCGGAATGCCCGGCCCGGAATCGCTCACATCGAGCGTGACCATGCGCACCCCGGCCCGGTCTTCGCAACTAATCTTCAACTCGACCACCGAGTCCTGGCGGGTATAGCGAATGGCATTGCGAACGATATTCTCAATGGCGCGATAGATTAGTTCCTGATCGCCTTGAACCATGCAATCCGAATGCTCCAGCACCCGAATCTTGCAGCACCTTTGTTGAGCCTCGTACTCGGCATCCGGCAGCAGCTCTTCGACCAGCCCATGCAGAGTGAATTTATCTATGTGGCTGGAGGCGTTTGTCGATTCTATGGAGGACAACCGAAGCAGCTGGCCGATCAACAGGTTCAGGCGCCCTGCTTCGCGATCGATGCGCTGCAAATGCTCCTGCATGGAGGCAGGTGCTTCCTCGCGTGCCAGTTCAAGAGCAACGCTCAGGCGAGCAAGCGGGGATCGCAATTCGTGGGAGACGTCGCGCACCAGTATCTTTTGCGCTCCGACAAGCCGTTCCAACTGCTCTGCCATGTAGTTGAAGTCGTGGACCAGTCCTTGAATTTCGTCTCCGCCAAAGAGACGTTCTTCTCCGTCTGGTTCCGCAACGCGGGTGGCAAGCTCTCCGTTGGCGAGACCACGAGCCGCTATACGCAAGCGGCCGATCGGGCGGACCAGCAGGAGAACAAGGACGAAGGTGGTTATTCCGAAAACCACGATCGCCACCGGAAGCTGGGGAAACGCGAAAAAGAGCAGTTCGCGCAAACCATAGGTGTTGGCAGTGTGCCGGCGGCTCAGAAGAAAAAAGTATTGGCGGCCGCCCGTAGATTGGATCGCCGTGCTCCACAGATTTACCTCGCCCACCAGGCTCGAATGCACCCCAGGCTCTTTGTTCACCCTGGCCAACACGCCGGCGACGACAGAGGAGACGCCAGGTTCGCAAAGAAAGTGCGTGGGTGTGTCGGCAAGATAAATGGTCTGGTGAAGCGAGCCGGCAAACTGTCCCAATCCCGCACAGCCACTCGCCTCGTATGCGTTCGCAGCCGCAGCCGCCGAGCTGGGCAGGGTTGCGTTCAAAACTCCCATGATCTCGTTGGGCCGCACAAACTGATGCCGCAGGATCAGCACGGTCGAAATCAAAAACGTCAAGCTCTGCGCGATCCAGAAACCAAGAAAAATCTTGGCGAACAGTCCTCGCATCGCTTATCGATCTCCTGCAAGTTTGCGTGGAGCCGGCACCGCAAGCTGATATCCGATGCCACGAATGGTCTTGACCTTGTCTCCGAAATTGTCGGCTGCGTCCAGCTTGTGACGCAACCGGCTCACGTGCATGTCGAGACTACGATCGAAGGGATGAAATTTGCGACCCAGCACGGCCTCTGCCAGCTGCTCGCGGGCGACCACCTCGCCGGCGCTACGCATCAGCGTTTGCAGCAGTCCAAACTCGACATCTGTCAGATCAAGTAGCACCCCACCGCACCGCGCGACGCGGGCGGCCGTATCCAACTCCAGCCCCATCACGGTGAGAAAGTCTCCTGCGGTGGCCGGCACCTCTGCGTTTCCGCTTCTGCGCAGGATGGCCCGGATCCTGGCCAACAACTCGCGGGGATTGAAGGGCTTTGGCAGATAGTCGTCGGCCCCGATCTCCAAACCAACGATGCGGTCAACATCCTCACCGCGCGCCGTGAGCAGCAGAACATTCATGGGGGATGCCGCGGCGCGCAACCGGCGAAGGACTTCAAAGCCATCCAGTCCAGGAAGCATTACGTCGAGAAGCATGATGGAGTAGCTTCCACCCAGAGCCTTCGCCAGTCCGGTCTTGCCGTCGTGGGCCGCGGTCACCTGGTAGTCATGTCGGCCCAGGTAGTCGCTCAGCATAGCGCAAAGCTCCACATCGTCGTCGATAAGAAGAATGGGCTCCATGCCTTTGTCTTTCTGTCATTACCGAGAGTACGCCGACCGGGCTGCTATGAGACGCCGGAAATGTAACAAATTGTCACAGGCGGGTGACATTCCTTTACCAAGAATTACGCATCGTGACCGCATTGCGGTCCCGGCCAGTGTCTTCTGAGAGTGGCGACAGTCACAACCATCTCTGCTGAAAGAGCAGCCGTACCTCAGGAGTGATCCGATGCAACGTTCAGCCGCAATTCTCCGATCGGTCCTGCTACTTCTTTGTGTTGGCTGCTTCGCAGCGGCAAGTTTGCTGGCGTTGCCGGCGACTGGATCGGTGAAAGGACAGTTGAGGGGAGTGGTGACCGATCCTTCTGGAGCGCGGGTGGTCAAAGCTACCGTCACGGTTCAAGACGCGGACGGGCACACGTCGGCGGTCGTCAGCGGGGCCGATGGTACTTACGTCTTTCCGCAACTTGCTCCTGGTACATACATCATCACCGTAGCTGCGCCGGGCCTGGAGCTGGCACAGGCGCAGAGTGTGACGGTTGAGGCGGGGCATGCCACGATCACAAACCTTACCCTCAACATCGCCGTCGACCAGCAACAAGTCACTGTCAACGAACAGGGCCCAGGGCTCGATACCAGCCCCGACAATAACTCCAGTTCGATCGTCATCAAGGGCAAGGATCTGGACGCACTTTCCGACGACCCCGATCAACTGCAGGATGAACTGAATGCGCTTGCCGGACCTGCCGCCGGCCCCAACGGAGGCCAGATCTACATTGACGGGTTTACCGGCGGACAGTTGCCGCCGAAATCGTCCATCCGCGAAATAAGAATCAACCAGAATCCCTTCTCCGCGGAATACGACAAGCTGGGTTACGGGCGGATTGAAATATTGACCAAGCCGGGCACGGACCACTTGCATGGAATGATCATGGCAAGCGGCAACGACTCCGCCTTTAACTCACTGAACACGTTTGTGACCAGCGAACCACCCTACTACTCCACGTTCTTTCTGGGCAACGTCAGCGGCTCGCTGAACACCAAGTCATCCTGGTTTCTGAGTGGATTTCGCCGTGACAACAATGCGAACTCCATCATCAATGCACAGTTGCTGGATCCCACGGGCACGAGTTACAACTACTCAGCGGCAGTTGCCAATCCACAATCGCGGCTGGATCTAAGCCCGCGCCTGGACCTGCAAATCACGCCCAGCAACACTCTTACGTTTCGTTATATGTATGACCGGCAAAAGAGCTCGAACAACGGAGTCTCCCAGTTTGCATTGCAGACGCAAGGCTATGACACCTTGAACCAGGAAAACACTCTGCAAGTGAGCGACACACAGATTCTCAGCCCCAGGCTGATCAATGAAACCCGGTTCGAGTATATTCGTGATCGCGACAATCAAACTCCGCTCTACACCACGCCCACCGTCACCGTGCAAGGCGCCTTTACCGGGGGCGGCAGCAACGAGGGAGCGGTCCATGACGCCCAGGATCACTATGAGCTGCAGAATTACACCTCAGCAGCGCTGGGGGCACACTCGATTCGCTTTGGCGGCCGCCTGCGCGCGGTGCGCGATGCCAACGACTCAACGGCGGGCTTCAACGGTAACTACACCTATGCTTCGCTCCAGAGCTACGCTGCCGGCCAGCCATCGCAGTACGAGGTAACGGTGGGCACTCCGGCCGCGCGTGTCGTCTTGTTTGACGCCGGCCTTTTCTTTCAGGATGACTGGCGGATCCGTCCGGACTTTACCCTGAGCTATGGCATTCGCTATGAGGGGCAAAACCGTATCAGCGATCATGCAGACTTTGGTCCGCGCCTGTCATTCGCCTGGGCCGTGGGCGGGAAAAGCAAGCCGGCAATGACGGTGATCCGGGGCGGCTACGGGTGGTTCTTTGACCGCTTTCAGTCGACCAACGTGTTGCAGGCCATCCGCCAGAATGGCATCAACCAGCAGCAGTTTGTGGTCAAGAATCCGGTTCTCGGAGCGGCCATCCCCGCCGGCTCGCTGGAGGCGAGCGAAGCAGCACCTACAACCTATTCCATCGCGCCCAACCTCACCGCGCCGGTAAACATGCAAACAGCCATCGGGATAGAACATCGCTTTGGCAAAAATATCACTCTCTCCAGCACGTATATCAACTCACGTGGTCTGCATCAACTGTTTAGCGACAACATCAACGCCTTCCTGCCGGGTACGTATGACGTCACGACCGGAACCGGGGTGCGGCCCAATGGCATAAACGAGAATACGTATCAATTTCAGTCCGGGGGCATTTACCACCAGAATCAATTGATCACCAACTTCAGCGTCCGCGAGCGCAAGCTTACGCTCTTCGGTTTTTACGTGCTGAACGATGCCAAGGCCGACACCTCGGGCGCGACCTACTTTCCTTCGAATCAATTCGATCCGCGAGCGGACTATGGAAGGTCGACCTTTGATATCCATCACCGCTTTCTGTTGGGCGGAAACTACTCCGCGCCGTTGGGCATTTCGATCAGCCCGTTTCTGGTTTTAGATTCGGGAACGCCATTCAACATCACTGTGGGGCAAGACTTGAACGGCGATAACCAGTTCAACGATCGGCCCGCGTTCGCTACTTCTGCAAGCACGGATGTAATGCAGACGAAATATGGGAATTTCGACTTGAACCCTTCGGGGGACGCGGCAAGAATCCCCTACAACTACGTGACCGGTCCGGGACAGTTCAGCACCAACCTGCGGGTCAGCAAGTCGATCGGCATCGGACCCCGCAGCGAGAGGTCGGCGGGCGGAGGCTTCAATGGACCACCTCCCGGCGGTGGCGGACGCGGGCCCGGGGGCGGTGGTCCCCCTGGAGGTGGACTTGGCCCAGGGGGACTTAGCAGTGGCGGCGGACGCCCTCCTATGCTGGATCAGCAGGCCTCGAGGCGTTATTCGTTGAACTTCACGGCGATGGGCAGAAATATATTCAATGACGTGAACCTTGCGCCGCCTGTCGGCGTTCTCGAGTCGCCTCTGTTTGGCAAGTCCAATGCCCTGGCGGGTGGGTTCTTTTCATCGCCTTCGTCGAATCGAAGTATCGATCTTCAAGTGTCTTTCAACTTTTGAGCCGGAGAGCGATTTGTATGCTTTCACTTTGAAACGAGAAGTTGCCGGGACAGAAAGGACGCGGTCTTCGCCACCCTCTCAGTTGCGGCTTGCCCTCAGCTCGGCGCGATGAGCTGCAGCTTGGGAAGTAGGTGCGATAGCGAGCTGCGTCGCGCGTCAATAAGCGGTATCCGGCAATCGATGCGTGAGCACCGATGAAGAAGTCTGGCAGTGGAGACCGCCTCGTCCCGCTGCGCTTCCGGTAAATGAGAAAGGCCTTTCCAGCAAGAAACGCGGCCTCGTAGGGGAGTGCCTCCCGCTCGACGAGGGTCCTGGGGAGCGCGTCATTCAGGTCTTCTATCCGCGAATAACGGATCGAGACTTCAGCATAGATAATCGGATTAATCAGAAGCGGAGAGGTTTCAGCGGCGTTCGCGAGAGCCTTCGCGGACCACGAGAACCACCGCGCGTCTTCGGTCATGATATCGAGAAGAACATTGCTATCCACTAATACCGCGCTCACTTATTTTTCTCGGGTGAGAGCCATGATCGCGTCCGTACTCATGGCGACGTCTCCACGGCCTCGCAGGTGAGTAATGAGCCGGGAGCCACGACTACTGTCCTTACGGTTGTGTGCACGGACAATCCGGACCGCCTTGCCATCGAACTCGAAATTGACCTCGGTGTGTGGAAGGAGCCCGGCCCGCTCGCGGATTTCGGCAGGGATAGTGACCTGGCCCTTTGAAGTGATGCGCATGTTTTCCTCTTACTCTTACATGTAAGAGTAAGACTAGCATGATGAGAACGCAACATCCGATCCGGGAGGAATTTCGAAGACTACTGACCCTGAGGACCGCGTTGAAGCACAGCGTTGTTTATCGGCAGGCGGTGAAAAAACCATAGGAGAATTTCCGCGGGAAAACGCCCCTCTGGTAATTGGCTTTCCGTTGTATGGCCCTCTCGCTGCGATGAGCCTAGGGTCGAGTAATGTCGACCTTTTGCTCGCCAATTTCACAACCGCGTCCGTCGATGGGTCACCGTAAGCGGCATGGGCTGATACCACAGCTGCTCTTACTGGCGGCGGCTGGTAGCGGCGGACTGCATGGGCAAACCCCGGCAAGGCTTTCCCTGAACGGCCCGTCGCAGGTGAGACTCGGCGGCACCGCGCAATACAGTGCTCTCGTGAACGGTGTCGCCAGCCCCGTCGTGTGGTCGGTCAACGGATTTGCCGGCGGTACCGGCTCCACTGGGCCAATATCCACCTCCGGCTTTTACACCCCCGCTACCACCATCTTCGCCGGTCACTCGGTCACCATTAGCGCGGCGACCATAGGAACACCTGCATCGTCGGCATCACTCAGCATTAAGATCCTCAACCCGCTCCCCACCATCACTGCGGGCTCGGTCACGCAGACAGCGCCCGGCATCAGCTTTTTGCTGACTGTCAATGGATCGGGTTTTGTCTCTGCTTCGCAATTGCAGCTCGCGGGTGCAAACATTGCCACCGCCTTTCTCTCGTCCACTGAACTCCAGAGCACGATAAGCATTCCCGTGGGAACGACCACGGTGGACGTCGGAGTCCTGAATCCCAGTGCCGCGCAGATATCTGCCGTCACGCAAATTTTGGCAGTGCAGACGGTTCCGCCCGTCAGCCTTGCCCAGGCAACGCGGCTACTGGACGAAACGACATTTGGCCCTACGCTCTCCGCGGTACAGAACGTTCAGCAGATCGGCATGGCCGCTTATCTCAACCAGCAGTTCGCTACCCCAACGACGCGGATGCCGGCGATTCCCAATCCGCCGGTGGCCACCTGTCCCAACGGGACGCACGCTTGCGCCCAGAGTTCTTTTTGGAAGATTGCGCTCACGGCTAACGACCAGCTTCGCCAGCGCGTCGCTTTTGCGTTGAGCGAAATCTTCGTAGTTTCCACCGATATGGTGAACGCTCGTACCATACCGTCGTACCACAATTTGCTTGCCGACGACGCCTTCGGCAATTTTCGCCAGCTCCTCAATGATGTCGCCACCTCGCCGGCGATGGGCGCGTATCTCAACATGCTGAACAGCGGCGAGGCCCCCGCCGGTCAGATCGCGAACGAGAACTTCGCTCGTGAATTGATGCAGCTTTTTACGACCGGCCTCTATCTGCTCAACGCTGATGGCAGTCTTCAGCTTAATGCCCATGGGATGCCACAGCCGGTCTACACCGAAGCGCAGGTCCAGGCATACGCTCGCGCACTTACAGGATGGACCTACGCCAACCCCTCCGGGGGCGTACCCACGAGTTTCCCCAATGGAGTACCCAACTTCGATCAGCCAATGCAGGCCATCGAGGTTTCGCATGATAGGTCGGCCAAGGCTCTACTGAGCGGTGTAACTCTCCCCGCCGGAGAAACCGCGGAACAAGACCTGGCAGGAGTGATCGATTCCATCTTCAATCATCCCAACGTGGGGCCCTTCGTCGGTCGCCAGCTTATCCAGCACCTGGTCACCGGTAATCCATCGCCGGCGTACGTCGGTCGCGTCGCCGCTGCGTTTGCCAACGATGGCGCCGGTGTCCGCGGTGATATGAAGGCGGTGATTACGGCTATCCTGACTGATCCAGAAGCGCGCGCAGCCGATACTGATCCGACTGCTGAAGGTGGCCATCTGCGCGAGCCCATCCTGTACTTCACGGGCATTCTCCGCGCGCTGCAGTTCACCAATGTGGATCCACAGGGCCGCTACGACGCTGCGAGCAACTACACGTCGCCATTGGGAGAGGTACCCTATGCCGCGGCGAGCGTGTTTAACTTCTTCCCGCCGAGCTATGTCATTCCCGGCGCTGGGATCAACGCACCTGAATTCGCGCAGGAGAACACCGCCGCCGCCACGCTTCGCATGACGCTCGCGGACACGATCGTGCGAAATCACCTCACGTCCTTTTCTATTGATATGAGCCAGACAAGTTTTCTTGGCCAAATCGCCTCGGCGACGGGCAACCCGGCGACGGATAGCGCCAACCTGGTGACCGCGCTCAACATTCTTTTTACCCACGCTCAAATGACGCCCGCGATGCAATCGGCGATTGCGGCCAATGCCGCTCCTCTAACAAATATCGGCCAGCGCGTACGCGTATCCACCTGGCTCGTTATCAGTTCCAATTTTTACAAGATTGATCAGTAGAGGTTACTCATATGCGTAGCAACCGCCGCAGTTTCATTCAATATGCCTCGTTGGCCGCGGGGGGCAGCCTTGTGGGGCTCCGGCCCTTCGGGGCGCTAAACGCCTTTGCGCAAACTGCGGCACCAGCGTCCGGCTATAAGGCGCTTGTCTGCGTCTTCCTGTTTGGAGGGAACGACGCCAACAACACTCTGGTTCCCTCCGACACCGCCGGATACGGGAATTACGCCGCCCTTCGTGGACCGCTGGCACTGCCGCAAAGCCAGCTGATACAGCTTGCGTCCATGCCCAAATTCGGTCTCCACCCTAACCTGCCCGAGATTGCTCAGCTCGTCGATAGTGGTGCCGCTGCTCTGATCGCAAACGTGGGCACGCTGGTGGTACCGACGACCCGCGCCAATGTGACCGCGCAACTCAATCTGCCTTCGAACCTTTTCAGCCACTCCGATCAACAGCTGCAATGGCAAAACGCGGCGCAGTCCGCCGCCACTTCCACTGGGTGGGCTGGCCGCATGAGCGATCTACTGGGTGGCAGCTTCAATGCATCCGCTTCCATCCCCATGATCACTTCGGTTGCTGGCGACACGCTTTTCTGCGACGGCCAATCCACCACTCCTCTGGCGGTGAATCCTGGCAATCTTTCAGGCGTCTCGTGCGGTGAAGGCGCAGCGGAGTGCAGTGTGCGGCAAACGATCGCGCAGAGCTTCCTCAGCTTTGCCAGTGGCCTCAGCCTGGTCCAGGCTGACAACGTCATCAGCCAGAATGCGTCCCGATACGCGAACGTTCTTACCGAAGCCGTGTCTTCGATCGCACCACTCGCTACCGTCTTCCCTGCGAATAATCCGTTCGCCACGCAATTGCAACAAATCGCTCAACTGATGCAGGTGCGCAGCAGCTTTGGGGTGAATCGGCAGATCTTCTTTGCCGGGGTGGGCAACTTCGACACCCATGCTGACCAGTTCGGACAGCAGAGCCTGCTGCTGAGCCAGGTCTCTTCGGCGATGTCTGCCTTCTACCAGGCGACGCAGGAGCTGGGCATCGCGAATGAGGTGACGACGTTCACCATGTCAGACTTCTCACGAACGTTCCAGCCGAATTCCAATAGCGGCAGCGACCACGGATGGGGTAGCCACCATATTGTTCTCGGGGGCGCGGTGCGGGGAGCCAAACTTTACGGTACGTATCCCACGCTTGCGCTCGGCGGTCCGGATGACTCCGACGTGAATGGACGATGGATTCCGTCCACCAGCACAGTGCAGTACGCGGCCACACTCGCCAGTTGGTTCGGCGTCAGCGCGGCTCAGCTCAACTTGATCTTTCCCAGCCTCGGCGCGTTCAGTTCTGCAAATCTGGGTTTTGTCTAGATTGGCCTCCAACCATATCAGGTGAGTGGCTATGTGAACCCATGTCTACGCGTCGGGGGACAAGCGGGGGAAAATGTTGCGCGCTAAGCGCGGTAAGGTACTTACGGTTGCCGCAGCTGCCTGCGCGGCTGAGTTCGCCACCAACGATTGGAAAGACATACCTCAGGGGCTGAACAGGCTGCGGAAAAAGTCTCCGTACGAAGGGCACGGCTTCAGCCGTGCCGTAAATGTATAAGCTATAGACGGCTTTAGATGGGATGAGACGGCTGGCCTCGTCGAAAGCTAAGCTTTCGATACGCACTCGAGGGTGCAAAAGGAGACCAGCCATGAAGAAGAGTAGCAAAACGCAGCA
>Ga0182024_10004615_pt1 | contig 31515 bp, 28 predicted proteins | sample P32metaG_FD_120480 | JGI IMG/M metagenome (GOLD analysis project Ga0182024, IMG submission 120480) | Permafrost microbial communities from Stordalen Mire, Sweden - P3-2 metaG (Illumina Assembly) | ecosystem: Environmental > Terrestrial > Soil > Wetlands > Permafrost | place: Sweden: Stordalen...
CGCTCCTGCGTGGACAGGATCCCGAGGTCCGAGCGCTCCTCCACCGAGAGGAAGTCGAGCGCCATCCGGCGGAAGATGTAGTCGATGAGGCTGGTGGCGATGCGCAGCTCCGGGTCGTCGGTGATGCCCGCCGGCTCGAACTTCATGTTGGCGAACTTGCGCACGAAGGTGGCCAGCGGAACGCCGTGCTGGAGCCCGAGGCTGATCGAAATGGAGAAGGCGTCCATGATCCCGGCCAGGGTCGATCCCTGCTTGGAGACCTTGATGAACACCTCGCCCGGACGACCGTCCTCGTACTGACCGACCGTGACGTAGCCCTCGCAGTCGGCCACCCGGAACGAGAACGTCTCCGAGTTGCGCTTGCGGGGCAGGCGCTCGCGCACGGCGCCCACGACCACGGACGAGGACACCCGCTGCTGCTCGCTCAGCAAGGCCGCCTCGAGCTCGGCGATGCGGGCCGTGACGGCACGGTCGCGGGCCTCGGCCTCCGAGCCGGCTGGGGCGGTGTCGCCACCGATCGCGGCGGCCTCCTTCTTGGTCGTCGACAGCGGCTGGGCCACCTTGCAGTTGTCCCGGTAGATGGCCACGGCCTTGATGCCGAGACGCCAGGCGTCGATGTGCAGCTGCTCCACGTCCTCGACCGTCACGTTCTCGGGCATGTTGACCGTCTTGGAGATGGCGCCGCTGATGAAGGGCTGCACCGCCCCCATCATGCGGATGTGGCCCGAGTAGTGGATGGTGTTGTCGCCCATGGAGCAGGCGAAGACCGGGAGGTGCTCGGCGGCCACATGCGGCGCGCCGAGGATCGACATGTTCTCGTTGATGTAGCGCACAATGTCCTCGGCCTGCTCGACGCCGTAGCCCAACTTGGCCAGCGCCCGGGGAATCGTCTGGTTGACGATCGACATGGTGCCGCCGCCGACCAGCTTCTTGGTCTTGACCAGACCGAGGTCGGGCTCGACGCCGGTCGTGTCGCAGTCCATCAGGAGGCCGATGGTCCCCGTCGGGGCCAGCACCGACGCCTGCGAGTTGCGCACGCCGTAGGCCTCGGCCAGGTCGACCGCCCGGTCCCAGGACTCCTGGGCCGCGGAGAGCAGCTCGGGCGGTACGACGTCCTCGTCGATGCGGGCCGCCTCGGCCTGGTGCATGCGCAGCACGTTGAGCATCGGCTCGGCGTTCTCGTGGTAGCCGGCGAACGGGCCCATGCGGGCCGCCGTCTTGGCCGACGTGGCGTAAGCGTGCCCTGTCAAGAGCGCCGTGATGGCGGCCGCCCACGCTCGCCCGGCGTCGGAGTCATAGGGCAGGCCCTGCGCCATGAGCAGCGCGCCCAGGTTGGCGTAGCCGATGCCGAGCTCGCGGAAGGCGCGCGTCGTCTCGCCGATCTTCTCGGTCGGGTAGTCGGCGTTGCCGACGATGATCTCCTGCCCGGTGAACATGACCGCCACGCCCGCCTTGAATCCGTCCACGTCGAACTCGTCGTTCTCGTCGAGAAACGTCAACAAATTCATGGAGGCCAGATTGCAGGCCGAGTTGTCGAGGTGAACATATTCTGAGCAAGGGTTACTTCCGTTGATCCGCCCCGTCACCGGCGCCGTGTGCCAGCGGTTGATGGTGGTGTCGTACTGCAGGCCCGGGTCGGCGCACTCCCAGGCCGAGTGGGCGATCTGCCGGAACAGGTCGCGGGCGGGCACGGTCCGGATGACCGAGCCGTCGGTGCGCGCCGTCAGGTTCCAGTCGCGCCCGTCGATCACGGCCTCCATGAACTCGTCGGTCACCCGCACCGAGTTGTTGGCGTTCTGATACTGGGTCGAGTGGCTGTCGGCGCCGTCGAGGTCCATGTCGAAGCCGGCGTCGCGCAGCACGCGGGCCTTGCGCTCCTCGATCGCCTTGCACCAGATGAAGTCCTCCACGTCGGGGTGGTCCGCGTCCAGGATGACCATCTTGGCGGCGCGGCGCGTCTTGCCGCCCGACTTGATGGTGCCGGCCGAGGCGTCGGCGCCCCGCATGAAGCTGACCGGGCCCGACGCCGTGCCACCGCCCTTCAGCAGCTCGTGCGACGAGCGGATGCGCGACAGGTTGACCCCGGCGCCCGAACCACCCTTGAAGATGATGCCCTCCTCGGTGTACCAGTTGAGGATCGAGTCCATCTTGTCCTCGACCGAGAGGATGAAGCACGCCGAGCCTTGCTGCGGCACGCCCTGGACGCCGATGTTGAACCACACCGGCGAGTTGAACGCGGCCTTCTGGTGAATGACGAGGTACTTGAGCTCGTGGTTGAAGACCAGGGCCTCCTCGTCGTCGACGAAGTAGCCGTCCTTGATCCCCCACGCCGTCAGCGTGTCGGCGACACGGTCGGCCACCTGGCGCAGCGACCACTCGCGCTCCTCGGTGCCGAGGGTCCCCCGGAAGTACTTCTGCGCCAAGATGTTGGTGGCATTCACGCTCCAGGACTCGGGCACCTCGACGCCGAGCTGCTCGAAGGCCACGGTGCCGTCCCGGTAGTTGGTGATGCGGGCGTCGCGGCGCTCCCAGGTCACCTCGTCGTACGGGTGCACGCCTTCGGTCGTGAAGTGCCGGCGGATGCCGATCTCGGATCGCTGGGGGGCGATGGCCATGGTGTGGGGGTCCTCCTGTGGTGTGTCGTCTGGGGGGTGTCGCTGCTTGCCTGGGGGTGCTACTTCTTCCTGCCCGACGTCGCCGTCGACCCACCCCAGTCCAGCGGAGCGGTGTCTCACGGCGTGTCTCCCGATCCAGCGCCCTGGAGGGGTCAAAAGTCGCCTCACCACTATATGTTGTGGTTGGCCCCTCCCCGAGACACGAGATGCTGTGTCATTACAGCACTGTAGTTACGTCCTTGTCAACCATCTACGTGCATCATTCCTGCTGGTCACGGGCCGTTCGCGATTGTTAGCGCTCAAAGACCGCCAGAGAGGCCCAAAAGGGCGCCGAATACCCGCGAAATACCTCCGAAGCGTTAGCGTCGGCACCTCATGGCCAGGGTCGTCGTCGCGGTCGATGCGGGCACGACCGGGGTGCGCGCCCTCGCCCTCGACGGGCGGGCCCGGGTGGCCGACGTCGCCTACCGGGAGCTGACTCAGTACTTCCCCCGGCCTGGCTGGGTCGAGCACGACCCTGCCGAGATCTGGGACACCGTCCGGTCCACCCTGGCCGAGCTCGGCGCCCGGCTGGCCGAGCGGGGCGACACCGTTGCCGCCATCGGCATCACCAACCAGCGCGAGACGCTCGTCGCCTTCGACCGCTCGACCGGACAGCCGCTCCATCGCGCCATCGTCTGGCAGGACCGGCGCACCGCGCCCATCTGCGCCGAGCTCACCGAGGCGGGGCATCTCCCGTTCGTGCGCGCCACGACGGGCCTGGTGCTCGATCCATATTTCAGCGCCACCAAGGCCGCGTGGCTCCTCCGCAACGGCGAGCTCGCGCTCGCTGCCGACGATCCGGACCTCTCCTTCTGCACGGTCGACAGCTGGGTGCTGTGGAACCTGACCGGCGGCACACGCGGCGGCACCTACGCCACCGACCCCTCCAACGCCAGCCGCACCCTCCTGCTGAACACGGCCACCCTCGCCTGGTCCCCCGAGCTCTGTGCCCTCTTCGGCGTGCCGCCGCACACCCTGCCCGAGGTGCGACCGTCGGCCGGCCGCTTCGGCGCCGCGGCGCTGGGCGACCTCGGTGCCGCGTCCGCCGTCCTCGACGGTGTCCCGGTCTCGGGCGTGCTCGGCGACCAGCAGGCCGCCCTCTTCGGGCAGGCCTGTTTCGAGCCCGGCATGGTGAAGGTCACCTACGGCACCGGCAGCTTCGCGTTGGCCAACGCGGGACCCGTCCGCCCGCCGGCGCCCGACGGCCTCACCGTCAGCTGCGCCTGGGACCTGGGCGACCACACCGACGACGCGCACGGCCCCGTCGCCTACGCGCTCGAGGGGTCGGCCTTCGTCTCGGGCGCCGCCATCCAGTGGCTGCGCGACGGGCTCGGCATCATCTCCTCGGCCGCCGAGGTCGGTCCCCTGGCCGAATCGGTGCCCGACAGCGGCGGCGTGACGTTCGTCCCCGCGCTCACCGGTCTCGGCAGCCCGTGGTGGGATCCCCGGGCGCGCGGCATCGTCACGGGTCTCACGCGCGGCGTCGGACGCGCCCACCTGGCGAGGGCGTGTGTCGAAGGCATGGCGTTCCAGGTGCGCGACATGACCGATGCCATGGCCGCCGCGTCGGCCCACCCACTGTCCGCGCTGCGGGCGGACGGGGGCGCCGCCGCCATGGACCTCCTCCTCGCGCTGCAGGCCGAGCAGAGCCGCATGCCCGTGGCGCGGCCGTCCTCGCTCGAGTCGACCGCGCTCGGCGCGGCGACCGTGGCCGGCCTGGCCGAGGGGATGTGGTCGTCGCTGACGGAGCTGGCCGGGCTCTGGCGAGCCGAGACCGTCTTCGAGCCGGAGCTGCCGGCCGAGTTGGCCGACGCCCTGCACGCCGGGTGGCGCCGGGCCGTCGAGAAATCCAAGGGGTGGGCCGAGCTCGACCCGGCCTGACCAGGCGCCGCCGGCGCAGGTTTTCCGTGCGCCACGCACGAAATCTGCGGGCTGGCGCTGCTTTGGGCCTACCACCACCGGGGTCCAACAGAGAGAATGGGTACTGGCGCTCGGCTCCGGGTGGGCGAACGGGCGTGGGTCCACGCCGGGGCCCAGGGGGTGCAACGTGGGACGTCGCGAGGCCGGAGTGCAGGGCGCGGAACGCCGAACCCACCGGCGCCTGCTGCGGCGAGTCGGTGTGGCCACCGCCGGTCTCCTGGTGGTGGCCGGGACGACGACCGTGTTCGACGCGTCCTCTCTCGTGCTGGGGAGTGCACCCCCCACGGAGACGTTGAGTTGTAACGACAGCTGGACGGGGAGCAGCCCGTCAGGTGTCTGGGACTCCGCCGCCAACTGGACCGCCGGGGTGCCCAACGGCGCCAGCGTCGACGCCTGCATCACAGGCAATGCCAACGTCACTCTCTCCGACTCGTCGTTCTCCATCGGCGAGCTCACGGTGTCGGTCGGCAGCAGTCTCACCATCGACACCGGTCGCGCCACGACGGCCGGTGACACTGTCGACGCGGGGGCCACAGGGGCCACGACGCCGGGTTTGACCATCTCGTCCGGACTTCAGAACGACGGCTCACTGACCGTGGGCGCAACGCAGACGTCCGGTCACCCTGGGCTCACCCTCGATGGGCCGGTCACCAATTCGGGCACCCTCACCGTCGATGGAACGGTCGGCATCGGCGGAGGAACCTCCACTGCGGTGAGCAACGACGGCACCGTCGGCGTCGCGCCCGGCGGGCTGATCCATGTGGACGGGAGCTCGACGATCACGAACGAGCCCGACGGGCTCCTGGCCTTTGGCATCGATGGTCCGCCGAGCTCGGTCGCCGACTACGGGCAGATCACCGACGGCACGCTGGCCCTGGGCGGCAGCGCCGATCCGGTGTTCGAGAACGACTTCACCCCGTCACCGGGCTCTGAGTATTTCGTCGACACAGGTGCCGCGACCGGAGCGTTCGCGTCCGTTCCGCACGGCGCCACGGCCGACTATTCCCACACCGGCGAGGTCGGGCTGACCGGCGGGGCTCCCGGCACCGCCACGGTGACACGCGTCAAGACCTCCACCCCGAGAGGCTCGCTCTTCGGGCAGCCTGTGCAGCTCACGGCGGTGGTGACCCCAGCTTCCGGTGCTGGCCCGACCGGGTCGGTCTCCTTCTCCGCCGGTGGTCTGCTCCTCGGCAGCTCTCCCGTGACGACCGACTCGGAGGGCGTGACCAGTGCCACGGTGGACGTGTCGAGCTTGCCCGTTGGATCCGGGTCGATCACAGCCACCTACGGCGGCGACGTGCTGTTCGGCCCCAGCACGTCGCCGGGTCTGACCCAGATCGTCAATCCGGATCCCACGAACCTCACGATTGCGCCCTCTGTGGCCAGCCTCGAAGCAGGCCAGCCGGTGACCTACACCGCCACCGTGGCGCCCTCGTCTGCGAGTTCCGGGACGCCCACGGGCACCATCTCCTTCACCGACGACGGCAGCCCGGTCTCCGGCTGCCAGTCCTTGAGCGTGCCGGACGCCTCGCCGTTGCAGGCGAGCTGCACGGAGACCTTCGGGTCGGGTGCGACACATTCCATCGTCGCGACCTACAGCGGCGACGCCGATGATGCCGGGAGCACCGCGTCACTGGTCCAGGCCCTTGGACAGATCCCGACCCAGACGATCGTCACCTCATCGTCACCCGGCACCGTCTACGGAGAGGCGGTCACTCTCACGGCCACGGTGACTCCGGCGCAGAGCGCAGCGGTCACCCCGAGCGGAACGGTCACGTTCTTCGACGGATCAACGCCACTCGCCACGGTGGGTGTCTCCACGACGGCCGACGTCGCCACGGCCAGGCTCGACACCGCCAGCTTGGTGCAGGGGCCCCACCTCCTCACCGCCACGTACGGCGGGGATCCGACGTTCGCCACGAGCACGTCCGGCGCACCCGTCATCGTCAGCGTGGCCGAGGCGGCGACGACGGTGACCGTGGCCAGCGCGTCCGGGCAGTCCGTCGTCGGCCAGGCGGTCGTCTTCACTGCCTTCATAGCTTCGTCGGCGTCGGGCGAAACCGGCACGGTGCAGTTCGATGACAACGGATCCCTGATTGGAATGGGAGCCGTCTCCGGCGGACAGGCAACCTTGGAGACCTCATCGCTCGCGCTCGGTGCGCACCCGATTACCGCGATCTACGAGGGTGACGACAATTTCGTCGGAGGCTCATCGACGAACACGATTGCCCAGACGGTGAACCCGGCAGCGACGTCGACGGAAGTGGCCAGCGCACACGATCCTGGCCTGGTCGGACAGACCATCGCCTACTCGGCCACGGTCGCCGTCACCGCACCCGGGTCCGGCACGCCGACGGGCACCGTGTCGTTCAGCGACGGCGGGAGTCCCATTCCGGCCTGCCAAGAGCTGGCGCTCCCCGCCAGCCCGCCTCTTGTCGCGACGTGCTCCCAGTCGTACGACACGATTGCCACGCAGGACATCACGGCCTCCTATAGCGGCGACGCCGACTTCACATCCTCGGCGGGCGCAGTGGCCCAGAACGTGTCGCCCGTGTCCACTACGACGGCCCTCGTTTCGTCGCCAGCCGCGTCGACATCTGGTCAGAGCGTCACGCTCACCGCCACCGTGACACCGACAACGGGGACCGCGAACCCCGACGGAAGTGTCTCGTTCAGCCTGAATGGAACCCCGCTCGGAACCTCCGTCGTCTCGACCACGAGCGGCGTCACGTCCGCCAGCATGCTGCTCACCACGCTGCCCCTCGGCTCGGACTCGGTGACTGCCTCGTACGGTGGCGGCGCAGGATTCCTCGCGAGCTCCTCTACGGCTACCCCTCCGATCACCGTGACCAAGGCGTCGACCACCCTCGGAGTCCTGGCTTCTGCCGACCCCTCCACCGCCGGCCAGCCGGTGATGCTCACGGCGACGGTCTTCCCGACCACGGGGTCCGGAGAGACGGGCAGCGTCACGTTCTTCGACGACGGCACCCCGATCGGCACGAGCTCGGTCTCGAACGGGCAGGCCACGCTGGCCGTGTTCACCCTGGCGGCGGCCGACGATTCGATCAGGGCCGACTACTCCGGAGACGCCAGCTTCATCGGCAGCTCCACCGCGGTCCCGCTCGACCCTTCAGCTCCCTGAGTCGCCCTGCGAAATAAAACAAGGGAATCCTTGTTATATTTACCTGGTAGAGCGGAGCGACCGCTCGGAAGGGTGGGCTGCCATGAGCTTGGCAATCGTGACGGGAGCATCCCGGGGACTCGGGGAAGCGCTGGCGACGGGACTGGCCGGCGCGGCGTGGTCGCTCGTGGTGGACGGCCGCGACCCGGTGACGCTGGACGCGGCGGCGGACCGCATCCGCGCCGGGGCGGCACCCGGTGCGCGGGTCGTCACCGTCGTCGGTGACATCACCGACGAAGAGCATCGCCACGACTTGACCGCGGCGGCCTTCGAGTTGGGTGGCCTCGACCTCGTCGTCAACAACGCCGGGACGCTCGGGACATCGCCGCTCCCCTCACTGGCCGACTACCCACTCGACGACTTGCGCATTGCCTTCGAGGTGAACGTCGTCGCCCCGCTCGCCGTCCTGCAAGACGCGCTGCCGCTCCTGCTCGACGCGCCCCACCCGCGCGTGCTGAACGTCACGTCGGACGCCGCGGTGGAGGCCTACGAGGGGTGGGGCGGCTACGGCGCCGGCAAGGCGGCGCTCGAGCATCTCGGCGCCGTGCTGGCGGCAGAGTTCCCCGCCCTGACCGTGTGGTCGGTTGATCCCGGCGATCTGCGCACGGCGATGCACCAGGCCGCGTTCCCCGGCGAGGACATCTCGGATCGCCCCGAGCCGAGCACAGTGGTGCCGGGGTTCCTCGAGCTCATCGGCAGCGACCGTCCGAGTGGCCGCTACCGCGCCGCCGAGCTGCTCTCGACGGGAGCGGTGGCATGAGCGCGCTGACCGTGCCGAGCCTGGAGCACCCGGCGCCGGCCCGCCTCCCCGAACTGCACCCGCTGTCGTTCTCCTTGCCGGCCGAGCTGGAGGCGCCCTCCCCGCCCGAGTACCGCGGCATGACCCGCGACGCCGTCCGCATGCTCGTCGCGACCAAGTCCGACGGTGCGCTGGTGCACTCCACGTTCTCCGAGCTCCCCCGCTTCCTGGCCGAGGGCGATCTCGTGGTGATCAACACGTCGGCCACGCTGGCCGCCGAAATCGACGGCACCGCACCCGACGGGTCGGCGGTCCAGGTGCACCTCTCGACCAAGCTGCCCGCCGGATTGTGGACCGTCGAGGTCCGACGCGACGGGCAGGCCCAGCTCGGTGCCTCGGCCGGCGACAGGATCGAGCTGCCCGGCGGGGGCCGGGTATCCCTGCTGGCGCCCTACTCCCCTGGGCCGGGCGGCCTCGGCGTGCGACTCTGGGTCTCCAGCGTTGAGACACCCGAACGCCTGCACAGTTTCCTCGCCCGGCACGGCCGTCCCATCCGCTACGGCTACGTCCAGGGCAGCTATCCGATCGGCGCCTACCAGAACGTCTACGCCACCGATCCCGGCTCCGCCGAGATGCCGAGTGCCGGTCGGCCCTTCACGCCGGAGGTGCTCACGCGCCTGGTGTCCAAGGGAGTGGGCGTGGCGCCGCTCTTGTTGCACACCGGAGTCGCCTCCCTGGAGGCCAGCGAGCCCCCCTATGCCGAGTATTTCCGGGTCTCACTGCCGACCGCCCACCGCATCAACGACACCCGGCGCTCCGGCGGGCGTGTCATCGCCATCGGTACGACGGTGGTGCGTGCACTCGAGTCCGTGGTCGACGATCATGGCTTCGTGCACCCGAGCGAAGGCTGGACCGAGACAGTCGTCTCGCCCGAGCACCCCGTGCGCTCCATCGACGGCTTCCTGACCGGTTGGCACGAACCCGAGGCCTCCCATCTGGCGATGCTCGAAGCGATCGCGGGTCGTCCCCTGCTCGAATCCTCCTACGCCGCCGCGCTCGAAGAGGGGTACCTGTGGCACGAGTTCGGCGACGTCCACCTGATCCTGCCGTGACCACGGAGCCCGCCGCCGACACACGCGCCGCCACCGCCACGGAGGTCGCCGAGCCCGAGTCGCCCCTCCAACAGCTGCCGACCACCCGGCGGGCCGTCTTGAACCTGTTGAAGCGCCAAGGCCCCCTGGATGCCTTAGCCGTGGCCGATGCGCTCGCCCTCACCCCCGCCGCCATCCGGCTCCAGCTGAGCCACCTCGAAGAGGACGGGCTCCTGGCCCATCGTGACGAGGTCGCCGAGGGCGCGCGGCGAGGCCGACCCCGTCACGTCTACGAGTTGACTTCGGCGGCCGAGGCGCTCTACCCGAAACGCTACGGCGACCTCACCACCGAGCTCCTCGGGTATCTGGGCGGCCCCGGCGCCACCCAGGTCGACGAGCTCTTCGAGCAGCGGCGCCAACGGCGCGTCGCCGGCGCGCTGCCGAAGACGGCGCACCTCCCCTTCGACGAACAGGTGGCCGCGCTCACGGCCATCCTCGACGAGGACGGTTATTTGGCTGAGGCGGAGAAGCTCTCCGACGGGAGCTGGCGGATCACCGAACACAACTGCGCCATCCTCACCGTCGCCCATGGTTTCGCCCAAGCCTGCTCGAGCGAGCTCGCCTTCATCCATGATGCGCTCCCGGGAGCGTCGGTCCGCCGGGTGGCGCACCTCATGGACGGGGCGCACGTGTGCGCCTACGTCGTCAGCCCGCCGACGTCGTCGAGTCCGCCGACCTGATCTCAAGGACGGACACGCCGTCCACTTCGTGGATCTCGCTCTGCAGCAGCTCGACCAGATGGTCCCCGCCGATCTCGACGACGAATTCGTCGACGGCGTGACCCTCGTCCCGCTCCAAGATGTTGATCGCCACGATGTCCCCCCCGACTGCCCCGATCCTGCTGGCCACGAGGCCCAGGGCACCCGGCCGGTCCGGCAGCGCTATTCGCACGACGTAGCCAGCCATAGACGACAACTTAGGCGCTCAATATGAACTGCTTGTTTCAGCTTGCTTACGAAACGCCCCTGCTGAGCGTTCGCTCAGGCTGAGGCGACGCCCGCCCGGCCTGGGACGTACTCGTCGACGTACGGACGCTCGGAGAGCCGGGCGATCTCATGCATGAGCCCGTCGGTGAAGGCCCGGCACTGGGTGTGGTCGTGGTTGGCCAACGGGTCGTCGGGGTTCTCCGGTGGGTCCATCTGCATCGGCTTGCCGAAGCGGATGACAACGGTCTTGAAGGGCCGCATGAAATTAGAGTTCACCGGCTGCACCTCGACCGTGCCGACAACGCCCACCGGAACGACCGGCACGAGGCATTCACGGGACAATCGCGTCACGCCCGTCCGGCCCTTGTGCACGTAGGGGTCGAGGCTGCGGGTGCCCTCCGGATACAGGCCGAGGATGTTGCCCTTCCCGAGCACGTCGTTGCGGGCCGTGTCGAGCGCCCGCTCTGACGCGCTCCCCCCGGTGCGGCGGATCGGGATCTGCCCGGCCGCCCGGAAGAACCACGCGGTCTTCCAGGAGTCGAAGTACTCCGCCTTGGCCAGGAACGTGACCTTGCGCCGCACGACCAGAGGAATGAAGAAGGAGTCGCAGAACGACTGATGGTTGGCCGCCAGCACGACGGGGCCGTGCTCGGGGATGTTCTCCCGCCCCTCCACCTTCACGCGCCACAGGACGAAGAAGATCGGGGTCAAAATCACCTTGAGCACCCAGTACGTCACGCTTCCAAGGTACCCCCGACGGGCGGCCCCCGCACCGGTCGTCGGCTGTGCTGAACTGCAATGCCGGATCCGGCCGGCAGGAGGAGCGACATGACGACTGAAACCCTGACCGCCGAGCCGTTCGTGTCCGGCCTCTTCTTCGGCGAGTGCCCCCGTTGGCACGACGGCCGCCTCTGGTACTCGGACTTCTTCGACCACGCGGTCCTCTCGGTGTCACCCGACGGCGAGCGCCGGGTCGAGGTGGACTTCGACGGCGAGCCGGCGGGCCTGGGTTGGCTGCCCGACGGGCGCCTCCTGATCAACTCACGCCTGGACCGCGTCATCTACCGCCGCGAGCCCGACGGGACGATCGTCGAGCACGGCGACTTGAAACCCTTTGCCACGTGGCACGCCAACGACATGGTGGTGGCGTCGAACGGACAGGCCTACGCCGGCAACTTCGGCTTCGACCTCGACGGCCTCTCCGACGGGACGGTGGAGCCGAGCGCCATCGCCCCCGCCTCGCTGATTCGCGTCGACCCCGACGGCACCAGCAGCGAGGCCGCGCCCGAACTGCAATTCCCCAATGGTGCAGTCATCACCGACGACGACGCGACGCTCATCATCGCCGAGAGCTTCGGGGGCCGCCTGAGCGCATTCGACCGGGGCCCCGACGGCGTGCTGACCAATCGACGGGTGTGGGCCCCGCTCACGAAGGTTGCCCCCGACGGCATCTGCCTCTGCGCCGACGGGTCCGTCTGGGTGGCGAACGCGCTCGCGGCTGAATGCGTGCGCATCGCCGAAGGGGGCGAGGTTCTCGAGCGGGTGACGACGTCGAGGAATTGCTACGCCTGCATGCTGGGCGACGACGACCGGCGCACGTTGTACTTGGTCACCGCGGTGGACAGCAACGCCTCCGTGGCACGAGCCAGCCGCAACGGGGCACTCGAGAAGGTACGGACGACCGTTCCCGGCGCCGGCCTCCCGTGAACCTGGCTGGACGCCGCCAACGGGGCGGTGGAACGAACGGCAAGCGAGGGCGGCGGCGCAGTAGTGCGAGATCGCTCATCGTGGCCTGTCTCGCCACCGGTGCAGTCGTGGCCTCGGCCGCCTTCGTCGGCGTGTGGTCCGGGGCGCCGGCGGGCGCGGCAACGGCACCGCCGTACCTCCTGGCCCTGGGCGGCTCGGCCTCGGTCGGCTTCCAACCCACGCCAACCGATCCGCGCGGCGAACCGACGAGCTCGGGCTACGCCGAGGATCTGGTGCCGCTGGAGCAGCAGCGCTGGCCGGGGCTGACCGTGGTGCACCTGGGCTGTCCGGGCGCCACCACGGTGACCGTGCTCGGCGGCGGTGGGAAGTGCCCCTACGCGGAGGGGAGCCAGCTCCTGGCGGCGGAGGCGTTCCTCCAGACCCATCCCACGACGGTCCTGGTCACCGTCGATCTCGGCTTCAACGACCTGCTGGCCTGCCTGCGCCACGAGGTCATCGACACGTCCTGCGTGACCGGGTCGCTCACCACGGTGCACGACCAGCTGGCCCCAATCTTGGCGGGGCTCAAGGCTGCGGCACCCCCGGGCGCCCGGATCGTCGGAGTCGGCCACTACGACCCCTATCTCGGGGACTATCTCAGGGGCCCCGGCGGGCAGGCTTTCGCCGTCGCCAGCCTCAACGTGATGGAGCAGCTCGACGCCACTCTGCGGTCGGATTACGCCGCGGCCGGGGAGCCCCTCGCCGACGTGGCCTCAGCCTTCGAACTCGGGGACCATCACGATATGCCCTGGTCCGGCCTGCCCTCCGTGCCGACGGATGTGGCCCGGACGTGTGCCCTCACGTGGATGTGCAGTCGGCCGCCGTTCGGCCGCAACGTGCATCCCGACGATGCCGGCTACCGCGCGATTGCGTCCGCCATCGCCGAGGCCGTCGCCGACTCACCCGACGGAGCAGGCGCCGGCACCTGATCGGGGTCGGCGCTGCCGACCTCATCGACCACACGGAGAGCGGGTGAGCCCACCGTCGCCCGGCCGCTTCGAGACCACGGGACCCGGGTGCGGCCGGTCAGGGGCTTGGCCAGCGGCGTGCGAGCCAGCAGCTCGGTCAGGGCGATGCACGAAACGAAGACGACCGCCACCGTGATCACGGCGACCAGCGGCCAGGGCAGGTAGTCGTTGAGATGCTGCCAACCGAGCCAGCTCATGATCGTGATGAGGAGGACCTGGGCCAGGTAGATCCCGTAGGAGTTGTCCGAGCCCGACTGCACCGCGGCCCTGGTCCTCTTCGATCGGCGTCGATGCACCAGCGCCACGCCGATCAGGTAGATACAGGCGATGGCCCCGACGTTGAACGGGATCACGATCGGCTGGAATGGATCGGAGCTCGAGCCGAGCCACGACGCCACGTGGTCCGCCGCCAGGTAGTACCAGACCTCGGCCGCGACGGCAGCGGCCAGCGTGGCCGCCACGATGAGCGCCACGTGCGCACAGAGCCAGTCGTGGAACTCGTCGAGGTGCATGGCCACGACCATGCCGGCCACCAGATAGAACTGGTACGAGGTCACCTCGCGCGTGGCCCAGTAGCCCTGCATCCACGCCGGCACCAGGCCCCAGTGCATGGTGGACACGAGCGCGATCTGCACCAGGCCGCTCACCAGCAGCACGCGACCGTGGTGCCCGGCGGTCTTGCGGAGCAGCACGAGGAGCAACGGGAACAGCGCGTAGAACTCCAAGAGCACCAGCAGGTAATAGAGCTGGTAGTAGCCGGTGCCGAAGAGGTAGAGGAGATGGATGGTGTCCGCTCTGGGTGTCCCGTGCTCACTGGGCAGGCCGACCAGGAAGTAGATGACGGTCCAGCACAGGTACGGCACGGCCACCAGCGCGAAGCGACGGCGCCAGAAGGTGCGGTGATCGATGCCCGGCCGGTCCCGGACGCTGTAGGCGAGCATGCACGCCGAGACGAAGAGGAACGCCTCCCGGGTCACGTGCAGCAACTGCAACGATGCCCCGACCGTCAGTCCCGCCGCGATGGGGGCGAAGAACAAGAGCGTGTGGGTCGACACCACGCCCGCCTGCTTCACCGGCCGCATGGCGTCAATGTGATCGAGCCGCTTGCGGGTACCCCGTACGGGTCGTGCCGGCGAAAGCGGGGACTCGACCGTCGTCACCGCAGGTCGAAGCTGAACAGGACGGGTGCCTCGGGCGTGTCCAGCAGGCGCCGCTTGACCTTGCCCGTGGGGCCGGCCGGCATCCTCTCCACCACACAGAGCGCGACCGGTCGCTTGGCACGCACGAGGTCGCGCTCCAGGGTCTTCTTGATCCGGTCGGCCACCTCGCGCGCCTCGAGGTGGGAGGGAGCGTGGTCCACACCGTCATCATCGGCGTCGGCACGCAGGACGACGTACGCCACGGGCACCTGCCCGAGCTCGGGGTGGTCTCGTCCCACCACGGCCACCGAGGCAATCATGGCGTCGGCGCCGATGGCCTCCTCGACCTCCCGGGGGAGCACCTTCTCCCCGCCCCGGTTGATCACGTCATCGGTGCGGGCATGGAGGTAGAGGAAACCGTCGGCGTCCCGGTGGCCGAGATCACCGGTCCGCATCCACCCGTCGGGGCTGAAACGGTCCTGATGCGTGCCTCCGACATAGCCCTCAACCACCGACGCGCCACGGATCTCCACATGGCCGATGTGGAATTCGGGCGCCTCCCGCGGGCCGCCGACCGGGTCACTCTGACGGACGATCCGCAACTCCATGCCGACGGGCAACCCCACCGACCCCGGGCGGCGTGGGACCGACAGCGGATGCGCCGTGATCTGACTGGCTGCCTCGGTCATCCCGTAGGTCTCTATGACCGGGATCCCCGTGGTGGCCTCGAACCGATCGGCCACCGCCACGGGCAACGGCGCCGACGCCGACCGGATGCACCGGATGGAGCTGGACACGGTCTCGCCCGGCTCCAGCGCGCTCAGACGCGAGACGATGGCGGGCACCGCATTGATCCAGGTGATCGACCGGCGGCCCATCAGGTCCCAGAAGCCGCTCCGGTGGAAGCGGTCGTCGAGGACCAGGCTGGAACCGGCGACCAACGCCGCCAGCACACCCACGACCTCGGCGTTGATGTGGAACAGCGGGAGCGGGTTGAAGCCGCGGTCCTCGGGGCCGAGCTCCAGGTGCGACGCCACGCTGGCCGCCGTGTGGAGCAGCTTGTCCTGGCCCAACCGGACGACTTTGGGCGCTCCGGTCGTGCCGGACGAGGACAGCACGACGCCGCCGGCGCCGGCGCGCTGTGGCGCAGTCGCCCCCGGCCGCGTCACGCGTCCGTCCTCGAGGTGATCAATGCGGTCCAGCTCCACCCACGCCGTGTCGATGCCGGCAGGGGCAGGCCCATCCGCCAGCACCACATCCACGCCTGTCCGCGCCAGGGCGGCTTCCAGGCCGCCCTCGCCGGTCACCGGCATGGACGGGTCGAGCGGTGCGACCCAGCATCCCGCGCTCACGGCACCCAGAAAGGCGTCGGCGAAGGCCACCGGGTCGTTGATGACGAGGCCGATGGTCGTGAGGCCACGGGCGCGGACCCCTCCGAGGAGGCCCCGCCACCGGTCCATGTGCTCCTCCAGCCGGCGGAAGGTCAGCGTTCCCCCGTCTCGAGCATGCTCGATGTACGTCCGATCGCCCAGCAACACCGAGCGGGCACGAATGACATCGCAGAGTGCGACGTCCGGCGCAGGCGCTGGCGCAACAGTGGCCGCAGGCAATCTGGTGGCGACCGCCTGCATCAGTACATCATCCGGGGGTCGGCGTACTGCTTGAACTCCACCAGGTTGTCGGACGGGTCACGCAGCACGAACGTCCGGTGCACCTCGACGAGCCCGTCGAACCGCGTGCTCACGTCGGAAAAGAACTCGATCTTGCGCTGCACGCACAACTCGTAGAGCGCGTCGAAGTCGCGGCCCTCGCGGAAGGTGACACCGAAGTGTCTCGGGTACAGGCTGAGCTCGGATGCACGCTGGCGCGGCTCGTCCGAGAGATGGCAGACCAGCTGGTCTCCAAAAAAGTCGAGCGTGATGCGGTCGGCATACCGCCGTGCCAGCTTGCACCCGAGCGCGCCGACGTAGAACGCCTCCGCCTCGTCCAGGTCGTCGACGGGGATCGCCAGGTGGAAGACGTCGCGGCCCTCTCTCACGACACGGCGCTTTCGAAGCACTCCAGCGTGTCGGCCCGGAGGCCGAGCCGGATCGTCTCGAGCCCGAGCAGCGCGGTGGACGGGATGTTCCCGAGGTTCACATCGGAACCGATCCGCCGCACGAAATAGCACTGAAGCTGGGTGGACGGCGCCTCGAAGAGCAGCTGCGAAGGGTTGACGTCGCTGTCCAGAATCTCCTCAATGAGGCCGAAGCGGAGCTCACCGTTCGGCCGGCAGATGCCGGAGCTGCCACTCTCGCGGGACTCCAGCGTCACCAGGAACGCCCCGGCCTCGAGATCCTCGTGGATGCACTCGATCCAGCGGTCCGGTGCCAGGAGCTCGGAGCGCTCCGAGTCCTTGAAGCCGACTTCGGAGACCACGTTGAAATCGCCCGCCAGTTTCCTGACGTAGCCGGCCTTCTCAATGTGGGGCAGGTCGATGGTGCCGTTCGAGACCTCCACGTACTGGCACCCGTAGCTCAGGCAGAGGTCGCGAAAGTCGTCGAAGCGGTCCTGGAGCAAGAACTTCTCGAACAGGGTGCCTCCGAAGTAGAAGTCGACGCCGACGTCTTTGAGCACGTCGATCTTGCGCTGCAGATCCGTCGTCACGATCGCCGTGCCCCAGCCGAACTTGACGAAGTCAAGGAACTCAGCACCGCTCTCGACCACGTCCTGGAATTGGCGCGTCGGCAGCCCGCCGTCGACCATCATGGTCAGGCCATCCGCTCTCGGCTTGCTGGTCCTCTGGGGAAGTTGCAACATCGTTGGTCGCATGACTCGCTCCTTGCTGTCTCTTCTCGACTCCGCTAGTGCGCGATCGCAATAGACGGATGGGGCCGGCTGAGGCCCCAGACACTTGCGTTGGGAACCGGGCCCCAGGCCATGCCGGCGGCTGGGCTGCCGCTGCAGTAGGCCTGGGCGACCCGGATCACTCCTCCGTGCGTGACCACGAGCACATCGCCCTCCGGTGCACGCATCTCCAATTCGTCGATGAAGGCTGCGACACGCTCGTACAGCTCGGTCAGGGACTCCCCTTCCGCCGGTCGGGCGTCTGCATCGACGACCCGATCGATCTCGATCCCCGATGCCGCTGAGGGCAGCTCGCTGTGCGGGCGACCCTGGGCCTGGCCGAAGTTCCGCTCGCGCAGGGCGCGATCGCCCTGCGGCACGATCCGCACGGCGCGCCCGACGATCTCCGCCGTCTCGCGTGCCCGCTCCAGGTCGCTCGTGTAGATGGCGGTGATGGTGGCGTCGGCGAGACGCCCGGCGATGTCCGCTGCCTCGGTGCGGCCCTTGCGAGTCAGCACCGGTCCATTCGCCTGCCCCTGCACGAACCCGGACGCATTCCAGGTGCTCTCCCCGTGGCGTACGAACCACAGCGTCTGTTTCGCGTCTCGAGTATTCACGTCTCTCAAGAATGCCCAAGTGGTCTGGGCCTCTACTGGGAACAGGGCCAGAAGTTCATGTGGATTTTGTGAGGAAAGAATGAGCATTTCCTGAGTTGACGCTGAGTTTCTGCGACGTTCACGCGCCACAGCGGCAGGCGACCGCAGCGCGACGGCCTCAACGCGACGCTGTCAGACGCGCGCGGGTGTGCGCACGGGTTCGACCAGGATGCTCTCCGGGTCGACCGCTGGACTCGTCGTCAGCATCTCCGGACCGAGACGGGCGCGTTGCTCGGCGCGCACCGGGCCCGTGAATACCCAGCGCAGAGGCGTGCGCAGCATGAGAGCGGTGAAGACCGCGGCACTGCCGATGGTGAGCACGAAGGTGACCGCGACTGTCCCGGCCCAACCGAGGTGTGGCGTGATGCCCGCGTCGCCGAGCCACGTGCGCACGAGGTTGATGAAGAGCACGTGGCTCAGGAAGATCCCGCCGGTCAGGCCGGCGAGGTACTCCGCTGAGAAGAACCTGGGCGCGCGCCCCGGGCGGCGCGCGCGGTGCCGCCACCACATCCACGCGCCGCATTCGAGCGCAGCCACCGCCGCGGTGAACCAGAGGAAGGCCACCGGCTGGTAGAGATCCGAGGCCCGGCCCGTGGGCGAACCCGTCCAGACCGCGATCAGGTACCACATGGTGGCGATCACGCCCATGAGGACCGCGCCGGCTATCACCTGGCGATACCAGCGCTCGACGAAGCTCCGCACCTGGTCGAAGTGCAGGGCCACCAGAATCCCCGCCACGAACTGCTCCTGGTACGTGATGGGATTACGCGCCCAGGGCCACTTGCTGGCGAGGTCGAGCGTCCACTGGCCCACGACGCCGAACGAAGACGTGTAGTGGAGATCAGCGGCCAGCAGCAGCGCGAACAGAAGGCTCCCGACCATGATGGCGCCGTGGTGCGAGGAGGCCCGGATCACGCGGAGCAGCGCCGGGAAGACGGCGTACAGCAACAGCAGGACCACGACGAAGTAGAGCTGGTAGTAGCCGTACAGGGTGTAATTCCACAGCAGCGACCACGCCTGGTCCCATGCGTTGCCGGTGATCATCGTGAAGACCCAGTAGATGAATGTCCACACCAGGAAGGGAACGCCGATCTGCACGTACCGGCGGCGCCAGAACCCCAGTGTCGAGCGGGGCCGGGTGATCTGGGAGTACGTCAACAGGAAGGCAGCCAGGAAGAAGAAGGCCGTCCGACTGAAGTGCAGGAGCATGACGAAGGCCCATGCCGTGGTGTTGCCGGCCTGGACGTTCCACAGCAACGAGTGCTGGAGCACGACGGCGCAACAGGCAATGACCCGGAACGAATCGAACTGGCTGATGTAGCCGCCGCGCGCAACAACCGTCTGGTCCAGGCGCGCCACGGTGCGGATCTTCCCGCATCATCCTCAAACCAACCTGTGTACGCGCCAGGAAAGCGCGCCTCTTTATCCCAGCTTCGTCAACGCGGCGCGCAGGTGGCGCACGGCCTGGCCGATGCGCTGCTCGTTCTCGATCAGGGCGAAACGGACGTGTCCGTCCCCGCCGGGACCGAAGCCGACACCCGGCGAGGTGGCGACACCCGCTTCGCTGACCAGATACTTCGAGAACTCGAGCGAGCCCATTTCGCGGTAGGGCTCGGGAATCGGGGCCCAGACGAACATCGTCCCCTTGGGCGGCACCAGGTTCCAGCCGATCTTTTTGAGCCCGTCGCACAGCGCGTCGCGGCGCGACCGGTAGATCTCGTTGATCTCCTTGGGATATTCCGGCGCTTCGTTCATGGCCACGATGGCGGCGATCTGAATCGGCTGGAACGTCCCGTAGTCGAGATACGTCTTGAGCTTGGTCAGCGCCTGGACGATCTCCTCGTTCCCGACGACGAAGCCGACACGCCACCCCGCCATGGAGAACGACTTGGTCATGGTGTAGATCTCGACCGCCACCTCGACGGCGCCGGGCACCTGCAAAATGGACGGCGGGTCGTACCCGTCGAAGCCGAGGTCCGCGTAGGCGAAGTCGTGCACCAGGACCACTTCGTGCTCGCGGGCGAAGGCCACCAGGCGCTCCATGAAGGACAGGTCGACGCAGGCGGTGGTCGGGTTGTGCGGGAAGGAGATGACGATGACCCGCGGCTTGGGCCAGGACTCCTCCCAGGCGTGCATCAGCCCTTCGAAGAAGGCCTCACCCGGGTCGGACGCGTCGACCGACTCGGCGTCGGGCCCCTGCAACAGGACCTGGCGCACGTCGGCGCCGGCGAACAGCGGGCCCCAGATGTGGATCGGGTACGAGGGCGACGGCACCAGTGCGGTGTCCCCCGGGCCGACCAGCACCCACATCAGGTGCGAGAAGCCCTCCTTGGCCCCGATGGTGGTGACGACCTGGGTCTCGGGGTCGAGCTCGACGGCGAACTTGCGCGCGTAGAGGTCCGTGATGGCGCTGCGCAGCTTCGGGATGCCGCGCGAGGCGGAGTAGCGGTGGTTGCGCGGGTTCTGGGCGGCCTCGGCGAGCTTGGCCACGGCCACGTCGGGCGAAGGAAGGTCGGGATTCCCGAAGCCGAGATCGATGACGTCGCGTCCGCTTCGCCGCGCCGCCGCCTTGAGATCGTTGATGGTGGCGAACACGTAAGGCGGCAGCCCGTTGATGCGGCGGAACTCCATCGTGAAAGTCTAGGACCCGGGTCGCGCGCCGCCGGACCAGGACTCAGCCGAGCTGGCGCGCCGCCGCAGCCAGCTCGTCGACGTCGACGGGCCAACCGAAGATCACCCAGGTGGCACCCGCCTCGTCCAGCGCCCGCACCTTCTCGCCGAGCGCTGGCGGGGCCGAGGGCGGTGGGCCGGCCCAGGTGACCTCCACGCCAGGGGGCCCCGCCACCCGCTGCGCGACCAGCGCGGGCTCGGCGTCCCAGACGTTGAGCGCCGCTCCGGCCGCCAGGGCCTCCTCGGTCCGCGCCGCCGGCCCCCCGGCCATCCACACGGGGAGTCCCGCCCGGGCCAGCCGGCGTCCCAACCCGACCATCTCGGCCCGGCGTTCGGCGGCGGGGGCGAAGGGGATCCCGTAGGCGCGGTTCTCCTGCTCGCTCAATCTGTCACCGGTGCCGAGCCCGGCGATCACCCGCCCGGGCGCCAGGCCCTCGAGCGCCAGGAACTGCGCGGCCAGCACGGCGTCGGGGACCAGGCCGACCCGGGCCACCAGGGTGCCGAGATAGGGGCCCTCGCCGGGGCCGTCGGACGGCTGGAGCATGGTCGCCAGCGCGCCGAGGACCGGAAAGGGAGCCAGCGCCGGCCGCTCGGGTTGACCGATGGGCCAGATGTGGTCGTAACAGAACACGCCGTCGACCCCGGCCGCGACTGCCGCTGACGCGGCGGCGAACGCCGGGTCGGGCGTCTCCTGGAAGATCGGCAGCACGACGCCCGTGCGCATCAACGCAAGCCGCCCTGCCGCACCGCCAGCGCGCCGCCGACGGCGCCCGCACGCTCGCCGAACGCGGCCGGCGCGATCACCGCGCCGGGACGCCGGTCTCCGCCCTCCACCAGTTCGGCGTAGGCGGCACGGGCGGACGCAATCAGGAGATCGCCGGCCTGCACCACGCCGCCGCCCAGCACGAAGCACTCCGGGTCGAGCACGGCGGCCAGGTTGGCCAGGCCGAAGCCGATCCACCCTCCAACCTCCCGGATGACCTGCTGCGCCGCCGGGTCCCCCACGGCCGCAGCGGCGGAGACGTCCTCGCCGCGCACGCTCTCGGGGTCGCCACCGGCCAGCCGGACCACCTCGCCCAGCCGTCCCGCCATGGCCGCCTCGCGGGCCAGAACGCCGAGCCCGGCGCCCGAGGCGAAGCGCTCCCAGCAGCCGCGCCGCCCGCAGGGGCACGGGGGGCCGGCCGGGTCCACCACCATGTGGCCGATCTCGCCGGCGAAGCCGGCCGACCCGACCTGGACGCGCCCGTCCACGACGAGGCCGCCCCCGATGCCGGTGCCAAGCGTGACCATGACGACGTGGTCGTGACCCCGGGCGGCCCCCAGCCGGTGCTCGGCCAGGACGGCGAGGTTGGCGTCGTTCTCGACCAGCACGCTCCGCCCGGGCAGATGGATGCCGATCAACTCGTTCCAGTCCACGCCCTGGGCCTGCGGGAGGTTGGGGGCGAAGCAGAGCCGGCCCTGGCGATCGACCATGCCGGGCGCGCCCACGCCCACCGGGGTGGGCGTCGTGGCCCCCAGCTTCCCGTCCAGGTCGGCCACCACCTGGGCCACCGCCTCGGCGACGGGGCGGCCCACGACGGTGCCGTTTCCCTTCGGGGTGGCGACCCGGGCGTCGGCGACGATCTCGCCGGCACGGCTGAGGGCGATGCCGAGGACCTTGGTCCCGCCGATGTCGATGCCGTAGGTGACGCCGGCGGCCCGCTGGCCCCCGTCGGGAGTCACGAGTCCGACTCGACCCGCGCCTTCAGCTCTCGCATGGCGGTGGCCATGATGCGGCTCGTGGCGCGCATCTTGATGAAGCCCGGGATGGGCACCCGCAGCTCCGCCTCGAGGTGGTAGGTCACGTCCGTGCTCCCGGCCTCGCCCGGGTCGAAGATGTAGCTCCCGTCCAGCTTGGTCGTGATGTCGCCCTGGGTGAGCTTCCAGGCCAGCACGCGGGGTGCCTCGACGTAGTCGTAGGCGAGCGTGTAGCTGGTGCTGCGCCCGAAGGCAGCGGCGCGGAAGGTGACCAGCAGCGGGCGGCCGAGGTCGTCCCGCTCCTTGACCTCGACCTCCTTGATGTCGGCCGCCCACTCGGGATAGTGCTCGAGGTCGGCCGCGACCGTGAAGCAGCGCTCGGGCGGCGCCGCTATGGAGATCTTCTCTGTGGCTTGGTCGGCCACGTCGGGGCGTCCTTCCTGTCGATGCCGCCAGCGCGGCGGTGCGTCAGATTGCCACTCCGGCCAGCGCTTCGGCCAGCCTAGAAGCGAGAACGTCGTTGTCGAAGGATTCCTGCACCCTAGATCGGGCGGCCCGCCCCATTCTGCGACGGCGGTTGGGGTCGACCAAAAGGCTCCGCAGCGCCTCGGCCACGGCGCCCGGGTTGCCCGGGTCCCCCACCACCAGACCCGTCTGGCCGTGGAGCACGGCCTCGGACGCCCCACCGCTGTCCCCGGCCACCTGGGGCACGCCGGCGGCGGCCGCCTCGAGGAAGACGATCCCGAAGCCCTCCTGCTCCAGACCCAGCCAACGGTTGCGGCAGGCCATCACGAACACATCGGCCGCACCGAGGAGGGCGGCCCGGTCCTGCTCGCTCACCCGGCCGAGCACGTCCACCCTCACCGGGCTCTGCTCGGCCAGGCGGCGCAGGTGGCCCAGCTCCCGCCCGTCGCCCGCGATGGCCACCACCAGGTCCGGAAAGGAGGGGGCCAGGCGGTTGGCCGCCTCGATCAGCACGTCCATGCCCTTGCGCGGGACGAGACGGCTCACGCTGGAGAGCAACGGTCCCTCGGTGGGCAGCCCGAGCCGGGTCCGCGCCGCCCGGCGCTCGGCCGCCTTGAGGGGGACGATGCCGCCCACGTCGACGCCTGGCGGGATCTCGACCAGCGACCCGCTGAAGTCCGGGACGACGCGGCGGGCCTCGGCGGCCGGGTAGCGCCCGGCGGACACGATGAGCCGGGCGTCACGCAAGACCCGGGTCAGGGCCGTGCGCGAGCCGGGGAGCCGGCCGGGCACCGTGACCTCGGCGCCGTGGAGGATGACCCCGTAGGGGACGTCGAGACGGGGGCCGAGGAGGCCGAGCGGGAGGGCGGGATCGAGCAGGACCAGATCGACCTCGTGCTCCTTGACCACGGCGCGCACGGTGGCCAGCGCGTCGGGCGTCGGGAAGAAGAGGATCTTGCCGGGCACGCGCTGGATGCGGATGCCCCGCTCGGCCTGGGCGGCGTCGAAGGCGGCGGCCCCGTCGTCGGAGGACGCGGTGAGGACCACGAACGAGGACGGGTCGAGGCGGCTCCACAGATCCCAGAGGTAGTTCTGGATGCCGCCGACCTTGGGCGGGAAGTCGTTGGTGACGAGGAGGTGGCGTTTCACGCCGCGCCACCGGCGCGGTCATGCGGACAAGGTGACGTGCAGTGGTGCTCAGCCGGCCTGCGTGTTCGTGCTGAAGCGCAACGTCGGGACCAGCCCGGCGCGCTCGAGCATGCGCATGGCACGCGCCTCGTCGGCGTCGATGACGACGGCGTCCTCGGGCTCACGCTCGAGCAGGAAGCTGACGACACAGTCGTCGCAGGCCGCAGTGCCACGCAGCGTGCAGCAGTCGCAGTCGATGGTGAGATCGCCCGCAGCATCGAGCCCGATGGGCTTGATGTCCGGCGTCGCGAAGAGTGTCGGCTCGCCGTGGAGCGCGGTGACGTCGGAGAACTCGATGACCTTGGCGGTGTCCCTGGAAGTCGGCATGTCGTTGACCCTCTCTGTTGGGGCCAAGCATGCCGAAGGGGTGTGACAGCGGCTCCCATCGGCTAGCCGGTGCGCAGGGCGCCCAAGGCGGTCCGCAGCGTCTGCTCGACGCCCCAGGCCACGCTCTCGGTGCGGACACCGTCAGCGGCGGCGACGGTCAGGAACGGTGGGCCCCCGACCCGGTAGTCCCGGTAGGCCTCGCTGCTCATCACGAGCTCGATACCCGCGCCGCGGGGGGCGTCACCGGCCAGCGCCGTGATGGCCTCGGGGCTCTCCTCCCCCGGGCCGCGCGTCACCACGACGAGGCGGGCGGCGCCGGCCAGACCGGCCTGCAGCTCGCGCAGGCCTTCCCAGAGGTCCCGGCAGCCCAGGCAGGCCGCCGAGAGGAAGAGGAGCAGAACCGGCGCGGCGGCCTCCACCACATCGATCCGGCAGGAAGCGCCGTCGGGTGTCACGCCGACGATGTCGTGGGGCGTGGTGGTGGGGTGGTCCGTGTAGGTGGGGATCGGCCGGAGCCGGCGCAGGATGTCGGCCGGCAGCTCGGTCACGAAACCTTCGACGGCTCGCCGGGCTCCTCGGACTCCTCGCCGGTGATCTCCACCACGCTGCGCCCGTGACCGCACCAGCGGCAGACGACCTCGTCCACGCTGCGGGCGAGCACCTGCTCGTCCTCGATGACGAGGTCGCCGCCCACGTTGTAGTGGTGAAAGGCCTTCGTCTTCTGCGAGATCGTGACGTCGAAGCGGGTGAGGTTGCCGCAGCCGTCGCAGCGGTATCGAGGGGCGGTCACCGTGTCCACGGTAGTCCGCGGCCCGGCCGGCACTCTCCTGCCTCAGGCGCTGCCCATCACCTCGCCGACCTCCACGCTCGTGATGGTGACGCCGCCCATGCCGCCCCCGACCGGCGGTGCCACGGCGCGGGCGTGCTCCTCGGTGTCGTACACGGCGACGGAGGCCCCGTGCGACTGGTCGAGGCGGATCCAGTAGCCGGCCACGAAGCCGGGCGTCGTCTTCACGGTGGGGATGAGCTCCTCGAGTCCCTTGACGGCTTCCTCGGCATCGGTGAAATCGACGGCGACGACGTGTGCATACATGTGGCCCTCTTTTCGGTGGGGTGCAGCCATGCTCCCACCTGGCCCCCGCGAGTGCACCGGGGTTGCGAAGACCCCTGGCGGGCGCTCCCTCTCGGCCTCAAATGCGGTTGAGAAGCTCGCTCTTCTTGGCGGCGAACTCCTCCTCGGAGAGGATGCCGCGGCGGCGCAGGTCGTCGAGCTCAATGAGCCTGTCCCGTATCTCGAAGTGGGGGGTGCCCGGCGTGGCGCCGGCGGTGGGCGCCGGGTCGGCGGCGCGGGGGGCCGGGCCCGGGCTCTGCGTCGGCTCGGCCCCGCCCACACCGAAGGGCGGGGTGTCGTGCGCGTCGTCGTAGCCCCGGTGGTCGTCGCGCCCGTCGTCGCGCCCGTCGTCGTACTCGTCGTCCTGGTACCGGTCGGCGTACGGGGCGCCGTGCCGGTCCCGCGGCTGCATCTCCGCCGGGATGGCCTCGCGCCGTCCCCCGCCCACGATCTCGTTGATCTGCGAGTTGATGACGCGCTGCACCACCGCCGGCTTGCGCATGTACTCCAGCGTCAGCGAGTCGTCCTCGCCCTGGACGTCGATGATCAACGAGCCCGTCCCGAGCACCCGCTCGATCAGCTCCTGGCGGATGTTGACCTCGGTGATCCGTTGCAGCCGCAGCTGCACGGTGTCGCGCCCGATGATGCCTTGGCGCACCAGGATCCGCGTGGAGGTCAGCGCCACCACGTAGGAGCGCCAGCGGACGAAGCGACCGAGCAACCACAGGCCGGGGATCAGGGCGAGGATCAGGAAGGGGTAGTTCGCCCAGCTCCCCGGGTGCCACAGGATCACCACCACGATGAGGGCGACCCACACGCCGATGGAGGTGAACAGCGGGCCGAAGAGGAAGACCCAGTGCGGGCGCAGCTCGGCCAGAAGCTCCTCGTCATCGTTGAGGAACTTCCGAGGCAGAGCCATCGGATCCAGCGTACCGGCGGGCACCCGGCGGCCCGGGGCACTCGGTGGCGCACCATAGGGTTGGGACCATGCCCTATGCCGAGGTCGAGCCCGACGAGGTCAAAGCACGCATCACCCGCGGCGAGGACGTCTTCCTCCTCGACGTCCGTGAGCCCGACGAGGTCGAGGCCTGGGCCTACCCCATCGGCGTCAACATCCCCCTCGGGCAACTGGGCGACCGTCTCGACGAGATCCCGAAGGACGTCACCATTGTCGTGGCCTGCCACCTCGGGGGGCGCTCCGCCTCGGCGGCGCAGGCGCTCAGCGAGGCCGGCTGGACCGCCGAGAACCTGACCGGTGGCGCCGTCGCCTGGGCGGCCGGCGAGCCCGGCGCATAGGTCTCTGCGGGACGCCGGTCAGCTCGACATGGCGATGCTGAAGACCACGGGGTTCGAGAACGAGCCCATGAAGTCCGACCCCGAAACCGTGATGGCGCCGCCGAGGTAGAGGCCCGGGCCCAACTCGTCATCGCCGAGCGCGCAGGTCCCACTCCCCTTCTCGGTGGTGATGGTCACCTGGCACAGCTCGAAGAGACCCGCGTCGCCATAGACCCCCACGGTCTCGTCCACCGCAGGCAAGACCGTCACAGTGAACACCATCGAGGACTCGTCGCCGACGGTCGCCGAGCCTGCACTCGTCCCCAGCGTGGTGACGGTCAAGCTCCCCGATGGCGGGCCGCTGGAGGCCGGCGCCGGCGTTGGTGCGGGTGCCGGTGTCGTGGTCGGCGCCGGGGCCGTGGTCGTCGTCGTGAGTGACGATGCCGGTGCCGGTGCGGTGGTCGTGGTGGTTGGCGCCGGAGCCGGCGTGGTCGGTGACGGGCCAGCGGAGCCGCTGGCGACGCCGCCCGGGCCGAAGTCCTTGATGAGCGCGTTGTACGAATTCGGGTTCTCCTGCGGGCTCAGCGTCGACGACTGATCGTCGAAGTAGGACGCCTCGTAGACGTGATTGGTGGCGAGCCACTGCGCCATGTCGTTGATGAAGGTGGGATCATCGCCCCCGGACACCTGTTCGTCGTTGGCCGAGTATGTCTGCTCGGCGTTCCCCGGTCCCGTGCCCAGGCCCCACTCGCCGATGGCCACCGACTTGCCCTGCTGAGCGGCGAACGAGGTGAGCCAGTTAAGGCCGTAGGTCTCGGTCTCGAGTTCGGAGAATTCCGTCGCGCCACCCGGGTAGTTGCTCCAGGCCTGGTCGTAGACGTCCGCGGCCACGTCGTCGACGTAGGCGTTCCCCGGGTAGTAGTCGGCCAGGTTGCCGATCCCCTGATCGCCGAGGGTGGGACACCACTCGAACTTGAAGTTGGCACCGGAGACGGACCGCATGGCGTCGACGATCTGCTGCCAGAAGGACACGAACTCGGACTGGTCGGACGAGTTGGCGGCCCACGTGTTCCAGTTTCCGTTGAACTCCCATCCGATGCGCAGGATGGAGCCGGCCTCGTTGTTGGCCACGAGGTTCTGAGCGATCGTCTGGAAGTACGCGTTGTAGTCCCCGGCCGCGCCGTCGGCCAGCGAGGCGCCGGAGTCGGGCAGCATCGGGATGGAGAAGGTCATGGAGTAGCCCGAACTGCTCCATGTCGCCGCTTCGTTGGACGCGCTCGACTCCAAAGTGGACCAGGACGTGCCGTCGAGGTAGTCCATGGCGTAGGACGGCTGCTGCCCCATGGCGTTCCCGAGCGAGCTCACGCCGCTCGCGTTCTCGTAGACCAGATAGACGCCGAGCGGGGGAGGGTTCGACGCGCCCGAAGAGTCGGCATAGAGGCCGAAGCCGGCAGCCAGCAGGCCCGCTCCGAGTGCGGGTACGAGCAGGCCGGCGAGCACCCGGCGAGAACGATGATTGAGGCGCTGCAGACCTCGCGACACGGGCTGAGAGGCGGCGCGCTGCATGCGCGAGGACTGCCGGGTGTTCGAGTGCACAAAGTCCCTCCCCCTGGCATGGACTTTGTGCCGTCCATTGGCGACTATCCGAGTGATGAACACGGGGGTCGCCTCTCTCTTGCGAAGGTTGCAACGAGGGGCGCTTTACGAGGAGGAACGGGCGCGGGCCGCGTGTCAGGGCATCAACGGGAACTGTGGAATGGATGACCCAGATTCATCACGGGTTCAGCTGCGTATTCGCACTTGCGCCCCACCTGGAGGTACGCCGTCGTGAGGGATCCCACTTTCACGAGCGGAGGAGATGACCCTTCAGAAGGAGACTCATCAAACTGCAGTGTCAGCACCGCTGTCGGTACACCACAACGACGAGAAGGCGTCACACCGTCGGCGGAGCGGACACGGGATCCGCCCCAGCGACAATTGTCGTTGGGTTGTCATTTTGTCGTTGGGTTGTCGTTTTGTTGTTGGGTTTTTGTGACAGATTAGGCCGACCGGCTCTGTTCCAGCTTTGAACGCGGGGGCAGGATCTTTCTCAACTAATCGTCAATTCCGGGGAGGACTACACCATGTTCCGACGAGGGACCCATCGTCAGGCACCGAGCTCTGGCCGCAGCACAGCACGCGCCAGCCTTGTGCGCGGGCTTGTCGCAATGACCCTCTGCATGGGCGGTGCCTTGATCACGGGACTCGCCACCGCGACCACCCCGGCAGGTGCGTCGAACCCCGCTCCCCTGCTGTACGAGATCGACAACGGCGCCAACGCCATCAACGTGTTCCCGGCGACGGCGAGCGGGAACGCGGCGCCGGCCGTCCACATCACAGCCAACGCCGGTTCTCTGAACGCGCCCCTCGGTGCGGCGTTCGACGCGAAGGGCGACCTCTGGGTGGCCAACTCGGGGGGACCGGGAACCATCGCCGAGTTCACCCCGAGCCAGCTGGAAACCTCCGGCAGCCCCGTTCCGTCGATCGTCATCACCGATTCTGCGGCTCCCACCGCTGCCGCCTTCGAAGCCGGAAACCTGTGGGTCACCACCATGAGCGGTGGCATCCAGGAGTTCACGCCCGGTCAACTCACGTCTTCTGGAAGTCCGACCCCAGCGGTCGCGCTCTCGAGCACCCCTTCCTCGTGGGGCCTCACCTTCGACGCGGCCGGCGACCTGTGGGCGGCGACCTACAGCTCCACCAACTCGATGGTGGAGTACACACCCGGCCAGCTGACCTCGTCGGGAACCCCGGCGGTCACGCTCATGGGCCTCGACGATCCGAACAACCCGACATTCGACGCCAACGGTAATCTGTGGTTCTCCGCACCCGCGAGCAGCACCTTGGCCGAGCTCTCCGCCAGCCAGCTGACCTCGTCGGGCACGAAGGACCCGGCGGTGAAACTGACCGGCGCGGCCATCGGCAATCCCGTCGGCCTGGCGTTCGACAACGCCGGTGACCTCTGGGCTGCCGACCAGGGAACCGGGACAACCCCTCCGGGGACAAACGGCGTCTACGAGTACACACCCAGCCAGCTCACCTCGACGGGCAGCCAGACGCCCACCGACACCATTGCAGGCAGTAACACCACCTTCGCGAGCCCGGCGGCCGTCCTGGTCGCCTATCAGACCATTCCCACCGCTCCCAGCATTACGAACCTGCCCACCAATCCGACCTACAGCCCGGGGGGTGGCTTCACCGCCACGGTGAGCACCGACAGCAACGGCACGAAGTCCGTCACCTCCAGCACGCCCGGCGTCTGCACCGCGAGCGGCCTCGTCGTCACCTATGTCGCCGCCGGCCAGTGCACCCTGACCGCCCAGGTGGCGGCAAGCCTGTTTTACACGGCGGCCTCCGGCACGGCGCAGAGCTTCACCGTGGGTGCGATCCCCCCCACCGCGCCCAGCATTACGAACCTGCCCAGCAATCCGACCTACAGCCCCGGTGGCGGCTTCACCGCCACGGTGAGCACCGACAGCAACGGCACGAAGTCCGTCACCTCCAGCACGCCCGGCGTCTGCACCGCCAGCGGTCTCGTCGTCACCTATATCGCCGCCGGCCAGTGCACCCTGACCGCCCAGGTGGCGGCAAGCACGACGTACGCCGCGGCCTCGGGCAGCGCGCAGAGCTTGACCGTGGGGAGTGCCGCTCCGTCCACTGCCCCGTCCACGCTGACGCACGGCTACTGGCTGGTGGGCTCCGACGGGGGGATCTTCAGCTTCGGCTCAGCGCAGTTCTACGGATCGACCGGGAGCCTGCACCTGCAGCGGCCCGTGGTCGGCATTGTGCCGACGTCTGATCAGGGCGGGTACTGGCTCGATGCCTCGGACGGCGGCGTCTTCTCCTTTGGCGACACCCAGTTCTACGGGTCGATTCCGGGTCTCGGTCTGCACCCTGCGGGCTCGGGCTTGCCCCACAGCCTCAACGCACCCGTCGTCGGCATCGTCCCCTCCAACGACGACCACGGCTACTTCATGGTGGCCTCCGACGGCGGTGTCTTCGCCTTTGGTGACGCCCACTTCGCCGGGTCGTGCCCCGGCATCGGAGGCTGCTCGGGAGCAGCGGTCGCGGTCATGCCCGACCAGAGCGGCAACGGCTACTGGCTGGTGACCGCGACCGGGCACGTCTACGCGTTCGGCGACGCCCCGTATTTCGGCGCCCCGGGCCACGGCACCGTGACCTCGGCCGTGGCCACGCCGGACGGGAAGGGGTACTGGATCCTGCTCAGCACGGGTCTGGTCCTCGCCTACGGCGATGCCGCGAACCTCGGATCTCCCGCCTCGTCGAACTTCAACGCCCTTAACCCTGCCGCCACCATCTTCGCCACCTCCGACGGCGGCGGCTACTGGGTTTCCTCGGCCCTCGGCGCGGTCTACAACTTCGGGGACGGGCCCAACGACGGCGGCATGTCGGGGACCCACCTCAACGGGTCGATCATCGCCGGCACGGGGTTCTGATGGCCCGTGTCCCTGATTCGCCCCTCCGCCGAGATGACTGCACCTGATCAATCGCGCGACGAAGCTTGGGTGATCCGGCTCTCATTGACTTCACCCGGCCCGGGTGAAGTCAATGAGAAGGGCGGCGGTGGGGCCGGGGTGTCAAGGATCAACCGGAACTACGTCAAGGATCACCCGGAACTATGTTCAGGATCACCCGAACCAATACAACGCCTCAGTAGGGCTGGTGGTGTTCTGCTCCAGGACATAGGAAAGGTATCTCTCAAGAGATAGGAAACTCTGCATTCCCTGATGCTGGGGGATGTCGAAAGCCCGATTGGTCATCACGGCGGTTGTC
>Ga0182024_10004616_pt1 | contig 31511 bp, 35 predicted proteins | sample P32metaG_FD_120480 | JGI IMG/M metagenome (GOLD analysis project Ga0182024, IMG submission 120480) | Permafrost microbial communities from Stordalen Mire, Sweden - P3-2 metaG (Illumina Assembly) | ecosystem: Environmental > Terrestrial > Soil > Wetlands > Permafrost | place: Sweden: Stordalen...
AGCGCGCCTCCGAGAATGGTGATCCAACAAAGCATGGCAAGGAGATTTCTCCTTCTTTTACCATGCTTTTGCTTCCATTCAGCGTGCGAATCACAGTGACTTTTTCAACACCCACGCCTGATTTCACTCATCGATCCGGATTGTGGCGCATTCGGACGATTCAGTACTCACCGCGGGACGCCAGGCCAAGTTGCCCAGTCCTGCCAATGCCGTGGGCACGGGCGGTGTCCGCCTCCGCGGACTTCGACCGCATAGGATTCAATCACGCCGACGGTTAGGCCCGTTGGGAAACCCGGAGTTGTTGACGCACTCGTGCGAAGAACGAGTAGCAAAGCAGGGTCGACTCGCACGCGAGCGGTGTTTGAAACTTCTCCAAATTCGGCGCAATTGAAATGGCTTTAGTCTTGCCCCGCGCGGGCGCGCGAATTGAAACGCCGAGCGATAGCATTCAGCGGAGGCCGCTCATCGAAGACTTCAATTTCTCCGGTGGCGATCTTACCTATGTCGGCATTAAACAACGCCGTTTGGTCAGTGATATCGATTCGTGTCTTTGGAATCTGTCTCTCAGTCTCTTGGTCCATAGACCCCCCTAGTGCAGCTAAGCTAGCACGAACGATGGCGCCTGAAACGTAACAAACCAGGTTACGACTCCGCCGTGCTCGCTGCCTTCGTGATTTGAAGTGCCCGAAGTGCGTCACGAACTCGGAATCCAGCACTTCGACCCGCCAGACTCCCGGATTGGCAACCCACCTACGAAACCCACTTCATGCTCGCCGCGCCGAACGTGTTCGTCGCGTTGCGCAGCGTTGCGTCGGCCAAGTGCGCGTATCTCTTCGTGGATTTCGAATCCGCGTGCCCAAGCAACTTGCCCACCTGCTCCAGCGGCGTGCCGTGGTTGACCAACCACGAGGCATACGAGTGCCTCAGGTCGTGAATGCGCACGAGCGGCCTGTACCGCTTCAGCGGCTTCCCCCGTTTGCCCATGACCGTGTATTCCTCGGCAAGTCCCGCCATGCGGCATATCTGCACCCACGGTCGCCGAATTGTGGTGCGCGGCGCGTCCTGCCCGAACCTTCCAGGAAACAGGTACGGCCCGCTGGCGCACTCCTTCATCCTTCTCAGAACGACCAGTGTCGCGTCTGACAGCACCACGCGTTCCGGCTTCTTGTTCTTGTTGCGGCGGCTCGGCCTGAACCACAGGCCCCGTTTCAGGTCGAACTCGTCCCATCTTGCGGCAACGATCTCCATCATGCGGCTGCCGTTCAGGATCAGCAGTCGGATCGCCTCCCCCGAGTCGCGCTCGCAGTCGATGATCGGCCGCCCAATGTCGCGGCCGTTGTAATGCGTGATCGCCCGGTCGAGAGCCGCGAACTGCTCGTCCGACAGTTGCGTCTGCCACCCCTGGCGCTCCTCCTCGACGAAGCGCTTGACACCGTCAGCCCCGTCCCTCTTGGCCTGTCTCGCGGGGTTCCTGCCCTCGTACATGCCCCAGTTGATTGCCTTGCTGAACATCGACCGCACAAGCGAGTGGACGCGGTTTGCGCGCGTCGGGGTTCTTTTCTTGCCCTCGTGCCTGCCGCCGTCGACCCAGTTGTGCAGCGCGACGATGTCGCTCAGGTGAATGGAACTCAGCCGACGCCGGCCCAGCCTCGGAAGAACGAGATTCTTCAGCATGCTCTGGACGTTCCGCTGGTGGCCATGGCCGTTGTGTTGCAGCACGTGCTCCCGCATGTACCGGTCCGCAAGCTCGGCGACCGTCGGCTCGGTGATGAGCTTCTCCCGCTTCTCCGCGCTCTCCTCCAGCGGGTCTCTGCCCTCGCGTATGATCCCCCGCAGGTTGAGCGCCTCGATGCGGGCGGAGTCGGCCGAGTGATCCGGCACCCTCCCGATGGTGAGCCTGCGCTTCTGCGTGCCGAAGCGGTAGTCCAGCACGAACGCGACCACGCCCGCCGCCGTCTTCCTCACCCCGAAACCGGGGATTTCCCCGTCGTACACGATCACATGCCCATTCGCGGGCGCCTTGAGCCTTTCCACCAGCCGCTGCGTCACCTTCATGTCTCGTTCCCCGCCGCCGTGTCACCCGTGAAACACCCGTGTCACCACTGTGTCACCACCGTGTCACCACTTCGTGTGTTTTGGGCGTGACACTAGTGTCCGCCAGTATCCGCGAAATAGCAAGTAAAACCGCTGGTTTTCAAGGGGATCGACGCTAAGTGGTTGGCAGCCCGGCAGGGATTCGAACCCCGATACGCAGCTCCAGAGGCTGCAGTCCTACCGTTGAACGACCGGGCTGTACCGCGATTCTAAACCATTTCGCGACGCCCGCAAAACGGCGAGCTTTGGCGGTTTAGGGGGACGCCCAGCTCACCACCGGCAAGATTCGATCGGCTGCGGTAACAATCATGAAAGACCCGAGTTAGAATCCCTGACAGCGTCACAAGGAGTTGCCATGCCCAGCAGCGAAACGTTTTCAGGAAATTTTTCAGGAACTTTCCCAGAAACGATGCCACCTGACACCGATTACGCAGAGATGGCTCGCCGTCCCCTCGAGCCCGAGCAATGCGCTCTCATCGTCGTTGACATGCAGGAAAAATTGCTGCCGCCGATCTGGGAAAAAGAACGGCTGGTGCGAAATGTACAACTACTAATTCGCCTGGCTGGAATCCTCAAGATCCCAGCCTTGGTCACAGTGCAATACGCAAAGGGGTTGGGTAACACCGTGCCCGACATTGCGTCCATGTTGCCTGACAATCCCCCCATCGATAAACTGACCTTCTCCTGCTTCGGCAGCGATGTGTTCTGCTCCTTGCTGAAGCGCCTGCCCGGCCAACGGACAACCGTCCTGCTGTGCGGCATGGAAACCCACATCTGCGTGATGCAGACTGCGCTGGGAGCGTTGCGCGAAGGCTATCTGGTGCATGTAGCGTCCGATGCCGTCAGCTCCAGGACAGAACTGAACTGGCGCATCGGACTCGAGCGTATGCGCTCCGCCGGAGCCATCCTTTCCTCTACCGAAATGATAATCTACGAACTGCTGCGCTCATCGGGCGCGCCCGCGTTTCGAGAACTGCTGCCCTACTTAAAGACCTGAGAGTTCGCGTACCGCCACGGCAATTTCATCGTGAAGACGGGGCAAGCCGCTTCTCTGCAGAGCGCGCTTGCATGGCTAGGGCAGGCGGCGTACGCTCTTGAATCGAGTTTTACCGCGAATATGGAGAAGCGGCTATGCAACTGAGAATGAGCACACGATCGTTGGAGGGCGTAATGGTGGTGGATTGTAGCGGCCGGCTGGTGTTCGGCGAAGAGTCGGCCGGCCTCCGCGAGATGGTCAAGAAACTGCTCGCCCAGAGCCCTAAGGTGGTCATGAATCTGCGTGAAGTGAATTACATCGACAGTGGCGGGCTGGGTACGCTGGTTTCGCTCTTCACTACTGCCCGCAACGCCGGAGGCGCGGTGAAGCTGGCGAGACTAAGCCAACGCGTTGGCGACCTCCTCCAGATCACGAAGCTGCTTACTATTTTTGAAGTGTTCGACGATGAAGAAACGGCCGCGAAGTCGTTTAAGAAGGATGCGGCTTAGTACTTTTCCTGTAGAGACGTGGCTTGCCGCGTCTCTGCCACCACCACACGCTAGCCTGCAGCGGGAGACGCGGCAAGCCCCGTCTCTACTCAAATGTCTGGCGACATGTCCCTTGGTCCGAACCGGCGCGTCCCCACCTAATTTGCGTCTGACAATTCCAGAAAAGACGAATTCATGGTTGTTCCGTTCGGAACGTCGGTAAGCACCAAAGTCCGCACCGCTCCAGCACTCGCCGGATAGATAGGCTCGCTAATGATTGGTTGGAGACTGCCCGCTGCCGTCACGTACACCGTATACCCTGGGGGAGTGGTCGCGTTATTGGGGTTGAAGGCAAACGATACGTAATTGCTCGCCTGCGTATAGAGAAGGCCTTGAATCGTGATCGGGAGTCCGGGACCATTGTTTGGGTTCAGTTCGATGTAAACATCCACGCTGCCCGGTCCGCTGGGCGACGCATGGATGACGCGGAATGCAACATCGCCCGATGGCGGCGCCGGGATGTTGTCAGGAATTGACAAGGGGACAACGTTGCTGCCATTGGTGCCGGTTTGAGAAAATCCAGTCGCAATGAAGGTGTAGTTCGTCGCGCTGCCCCAGCTCGCCGTGGCGCTAAACACCCCGGTAGTCGTCCCCGTCAGAACCCCTTTGATCGTGTCATTCCCCGAAGGTACGCTTGTATATCCCGGTTGGTTCGGCTGAACACCGAGGAAAGCGATGTCGGTAAATTCCTGCGTGTTGTTGGCATCCGTGCCGGTGACATCGATATCCAAAGGTTGGGCGTCCTGGATGGCGTGGACGAAACGAATATGGGCTGGAGCGCTGGAGCCGCAACCGATGGCGAAGATTCCTAAAGCCGCCTCGGCCAAGGCAAGCGGCACGGCTTTCAACAAGCGAAACATCCTTGATTCTCCTTAATTGAAGTCATTCAGCACGATGGCCAGCGGATTCAATTGATTGATATTCTGTTGGTCCGTGAGCACCAGAGTGCGAATCGCTCCCTGCGACGACGTGCCAGCACTGAGGCTCTGGGTCAAGAGGATCGGCGTCGTGGTCCCGGTCGCGGTCACATACATCGTATAGTTCGGCGCCCCGTTGATCGAGGGATTGTACGAGACGGTTACGTATTTGCTCGTACTCTGGTAGGCGAGGTCAGCAATGGTAGCCGGTGGCGTGAGCGGGCCGCTGGACCCGGCCGGGACAATATAGATATCGACCGCCGTCGGTCCGCTCGGCGATGCGTCAATCGCGCGGAATTCCACTTTGCCCGCGGCCGGAGGATTGTTGTTGTCGAGCGCGGGGGGGATGAGAAAAACTCTGCCGCTGGCAAGCCCCGTCACAACCATGGTGTACTGCGATCCACCGTTCAAGCTGACGTTGGAGCTGAAGACCTCGGTGGTGATGCCCGTTTCAAGCCCTTCAACCGTGTAATTGCCCGAAGGTACGCTGGTATAGCCCGACGATGGCAAATAACCGAAAAAAGCTACGTTGGTAAATATCTTTGTTGTGTTGAACTCGATATCGAGGCCGGGGCCGTACTGGGCAGTGTCCGGGATGGCATTAACAAAACGAGCCTGCGTCGGACTGCTCGAACCACAACTGGTGGCGAAGATGCTCAAGGCCGCAAGAGCCAACGTAAGGGGCAGGGCTTTCAACAAGCGAGACATCCTTTCTCCAATAGGCAGTTTGGTGGTGAGCAAGAAGGATTTTAGCAGCTTGTTGGGTACGCACCGGCCCTGGGTCGAGACCCGGTTCCTTTCTCCGAACGTTGCAATGCGACGCATACCGGGATCGAGGCGGCTCGGTCCCGATTGATCGACGTCATAGATTGCTGCAATTGAGGTCATTCAACTTCAATGGAGCGAAGCTCATTTCCGTTCCATTCTGTTCGTCCGTGAGCAGCAGCGTACAAATCGCTCCCTCCGATGCGCTCCCGACATTACCGAGGGTAACGTTAAAGTATGGTGTTGGGCTCCCCGCTAAAGTCACGTACATCTGCCAACCGCTGCCCGCGGAATTATAGGGAAGGGTTACGTAGCCGCTCGCACTCTGGTAGGCGATATTCGAAATGCAGTCTATCCCCGCCAGGGCACAAGAGCCGGGGAGGACAGGATTGGGGTTCGGGATAATGTAAATATCTGCAGCGCCCTTGCCCCCGCCAGGTCCGTAATACGATGCGTTAATGATGCGGAAATTCACGAAGCCATTCGCAGGCGCCGTGTTGTTGTCGACAAAAGGCGTTACGGCGGGAGCGATGTTTCCGCTGAGAAGTCCGTTCCCGACCAAAGTGTATGCCGACCCAGAGTTCAAGCTATCGTGGGTGGTGAAGGTCACGGTGGTGCCGCCGGCCGGAAGCCCATTGATCGTGTCATTCCCCGCAGGTATGGCCGTATAGGTTGACGCAAAAGCGGCGGGAAATGATACGCCTGTAAACTCCTTAACTCCGTCGACTTCGATATCCAGGGGGCCGGCATCCGAGATGGCGTTGACGAACCGCGCCTGTGTCGTGCTGCTGGAAGTGCAGCCGACAAAGATGCTCAGTGTCGCAAGGGCCAAGGTTGCAAGGGCCAGCGTGAGGGGAAGGGCTTTCGACGAGCCAAGCATAGTATTCTCCAAAAAGGCAGTTTTGGTGGCTAGCAAGAACATGGGATGCAGATATCGTAATCTCAGGTTTTGCGGGCGTGTGTAAAAATTTGTATTGCTACACATAAGTTAACATGATTTTCCTCTAGGCGTTACCCGTGAAACCTAAAACTCAGCCTCATTCGTCGAGAAGTTCCGGCAAAAACGTGCTGGACGCTAGGCGTGCCCGAGTCGTTCGGTGCATCCGCGATTTGCCGGCGGGTACGGTGTCCAGTTATGGAGCTGTGGCCAAGGCTGCGGGATGGCCCGGAGCAGCACGTCAAGTCGTGCGCATCCTGCAACAGGTTCCGGGATTGCCGTGGCATCGGGTGGTCGGTTCGGGCGGAGCCATCAAGCTAAGCGGAGAAAATGCCGCAGAGCAGAAATTTCGCCTGCGCATGGAGGGTGTGACTTTCCGCGGGGCGCGCGTGGATATGAAGCGGCACGAATACAAATTTCTTAAGAAGCCGCAGAAAATACGTGACCTCCTGTAGAGACGGGGCTTGCCCCGTCTCTACAGGGAACCAGTTTGGAAACTTAGCCGTGCTGCGGCAATCTTCCCTCCAGCAAGTCATACAGACGGTTTGCCGGGCAGCGCAATCCTACATAGAAACTTCCGAAGAGCGCATAGACCGCGCTGACGTGGTCGAAGCGCATCTCGTAAATCAGCTTTTTGAAAACCAGCGGATCGTCGGCAAACAGGTCGACACCCCACTCCCAGTCGTCAAAGCCAATCGAGCCGGTGATAATCTGTTTCACCTCTCCGGCATAGCGGCGTCCGACCAGCCCATGGTCGTTCATCTGGCGCTGGCGTTCCTCCATGGGGAGCGTGTACCAGTTCTTGTCTTCACCGCGGCGCCGATCCATGGGATAAAAACAGAGGTAGCGATTCGGCGGCATCGTCGGGAATAGGCGCGGCCTCATCGCCTCTTTCTGGCGCGCGACAGTTTCCTGGATCGCCTTTTTCCATTCTTCCGAATGTGGTTCCACGCCGCGCTCGGCGAGCGCCTTGTAGGTCTTCAGCGACGATTCATAAAGCCCCAATTCAATCACCGATAAATAGGAAGTCGTGGGCTCCAGAAAATCATTGAGCCGCAGCCGCGCCAAGTCGAGCTCGGCCTGATTAAGCTGGTCGAAGCTTTCGCGAAAGTGGACCAGCATCAGGTCGCCCTTATGTCCCAGCAACGAGAACAGCGCAGACTGGCCCTCGGATTTCGTTTCCATCCCGCCCAGCAGTTGCCCAGCCTCGCTAGCGATCTCGCGACGGGCGTTTTCGGGAAGGGCGCGCCATGCCGTCCAACGGAAGCGCATCATCTGGTGAAGCGTGGCATAGCCTTCGATGGTCAGTGGCACGGCAGGCAGTTGGCCGGCGGCAACCGGCAGAGTTTCTGGATGCGTGGGATTCATCGAGATTACCTTGTCGCCTATTGTAAACATGATTGAATCATTGAGACATTGAGTCATTGAATCATTGCCTCGATTTTCAATGATTCAATACGTCAATGATTCAATGTCTCATCCTCAGGTATCCTGGCCGCCACGGGGCGCGGATTGCCCCATTGTGCACAGGTGTGCTACAAGCAAGCTATATGCGCAAATGGATGAGCGAGCGCTTGAAGCGCCGCAAAAAGCCCGGAGACAGCTCTACCCCTACAAAGGAAGCTGCCAAGTCGCCGGAGCCCTTGCAGCCTCGGTTTTATGATGATGAGCCTAGCGCGACGCCCACGGCTCCTGCTGAGGTTCCCATCGTTGAATCGCGTAGAGCGTCAAGAGCAGTCCCTGAGGCTGAGCCCGCGCCCGAGCCCATCGCGGCAACAGGTGACGCGTCCGCATCGACGGCTGAGCCTGGGCCACGAACAACTCGCCGTCGTCGCAGCCGCGGTGGTCGTGGCCGATCCCGTCAGCGCCCGGCAGCGGCTGTTCCCGCTCCCGCAGCAGAAGCGTCCGCCCCGGAACCAGTGTCGGGGTCGTTGCCGTCAGAAGCCGTGGCGGATCAGGCTGTCTCGACCCAGACTGCGGCCACTCAAGGTGCGGCTGCCGGAGCGACGGCTGCTCCCGCCCGCGCCAGCAAGGGAACGGTAGTGCTGGCGATCGGCTTGCCGGGATCGGGCAAGAGTTCCTGGTTTAAGCGGCACAACATTCATCCGCTTTCGAGCGATCTGCTGCGCGAACTTCTTTTCGACGATGCGCAGGAGCAGCGCTTTCAGGATCTGGTGTTCTCCAACCTGCGATCAATGCTGAAGGCGCGGCTGATTGCCCGCCGGCCGATGAACTACGTCGATGCCACCAACCTAACGCCGCACGACCGCCATAGCTGGATCAAGCTGGCCAAGGATTACGGCTATGACGTGCAGGGCGTATTCTTCGACGTCCCGCTGGAAGTCTGCATGGAACGCCATCAACGCCGTGGCCGTGCGGTGCCGGAAGATATCATGCGCAAGATGGCGGCCAAGTTAAAAGCTCCGACGTTTGAAGAGGGCTTTTCAAAGATCACGGTGGTTCGAGTGAAACAAAAAGAAGCCGCCGCCGGGTAGTGCCTCGGAGCCTGCCTGCCTCGAAACAGCGTCTGACTCGGACGACCTTGCGGCATCGAGAACCAAGACTTAGAACAAGCCGGTGTTGCAGTTTGATTTTGGGTGGCGCAGCGGTCCACCGCTGCGCTTAGCATGTCGGTTTGGCTACGGCCAAATAGCCGCTGAGGCACACTTCTCGCTCATGCCCCGCCTCCACACCCTGAGAGATCCAGCGCATAAATCAATGAACCCCGGCCCGCTCCAGCAACCGTTGCGCGCGCGCCCTGGTTACGTTGATCACGGACTGGTCCGCAATGATTTCATCGAGGATCGGCTGGATGGCTGCCACTTCGATCAGTTGATTGTTGCCGGCCATTTCCTCCATGCGCTTGAGTTCTTCGTCAAGCGCCAGCTTCTGGTAGTGATGATCGTAGCGGAGACGATGTCCGAATTCGAGCGTGGCTGAGAGACTTTGCATCAGGCTGGTTAGTTCCTGCACGGCAGGGTTGGCGGAGTAGTTGTAGCTGGACTCACCGCTGCGCCGCGAGTCTTTGTAGCGGAGCGTCTTCTTTCCGGTAAAAGCCAGGCCCTTGTGATGGGAGTCGACGTCCTTCTGAAAATAACCCGCCTTAGCCGCCAGTTCGAAGATTTTGTGCCGCATTTCGGCGGCGAGGACGAACTCAAGATCGAAGTTGTCGGGATCATCGGAATCGTCGGACAGGTGTCCGCTCGACTGGTAGTGACCCGGGCCATCGGATTGAACGCGGATCGAGTAGCGCTCGGGCTGCGAGGCCGGGAAATCGACGGTGAAGGTGACCACGGGCGCCGCTTCCATTTGCGAATAGGAAAGGCTCGAAAAAAACAAAAGCAGGCAGATAATCGCGAATGGACGTGGCATGGGCCGCAGTAATGATTAGGTATGGGGGCGCGGAGTGTCAAGGAGAGGCAGCACCGGGTTCTCAGCTCATCTTCGTGGCCCCGCTTCTGGCAAGTGCTATCGCTTCAGGCTAAGAACCTACTTACACGCTGCAATGTAACCCACAGTCTCCGTAGCAGCGGCGTTTAGAAAAATCTGACCGGAGATCAAGCCGTTGTTGTTGATGCCGCCAGCCAGCGTGTAGTTTGCGCCCGGGTAAACGATGTTCTTGAAGACACCGTTCGCGTAAAGGAACGCGAAACCGCGATCGGCCGAGAAACGGTTCCCCACAATCGCGCCGGACTTATTCACTCCCGTCAGAGACGTTCCATACTTGGCGTTCTTGTGGTTGATGGTAGTGAACTTCCCGTTTTGCCACAGGAAGCCGTTGAAGACTGTAGTGGCGTAGGACCCGACGATCGCCCCATTGTCACTGATGGCCATGGGATAGGTTGCCTGCGCATTGGGATAACCGATAGTCGTGTACTTGCCGTTGGCGAGCAGAAATCCCTTGGTTGAAATCGTGCTGGCGCTGAAGCTGCCTACCGCGGCGCCCAATTGATTGACGCCAAACAGAAAGGTATTAGTTGCCTTTGGATAGTTCACAACGACTAACTTGCCGCCTTCCAGCATGAATCCATGAAGATTTTGGAGGTTCTTGGCATCCTGGTAGTACCCGGCGTTAGCGCCACTGCCGTTGCGTCCGTTCATCCACGTGACCGAGGCGTTCGGAGCCGCGTAATCGGAGAAGACTCCGCTGGGCGAGCGCATGAACCCCACTAATTTCTGCGTTTTGATGTTGACCAGCTGGCCCACCACAGTGCCGTCGTCGCTCACTCCCTGAACCTGGCTAAAGGTATATCCCGAGGGCGCGGAAAACACGTCGAAGGTGCAGGACGCATTCTGGGCGTGCATTAGTGATGAAAGCAAGAGAAGCATGAAAACAATGGCGGGAGTGAGACGGGGAAGGCCCATGGAATCCTCTGTGTTTATTTTTCGCGCTGCATTCTGCATGCGGAAGGCGCGGAAATTATTTGGAATGTGCAATGAGAATACCCTGAGAATCGGCGACCGTCACCACCTCATGCACTAACGAGTGGCACGGTAAGCGGTGGATTCAGGACGAGGACGGGAGTAACTTGACCAAGGGATACGGCATGACCCAGTCGTCAAAAGGGGTTGGATTCCCCTGTAGAGACGCGGCTTGCCGCGTCTCCGCCCGCGGCGCGACGGGGGGCAAGTCCCGTCTCTACAGGCGAAGCACCTTTGCACCGCCGGTCAGCGGCTTGTGCTCTGCCGTTCGCAGCTCTGCCGCTCCACGGTCGCTGCCGTGTGGAGATGGCAGATGGCGATGGCCAGCGCATCGGCGGCGTCCGCAGGTTCGGGAATCTGCTCGAGATTCAGCAGACGCGTGACCATTTGCTGGACCTGATGTTTTTCGGCGCGGCCGTATCCGACCACCGCGGATTTAATGGAGAGCGGCGAGTATTCGGCAACATCGAGTCCGGCGGAAGCCGCAGCCAGCATGGCGACACCGCGCACCTGCCCGAGCTTCAGCGCGGACTTCACGTTGGCGGCATAGAAGACATCTTCAATGGCCACGCGGTCGGGCCGGTGCTGCGAAATGAGTTCCTCCAGGCCAATCGAGATGCGTGAGAGGCGCACGGGCATGGGGTCGCGCGGTGAAACTTGGATGGCGCCGCAAATGATGCAGACAAGGCGATCGTCGGAAAGCAGATCGACGACGCCATATCCCGTGTACTCGGTGCCGCAGTCAATCCCTAGGACGCGCATGGACGAAGTGTAGCAGGGCCGTTGTCGGCAGTCTGGGCATAGTTATAAAAGCGCAAACTGCTACTCGTTTCGGAGGAGTGCTGTGCGACCCAAGGCAGCACGATCTCCTGGTTAGTCCGCCTGTACGGTCAGGCGAGAAGCTCTCCTGCGCTGGTGGCGACACGCCATTCGTTGCAGTTATCCAGAAGGTAAACGTTCCGCTGACCGTCGGCTTGCCGCTGATCGTGGCGGTCCCGTTGTGGTTGTCGACGAACGTTACTCCGGCAGGCAGCGATCCTGCCGGCGAGAAAGTGAGGGTTGGAACTGGTATTCCAGTGGCGGTTACGGTGAATGAACCCATCGTACCAGTGTGACGGCCACCTCGACGGAAGGTGGGACGGGGAACCCATCGACTGCCTCGGTCACGGTGGTGGGGCCGCCGACGATCGGCAAGGCGTTTGGTTTGAGCAGCATTGCGCTGAACGGCTCGACCTCGCTGACCTTCACCATCACGAACAACAACAGCACGACCGACCTGACCGGGGTGGTCTTCAGCGACACGCTGCCGGCGGGTCTGGTGGTCTCCACGCCCCCCGGGGAGAGCGGCACTTGCCCGCCGGGCACGATCACCGCCAATCAGGGTACCAACGTGATCAGCTTGTCGGGTGCCGGTGCAACCGTGATCCACGGTGGTGGAACGTGTATGTTCAGCGTGAACGTAACCGGCACCACCGCGGGCACCAAGAACAACACGACTGGCGCCATTACCTCGACCAATGGCGGCACGGGCGGGACGGCCAATGCCAGTTTCGCCGTGGTGGCGCCCCCGACGATCAGCAAGGCGTTCGGAGCCGCGACGATCCTGCCGGGTGGGACCACTACTCTGACCTTCACACTCACCAATCCAGCGGCGAATACGGTCGCGGAAAGCGGAGTAGCCTTCAATGACACGCTAACCGGCGGACTGCAAGTTGCCAGCACTCCCGGGATGACCAACGGCTGTGGCGGCACCTTCAACGGAGCAACCTCGGGCAGCACTTCGCTTTCTTTCAATGGAGGCACGATCCCCGCGGTCATAGAGGAGGCGGGCGCGATTAAACTTTTCAACGTGCAACTTTAGCGGCTTCCGCGCGCGCGCCGCCTCGGCCATGAGCTGTTTCATCAGCACCGAGCCAATTCCGGCGTTGCGGAACTCCGGAAGCAGAGCGATATCAATCAACAGAATGTCTTTCCCAGACCGGTCCACAATTTAACGCCCGGCCATTCGCCCATCGTGCACGATAATTCGGTAATCGGCAGTTGGAAACTGCGAAGCATACGAAGACCGCTGGGCATTGAACTGCATACGTAAGAACGATTCCTGCTGCGCTTTATCCCAACCCACGAGCGCCATTTCATCGGCGCGGGTGCTGGCATAAAGCTCAAATAAAAACGCTTCGTCTTCTGCGCACACCGGCTGCAGATCAAGGCTCATAGCAGCAACTCCTCACGACGCCAGAAATTTACACCAAATCTCGACGAACCGCCAGCCCCCTCTACGGGTTCGGGACCAGGAGGGTCGGAGTTTCAAATTTCTCTCTCCGCAGTTGTTGGCTCTGTGAGCACAAAGTGATCTGATGGGCTTGTACCGCGAGGCTGCAACGATTGAAGAGGTTGGTTGCGGGGGGTGGATTTGAACCACCGACCTTTGGGTTATAAGTGCCACCATCAACAGAATCTAAAGACAATGCGCTGCGCAAAGAGTAACGCATTGTTCTTGAGAAGAGTGAATCATAATCCTGCCTGCCCTTGCGTTGCCCTCGTTCCAAACTCCTAGACCGTCGTCCTGGTTGGTAAATGGTAGAGCGCAGCCTTTTTCAGAGCAAGGGTGGATCGACATTGATTTGCGGACTAGCACAGGATCAAAGGATCAAACCCATCTATGGTGAGCAGTAGCGCGAGACCAACGGAACGGTGGCCGTTGCCAGTCTGTGCGCTCTGCCGTGCGGCGTCGTCACGCCCGACGCTGGCTGAAGGCATGCTCCTCGCGCACTTGCCCGACAGCCGCGTTCGGGGCTACGAGGTCCAGCCGTTTTTTCGGATCACCGATTATCGGGAGCGTCGGTGATCAATTTAGTCAGATTAGACTGCAGCCTTGATCTCACGAGAATGATCCATTACCTCCAAGGCATCACAGACACGTGGATAGCTCCGGGAGCGCCGACACCGCCCACCGATTTGATCGCGTAGTCTACTTCCGACAAGCCAAAGCGATGGGTTGTCAGCAGCTCAAGAGGGAAACGGCGTGAGGCGATGGCGGACAACGCGAGTTCAACGGAACGGTAGGAATGTCCACGAGCGCTCTTGAGAGTCATTCCTTTCCTGGTCAGTCGCCCGATAGGAAACGAGTGGAATTCCTGATTGCCCTCTCCCTGTACAACCATGGTCCCGCCCCGGCGCTTTGTTGCCTCAATTCCCAGCAATGTTGGAGCCGTTCCCGCACCGACGGTGCAGTCGATAACAACGTCTACCCCCCGTCCCCCAGTGACCTCCTGAACTACGGCCAGCGCATCCTGTTTTTGGACATCTACGGTAGCATCAGCGCCGAAGATATTTGCCACTTCAAGTCGTCGCGTGTCTTTGCCTGTTCCCGTCACAATGATGCGGGAAGCGCCAGCCTGCTTAGCGGCCATCAAACAGCAGAGGCCTTGCTGGCCCGGTCCCTGGATTAATACCGTAGAAGCGTAACCAACTCCGCCGTCAATAAGACTCCATTGAATGCCATTGGACATGGGGGTCGCTACGCCTGCTTCCTCCGGTGTAACACCGGCAGGCACCTCGTGGATCACCGCATTAATCGGGAGGTAAAGATAATGACTAAAACCGCCCCATAAGCCTGGAGCTATGTCCATGGACGTGTATCCATAGCGAATAGCCTTCGGATCGTAGAACCACTCGGTTGCCGGACAATGGCGGTACTCCCCCAAGTGGCACCACTCGCAAGCGCCGCAGGGAAGATAGTGCTCAAGGAACACCAAATCCCCTTCTTTAAATCCCTTGCGTGCGGCAAACTCGCTGCCCACCTGTTCCAGATAGCCTACATTCTCATGGCCCATGATCAGAGGACCGCCGCGTAAAGGCAGACTATATTGGCTCACATCGGTCCCGCAGACACCCGCGACTTCCACTCTCATCAATGCCGCATCTTTCGGAATCTGAGGCAATTCCACCTCACGCAACTCGCTTGTCAATGCCCCCACTTTTATGCTCGCCAATATTTTCTTTGACATCGATCTAGCCTTCCTTTTTCATCTGCTACGGGTAGGTGAACAACTCGCAGATGTTACTCTTGCGTCCACCCTGCTCTGAATGGCGTGTTCACTCTAAGCATCAGCAGCCTTCTTTCGATGTTTCTCCAGAATTGGTTGCAGGCGAGGATAGGCTTTTTTGGCATTTCCTTCACAAATCATCTTTCGATCTTCGTCGGACAGCCAGCTAATCGCTTGCAGTAGCGGCATGTTATTGTCGAAAAAGAGGCCAGTCGCGGGATTTATGGCGGTAACGCCACCTAACATCTCCGAGGCGAAGAGTACATTATCTACACCCACCACTTTAATAAGCATCTCCATTGCACTTTGGCTATATACGGTAGTATCGAAATAGATCCGTCTAAGAACGTCTTCGAACGGCTCCCATTTATTCATAATGCTCAAAGCACGATAGCGAGCCTCCTGATAAGGAACATTCCCCCCTCCATGACATAATATGAATCGTAACCTTGGAAAGTCCTTTAATACGCGTGAATCCATAAGTTGCATTAAGGCCGTGCTGTCCAGGTTCAGGTAGTGGCACCCTGTCGTATGGAATGCGGGGTTACAGGAAGCGGAGGCATGGATCATTGCGGTAGCTTCTAATTCTTCCAGCTCTGCATATAACGGATACCATGCTTCATCAGATAGCGGAGGCCCCGTCCAGTATCCCCCGGAGGGATCGGGATTGAGATTGCATCCAACGAAGCCGAATTCCTTGATGCAGCGATCTAACTCTTCAATACATTCCTTTGGGTTTGTTCCCGGAGATTGCGGGAGGGAGCAGACCCCCACAAAACGGTCCGGGTACATCGCACAAACCCTATAAATCAATTCATTGTTAACCTCGGTCCAATACCGGCTTACCAACGCATTGCCGAAGTGATGGCCCATAGCTGATGCCATTGGAGACAAAAGCATGACATCAATACCGCGTTCATCCATGAGCTTGAGTTGACTTTTCTCTAGAGACGCTCTGATTTCATCATCACTTATATTAACTGTGCCTTTAGTAGGCTTGCCCATCATGGAAATCTGCAACGCTCGAAAGACGCGGAGACCTGAAGGAACTGTGGTGTAGTGCCCGTGGCAGTCAATGATCATGTGAGTACCTTGTCTTTGCTGGTGTGAGGCGATAATTTATCATGCCTTCTCGGAGATTTCTTCACATTACACGAAGCTTCGTCAGGTCGGGACTTCATGCAGGAGCCAAGGCAGTAGTAAACAGCGTGAACGAGACTGTCTCTGGTCCTACACATGGTTGCTAGCCCTTTCAAGGAAATCCAGCACGAGATGGCTGGCACTCTCCTCTGTCTGCTCTTCGACAGGTACATCCCAGTACTCCGCTTGAGGCAAGCATTCTTCCAGATATCGAGCCGCCGAGGTTGCGTGGAACTTGTCCCGCCCCGGGACCACGAGCGCTGGGATCTTCAGTCGGAGTAAGTCCTCGGGTTCAGCCCCCGGAACTGTATCGCGGTCAAACAATGTGCGCGCCATTCCAGTTACGATCAACTTGTAGTCATCTACATCTTGCTCGGCATAGGACTTAGCAAAGGCTTGGTCACGCCAGATAACCGAAGCCCACGGCCCACCTCTTGGATCTGAATTGAAAGGTTTACCTTCTTTCAGGATGAGCGAAACCACCTGCTCGAGGCCGTGCTGGTGCACATAAGCAAGATGTTCCGTGAAGCGCTGATGGACATTGATGCGGTACTTGATCCCTCCGACAGGCCACCAAAGGATCATGCTCAAGGTCGCTTCCGGGTGCATAACGCCAAAGGCCAGCACAGGGCAGACTCCCATGCAGCCTCCTAGAAGGTGGGCACGCCCTATACCTAGGTGCTGAAGCAATCCCTTGCCCTGCGCCACATAGTGCGCCCACGTGATACGTTCTATTCGACCTTCCGATTCTCCACACTCACGCCGATCAAAAATGATGCAGGTGTATTTCGTTGGAAGGTGATCGAGCAGCCTGACTCGAGCATATACACCTTGCGTCGACCACTTCTCTAGGGTCGCATCGAATCCAGCAGGCGAGTACATCAGCAGCGGTGGCCCCGATCCTAGTACCTCGTAGCGCGTTATGAGCCCGTTAATGACTGCGGTGGGCATTTCCGTAGGATCTTCTCCGAGAAGGCATAAGGTATTTCTCGATATCGTGGATATGATTAATTATACTGGGCACTATGGATAAGGAACGAGCATCGAGCCTTCGCTGCTCTTTCAAGGCTTGTCTCTAACCGGCGTGCCTCCTTTGATTTGCTGTCCTGCGCGAACATCGTCTGCATAGGCCGTAATTGCATCAAAGGTTATCTGAGCGACATTCGCATAGGTCTCAATTCTTGAATCAAGCGCAGTCGCTGCATATCCGATTGCGGCATGTACCATACGCATCCGACCATCCAGCCACGGACCACCGCCAAGGCCGCCTATCACGGGGATTGAAGTCGCGCTCACGACTGCGGTCCCTGCAACTGGTCCGGAATGCGTGAAGTCCAGCAATGAAGCACCTGCATCCTCCAGTTGTTTTGCCGTTTCCACAAGTTCGGCTGTTATCTCCGCTAGTAGATTCATGGTTGATCCCAGCAAAGTACTGTATTCGATACCATACCGAAAAGCGGTCTGGGGAGTGATCCCAAACTGAGCAAAAACCGGAATGCCCGCGCGGTTAATTGCGGTCACCACCTCGGGAAAGGCGGCTGCTCCGTCCAGCTTTATTATGTCCGCGCCGGTCTCTTTTACCAGCAAAATAGCGGTCCGCAGTGCAGTTTCAGTACCCGCTTGAAGAGGACCGAATGGAAAATCGACGCTAAGCAGTGCCCGGCTCACCCCGCGTCGGACCGCTTTGCAGACGACAATCATCTCATCCAACGTAACTTCCAACGGGTTGGACTGACCCCATAGATTGACGCCTACGGAGTCTCCGACCGAAACAATGTCCACCCCGACTCGGTCGACGATTTGAGCGATTTGGTAATCCCAAGCCACCACCCCAACAATCTTACGTCCTTCACGCTTCATCTTCCCAAGAGCAGGAATAGTGACTTTCGAGTTCACCCGTTCTCCTAGCTTGCGTCCCACGCGGAAAATGTTTATCGGCCTCGGCGACGATATTGCGGGAAGCACTACTACGTTACTCGATTTCGTTATCTAGTGATACTCAGAGTTCATCATGCTGATATTCAATTTTGGCTCCACTGGCTTTCCCAACCGGAGATTGCCTGCGAGTTCTGTAACCGGCGACATGCAGTGTCCTAGTGGCCATGGCAATGACCATACAGCCAATTCTCCTTTACGCTTTCACCGTTAGCTGAGTTTGATCGTGCAGAAGATCCTAGCCGTTAGGTACCAGCTAAATCTCGATATAAACAACCCTATCTTCGATCACCGTATCGTATGTCTTGATTGGTACCATGCAGGGAGGACCAACCACTTCACCGGTGCGGACATTGAATCGTCCCTGGTGAAAGTTGCATTCGATCACCTCGCCTTCCAAAATGCCCTCGGACAGCGATCCCGGCCCATGTGTACAAGCGTCATTCGTGACGAACAGCCTGCCATCGACATTGTATACAGCAAGAATCAGACCTGCTGTTTCTACCTTTATTGTTTCGCCAATAGCAACTTCGTTTTCCTTGCAGAGCGGCATCCGTGACCCTCGATTGCATACAAATTCCTGATTCATGTTAATTGGGAGCAGACACCATCGGCGCCGCTTCGACACCTCACATTCCTATCACCGAAGGTGGCTCACGTGGTATGCAATTCAGAGATTCTACTTGATTTGCATAATGCATACTGACGCGCATGCGTTTTTCGGGTAGATTCGAACCAAAGTCCAGGGACCAGTTCGCCCGCAACTGAGTGAACTTGAAGTGGCTCGCTCGATGACCGGGAAAAACTAGCCAGGCGCTGGAACGTGCGCGGCAAGAAAGCGGCAGTGCCACAGAACATGACAGGAGACGATGACAGTGAGTTTTGCAGCCGAGCGCTGGAGGCCTGGGCGATGGCCAATGAGGTGCAGTTGTGTTTATCCTGCCCCACCGCCTGGTGGAGAATGGATTCATCGAGAGTTCAACGGGGGGCTTCAACGATCGGCGCATTTTTACGGCAGTCTGGTTGTGCTGTGTGGTTTGCGCCATTGGAAATCGTGCCCTCGGCCTATCATGCGCTTGCGGTTGGGTAGTTAATCATCCCGCTCTGGATCGGATGAGCTCACGGTGCTACTAGTACGCCTCGGAGGACGAGAAATGCGACAACTCTTGGCAAAACTACTAAATGGCGGCATAAATCGTCGGGATTTTGCCCGACGTATGTTGCTGGCTGGATTCGGGGCAGTGACGGTGGAATCGATTCTGGACACGGTGGCCGTTGCGCAAGGCCAGCCTGCAAGCACTCACGAAATGAAGTTTGAACCATTCAGCGAGCACACTGCATTTGAGCAATGGTGCGCCGGTGAGGGCATACCTGTGTATACCCAATTCAGCATTCCCGATGTGCGTAAGCTGGAATTGAAGCCTTGGAAACGGCTAGGAACCTCAGGGGCAATCGTCAACCTCACCGGAAATGAGGCTACTGATGCTACCTTCATCTTTGAATTGCAAGCGGGGGCACGCACGCACGCACATAGATATATGTTTGAGGAAACCATCTTTGTACTCGATGGGGAAGGGGAAACTACCGTCTGGTATGATCGCAACCATCAGCAGACTTTTAAATGGCAAAAAAATAGCCTGTTTTCTCCACCTCTGAATGTTTGGCGTCAACATCAAGCAAAGAGCATGGCGAAGCTGTTGTCATTTCACGATCTTCCAATAGTGTTGGATCTTCTGCATAACGCCGATTTTGTGTTCAGCAATGATTTTGTCTTCCGCGACCGTTATAACAATCAGCCGGGCTATTTTGTACTGAATCCCGAGAAGTTTGCGCATTATGGAAGCGCTGCTGGCTTTAGTGAGAACGAAAAGGGAGAAGCGAGGATGGTCGAGGGCGGACTCATTCCCGACATTAACAATCTGAAAATGTACGAAGCCAAAAAACGTGGTGCCAGGAACAAAACAGTGGAGGTTGTACTCTCCGACAATACAATGCAGACCCATATTTCAGAATTCGAAGTGGGTACTTACAAACGCGCTCACCGGCATGGCCCGGGATCGCAAATTTTGTCGCTGAATAGCATTGGCTACACCTTGGCGTGGAAGGGCAGTCCCAAGTACTCTGAAGCACGCGAAAATATACGCGTAGACTGGACCGAGGGCGCAATGTTTACCCCTCCTGACCGCTGGTATCATCAGCACTTCAATATTGGCGATACGCCTGCGCGATATATGGCTACTAGCTGGATTGGAGGGAAGTTCTGGGCTAAGGGGCTGGGTGGTGGCGGCCGGACACACAGACTCAACCTAGTCAAGTATCAGGATGGCGGCAACATGATCGACTACTCCGATGAAGATCCGACCGTGCGCTCCATGTTTGAAGAAGAGCTGAAGAAACATGGCATACCCTTACGCATGCCGGGAGAAAAGACACCGAAAAATGAATGAGCCGACGAAACTCCCTCGCCGGTACTGCTTTTTGCAATAGAAAAGAGGAAATTAGCCCATTCTCAATGAAGGGCAGCGTTTGCGGTGTCAGGGTTTGCTTTAACTATGCTCGTTCGCTTGCCGTTACTTGCTATTCGTGCCCTTGACCCAGCCCCGAAAACTGGGCCGTCTAGAATGTGAGTTCTCCCAAACCGGGTGAGGTGAACTCGATGAAGGGTAAATCTTTTGGAGGAAATGAGTGAAGGACAAATTGGACAATCTGCAAGAGGGTAACGTCCGCCCGCGAGTGCCTGGCTTCTGTCGCCGAGACCTCATGAAGATGGGCGCGGGAGTCGTCATGATGGCGTTGAATTCCCGGAGCGCATCGGCGCAGGAGCCAGCCCCTCAGCCCGTGGTCGTCGTGCCGCATACGGAGGCAGGCTGGAAGAACGACGCTAGCCGGGCTTCCGGCAATGGGGCGATGGATAACACGACGGGCCAGATCGTGCGTTTTGTGAGCTCGTTCTCGGAATCGAATCTGACGGACCCAGTCCTCCACGCGCTGAGCCGCATCATGGTCGATTCGATTGCCGCCCTCATCAGTGGGTTCGAATCGGAGCCCGCGCGAATTTCCGCCCGACTTGCCCGGACGATCCGGAGCGATCTGAAAAGCACCGTCTTGGGTTATGGCGTCACGACCTCGCCGGAGCTTGCTGCCTTTGCAAACGGCTGCATGCTGCGCCACGCCGATTTCAACGACTTCGGTCCGGGGTTGCATCCGAGCAACATCCTTTCGGGTATCCTCGCAGTCGGGGAGGCGCTTCACTCGACCGGTCTTCAGGTGCTGACCGCGGTCACCTTAGGCTATGAACTCGCTGGCGCCCTCGGAGAAGCCAGTACGGTCGTTGACGGTCCGGCATATACCGGCGGGTGGGACAGTCCGTTCGAGGGCCCCGCGGTGGCGATGGCCGTGGGAAAGCTCATGGGGCTGAATGAAGATCGGCTCGCCAACGCCCTTTCGCTCGCTCTCGTGCCGCACATGCCGATGTACGTCACCGTTTGGGGCGAGCTCTCGCATTGGAAGGGATGTCATAGCCCGGAGGCTGTCAAATGCGCGGTCTGGGCCGCCTTGCTAGCGCGCGAGGGGATGACAGGACCGGCCCAGCCGTTCGAGGCCAGAAACGGCCTGTTTGACCACATCGGTCCGTTCAAGGATCTGCGCCTGCCCATGAGTTCTGACGGGCAGATGGTCGTACAGATGGTGGGTAGCAAGCGCATACCCGCGGATGCCGTCGCCCAGGCGATACTTGAACTCATCCCCCAGATCAGGGCCTGGACCAAAGTCGAAGACATCGTATCGATTCAATACGAGATGCCCTTCTTTCAGTGGCAGGCAGTCGCGGATCCTCCAAAGTGGGATCCCCAGAATCGAGAGACCGCCGACCACAGCATGCCGTACATGATCGCGCGGTGCCTGCTGGACGGGGAACTTTACCTCGATTCCTTCACGCCGGAGAAATTCCGGGATCCGGCGGTGAGGCTGCTGATGGAGAAAATTACCGTGCGTCCGAACCCCGGCTGGACCGGAAGCGCTCCTGCGCGCATCACCGTGCGCACCAAATCGGGCGCTGAAAGGAGTTGGGACTCGATGGGAGGCCGACGGCACTTCGGGAGGGGTGAGTTTAATACACCGATGTCGGGCGAAGAGATCACTGCCAAGTTTAACCGTGTCTGCGGCTTCATGCACGTGGCGGACGAGCAAAGGGACCGCGCTCGCGCCCTGTGGTCCAATCTCCAGGCGGTGCAGGACATTGCCGAACCGATACGCGCCCTCGCGAAATTCGGCCAGCCGTTGCCGTTATGACGATTTGTCCTGCGCGGCCGACTGCTTCGGCGGAGGCGGCCATCTTTGCGAGTTTCTTTGGAAGGAGTTTCTCCATGGCGAAGTGTGCTGCTGTTTTCATCGGTGCGCTGTTCGGCGTCGCGTTGGCTGCACAGGCCTTGTCGAAGACCGAGACCGTCACGGGCCAGTTGATCGATCTATCCTGTTTCAGCCTGAATCAAGGGAACACCTCGAACTCTCACATGGGCAAGGGATACAACTGTGCGCAGGCTTGCGCAAGGGATGGTTTTGCAGTGGGGATTCTCACCGCTGGCGGGAAGGTTTATGAGGTAACGGGTGACTTGGCAGCCAACAAGAACGCCAAGCTCGTACCGCACATGGCGCACACGGTGACGGTCACGGGCGAGGTTAGCGAGGAAAACGGCCAAATGATGATTGCGGCGAGCGACCTCAAGATGATCACGAACTAGAAGCGGTTAGAGGACGATCAACCCTCTTTTTGGGACTTGTCCATTTGACAAACCCACCGCTAGGCTCTGGACCTAAAATAACAGCAATTATACGAGACACCCGGGTCCTCAAGGCAATTCCGACCCGAAGATGTAATGCCAATCCAATCATGCATTCCTTCTCGGCATTACTGGCGTGGACTGTAACTTTGTCACGGGAGCGGATACGAAAAAGACGGTAAGCCTGAAAAGCACAAATGCCCATTCAGCGATCAGGAGCCCAAAGTGATCCCTGTTGAAGGGAAAGACGTTGGGACAGCGGATCCCACCGTAATGCCAAGGAATCACTTTGGCATTACCGAACCGAACTCTATTTCCTTGGCACACCATTGGTTATCATGCAAATAGAAAATCTCGGGCAATTTGCATTATGCATGATTATAGGAGTTCTCACTAAAGTATAGTTTCTATGCTGAAAGTAGGAGTTCCCATGGTTCGGTTCGAAGAATCATGGAGCAGGAGCTTTAGGACGTGTTGACCAAGGAACAGAACGCTCTATTGACGCAAACCGGCCCTGGGACTCCGATGGGCCAGTTGTTTCGCCAGTATTGGTTGCCGGCATTATTGGCCGAGGAGCTACCTGAAGACGAATGTCCGCCAGTGCGACTCAAAATTCTTTCAGAACGCTTATTGGCTTTTCGCGACAGTAATGGCCGTCGGGGTTTGATCGACGAGTTTTGCGCTCATCGAGGCGTTTCCCTTTGGTTTGGCCGGAACGAAGAGTGCGGGTTGCGTTGCCCCTATCACGGCTGGAAGTTTGATGTTACTGGGCAATGCGTAGACATCCCTTCTGAACCTGAAGGGTCGGGCTTTCCTAAAAAGATCAAACTGAAATCATATCCTCTTGTGGAGCGTGGCGGAATTCTTTGGACCTATATGGGGCCATTGGAGAAACAACCGCCTCTTCCGACTTGGGAATTTATCACGGTGCCGCGCGCACAAAGCATCACGACTAAGCGTCTTCAGGAAAATAATTGGCTTCAGGCGATGGAAGGCGGGATCGATTCCAGTCACGTGTCATTTCTGCACCGGGCTGATCTTGCCTCAGATCCTTTGTTCAAAGGGACTAAGGGTAACCAATATAGTTTGAACGACCTGAGACCGGTATTTGAAGTAGTCGAAAGCCCGGGCGGCCTTTGTATCGGCGTGCGCCGTAACGCGGAAAATGGAAATTACTATTGGCGAATCACGCAATGGGTGATGCCGAGCTTTACCATGATTCCGCCGCGCGGTGCTCATACAGTCCACGGTCACATCTGGATTCCGATAGACGATGAAAACTGCTGGGCATGGAGCTACGATTACCATCCGACCCGAAAACTAACCGAGGCCGAAGTGAACTCGGTAAGGGAGGGCAAAGGTGTACACGTTAAGTACATACCTGGAACGTACATTCCTGCCGCGAATAAAAGCAACGATTATTTAATGAACCGTGCTGCGCAAAAGGCTGGGAAAACATTCAGTGGTGTCGAAGGTATCGGTATTCAAGATGCTTCGCTTCAAGAGAGCATGGGGCCAATCGTCGATCGCACTAAGGAAAACTTGGTTTCCACCGATAACGCTATTATCATGGCGCGTCATCGCATGCTCCGAACCATCAAAGCGTTTATTGAGAAGGGAATAACGCCGCCCGGCGTCAATCCGGAGCATCAGAAAGTGCGTTCCGCTTCGATTGTCCTTCCGCCAGATCAGGCATTCCAAGAGGCTGCTCGAGACGCGTTGATTTCTCACCGAAAAACAGACCCCGTATCTGTCTGAGAAATTCCCTCATGAGCAGCCAATCGGCATTGATGAATTCAGCCAAGGAAGCGCTTTTCCGGGTGCAAGAGTCGGATTCTGTACCTAGGACCATTAGGGTTATAGCTCTTGATCCGCCAAGTGAGGGCGTGCTTAGAAAGATAATGGACCGACGGTGGAACCACGCTAAGTTCCTTTCTGCGGCGGTCTCCACTCATGAGCAGCACAATGGTTGGCATATTAGACCAGCTCAAGGGCTGTACGATCTTGCCGGCTCCCCTCTGAATCTAGAAGAAGAGATACGCAACGCGGATTTAATCTTGATGCTTGCCACGCGTATTGGAAATTCCCATGCGGCGGCGCTGATTGGAGAGTTATGTAGCACGAGTCATGCGAATGTCGCTTCGGTCGTGTTGGATGTGATATGCGCCTCAGATGACGAAATATCACAAACACTGGCGCAGTTGCGTCCTTGGTCATTGATGGTTGTGGTCGCTAAGGCCGAAGAATATATCGTGGACATGCTCACCTCTCTTCGGGCATAGCAACGGGCGGTCAATTGAATAATATCCACAACATCTTGATCGTTGGTGGCGGCCCTGCGGGCACGTTCGCCGCTCTCGCTGCGAAACAACAAAAGCCGGCCGCTTCTGTGACCCTTCTTAGCGAAGAACACTGCGAACCTTATGAAAAGCCGCCGCTCTCAAAGGCGGTTCTTCTTGGTAAGATCTCACCCAACGATTCGTTGATTGCAGGGCCCAAAGGGGTTGCGGGAAGCGGCGTAATTCTGGAAGCACAAGCGCGATGCACCGCAATTGATCGTTCCAGCCATTCTGTTCTATTACAAGGTGGACGACGTCTGCGATACGATATGCTGGTGCTCGCAACAGGAGCCATCGCACGGGAGATTCCGCAACTTCCAGTCGATATGCCCGGAGTTCACTATTTGCGCACCGAGGCACATGCTCGGGTACTTAAATCTGAGCTTAAGGCGAATCGGAAGTTGCTGGTAATTGGCGGCGGGCTTATCGGCCTTGAGGTTGCTGCTTCTGCTGCCGAGCTAGGACTTCAGACTACAGTGCTGGAAGTTGCTCCTCGTATTTTAATGCGAGTTTGCGATGAAGAGACCTCGGCTGTGGTGCATGCTGCCCACCAGCAGCGTGGGGTTGATATCCGCGTGAACACTGCTCTCTCCTCTATAAGCCGCTTGGCAGATGGTCGGATCAAGGTTGGCTTGGTCAATGGGACATTCGTTACCGCCGATCTTGTCGTGGTGGGCGTCGGTTCTGTACCCAATGATTCGGTTGCGGCTACTGCTGGGCTCCAGGTCAATGACGGTATTATCATTGATGAGTATTGCCGCACTTCAGATCCAGCGATATTTGCTGCTGGAGATGCAGTACGTTTCCCGGGCCCAAAAGGTTTGATACGTTTGGAGAACTGGCGTCATGCACAAGATCAGGGAGTTGTGGCCGGCAGCAATGCGGCGGGCGCAGATATACCCTATGTAACAGTCCCGTCGTTCTGGTCAGAGCAATATGATCTATATATTCAGGGCATTGGTTGGTCGGCAAACGGGAGTACACGAATACGGCGAGTACTCGGAGGCGATGGCAGTCTTAGTTTTCACGTTCGAGATAATCGCCTAGTTTTCGTAATGGGTATTAACGCTCAACGGGATATTGCCATAGCTAGGCGTCTGATTGAACGAAGTGTCCCAGTGGAACTCACTGCACTCAGCGACCCCTCACAGCCCCTGTCTAAAATGGTCTTAGGGTAATGTAGAGGATTCGACTCGTTCGTAAAGGGGATCATGGAGCGGGAACAGCAACTTTCCAGCGATGCAAGAACGGATGAGGGATCAGTATGCTACCTGTTTTCGTTGCCTCGCGCACGAACCGACAGCAGATTGGCTCGCGTCCTCGTTCGGAGTGGGAATTTCCAACCCGGCAGCTCTGTCGTTGGGATGCTAGTTCTCGCAGTGAGTGCGAAAATTCGCGTCTACCTCTTGCAGCTCTGTCACGGAAGGGTTTTCGGTTATGCGTTTTAACGCGAAACCCCACAGCATCCTGAGCAGTAGCAGACGAATGGTGTATACGTGCGCTCCACGAACGAGACGGCTATTAGTGTAGGCATGGAGACAGTTTCCCACAGCGGAATCGCGGGATTGCTAGGATTTCAAACGGCACCACTACCAATTAAGGAGAAGGATTGACTAGAATACCGCGCTTAAACAATATAGTCCGCGTTCTAGAACAAGGACAAGTTCCGGTTGCCGCGTTCGTCTCTCCTCCTACCGTCGAGAGTGCAATTGCACTCTCAGGTACGCAGTACGATGGAGTCATTTTCGAAGCAGAACATAATCCGTACGACATAAAAGATCTTCGTGATTGCCTCCAATATATGCTGAACCGTCGGCAGATTTTGGAACAGGGCACACTCTCCCCGGATGTTACTCCTCTGGTGCGTATTCCGCCCAATGGTGGGGAGATGAGCCAGTGGATGGCTAAGCAGGTTCTGGACATAGGAGCATATGGCGTGGTCTGGCCACATATCAGTACGGCAGACCAAGCCTATAACGCCGTTGCAGCATGTCGGTATCCCCGCCCAAAATCCGCCTCAAACTACGAGCCTGAGGGCCAGAGAGGGGATGCTCCCGGCCATGCAGCCCGTTACTGGGGGCTGACGCAGCAGGAATACTACATCAAAGCCGACGTTTGGCCGTTGAACCCCCAGGGAGAAATTGTGGTCATAATTATGTGTGAGGATTTGCAGGCTATCGACAATCTTCCGCAAGTCCTAAAAGTTCCCGGTATTAGTATCGTGCTCATCGGAGAAGGCGATCTTTCGCAGAATTTAGGATTTCCCCGACAATATGAACATCCTGCGGTGATTGATGCGATGACAGCAATCAGGAGAATTTGCAAAGAGCATAAGGTGCCCTGCGGCCATCCCCATGTCGACACACATAATGCAGAGAAAGTGATTGCGGAAGGTTACCAATTCGTTATGACTTCACCTGTGCGTTCCTACGCGGGATTGGAAGCCTGTCGAAAATTAACCAACAGAACCTAATACACAAACCTGATCAGGCCGGGGGCGAAAGACAGTTTGTTACGAGTATTCCGAAAAGCTTTTTGAAAAGCCTGCTCCTATGGTCGACCGGGCGGGCATCAGTTTGGCTGCCAAAATTTGGATGGAAGCACACAAATGCCCAAACTCAAGTTGAAAACGGTTTTTCGCACTCAAGGTAACAATCAGGCACTGAAGGAAGGCATAATAAAGCCGCAATCTTTCGAGTTTGAGTTCCTGGAGGTCGATCCTCTAATTGACGCATTTCGACGAATGGTGCGCACGTCGGAGTTCGATATTTGCGAGATGGCGATAACCACTTATATTTGTGCCCGTGCCCATGGCAAACGAATAACTGCATTGCCAATTTTTCTGATGCGGGCATTTCACCACGGAGCCATAATCTGCAATGCAAAATCTGGTATTGTGAGCCCGCGAGATCTGGAGGGGGAAAAAGTCGGAGTCAACCGTGGTTACACGGTTACCACTGGCTTATGGGCCCGTTACATTCTCCAGCACCAATACGGGGTGGACTTGAATAAGGTAAATTGGGTCGTATCTGGCGATGAGCATGTCTTGGAATACCGGCCACCATCGAATGTGTTTTCTCTCGGGAAAAAAGAGAAACTCGCGGACATGGTGAAATCAGGGGAACTTGTCGCCGCGATCGGTGTTGAGGTGGATCATCCTGACGTGAAACCTCTTATTCCTAACGCCGATGCCGCGGCCTTCAAAGCTCTCAGTGAGCAAGGCCACTATCCTATCAACCATACAGTTGTCGTTAGGGACGAACTACTAAGCTACCATCCTGAACTTGCCGAAGATATTTTCGATGCGTTCACCGAAGCTAAAGATCTATATGTTAAGCGTCTTAAAAGCCAAAGCATCGACAGACCTACAAAAGTTGATGAAATGTACAAAAAAGTCATAAATATTACAGGTCGGGATCCTCTTCCCTACGGTGTGGCGCCGAACCGGCAAACCCTTGAGGAGATTGTCCAGGCTGCCGTTGAACAGAAAATTATCGATAAGTCCATTGCCCTGGAAGATTTGTTTGCGAATGGAATTTACAGATCATAGATCATTGACAACGGAAGTTAACGGTTAAACCTAGTAAATGAATTAATCTAAGTAAAGTTAAACCATCTGTCCTCAGAGTTGGTGAATCAGTTCATTTTCTGAAAGCGTCTGCATAAATGTTACGGATGCATATTCTGTAATGACAAGAACGCATGAGGCTCTACGCTCATTTCTCGATAAGATCTCGGCGGTCGGTGCTGGGCCTCCGCTGGGAGCAGGTGTGTTGACTCTGTCGGGGTCTGCTGCAGAAGCTATGCAGGATGATGCCAGGTAGGAAGCCCTAGACATCAGGCAGATTCTGGATGATTCCAACGAAATTCCGGAAGATCATACTGACCGAGCACAAAATGTGAAAGGTTCGCGGTTACTGTCCATGGTTTGTGATAGGCGTAAAGGAGAGACTATGCGGTCACAATTTAAATTCTTCGCACTGATAGGGTTGATTGCACTGTTCGGTTCGGTCTGTCATGCCGCGACCGTTACGGGAACAGTAAAGGGTGTGGACGGGGCGCCTTTCCAGGGCGCATTTGTCGAGGCCCAAAACACGAAGACGAAAATGAACTTTATCGTGCTGACCGATGGCCATGGACAGTACCGTATAGAAAAGGTGCCCGCCGGGGAGTACCGGCTGATGATCAGGGCTGTGGGCTACAGCGCCGACCCTCAAACCGGCGTGAATCTTACAGCAGATCAAAACGCCTCCTACGACTTTGCCCTCAAGAATGGCATGGTGCGCTGGAGCGACATTTCCCAGAACCAGGCGAAACAACTTTGGCCGCCAGCGAAGGGAAAGGATCTGATTGTTAAGAATTGCTCCATCTGCCACGGATTTCAGAGCCGCATGGCTTCGGCAAGACTAGACCTGGATGGGTGGAAGGATCGTGTTGAATACATGCGGACCGTCATGCACTACGCCATGTATAACCTCACCGATCAAGAGGAAGACGACATCGCAACCTATCTGACCAGCCTGTTCGGCCCCGATTCTGTGCTCCCGAAGTCTCCGGCAGATATGCCCAACTACAAAGCTACTCTGCGGCCATTTAGCAGCGACGCCATGAACATTGTGTATGTCGAGTACGATATGCCCGGGCCAAGCCGCATGCCTTTCAGCGCCGCTCCTGACAAGGATGGCAATCTGTGGATCCCCAACTTCGGCCCGGCGAATAAGATCACCCGGCTCAATCCCAATACGGCTGAGATGACGGACTTCCCGGTTCCCCACATCGGCACAGCCTCTGTTCATTCTGCCGTTCCTGCGGCGGACGGCTCAGTCTGGTTGACCGAGCAAGGCGCGAACAAGCTTGGAAGATGGGATCCCGCAACTCAAAAAATTACCGAATATCAGGACGCCAATCGGCCCGGGAAAGAAGGAACTTTAGCCGGCGGATCAAAACACACGGTCCGGCTGGATATCCGCGGAAGGGCTTGGGCCACTGGCAGCCCGTTGACCATGTTCGATCCCGAGACCGGGAAATTCACGCGTTTTGAAGAAGTAGCCAAGTGTTACGATGTGAAGCCGGACAAGAATGGCGATGTGTGGTTTACGGATCCCTTCAAGAACAAAATCGGCAGAGTGGATGGAAAATCGCTGAAAGTTACGATGTGGGACTCGCCTACGGCTGATTCGTACCCCCGGCGGTTGGAAATTGCCTCCGATGGTACCGTTTGGTACGGCGAGTTCAACGCAGGAAAAATGGCCCACCTTGACCCCAAGACTGGATCCATCAAAGAGTACCCGCTGCCAGGCCCGGATCCCACTCCCTACGGAATGGGTATCGATGCTGAGGGATATATATGGTACGACTCACACCGCCAAGACACCATGGGGCGTTTTGATCCTAAAACAGGCAATGTGACTGAGTACCCGTTCCCCCATCCGGAGCTCTCCATGCGGGAATTCTTCCGCGATCCTCAGGGGCGCATGTGGTACGGCACTAACCCCAACAACAAGGTCGGGTACTTTTACCTGACCGGGAAAAACGGAACACTGATTTCCAGTAAGCAATAGAAACAGGAATTAATACAAAGAATTGCATTGCAAGGGGCGGAGCAGCGGACTCAAGCGCCGGTCCCTTGACCAGACCGGTCTTTTGTACCAAGCGGAGTGTTAGTGTAACGCCTTGTTAGACATTTGTCCGTCGTAGTCGCCGGGGGTGTGGGGATGTGGGAAACGCGAAGCGTTTTCCATATCTCCATGCCCCGGTTGCTTCGGCAAGATAGCCTGCGGTGCGGGCGGCCTGTAACCCAGTGCCGAGTGCGGCCGCTCCGTGTTGTATTCCACCCGCCACCTCTCCGTCAGAATCTGTGCCTCCTTCAACGAGTAAAAGATCTCGCCATTCAAGAACTCATCACGCAGTTTCCCGTTGAAGCTCTCACAGTATCCGTTCTCCCACGGACTCCCCGGCTCGATGTACAACGTCCTCGTGCCCACTTTCCCCAGCCACTTCCGCAACTCCTCGGCAATAAACTCCGGCCCATTGTCCGAGCGAATATGCTCCGGTATCCCGCGCACCAACAGCACATCCGCCAAGGTGTCTATCACCTGCAAACTTCCCAAGCGCCGCGCCACTCGCAGCGCCAAGCACTCCCGCGTGTACTCGTCGATCACCACCAGAATGCGTAGTGCCCGTCCATCGTGCGTCATCGCCTTGACGAAATCGTAGCTCCATACATGATTCGCACGTTCCGGTCGCAACCGGATACACGAGCCATCCCCAAGCCACAATCGCCCTCGTGGCCGCTGCTTCTGCGGCACCTTCAGCCCTTCGCGTCGCCAGATCCGCTGCACTCGATCCTTGCCCACCCGCCATCCCGCGCTCTGCAACAGCGCCGTGATGCGCCGATAGCCGTATCGCCCATACTTCACCGCCAGGGCCAGGATCGCCTGCGTCAGCTGATCTTCGTCCGTGCGCCGTAGCGGCAGATAGCGTTGCGTAGAGATTGCCCGGAACTCCGTTGAAAGTTAGCGGCTCTCGACGGTCATAGGTTACGCAACCTTCACATCTTCGGCAACGCCCTTGTTAGAAACCGTATTAGCCAGCGCCGTCAGCAGGGCTGG
>Ga0182024_10004617_pt1 | contig 31509 bp, 29 predicted proteins | sample P32metaG_FD_120480 | JGI IMG/M metagenome (GOLD analysis project Ga0182024, IMG submission 120480) | Permafrost microbial communities from Stordalen Mire, Sweden - P3-2 metaG (Illumina Assembly) | ecosystem: Environmental > Terrestrial > Soil > Wetlands > Permafrost | place: Sweden: Stordalen...
AGTTAGGCTAAAACGAAATTCCCCACGCGCGCGGCTGACCGGTCGGAAAATTCGCGCCAATTCGTGAAATTCGTGTCGCCCCACGCTAGGGAGCTTGCAATCGTTCCGAATTAAATGAGTCCTCCGTGCCCTCAGTTGACTCCGGTTCAAAATGCTGGGATTTCGCTCCGGTTTTGGTCGATTCGTGTATGGAAAATGTCGAGCGATGTCGAACGATGTCGAGTCACGTCGAGTAAAAACAGGTTCCTTTCGTGGCAATTGCCGCGAATTCGTGTCGCTCCTTGCTCACGCCTGCTGATGAGCATCTTGCGGAAGGACAACGCGGTCGTCCGCGCCGGTTTTTTCCTCCGGGATGCGCATGGCGTAGAACGAACGATAGACAAATATCAGCGCGACAATGAAGAAAAACGCCCCGATGCCAATCTTCAATTGGGTGTTCTTCATCGTGACGGCGATCTCCGTGGCGAGCAATCCGAACAAAGTTGTAAACTTGATCACCGGATTGAGCGCGACCGATGATGTGTCTTTGAAGGGATCACCGACGGTGTCGCCGACCACCGTGGCGGCGTGCAATTCGGTGCCTTTCTGGCGAAGGTCCACTTCGACAATCTTCTTGGCGTTGTCCCAGGCGCCGCCGGCATTGGCCATGAAGATGGCTTGGAACAATCCGAAAAACGCAATCGCGATCAAGTAGGCGATGAAGAAGTAGGGATTGAAGAAAGACAAGGCCAGCGTCATGCAGAAAATCACGATGAAAATATTCCACATACCCTTCTGCGCATAAACGGTGCAAATACGGACGACTTCCTTGCTGTCTTTTTCGGACGCGGTGGAAGCGTCAAGCTTCATGTGGTCTTTGATATAGACGACCGCGCGATAAGCGCCGGTGACCACCGCCTGGGTCGAAGCGCCCGTGAACCAATAAACCACCGCGCCGCCCATCAGAAGGCCGAGAATGACGGCTGGCTGCACCAGGCTCAAGGCGGTCTGAATGCTGAAATTAGGATCGGTTTGTTTGCCCAGGTTATCCAGCAGGATGATGATGCCAAAAACCATCGTCGTCGCGCCCACCACAGCCGTTCCGATGAGCACCGGTTTGGCCGTTGCCTTGAAGGTGTTGCCGGCGCCATCGCCTTTTTCGAGTTGGTATTTGCCGTTCTCGAAATCCGGCACGAAACCGAACTTGTTCTGGATCTCCTCGGAGATATTCGGAATTTTTTCGATTTGACTCAGCTCATAGACGGATTGGGCATTGTCGGTGACGGGTCCATAGCTATCCACCGCGATGGTCACTGGGCCCATGCCAAGGAATCCGAACGCCACCAGGCCAAAGGCGAAAATCGGCGCCGCAAAAGTAAAGGCAGTCGGCATCAGCGCAACAATGGGTGAACCTTGATAGGTGGCCAGCAGCACGCTGGCAAACATGAGCGCCAGGATGACCAATCCCATCCAGAACGCCGAAAAGTTGCCGCACACAAAACCGGACAGAATGTTCAGCGACGCGCCCCCGTGTTTGGAGCAGTTCATCACTTCGCGGACATGACGCGACTTCGTGCTCACGAAGATCTTGGTAAACTCAGGAATCACCGCGCCCGCAATTGTGCCACAGGAGATGATCGCCGAAAGCACCCACCAAAGATTAGGATCGAACCCCGATTGTTTTCCCAGGAGCAGCCAGCTCGCGCCGAAAGTAATCAGGATCGAGACGAAGGAAGTGATCCAAACCAAATGCGTCAGAGGCGCCTCAAAATCGAAATCTTTTTTGTCCCCGTACTTCGCTTTGCTGAAAACTTCGTTGGCGAAGTAAGAGATCAGCGATGTCACGATCATCAAGGCGCGCATGGCAAAGAGCCAAATGATGAGCGTCGCGCAAACGGTGGCATTGTTGGCCAGCGCGAGGGCCAAAAAGGCGATCAGCGCCACGCCGGTCACGCCGTAGGTTTCAAATCCGTCCGCCGTCGGCCCGACACTGTCGCCGGCGTTGTCACCCGTGCAATCGGCGATGACGCCGGGATTTTTGGGATCATCTTCCGGCAGCTTGAAAACTATTTTCATCAAGTCCGAACCGATGTCCGCAATCTTGGTGAAAATCCCACCGCAAATACGCAAGGCGCTGGCGCCGAGGGATTCGCCAATGGCGAAACCGACAAAGCACGGCCCCACCAGTTCCTTGGGCAAAAAGACCAGAATGCTAATCATGAAGAACAACTCGACGCAGACCAGCAGCAGGCCAACGCTCATCCCTGAGCGCAACGGGATGCCGAGCGTCGCGAAGGCATTGCCTTTTAACGCCGAAAATGCCGTCCGCGAATTGGCGGTGGTGTTGATTCGAATGCCGAACCATGCCACGCCGTACGAGCCGAGAATGCCAAGTATCGAGGCCAGCAGGATGACGATGACATTCCCGACCGGCATGCTTTCCAACACGCCGAAATAGAAGAAAATGCACGCCGCGATAAGAACCCAAAGAATCGCAAGGAACTTGCCTTGCTGGAACAGGTAGGTCTTGCAGGTTTCCCAGATGGTGTTCGAGACATTGGCCATCGATTCATGCACTTGCAGGGCTTTCGTTTGGAAATAGGCGCGCAACCCAAAAACTGCGCCGACGAAGCACATGAAGATGCCAAAGTACATGAGCGTAAGGCCGCTCACGCCGCCCAAGCCGTCAAACTTGACTGTGTCCAACGGTGGGATATGGATGTCCGAGTCACTGGCCATTGCCACGGAGCCGGAGGTGAGAAACGCGACGGGAAGGGTCGCGCAATACAATAATGTTTTGTAACGCATAATACGTTAAGGGGAATATCTAGGGCTGACTATAACAGCGCCAATCCGCTTTTGTCAAAAACAAGCCAAAATTTGATTCGCGAACGATTAGGCAGCGCCTGGCGTGGCCGTCATCCCAAAGAACGATCGGGTTCACGCCTTCAAACTCCTGAGGTGATTTTCTTTGCCCGCTTCGAGTTTGGCCTTGTCGTTTCAGCAGCGATGACCATGCTGGAAGGGATGCCGGAACGGATCATTCCCGAAGTGCTTGCCAAGCCGGACGCCGCGTTGGAAATGACGCTGCGGCCGTCGCTTTTCTCGGACTTCACAGGGCAAGCCAATGTAAAGGAGCGGTTGGAGATTGCTGTCCAGGCCGCCAAACAACGCGGAGAAGCCATTGACCACCTGCTTTTCAGCGGTCCGCCGGGTTTGGGCAAAACGACGCTGGCGCATATCATTGCCAAATCCATGGGTGTCAACCTCAAGGCAACGAGCGGACCGACGATTGAAAAAGCGGCCGATCTGGCCGGGCTTCTGACCAATCTGGAGGAAGGCGAGGTTCTGTTTATTGACGAAATTCACCGGCTGCAAAAAACCATCGAGGAATACCTCTATCCGGCCATGGAGGATTTCAAGCTGGACATCATCATCGATCAAGGCCCGAACGCGCGCAGTGTGCGATTAAACTTGCCGCGCTTCACACTGATCGGCGCCACGACGCGCAGCGGCCTGCTGACGGCGCCGTTATTGACGCGTTTTCCGATTCGCGAGCGGCTCGATTACTATCACAGCGATCAATTGCAACATATCGTGACGCGCTCGGCCAATTTGCTGGGCATCGCCATCGATCCGCAGGGGGCGATGGAGATCGCGCGTCGCAGCCGTGGCACGCCGCGCATCGCCAACAACCTGCTGCGGCGCGTGCGCGATTACGCGCAGGTCAAGGCCGACGGCCGGATTACGGTTCCCGTGGCAGATAAGGCTCTGGCGATGCTGGCGATTGACCAAAACGGATTGGACGAGATGGACAAGCGCATCCTAGAGACAGTCGTTTTGAAATTCGCGGGCGGGCCCGTTGGCCTTGGTTCGCTGGCGGTGGCGGTCGGGGAGGAGCCGGACACGATTGAGGAAGTCTATGAACCCTTCCTAATCATGGAAGGCTATTTGAACCGAACGTCGCAAGGGCGCGTAGCGACGGAATTGTGCTACAGAAAACTAGGTTTGACGCAAGCTGGCGGAAAGCAGCCCAAGTTGTTTTAGCGTTTTATGGGGCCGACGTTGTCCTGGAATACACCAACACTTTTAGCGTGTTCGGGATCATGCGGGGACGGCCGGTTTGATCGTCTGATTGGGCTTCATATTGGGCGGTGGCCAGATAAATGCGATGCGTGAATGGGTCCAAGGCCATCGTGCGTGCGCCGCGTTGAGTAATTAAAGTTTGCACGGCGGTCAGCTTATCACCGTCTTCGCGCGCAATCGTGGTCGTGCCGTCTCCGCAAGAACTGAAGGCAAGCCCCGCGCCCGGATCAAAAGCGCAGGCGTCAACGCCGGTTCCAATCGGGACAGTGTCAAGTATCTTCCCCGTGGTCGCGTCCATCATCGCCATGCGTTTATTACGGCAGCCAATGAACAAGCGGTGATGATCGAGGTCGATGGCGAGTCCCGATGCTTCCTCACCGGGTGCGATTGGCCAGGTGTTCAGAATGAGATGCGATTTTGTGTCCAAAGCAACGACTTCGTTTTTGTCTTCGATATTGCAATAGACGCGTCCGGCGGCGGGATCGGCGGCGGCGAATTCCGGTTTGCCCGGAAGCGGAGTCGTTGCTACGCCCGCGCCAGTGGCGGCGGCGATTACTGTGACGGAATCGCTGCGCCCATTGAAGGCATAAACTTCCTGGCGACCCGATTCATAGAGGATGGCGTCCGGGTTTTTGCCCGCCGGAACTTTGGTAATTGTTTTTAACGTTTTCAGATCGACGATGCTGATGTTGCCATCACGGCCGTCGCTGGCGAACCCGCGCTGCAGCTCAGGCGCGAGGGCGAACCCATGCACACCTGGCGTTGCCGTGATCGTGCCGAGGATTTCTTCCTTGTCGGTTTCCACGACCACAACCCTGGTGGCGTGGGTGACATAAAGCCGGTGAGCCGCCGAATCGATGGACAAATAATCCCAGCCGCCGTCCCCGCCGACGGGAATTTCGCGCGTCAGGGCATATAAGTGTTCGGCGGCGGCACGCGGCGTGGGAATAAGGGCCAGCAGCGCGAGAAAGAGGGCAAAACAACGTGTTTTCATGCGAGTTTGGGAAAACGATTGGACGATAGAAAACCCCATTTGGCGAGGCGAAATTGCAGAGCCGTGCTCAGGCAGCCGAAACCATACTTGACGCTGCGGCAAAAATTGATGGACGACGCCTCATCGAAGTAGCGCGTCGGACAACTCACTTCGGCGATGGTGTGGTTGAACCAAAGAATTTGCGCCAGCATTTGGTTGTCGAAGACAAAGTCGTTCGAGTTTTCTCCCAGGGGCATTTGCTCCAGGATTTGCCGCGAGAAGGCGCGGTAGCCGGTGTGGTATTCCGAGAGCTTCGCGCCCAGAAGGATATTCTCCGTGAGGGTCAGAAATCGGTTGGCGACGTACTTCCAGAGGGGCATGCCGCCGCGCAGCGCATAGTTGCCCAGGATGCGGCTGCCTAGCACGCACGGGTAAAGGCCGTTGGCAATCATTGAGACCATCGCCGGGATGAGCTTCGGCGTGTATTGCGCATCCGGATGCACCATCACCACAATGTCGGCCCCTTGTTCCAGCGCCAGCCGGTAACAACTTTTCTGGTTGCCGCCGTACCCGAGATTTTTTGGATGCGTCAAAACCAGCGAATTCGGCAGAGTTTTGGCGATGGCGGCGGTTTCATCCGGGCTGGCGTCATCCACGATGATGACAAGATCGACCACGCCCTGTTCCATCACTTCATTGAATGTCTGGACGAGCGTTTTGGCCGCGTTATAGGCGGGCATAACGACCACGACTTTCTTATCACGGAACATTTGCCGGGCAGAATAGGCGAAAATCCCTCCGAAGCAAGACGGCGCATGCCTGCGCTTCCTCTCCAATTTGATTTTTCTTCCATCCCATCCGTAATGCCAGCACTTTGCTTAAGGATTCAATGGCGGCGCTGCCCTACATCATTTCGACCCTTCTTTATTGCTTCAATGAGCGCGATGACGTGTTGCTCTTGCGCCGGGAACGCGAGCCTAATCGTGGTCTCTGGAGTCCGTGCGGCGGCAAACTCCACATGGCCGAGGGGGAATCGCCTTATGCCTGCGCTTGCCGCGAAGCCGCGGAAGAAATCGCCCTCGCGATTCAACCCGGAGACTTGCATTTAGCGGGAATGGTCAGTGAACACGGTTATGAAGGCAAGGCGCACTGGCTGATGTTCTTGTTTGAAGTCAAACTGCGGCTGCGCGCGCTCCCGGCGCCTCACGCCGAAGGCTCGTTCGCGTTTTTTGCCGCGGGACAAATCGCGTCATTGCCCATTCCCAAGACGGACGCGGAGCAAATCTGGCCGCTGTTTTGGAAACATCGTCACGGATTTTTTGCGGGGCACTGCCGCTGCCAGGCGAACGGCCGCCAGGAATGGACCATCGAGGAAACGAGGAGCTAATGGACGAAGCGATCATAGATTTGCAAAGCGACCAATACTTCATGGGAGAAGCATTGCGGCAGGCCGTCCGCGCGTATGAGGCGGAGGAAACGCCAGTTGGCGCCGTGATCGTGCGCGAAGGCCGAATCATCGCCAAAGCGTTTAACCAGGTGGAATTGTTAAAAGACGCCACCGCCCATGCCGAGATGCTGGCGATTACACAAGCGGAGGAGGCGGTGGGCGACTGGCGCTTGACGGATTGCACGCTTTATGTGACAAAGGAACCGTGCCCGATGTGCGCCGGCGCCGTCGTCCATTGCCGTTTGCGCCGTGTCGTCTTTGGCGCGCCCGATCTTAAAGCGGGGGCGGCAGGCAGCGCTTTGAATTTATTGCAATTCCCTTCCCTGAATCACAAATGCGACGTTACGGCCGGAGTGCGTGAAGAGGAGTGCCGCCGTCTGTTGCAAACGTTTTTTGCCGAACAGCGCAAGCTTAGGCAGGAACCCTGAATTCGCGGGTCGTAGGTAGTTTCTCGTCCTGGATGCCTTGGAATTCGGCGGCAAGTTGGCCGCTGAGCCATTCGCCAAACGCCAGCGCCCGTCCCTCGCTCCATCCCCACGTCACCAGCGCCGCGCATTGTTCGGTCTCCGGCGTTGCAAAGTTCAGCGCCGGCAAGTAGCTGTAATGGCGGCCGCTGGGGGTCGTGCTGACTCGTCGTTGCACGGTCACGCCGACCAGGCTGTCCCGTTGGATGGTGAGAGATGAAAACCGCCCGGCGGCTTGCGGCAAAGTGACTGTTTTCGCGGCTTCGTCGAGCTGCAAATCATAGCAGCCCGAATTGTTCCTGAAGAGCTTCCACATGCCGGCGGCCATCGCCGCAACTAGGGCCACGACCCACATCCCGGCCATCAAGCGCATCGACGTATCAAAGCCGCAGGCGGCAATGACTCCTGAAGCTTCCGCGATCGCGGCCACGCCCAACCCATACAGCCCCGCCTCAAGCGGGGACATTTCCACCAATCGAATGCGGACTTGGCCATTTTGTCGTAGGATCTTTACGCCGCCAGCCTCGCCAGCCGGCCGGCCTGTGCGCCGGTAACCCAAAAAAGCCGGCCATACGACGAAAGTGACGACGTTGAACGGCGCCGCCACCAGTAGCAGCAGCAAATCGCACCCGTCCACTCCCGGCGCAAGCACCGAGTCGCGCGGATCGTTGCGATCATAATAAATGGTGTGCCGCGTGTGAGGCTGAAATTCGTCCAAAACCCTGCCGTAGCGGAGGCTGACGTTGGCATCGTCATAGCGATAACGGAATCCCGTATAGTTGACTCCAAGGACATTATAAGTGTATCGCAATCGCAGCCCGCGCCGTCCCAACGCACCCTGGCCCAGAGCGCTTTGCGCAATTTTTCCGGTCGTTTGCGCGAACGCAGAGGCTTTGTGCTGCCGCCACGTCGTTTCGGCATAGACAATATCCGCCGTCAGGATCAACCCCGTCCAAAATAGGAGCAGCGCCCAGGAAGTGATGCCGACACGGTTTGCCATGTTCTTCCAATGATTATGCGTAAAGCATTGGGGAGTGACAAATCTGAAATCCGTCGTTACATACTTGCACCGGATGAAAAAGAATCTGTCCAAGGCGGCAAAGAAAGGCGCCTCCATGCGCCAATATTCCAGCGCGGTCCTTGACGGCCCGGAACGCGCCCCGAGCCGGGCCATGCTCTACGCCGTCGGTTTCAAAGCAGGGGACTTTACAAAGCCCATCGTCGGCATCGCTTCCACCTGGAGCATGGTCACGCCTTGTAACGCCCACCTCGACCAACTCGCTCGCGAGGCGGAGGCAGGGGCAAACAAAGCCGGAGCGAAAGCGATCATCTTTAATACCATCACGGTTTCCGACGGCATATCCATGGGATCGGAGGGGATGAAGTACTCGCTGGTCTCGCGCGAGGTCATCGCGGATTCGATCGAGACTGCGGTCAACGCCGAGAGCATGGACGGCGTGGTCGTGGTCGGCGGCTGCGACAAAAACATGCCCGGCGCGATGATCGCGATTGCGCGCATGAATATCCCATCGATCTTCGTTTACGGCGGAACCATCAAGCCGGGTCATCTCAATGGTCGCGATCTCACTATCGTGAGCTCGTTCGAAGCGGTCGGCCAGTTCAGCGCGCACAAGATTGATGAGAAGGAATTGATGGACGTCGAGCGCAGCGCCTGTCCGGGCGCCGGTTCGTGCGGCGGCATGTTCACCGCCAACACGATGTCGGCGGCGATCGAGGCTATGGGCATGAGCCTGCCGTACTCGTCGACGATGGCGGCCGAGGACGCCGAGAAAGCCGACAGCGCGGCGAAGTCCGCCGAAGCGGTTGTCAATGCGGTGCACAAGCAATTGCTCCCGCGCCAGATCCTCACGCGCAAGGCCTTCGAGAACGCGATCGCAGTGGTGATGGCGGTGGGCGGTTCGACCAACGCGGTGCTGCACCTGCTTGCAATCGCGCACGCGGCCGAGGTGCCGCTCAAGATCGATGACTTCGAGACCATTCGCCAGCGCACTCCCGTGCTCTGCGATCTCAAGCCCTCGGGACAGTACGTCGCGACCGACTTGCATCGCGCGGGTGGTATCCCGCAGGTGATGAAGATGCTGCTCAGTCACGGACTCCTCCACGGCGACGCACTCACCATCACTGGCCGCACGATCGCCGAAAACCTGGCCGAAATCCCCGACGCGCCACGCAAGGACCAGCCAGTTATCCGGCAGTGGGATGAGCCGATGTATGCGCAAGGTCATCTCGCCATCCTCAAGGGCAATCTCGCGCCCGAGGGTTGCGTCGCCAAGGTCACCGGCATCAAACATCATGAGATCACCGGGCCGGCCCGTGTGTTCGAACGCGAGGAGGATAGCCTCGACGCGATCCTCGCCGGAAAAATCAAGGCTGGCGACATCCTGGTGATTCGCTACGAGGGGCCCAAGGGTGGTCCCGGCATGCGCGAGATGCTCTCGCCGACCTCGGCGATCATCGGCGCGGGACTTGGCGATGCGGTTGGGCTTATCACTGACGGGCGCTTCTCGGGCGGAACCTACGGGCTGGTCGTCGGCCACGTCGCGCCGGAAGCCCAGGTCGGCGGACTGATTGCGCTGGTGCACGAGGGCGATTCGATCACGATCGACGCCGATAAGCGCGTGCTCAACCTGAACGTGCCCGAGGCGGAAATCGCGACCCGGCGCGCCGCCTGGCGGGCGCCGAAGCCGCGTTACACTCGCGGGGTGCTCGCGAAGTACGCGGCGCAGGTTTCGACCAGCAGCGTCGGCGCCATCACCGACTAGCCCCGTGCCAGTCGCTCATGGCGACAACCGATTTGCGCGCCAGCCGTTTACCTTACGTAACCGGCTGGTTAGGTGCATCGCCAAATGAGGGCCGCTGACGCTGGCTACGTTTGGCCGAGCGCCATAGTCAAGAATGCAGGCGGATACTGCCTCGTCACCCTGAGCGCAGCGAACGGGTCCCGGATTACTAGCTGAGGGGAACCGGATTCTTCGCAACGCTTAGCCGGACAGCGTCGAGGCCGAAGGCCTGCTATCCAGTTAAGAAAGCGGTAACATTGAAGCTGAGGTGCGGTCGCGTCCTGGATGACCGCCACTAGGCGAGCGTACGAGCCGAGCTAAAGAGTCTGCGAGGTGCGCTCAGATTCTTGGTAAGGACGATCAGCGTGAAACCGGGAGCAGAGTTCTACAACCTGTACAATCACGACTTCATCCGTGTCGCCGTCGGTATACCTTTTGTGCGCGTCGCGGACCCCGCCTACAACGCCGATGAGACGATCGCATTGATGCGAGAGGCGATCGATCGTAAGGCGATTCTGGTGCTCTTTCCCGAACTCGGGCTCTCGGCCTACACCTGCGAGGACCTGTTCCATCAGCGCGCGCTGCTCGATGGCTGCCGCGATGGGCTCGAGAAAATTCTGGCGGCATCAGCCTCATGGCCGATCGTCGCGGCGGTCGGGATGCCGCTCGAAGTTGACCATCTGCTTTACAACTGCGCCGTGTTGATCAATCGCGGGCGTGTGCTGGGTGTCGTGCCGAAGACTTATCCCCCAAACTATCGCGAGTTCTACGAGCTGCGGCAGTTCAATCCGGGCGACCATGCGCTGCGCACCGAAATTGATATCGCGGGTCAAAGCAAAGTCCCGTTCGGCAGCCGGATTCTCTTTCAGGCCGGCGATATTCCCGGGTTGACGATCCACACTGAGATTTGCGAGGACCTGTGGGTGCCGATTCCGCCGTCTTCACATGGAGCCCTGGCGGGCGCCACCGTGCTGCTGAATCTTTCGGCCTCGAATATCACGGTCGGCAAGGCCGACTATCGGCGCGATCTGGTCGCGAGCCAGTCAGCGCGATGCCTCGCTGCGTATCTATACTCCGCGGCCGGTTCCGGCGAATCGACCACCGATCTCGCGTGGGACGGGCACGCGCTGATTTGCGAGAACGGCAATCTCATCAGCGAATCCGAACGCTTCCAGTACGGCGCCCAACTGATTTGCTCGGAGATCGATCTCGAACGATTAGCGCAGGAGCGTATGCGCCAGACCAGCTTCGGTTACTCGATTCGCAACGAACGCGCCGCGCTGATGGATTTCCGCACTGTAACATTTTCCGCACAACCACCGCGTACGGAGCGCCTGGCGCTCGAACGACGCTACGAGCGGTTTCCCTATGTGCCGTCGGATACTGCGCGGCGCGGCGAACGCTGCGCAGAAGTTTACGAAATCCAGGTTCAGGGACTCGCGAGCCGGCTCAAGTCGGCCGGCCTCAAGCGCGTCGTGCTGGGAATCTCGGGCGGTATCGATTCAACCCACGCGTTGCTGGTATGTGCGCAGGCGCTCGACCGGCTCGGCTATCCGCGCAGCAATCTGCTCTGCTACACGATGCCCGGGTTCGCGACCAGTGCGCGCACGCTCGCGCAGGCGCGCCGCCTGATGGCGGCGATCGAATGCGAGGCGCACGAACTCGACATCCGCCCGAGCGCGATGCAGATGATGAAGGACATCGGCCATCCGTACATCGAGGGACGCGAACAATACGACATCACCTTCGAGAACGTGCAGGCGGGCGAACGCACCAGCCATCTGTTCCGCCTCGCCAATCTCAAGGACGCGATGGTAGTTGGCACCGGCGATCTGAGCGAACTCGCGTTGGGTTGGTGCACCTATGGGGTGGGCGATCACATGTCGCATTACGCGGTCAATGCGAGCGTGCCCAAGACGTTGATCCAGCACGTCATCCGCTGGGTCGCGGAGACGCATCGTTTCGGTGAGGAGGCGAGTGCGACGCTGATCGAAATACTCGGCACGCAGATCAGCCCCGAACTGGTGCCGGCGCGTGGCGGTGGCACCGAGCCGGAGCAGGATACTGAATCGATCGTCGGTCCCTATGAATTGCAGGATTTCACCCTCTACTATACTTTGCGGTTTGGCTACCCGCCGCCAAAGATCGCCTTCCTGGCATGGTCGGCATGGCATGACCGCGCGCTGGGGTCATGGCCGGAGATTCCTGTGGACCAGCGTCATCAATACACGCTAGGGCAAGTCAAGGCCCATCTACGGACGTTCCTTTCTCGCTTCTTCAAGCTAAGTCAATTCAAACGAAGCTGTATTCCCAATGCGCCCAAGGTCGGCTCCGGCGGATCGCTGTCGCCGCGCGGCGACTATCGCGCGCCGAGCGATAGCGAGGCGGAGGCGTGGCTGACGCAACTCGACTTGATCCCGGACGACGGCGCTTAGCCGTTCGTGCTCGGGTCGAGGCCAATCACCCGAACCGTTAGAGCGCGCCGAGCGATAGCGAGGCGGAGGCATGGCTGACGCAACTCGACTTGATCCCGGACGACGGCGCTTAGCCGTTCGTGCTCGGGTCGAGGCCAATCACCCGAACCGTTAGAGCGCGCCGAGCGATGGCGGGGCGGAAGCGTGGCTGACGCAACTCGACTTGATCCCGGACGACGACGCTTAGCCGTTCGTGCTCGGGGTCGAGTCGAGGCCAATCACCCGAACCGTTAGAGCGCGCCGAGCGATAACGAGGCGGAGGCGTGGCTAGCAACTCGACCTCATTCCAGACGCCGACACCTAGGCAGTTTTGGCACCAACGATACTTCGGCAGCGATCGGCAACGACCGCGAGCTGGCGGTTGGCTATGCCAGGCGCGGCGAGTGTCGCAGGACTATATCGGCGAAGAGCGCATATGACAGTGAGCGCAAAGCGTATCGTGAGACGTACTCCAAGCCGCCACCGGCTCGGTCAGACCGATTGGGCGAAAGTCGTGCTATGAGCGACAGTGAGATCGAGAACGCCGCCAAGGCCGATCCCGACGCGGCGCCGATCCTCGATAAGAACTGAACTGGCGATCGGCTCTAAGTCACGTTTGCGAGGTTTCCGCAGGTCAATTCACGACCTTGACTTTGACTGGCGCAGTACCGTCGTGAATCATTCCTAGCCGGCGTGCGGCTTCTTTGGACAAGTCAACCTTGCGGCCATGAACCGATGGTCCAGCATCGTTCACGTGAACCTTGACGGAACGTCCGTTCTTCATGTTGGTAACCACGGCGTCGGAACCGAGCGGGAGTTCATTCGAGGCCGCGGTCATTTTGCGCGAGTCGAAGCGTTGACCAGTTGCCGTCCTGTGTCCTTGCATCCCCGGACCGTACCACGAGGCTTTGCCGGCCACAGTATGATGGACAGTATGATGGACAGTATGATGGGAGGTCCGCGATGAACTGGTTGCCTGCGACCGCTGAGTCGCGGAATTATCGGACTGATCGGCGGATCGCGCCAGCGCGGTGCCCGACGCGAGCGAGGCAAGCGCTAGAGCACCGAAGAGAATCGGTATGATCAGCGGTAATCTTAATTCGTTCATCCTCGAAACCTCGTTAACTGCCTAGCTCTTCATTTTGGCACGCTTTGACCAAGCACGGTTCCCCCTCGCCAGTTTTTATATTTCCTTTTAATCCTTAATTCAAATCAGACGCCGAGACGGGTAGTGGGCGGTTTAGATTCAAAAGCGCCGATCAAGAAAAAAAGGAGGGTGGTTCAAGAACGCAAAACCTTTAGTTTTTTTAGTCACTGAAACCTCACGAGGTTTCAAGCGGCCCAACAGTCTTGACCCGATTTTTCGGACTGGACTTCCCGTTGGTTAAAGATGCGGGCTGCGCCCCACAAAAACCTCAACTTGATTGATGGGCAGCGCAATGGTCTCAGGCTGGCCTCTGGGACTGCACTTTCGATTGGGCCAAGAGGCAAATCGGCCTTGCGACGATTGTCGATGAGACCTTCCGTGAGCGAGTAAGCGAGATGTTCACAATTTGGCGCGCCAAGAACCGCCCATTACGCGGAGACGGCGCCGATAAGTCCATCGCCGAGCGCTGAGGAAATCCGCTGCCCGCGCGATCTCGCTAAGGATCATAATCGGCAGCAGCAGCTCAGGGGCAGTAAGAATTCCAGCGCTCGACAACGTAGGTAATTACTTTACGGGAGAAGGCAGAGGCATGGGTACATTCGAATGCACTCCATTGGCGTCAGGGGAACCGGATTCGGTGGCACCGAGCCGGAGCAGAGATACCGAGTCGATCGATAGGCTATCAGACCTTCCGCGCCACCGGGATTACGGATTATCTGACGAACGGCGGGCGCATCGAGGGCGCTCAGCGCATGGTCGCTGGACTTGTGTTATAACGCAGAGATGGACCGGATCGCCGCTATAGCGAAGCTTAAGGAGCACGAAGCCGAGTTGAAGCGGCTCGGCGTCGAGCACCTTTACCTATTTGGCTCGACCGCGCGCGGCGAGGCCCGCGAAGATTCCGATGTTGACCTATTCTTCGACTACAAAAAAGGGAAGCTCGGGCTTTTCCAGTTGATGGACGTGAAGGAACGCGCGTCCAGCATCCTCGGTCGCAAAGTTGACATCATGACGCGCGACAGCCTGCACAAGGTTTTGCGAGACCGCATCGAAGCTACCGCCGTGTTCGTGTTCTAATGGCGGCGCGCTCACTTATCCCGCGCCTCACTGACATAATCGAAGCCATCGATCTTATCCGGAGCGAGATGGCAGGTGTAACACTCGATGCGTTCGAGCCTGACCGGCGCAAGCGCTGGCTGGTCGAGCGCGGCATTGAAATCATCTCAGAAGCGAGCCGCCATCTGACCGCCGACCTGAAAGCCCGGCACCCGGAAATTCCGTGGTCGAAAGTGGCGGGGATTGGTAATGTGCTGCGCCACGGATACGAAAGCATTTCAGCTCCCGTTATGTGGGCGCTCGTGCGAGATAATTTGCCGCCACTGTAAAAGGTTTGTCGGGAAGAACTCGCGGCGGAGCAAGCCCGCGAGCGGGAGTGATCCCCCATCTCTGCATTTTCACACAAGTTTCGAGGCTAACGGTGGGCCAAGATACACGGCGGGCGCATCGAGGTCGCGCAGCGCATGGCCGGTCAATCGAACGCGAAGACCACTGGACTTTATGACCGGCGCAACGATGATGTGAGCGTGGGCGAGGTCGAGAGGCTAGGGATTTTGATGAATGTTCGACCGACGCAAAGTTAAGAAATCAAAAAGTAGGAAGCCCCACCATGCCTGATGATTTTGTTGGTGAGCTACTCGGCTCACGTGAACTGGCCGACCTCGCCAGCCGGATATACAGGCTGGGCGAAGCTCTGCGCGCCAAGCTGGTGACCGGCCCAGTAAAAACGACTGCGTCAAACACCGCCGCAATTTTCTTTTTTGGACGGTGTCTGAAAACATACCAGGCAGCCGTTGAGCTTCTGCGAATAGGCTTTTGGCAAGACGCGGCAGTTCTCGCGCGCGTTCTAAGAGAAGCGCACTACCAAATCGGTTGGATAGTGACGGGGGGCGATGCTACCGCACGGCTCTTCTTACAAGACTATAACCGTAACCGACGCAACGTCATGCGTACATTGGCAAAGCACGGAGACCCTGAGATTAAAGCTCAGGCTCAAGCGGTTGTCGAGAATACCCCTGCTGACGAGACCCTCGACGAATGGTGGAAAAACTGGTGGAGCAAGCGGAACGAAGGAATTGGCTGGCTTGCTCAGAAGCTAGAATACAAGGCCCATCGGTTCGAGTATGCAACACTATCGGCTTTCGTTCATACCTCGCCGGCATTGACTGATTTTTATTTCCACGAGCCAAAAAATGCTGCCGGCGCCGTACTAGAAACCATGCCGGGAATTTCTGACGAGAACCGCGATTTCGCGGATACGGTGGTCTGTAGCGTTTTTGCGGCTTTCGTCGATACCTGCGCCGCCTTCGCAAAACAAATGGAATTCGGGTTTGACGATGAGCTAAGAGAAATCAGCGAACGAATTCGGAAGCAGTTCGTTGATTAAAACGACGACGAGTAGAATGGGGAAAGCTCGTGGCACGAGCGAATATTACCATCATAGGCATGCTTCGATTTTCGGAAGACGAGGAAACTAGTTTCTCAATCGAGATCGGAAAAAGGAAGCGCGCAGCGGACAATATGGCTCGATCTGGGAAGTGAACTTCCGAACTCCGACAACTGGCCCGGCCTAGGCTCATATCCCGAACAACCTAAGCCAAAGCCGGTGTCCGGCAGCTGGGAAGAAAGGAAGGCTATAATAGCCGTTAATCAGGCCGCGAAAGACGAATGGCAGCGCGCGGGAGGGGCATACCGTGAAGCACGTCGCGCTGATCCCAGGTTCAAAGTGGCAGTGCGGGAATTTGTTGACTTACAAAATCGCGAGCGCAGCGCAGATGGGTGGGATGGGGTGGATATACAAGAACAAGGTTTGCCGACTTGAGTCAAAGGAACCTGAACCGCTGCGAGATATGAAAACCGATGCCGTGCTCATCAAGCATTTCGTCCTGCGGCGCGAGCGCGACTATGAGCGGGTCCAGCGGGAAGTAGATGCGCTCGAAAATATGGAAAAGCTGGAAGGCGTATCTCGTGAGCCAATCCCGGAAGCAGTGCGCCTTTTCGTGTGGCAGCGCGATGGCGGGAAATGCGTAAAATGCGGCATGCGCGAACGCCTAGAATTCGACCACATCATTCCTGTAGTCGCTGGCGGCAGCAATACTGAACGCAACGTGCAGCTTTTATGCGAGCCGTGCAATCGGTCAAAGGGGGCGTCTGTATGAACGATAGCATTACTGAAGGGAACATTCGGATGAGCATTTAGATGGACCATGCCTGGATAAGTCTCGTGGCGGCGATTGGTGCTTTTTTCGTTTCGCTTCTGAGCATCTATCTTGGTTACCGCCTATTATTGGCTGGCGCCACCGGTGAGTTCAAATTTAAAGCGTCGATGAATGGCGGAAGTGTCGGTTCTGAAAGCGTAGCGCCGGGACTGGCGTTCGCACTTTTCGGTGCATTTATAGCGTGGTGGGCTTTGTACCGATTATTACCCCACTAAATGAGGGGCAAATCATGCCCTCTAATTTGAAACCTCAAACCTGAAACATACAAGTCTGCTTTTGACGGGCCTTTTCGCCGTGTTTCACGTTGTATCCATTTTGAAACGCAGATTTCGCTCTCTTTTTGCTTCATCGGTGCGGCGCAGCTAGGGCACGGTGGTAAGGTTTCACCTTGACCTTGCCCGCGTGGCTGCGCATGGCCTTGGCGTCGTGCCACGCTTGCATGCGCAACATCGTTTCCATGTTTAAACCGAAAGCCTTTTCGAAGCGCAGCGCCATTTCGGGCGAGAGCGCCACCTTGGCGTTTACAAGGTCGGAGAGGGTGGCGCGCCGCACGCGCAACACCTTTGCCGCTTCGCTCACATTCAAGTTTAGCTCGTTAAGAATTTCGTCGCGGATGAACTCGCCGGGGTGTGGCGGGGCCATGCCAATTTTGACCGGCGTAGTACTCATCAGTGATAGTCCTCCAAGTTGAGGTTAGAAATTTCTCCCTCTTCGATATCGAAAGTCAGCCGCCAATTGCCGCTAACTGAAATACTCCATGTTCCGGCGCGGCTGCCCTTAAGCTGGTGAATCCTCCAGCCGGGTGGGCCGACAACTGCGTCCATATTCTAGGCGCTGATTAGCATGGCGAGAATGTTGCGCAGCCGCTTCACCAGGTCGGGGCGTAGCTCGCGGCTGTTGTCGTCTTCGATGAGACGCAATAGCCCTCGGTGCTGAACGTTCCGACGAATTATCATTTGGGATATGTACGGTTAAACCGTACGCTTGTCAATTCACTTTTGCTGGTTAGCGGAAAATCGCAACAAAAGTTGTGTCCTCACTCTTTCTTCAGCCACCCGCCAGTGTTCCCCCGTCATTTTTTATTCGATGGCGAAGGTGAGCATGTGAACCATCCGGTTATTACTTCGGTGCGGCCATTGCCCGTTCGAGAGTTTCCCGAATGAGGCGCGTGTAGAGGATACCGCGCGCCTTTGCCCGTCCTTCTTCTCGAACTCAAACCGGGTCGGTTTGAATTGCGAAAAATCGAGGTTGGAGAGGGCTTTTCTCCGAACAAACATGGAACGAGTATGCAGCTCTGAAGGACGGGTTTATAGTATCTTGAAGCACGAGGCGATTGCGTTCAAAAGCAGGTAATTCAACGAACGATGCGTATGATGGATGGTGCTCGGCTGCGCTGAATTCGAAGGAGAGAAAAGATGTCGAATCATTTTACCGGCCTAAGCCTCGGCCCTCCGCTCGGGGACCAAAGACTCGATCTATGCGATCTCTACGCGTTCCAGTCGCCATCCGATCCGGCAAGGACCGTGATTATCCTCAATGCAAATCCAAATGCCGATGCGCTTCATCCCGATGCCATTTACCGCCTCAATATCGACAACGACGGTGATTTGCTCACAGATATCGCGCTAAGCTACGGTTTTTCAAAGCCGCAGAACGGCAGTCAAACCTTCTCCGTATTTCTTGCCAAAGGCGCGGAGTCCCGCTCCGTCGAGGCTGTCGGGAACAAAATAGTCGCCGATGCAGACGTCTCGTTCGGACCCGCGCCTAACATCGTCAGGGCGGGTGCCCACACATTCTTCGCTGGCAGCCGCAGCGACGCTTTCTTTTTCGATTTCGACGGAATCAAGAATCTGTTCGACATCAGAGGCAAACGGAACTTCACCGAACCTCATTTAGGTGGCAAGTCACCTTGGACCGACATCGATTCCAACACGGAAGCGAACGTCTTCTCGATGGTGGTCGAACTGCCGACGAGCGAACTAGCCCCGAAGCCCGAAGTGCACATCTGGGGGCGATGCAGCGTACGGCAGGACGGCAAACTGCTTCACGCCGATCGTGCGGGCCATCCGAGTGTCAGTAGCTTCTTCAACACCGACGATACCAAGTTGGAGTACAACGCCAGCGAGCCGGTAAACGATCGCAATCGCTGGCTCGACCAGTTCGTGCATCTAATGGGTCATACGGGAAATTACTCGCGCGCAGAAGCGATCGCCGCGATCGACAAGGAGCGCACACTGCCCGATGTGCTCAGTTTTGATCCGGCAAAGCCAGCGAAATATCCCAACGGCCGCTTGTTCACCGACGACGTGATTGATTACCGCATCGCTTTCCTGACGAAAGGTCAATGTCCGCCGACCGGCCTCAAGCCGCATACCGACATTCTCAAGGAATTCCCGTACATCGGCACGCCGCACCAAAAGAAGAGTTAGCAGACTGCGAAGGCAGACAGATGAGTATTCTCGCCGACCAGGGCCGGCGTCGGGCTAGCCCTTGTTGGCGAGAACGCGATCCGGCATCGCCGGGACCGATGGCATCGCAGCCGGTGGCCGCATAACGCCTATAGCAGAAGCCCCACGGCAGCACTCTCTATGCCTCTTCCCCATGTAGCCTTCGACCGAAGTCTTTTGAAAAAAGCAGACCCCAACGAACAGCGACTAGGATCGCAATCCCGGCCATCCTCGTTCAGGTTAAGTTAATCTGGGGGGCGGGCGTGGCGGGTGGAGTTCAGATCGGTTATGGCGGAAGCGATCTGTTGGCTGAGGTCGGATAAGTCGGTGCTGAGCGCCGCGGCCGCACTATCCATTGAAGTACCGGCACCATCCGAACCGGCGGGGCCGGCTTGCGCGCCGGTTCTTGAACTGTCGGCGGTACCGGTTTGCGTGGCGCTAGCGCTGAAATTGGACTGGCGCGAAAGCAAAACCTGGTCAGTATGGCCGTCGAGGATAAGCCAGGTGGCGACGAGTTGCGTACCGCCGGAGCCGTCGCGCTCGAAACGCTCGACGGTCAATTCGATTTTGTAATTAAGCGTAACCGAGGGATACCACGGAAACTGGATCACCTGGCCGGTGCCGAGCAAGGTCTGGAGGTTGCGGGTGAGGACGCGCTTGAAGCTCTCGTCGAGCGGTTCGGCCCAGCGATCGGTCGAAGACAGATCGATGCGATTGCGAGAGACGCGGGTGACCACTTCAGTATGTTGGAGATAGTCGGGGAATTTTACGGGTCCGAGTCCAATGGCGAGCTGGCGCGAGACCGATTGCACGGGCTGGATTGAAGCGGCACCCGCATTCGCGGTGAGCACATAGAACCTCGAATCCTCGGGGCGCGGCGGCAACAGTGAACATCCGCCGGCGAGCTCTAGCGACAGGATCGCAACGAAAATCAGGAGATTGCGCAGCCTCATTGGGCGCCTTTTTTGTAGGAGCGGCCGCGGACGATCGCGTCGGGATTGCGTTCGAGATATTCGGCCAGACGACGAATCGAGCGCGCCGCCTCCGAGAGATCGACGAGCGTGCGATTGGCCTGATAGAGCAGGGGGGCATCGGGACGCAAGGTATCGTCGAGGCGGCCGAGGGTGGCCTGAGTCTGCTTCAAGGTAGCGTCGGCGTTGCGGGCGGTGGTCTGCACGCTCGTGGTCATTGGCCCGATCTCACGGTCGAGATGCGCGGTCAGCGTCCGGATACTCTGGGAAGTTCTATCCAGGCTTTGACCGGTATCCTTCAGAGACACGATCGAATCTTTGAGGTCCTGGGAGTCGGCGAGGTCTCTAATCGCGGCCAACGCCTGGGTGGCGGTTATGACAAGTTGGTCGAGCTGGATCTTGTCGAGCTGGTTCATCAATTTGGCTGCGATCAATTGCGCCTGTTCGAAGGCGGTCGGGAGGGTGGGAATTTCGGTATAAGGCTGATTCGGATTTTGGTTGGTCGCAAATCGCGCGGGGCTGCCCGGATGCATGTCGAGATCGACATAGAGCAGCCCCGTCAGCAAGCTCTCAGTCGACAATTGGGCGCGCAGCCCGCGGCTGATAGCGAGCTTCATCCCGGCCGGATTGCCGACGTTGATATAGCTAGCGCCGCGCTTGAGAATGCGGCCCTCGTCGAGCTCGATGATGACGGGGATTTTGATGACGCTCGAATTGCCCAAGGTGACGGGCCCGGTGCCGGCGTTGAGGCTCAGCAGGATCTGCAGCACTTCGCCGATTTCCACGCCCTTGAACTTGACCGCGGCGCCGACGCGCAGGCCGTTGACGTTGCCGTCGAAGAAGCAGACGAACTTATGGGTGGTGCGAAACAAACTACCCGATGCGAGCAGTGCTACGGCGGCGACCGCGAGCGCGAGGGCACCGATGACGAAAATGCCGACGAAGGCCGGGTTTGCCCGTTTAGCCATGTGCCTTCTCCGAGGGGGTGCCGGCCTGGCCGCGCGTCAGAAACTCCTGGACTCGCGGTTCGGTGGAATGGGCCAGCAATTCGTGCGGATCGCCGCTGGCGATCATGGTGCGAGTCTCGGCGTCGAGAAACACGCTGTTATTGGCGATAGTGAAGATGCTTGGCAGTTCATGGCTGACGACGACGACGGTAGCGCCGAGACTGTCGCGCAGTGCCAGAATCAGGTCATCGAGCAGGCGTGAGCTTACCGGATCGAGTCCAGCCGACGGCTCGTCGAAGAAGAGAATGTCAGGATCGAGAGCGATCGCGCGGGCGAGTCCGGCACGCTTCTGCATGCCGCCACTGATTTGGCTCGGGTAGTAATCCTCGAAGCCCTTGAGCCCGACCAGGGCGAGCTTGAGCATTGCAATGTCACGAATCTCGGCGGGGCTTAGGTCGGTGAACTGGCCGAGTGGGAGACCGATATTCTCGGCCAGGGTCATCGAGCTCCAGAGTGCGCCCGATTGATAGAGCACGCCGAAGCGGCGCAGTATCGGCTCGCGCGCCTCGGGCGTGGCCTTGGTGAAATTGACGCCATCGTAGAGGATTTCGCCGCGGGCGGGTTCCATCAGCCCGATGAGATTGCGCAGCAGGGTACTCTTGCCGCATCCCGAAGCGCCCATGATGACGAAGACGTCGCCGCGGCGTACGGTGAAGTTGAGGTCGCGCATGAGGACGAAGGCGCCATAGGCCATGGTGAGGTCGCGCACTTCGATATGAGGCGCGCGATTATTGGCGATCTCGTTCGCCGCCGCCGCACCGCCGCTCCCCCGGTCCACAGTAGACAATTCAATCGCACCCTCGATTCCACATATCCTTACACAATAGCGCCAATCGGGAACATAATGGCCTGGTTCAGATCTTGTGGGTGGGAAGTTAAGATAGTCAATAAGCCGGTCGGCGCGGCTGACGCGCAAAATGGTGCTCTGCGATGTTGCCGCCATATTCACTTTTTAAGACGACTTGCAACGCCGGGTTGTCAGCGGTTCGACCGATGACCGCCGACGCCAGGTGCCACGACGTGGACGGCTGGAACTACGGAGCCGCCTGGCCCCCATCGTATGGGGCGTTTGGGCGTTTGCGGGTATTAACTACGCTTGCACGCGCACTGGCGCTCAAGCCGCGGCGCGTGCTCGAAGTGGCAGCCGGAGACGGGGCGCTGAGCGCATGCCTGGCGGCTCACGGAATCAGCGTTACGGTGAATGACCTGCGCGCGGAAATTCTGATGTCCGCGATCGCGAATTTCGAGACCAGAGACAGGATTACCGTACTTCCCGGCAACTTGTTCGATCTCGATCCCCGTGTGACCGGGCGCTTCGATCTGATTGTCGCTACGGAGGTCCTCGAACACCTGGCGCATACCGATGACTTCCTCCGCCATCTTGCGCGGTTTCTCACCCCGAATGGGCGCATCTTTCTCACCACACCCAACGGATCGTATTTTCGCAACGGGCTGCCGACGCATTCGATGATCGACGATTTCGATGCGCTCGAGTCGGATCAATTCAAGCCCGACGCCGATGGTCACCTGTTTCTAATCACCGCTGATGAGTTGACAGAGATCGCACGCGGCGCCGGTTTGCATCCGCTCGAAATTGACTTTCAGGCGATTCCGTTCATCACTGGCCACTGCGGCCTTTCATTCATGCACAGCCGCAAATTGGCTCGTCTCTGCTACTGGTTTGAGGTTCAATCGCGCCGCCTGCCTTTTTGGCTCCGCGAAAAGATTTGCTTTTCAATGTCGGCCGTCCTTGCGAATGACTAACAATGCCCCGCATTGTCGCCGACACAGAAATTGATGGCTGGTAACTCGCTCCTCGGCGAGGATCGCGGAAACCTTCTTAGGTGAAAGGATCAACGGGACTATGAAGGCGGTCAGGTTGAAGGGGGTAAAGCGGGAGCGGGACAGGCTGGGAATTCAGATGCATTCCAATGAGCTTTTCCTGATTGCACGGGCCATCAGAGCGCCGGTGAATTTTATGGTCTTCGGGATGGGCAACGATTCGATTTTCTGGTCTAGCCTGAACCGGCGGGGCCGAACCGTATTCATTGAAGATCAGGCGGAATGGTTCAATCGAGTCAAGCAGGAGAATCCGTCTCTAGAGGCATATCTTGTGGATTATGGGACGAAGCTGGAGGAGGGGATGCGATTGATCGATCATCCAGAACGGCTGGCGATGGACCTTCCTCCCGATATTAGAAGAACAGAATGGAACGTGATCCTGGTCGATGGTCCGGCGGGATATGAAGATGGCACACCTGGAAGAATGAAAAGCATCTATGAGGCTTCGCGTCTGATCAGGCCTGGGGGAAGCATTTTCGTGCATGATCAGGAGAGAGCTGTCGAGAGCGCATACAGCGATCGATATCTTCTGCGAAGAAATGTTGTGGCGGAAGTTAAGGGACGCGCGCTTTTGCGTCGCTATATAGTTGAACACGAACGGGGTTACCGGAGCAGATGAACTAGGGTTGCGCGCGGTATTGTGTCGCGGCGACTGACGATCGTTGCCAGCTATATAAATCTTCGAGAGACTCCTTTGTTGTTGAGGTTTTGGCGCGCCCGGAGGGATTTGAACCCCCAACCCTCAGATCCGAAGTCTGATGCTCTGTCCAGTTGAGCTACGGGCGCTCGCAAGTTCTATACGACGTGCGGCCGGCCACGCGCAATGTCAGTCCGCGTCCGAACAGAGCGACAAGCGTTCGCACGCCGGTTTGACGAGGGGTTTGCGTGTCAGGAGCGTGGACGGAGATCAAAGGCCTCGGCCAGGAGTTCGTAGGAGCGCAGGCGGGCCCGATGATCGTGGACGATCGTGACCACCATCAACTCGTCAACCGCAAGCTGGCTCGACATGTCGAGCAGTTGGGTACGCACACGCTCGGGACTGCCCATGACGTAACGCGGCCATTCGCCGGTTTCAAGCACGGGCTCGGCGGTGCGCGGTCCAAGTTCCGCGAGGGCGTCTTCGGGGGTGGGAATCGGACGCACGTCACCTTGGCGGACACGGCGGCGGAAGAGCCGTGCGCTGGCGGCGAGCCGGTCCGCCTCCTCATCGGTCTCGGCGCAAATCACCCCAAGCGCAAGGATCGTTTGGGGCTGAGAGCCATTCGCCGGGATAAAATGCGAGCGATAGTGCTCGAACGCGGGACGGGTCGGCATTTGATCGATAAAGTGAGCGAAGGCGTAAGGTAAGCCGAGTTGCGCGGCAGCCGACGCGCTCCACAGGCTCGATCCCAGCAGCCAGAGATCGGGGCCACCGGGCATCGCGGGCGACACGACGATGCGGCTGAAGGGGTGGTCGGGCCGGAACCCGCCGTACAGAAAGGCCATCAACTCGACCAGTAGCTTGGGAAAATCGTCACCGGGCGGCTGGCGATCGCGCTCGCACCGAAGTGCGTAGGAATCGAGCGGAGTGCCGCCCGGGGCGCGCCCGATGCCGAGGTCGATGCGGTCTGGATAGAGCGCGTGCAGCACGCGAAAGGTTTCGGCGACTTTCAACGGGCTGTAATGCGGCAGCAGGACGGCGCCCGAGCCGACCCGAATACCCGAAGTTTCGGTGGCGACGCGGTCAATCAGGATCTCCGGCGCAGGACTGGCGAGCGCGGGGATCGCGTGATGCTCGGCGATCCAATATCGATGATAGCCAAGGCGATCGGCGAGGCGAGCAAGCTCGATCGTATTGTGCAGGGCGTCTGCCGGAGTGAATCCGGCAGACACGGGCGATTGGTCAATTACTGATAGCTTCAATTGCGTCTTGAGGAGCGGGCGGCCGCATACCCCCCGCAGGGCGCGCACGAACCTCCGGGCTCATCAGCACCAGAATCGCATGCCGTCAGGCCTCGTGTCATCACGCGCCGGTTTCGAGCGCGGTCGGCGAAGCAAATTAGTTCACCGAATGATGATGAATAAATCGGGACCGGTCACCGTCGAATCAGATGTATCAGCGATAATTGACGCCGCACCCCGGTTACTCCTCCTCCCTGTAGTCGGGGACCGCTCGTCGCAAGGCGGGCGGCGTAAAGGCGGGCGTTGGGGAGACTCCCCCCTCCCTCAACGACCCGCCTTCCTTTTTTCCTCCTGCATTCTGCAGCGGCTATCAATCCCAGCTTGTCTTGACAGGGCGCCGATGCGCCGTCATCGTTCAAGGTTCCATGATTTGGCGGCGAAGATGTCTAGTGCTGGTGCCGGTGCTGTCGTTTCTGGCAGCGGTGCTAATTATGAGTTGCGGGGGCGGTTCGAGCAGTTCCACTCCAGGGGCGGCTTTCAACTCCATCATAGGGCTCAATGTTTGCCTCGGTGCGCCTCCCACAGGGACCCCGATACCAACACCGACGCCGACTGCCGGTCCAACGAAAACCCCGAGGCCGACACCGACACCAAAGCCGACACCGACGCCAATGTGCTCGCCCGTGACGATCGCACCGTCAGCGATAGGAACGGAACCGGGGAGCAATACGGTTCAATTCAACGCGCAGGGAATTTTCGGTCTTTCGAGTACCACCAAAAACCCAACATTTCACGATATCACTGGCAACGCGGTCTGGAGCGTGGCCCCCATCACCACGGCGTTTCCCGGGAGCATCATGTATCAGGGGAATGGGCTGATTATCGGCTTAACGACAGGATGTACTTATTTCACGGTCATGGATGGCGGCTTGCTGCAATTTGTGGTGGTAGGAGTCAATACGGATCCAAGTTCGTGCCCGACGCCACCCGGGGCGGTCCAGGCAACGCGAGCAGAACCAACTGAACCGTCGCCCTGAATTGGGATGCGGCGATGGAAGCGGATGACTCATAAACCGTGCTCATCGGGGACGTCGCGAGGTTGCCGTGCCGACGAGGATTGCTTTCAATTTGCATGCATAAAGCTATCGTACCCGTATGGCGACCGCCTCATGGTTTGACTCTGCGCCGGTACGCAACTAGTGTCCCGCTGCGTAGAGGCATTATGGAAAGGCAAGAACGGCGTGCGCAGGTGTTACGCCACGCCAAACGAATCTTCGCGCGCAAGGGCTATCATCGCACCAATATCGCCGATATCATCGCGCGTGCCCGTATTGCGCGCGGGACCTTCTACCTCTATTTTCAGAACAAGCGTGACATCTTCGAGGAATTGCTCGAACAAACCTTGCGCGAACTGCGCAATCGAATCCAGCGGCTGCGGATCGGCCCTGGCGAGGCGAGTCCAGTCGAGCAGTTGCGCGACAATCTGACGCGGGTATTGACGTTTGTGCTGGCCGAGCGCGAGCTGACCGATATCCTGTTGAACCATTCGACCGGCTTCGATCGTGAGTTGGATGCCAGGATTCGAGACTTCTACGAACGTGTCGCCGATGAGATTCAGCGCTCGCTCGACCTTGGAATCGAAATGAATCTAGTACGTCGCTGCCACACGCGTACGGTGTCGTATTGCATTCTCGGCGGAGTCAAGGAAGCGGTCGGCCAACTATCGCGCGAACGGCGGCGGCAAGCCGGCACTCTGGCGGAGGAAATATTGGATTTTGGCCTACGCGGAGTGGCACGCCCGGAGCTGCTCGCGGCAGCCGGCCTGCTCGACGATTCGGCTGCCGAGCGGCTGGCTTTATTGAGCCCAATATAGACTGACATGTCAGTTTACGACCACGGCAACAGGCGCAATGGACGCGCCACCAAGGGCGCGGCGTTCTACGACCTCGACGGCACTCTTATGGGGTTGAACCTCGTTCACGGCACGCTATTCGCGTTCACCAATATCGGCGAATGGAGTAGGCGGGTGAGCTACGCCGTCGGACTGGTTGCGCGGCTGCCGATGCTCTATCTGGCGGAACGGCGCGATCGCCATCTGCTGAACGTCTCATTGTTCGAGATGTTCAAGGGCATCTCGCGCGATCGGCTGATGACACTGGGCGAGGAGTATTGCGATCGCGTGCTGATGTCGAACATGTATCCACGGGCGATTGATATGGTTGCGGCGAATCGTGAGGCGGGGCTCGACCCGGTATTGGTGACGGGTTCGCCCGATTTCATCGTTGCACCGCTCGCCGAGCGGCTCGGAATCGAAACCTATGCCGCCAATCGGCTGGTCTATAGCCGCGGACTCGCGACCGGACGTCTACACAATCCGGTGATGGCGGGTGAGGCGAAGGCGGCCTGGTGCGCAAACTATGCGATCGCGAACCGGATTTCGCTGGGTGCGTCGTGGGGCTATGCGGATTCACATTACGATTTGCCATTTCTGGCCGCGCTCGGCCATCCGGTGGCGGTAAATCCCGATCGGCGGCTGCTGGCGATGGCGCGTAGCCGTCAATGGCCCGTGGTCCGTTTCGACAAGGCGGCCGGCATCCGCAGCGTCGGCGAAATTGGTCCGGAAGCGGTCGAGGAATGGTTAGAGAGGAAATTCAATGGCGCGGCCCGAGGCTAAGCTCAAGGAGCTCAAACCGGCGGAGCTGAAACACGAAGTCGGTGCGCGGCGTGACCTGGTAGTGACGCTCAATCGGAAGTCGGAATCGCGGCTAATTGCATACGGTGACGACTTTCTGTTCGAGAAGCTGCCGGCTGGGACGCGCGTGATCTATCCGCCGCCGCCGCTCGATGCGTTGCCGGATCCCGACACGGCGATTCGCTACGCCTTGCTGCATCCGCTGAACGCCGATCCGCTGTTCGCACAACTCAACCCGAACATGCGGGTCACGATCGCGATCGACGATCTCAGTCTGCCGCTTCCGCAGATGCGCCGGCCCGACATCCGCGAGCGCCTGCTCAATCAGGTGCTGCAGACACTCGCCGACTATGGCGTTGACGATGTGCACATCATCATCGCGACCGCGCTCCATCGGCGCATGACCGAGAGCGAGATTCGGCGCATGGTCGGCGAGCGCGCGTTCAAGCAATTCTGGCCGGACCGGTTGTACAACTTCGACGGCGAGAACCGCGACGAGATCGTGATGCTGGGCAAGACTGCGCATAGCGAAGAGGTATGGCTATCGAGGCGCGCGGTGGAATCCGACCTGGTGCTCTACCTGAACATCAACCTGGTGCCGATGGACGGCGGGCACAAGTCGGTCGCGGTCGGCCTGGCTCCATATCAGAGCCTGCGCCATCATCATAACCCGGCCACGCTGCGCGATAGCCATTCATACATGGATCCCAAGCGATCGGCACTGCATAGCTCGGCCGATCGGATGGGCCGAATAGTCAATGAGCACATCAACGTCTTTTCGATCGAGACCGCGGTCAATACTCAGATGTATGGCGGGATGCTCGATTTTCTGCAGAAGAATGAGGATCGTTTCAACGACTGGGATCGGCTGCGGCTGAAGGGTTTTCGCTGGACGCTTGGAAATTTGTCGAATGACCTGCGCCGCCAGGCGCTGCATCAGTATGCCGCACCCTATGGGATGACCGGGGTATGGGCGGGCGAGACCGAGACCGTCCATCGCGAGGCACTGGCGCGCGTGTTCCAGCAATACGCAGTGCCGGTTAAGGGCCAATCGGACATCCTGATCGTCGGGGTGCCGTACATCTGCCCCTACAACGTCAATTCGATTATGAATCCGGTGCTGGTGCAGTGCATGGGGCTCGGTTACCTGTTCAACATGTATCGCAACAAGCCGCTGGTGAAGCCGGGCGGCACGATGATCATCTGTCATCCGCTGCGCGACGAATTCCACCCGGAGCATCATCCGAGCTACATCGAGTTCTTCCATCGATGCCTGGCGGAAACCAACGATGCGCCGCAACTGGCACAGCAGTTCGAGGCCGAGTTCGCGCGCAATCCCACCTATACTCACATGTATCGATACGGACACGCCTATCACGGAGTGCATCCGTTCTACATGTGGTACTGGGGAGAGCCGGCGCGCCAGCATGTCGGACGCGTGATCGCAGCGGGATGCGAAGAACCGGAGGTGGCGGCGCGAATGGGCTGGGAGTCGGCGGACACGCTCGCTGAGGCGATCGCGATGGCGACCGCCGACCACGGACGTTCGGCAACGATTACCTACTTGCATTTGCCGCCAATAGTTATTGCCGATGTTGAATAGGGCTGACACCGCATAGGTCCGATGACGAACGGAGCAAAATTGTATAGCGCCGATGGTGACTAGGAACGGCAAACGCGCGCGCAAGATCGCGGCGCCAGGGGCGATGCCGCCGCTCGAAGAAGTGTTGCGAAATCGCCGCGTCCTAATCACGGGTGGCACCGGTTTTCTCGGCAAGGTGCTGCTTTCGATCTTGCTGCGGCATCACCCTGAACTTGAGCGCATCCTGCTTTTGATTCGCGGCGACCGGCGTTCGAGCCTGCTGCGATTTCGGAACGAGATTCTCGATTCGCCGGCGTTGGCTTCAGTGCGCGAACATTTTGGTGCGCGCTTCGACCGCCATGTCGAGGAGAAGGTCGCAATCGTGCCGGGCGATATTACCGAGACCGGCCTGATCAGCGATGGCGCGGACTCGCTCGCAGATGGTGCAATTGATGCCGTGATTCATTGTGCGGGTCTCGTGAACTTCGAGGCCTCATTGGAAAAGGCGATCGGCATCAACACGGTCGGTGTCGCCAACGTAATCGAATTCTGCCGCGCGCAGGGCGCCGCGCTGATCCACGTTTCAACCTGCTATGTGGCAGGTGTCGCCGATGGCCAGCGCTTCGAAGACGATATCCCGACTGACTGGTGCCCGAATGGCGGCCGCAACTTCAATGTGCAGCGTGAGATTCGCGATGCGCTGGCCGCGGTCGATCGAATCGAGGCAGAATCGCACGACCATGCGCGACAGGCGCAATTTCGCGCGGCCGCGGACGAGGATTACGATGGCGACGACGTCGGCGACCGCGCGGTGGAAACGCGGCGCAAGCAATGGCTCGAGGATCGGTTCAAACAGATCGGGCGGGAGCGCGCGCTGAGCTGGGGCTGGCCGAATACCTACAGTTACACCAAGAGTTTGGGCGAGCAGCTGGTACTGAAGGCGCGCGAGACGATTACGGCGACCATTGTGCGGCCCTCGGTAATCGAGAGCTCGCTTTGCGACCCGTTGCCCGGATGGAACCAAGGGGTAAATACAAGCGCGCCGTTGACCTATCTGACGGGGCGCGGCTTTCGCTTTATTCCGGCGACGGGGGCGTTGGTACTGGATGTCATACCGGTTGATCTAGCCGCGCATGCGATCGTGCCGGTGCTTGCGGCGCTGTTACAAAAGCGTCATCAGCCGATTTACCAGCTCTGTACTTCGGACGTTAATCCTTTCCCGATGCGCCGGCTGGTGGAGCTGACAGGCCTATCAAACCGCCGCGATCATCGACTGCACGGCGGACCGATGGGCAAGCTTGCGCCGCATCTCGACGCCACGGTCGTCTCGCAGAATACTTACGAGCTGGTGAGCCGCCAGATTCCCGCGATGCTCAAGCAGACCGCGGCAGTGGCACGGACGGTTCTGGGCGACAATTCCGCGCAGGCGCGCAAATTCGAGGAGCAAGTCGACAAGATTTGCAAAAGCGCGTTGATGGTGCGATCGCTGGCCGAGGTCTACCGGCCGTATATTCAGGACCTCGTCTACACTTTCCACGGGAAGAATATCCGCGATCTCTATGCGACGCTCGCACCCGGCGACGCCGATCGCCATCCGTATCATCCCGAGCGCATCGACTGGGCTGACTACTGGCTCAACGTCCATATGCCGGGACTGCGGCGGCATATATATCCGCAACTCGAATTACATACTCGCGCGCGGCCAAGCGGCTCGTTCCGGCACAAGACCTTGGTCGAGATGCTCGATCGGGCGGCGGAACGCTACGGCGCACGCGCGGCGCTGGATGCGCGCAAGCCGTCGGGACAGCGGACCTCGATTAGCTATCGCGAGTTGCGCGACCGCGCGCATCGCGCGGGACTGCTGCTCGGTACGCGCGGAATCAAGCCGGGCGATCGGGTGTTACTAATCGCGGAGAACTCTCCCGAATGGGTAATCGCCTATTTCGCGATACTGTGCGCGGGAGCGGTAGCAGTGCCACTCGATCATCTGATTTCTGCCGACGAACTCGGGACGATTTCACGTATCGCCTCGCCATGTGCGGCGCTGCTTTCGCCGGCTTGTGCGCGACGGCTGGGCAAAGCAGTGCGCACCGCAATGCCCGGAATCATCGAGATGGAACTCGGCGAACTGGAGCGGCCGTTCGTGCTCCGCGCTCAGCTGGCGGCGCCGGTGACGATCGCGCGCAAGACCCTGGCGTCGATCGTATTTACCTCGGGCACCACCGGCACGCCCAAGGGCGTGATGCTCACGCACGGGAACATCGCGTCGAACCTGAATGTCTCGCTCGATATGTACGAGTTCGACAAGGACGACTTGTGCATCTCGTTCCTGCCGCTCTCGCATGTGACCGCCCGTCATCTGGACTATGCTTTGTTCAACGCGGGCGTGCCGCTGGGTTATTGTCCCGTAGTTGATGATTTGCCACGCGCCATGCGCGAGGTGCATCCCACGCTGATTGTCG